>Ga0316217_10000521_pt1 | contig 55071 bp, 55 predicted proteins | sample 1anoAmetaG_FD_203633 | JGI IMG/M metagenome (GOLD analysis project Ga0316217, IMG submission 203633) | Freshwater microbial communities from Trout Bog Lake, Wisconsin, USA - 1anoA | ecosystem: Environmental > Aquatic > Freshwater > Lake > Hypolimnion/Profundal zone | place: USA: Wisconsin...
GCTGCCCATTTGACAAGACGGGGGTTCGGGTTATTTTGACGCGCATGAAAACTTTTGCGCTGGCCCTGGCCCTTTCGCTTATGACAAACCTAGCCGTCCATGCTGCGTCCATTTACGACATCCCGGTTAAAGATATTGATGGCAAGCCGACCACGTTGGGCGCCTACAAGGGAAAGGTGCTGCTCGTCGTCAACGTCGCCTCGCGCTGCGGGTTCACGCCGCAATACACGGCGCTTGAGGCGACCTACAAGAAATACAGCGACCAGGGCTTTGTCATCCTCGGCTTCCCGTGCAACCAGTTCGGCGGCCAGGAACCGGGCAGCGACGCGGAGATCAAACAATTTTGCACCAGCAAGTTCGCCGTCACCTTCCCGATGTTCGACAAGATCGAGGTGAACGGCGCGGGCCGGCATCCGCTCTATGTGCAGCTCGCGGGGAACACCTCTCCCTACCCCGGCAACATCGGCTGGAACTTCACCAAGTTCCTCATCGGCAAGGACGGCACGATCCTGAAACGCTTCGACTCGAAAACCAAGCCCGACTCGCCGGAAGTCACTGCCGCCATCGAAGCCGCGCTCGCGGCGAAGTGATGGCGTTATTCAATATCCAAGATTGGTAGGGCTGCGTTGCTGCGCAGCCCATTTTTAATGGCGGTGCGGCAGCACCGCCCTACCGTCAACATTCAGGCCAGCACCCAGCCGGGTTTGATGTCCTCGTCCAGCGACGGCAACGGCACATTCGCCAGCAATTTTCGTTCGGCCAGAATCCCGATCATCGCGGCATTATCGGTGCACAGGGATTTTTCCGCGAGGCGCAGCGCAAAACCTTCACGCTCGCAGGCGCGCGTGAGTTCGCGGCGCAGCGCGCGGTTGCAGGTGACGCCGCCGGACGCGGTCACGCAGCGGACGCCATTGCGTTTGGCGGCGCGGATAGTTTTCTTCACGAGCACTTCCACGATGGCGGCCTGCACACTGGCGCAAAGGTCGCAAACTTTTTGCCGGTCATCCAGCAAAGCCGGATGATCGCGGATGAAATAGCGCACGGACGTTTTCAGGCCGCTGAAACTAAAATCGTCGCTGGCATCGTGCAACAACGGACGCGGAAAATCGTAGGCGGTCGGATTCCCCTGCTCCGCCAGTTGGTCAATCAGCGGGCCGGCGGGATATGGCAGCCCCATGAGCTTGCCGGTCTTGTCGAAACATTCGCCGGCGGCGTCGTCAATCGTCCCGCCGAGCACGCGGTGTTTCAATTCCGATTCCACCAGCACGAGCATGGTGTGTCCGCCGCTGACGATGAGCGAGACGTTCGGCTGGAATTTTGAAAAGTCGGCGAGGGGAGGCTCGCCGGAAATCCACGGCGAATACAAATGCGCCTCGTGATGATTGACACCGATGAAAGGTTTGTTGAGCACAAAGGCGACGGCCTGCGCGGCCTTAAAGCCGACCAGCAGCGCATTCGGCAAACCCGGCCCCTGCGTGGCGGCGACGGCGTCCAGTTGCCCAATTGATATCCCTGCTTTGCTCAACGCTGATTGCGCGACGGGAATTAAATTCCGCAAATGCTCGCGCGCGGCGAGTTCCGGCACGACCCCGCCGTATTCGGCGTGGAGTTTGATCTGCGAGGAAACAATGCCCGACAAAACCGCGCCGTCGCGAATCACCGCCACACTGGTTTCATCGCAGGAAGTTTCGATGGCAAGCAGCGTCATTTTATTTCGCCGCGACTTTTTCCGGCTGGGAAAGCTCGCTGTAAAGCAACATGCCCTTGAGCAAATCCTCGGCGCGATCAAGCTGGTTGTCGCGGGACGCCTCCACGCGAACGCGATCCTTGCCATCCAGTGATTCCACGCCACCGGGCGAGCGCTTGATCAGCAAATCCGCCTCCTCCGCATCGGTCATCGGCACATAGCTGTCGGGCGTGATGCCATGTTCGTGGATGACCTTGTGGCTGGGCGTGTAGTATTTGGCGACCGTGAGCTTGAGCGCCGAGCCGTCGTCGAGCGGAAAAATGTTTTGGACGGAACCTTTGCCAAAGGTTTTTTCGCCTAGAATAAACGCGCGGTGATAATCCTGTAAACAGCCCGTGACAATTTCTGCCGCACTCGCGCTGCCAAGATTCACCAACACAACGATCGGCATGCCCTTCAATTCATCGCCGTGGCCCTCGGCTCGCAGAACGGAATTTTCTTTGGGATCGCGGCCCTCGGTGGTGACGATGAGCTTTCCGCGCGGCAGGAATTTCTCACAGACATTCACCGCCTCGTCCAACAGGCCGCCGGGATTCCAGCGCAAATCAATAATCAACGCCTGCATACCCTGCTTCTTTAATTTTTGCAACGCAGCTTCGAGTTCGTCGCCGGTCTGGTCGCCGAACTGCGTGATGCGGACATAGCCGATCTTGTCCTCACCGAGCGGAAATTCCTTTTTGCCGTTGATGTCCTTCACCATGTCCATGTTGATCACGGCGCGCGTCAGAGTGAAGGTTTTCAAAGTTCCCGCCGGCGGACGCGCGATGGTGAGCGAGACTTTCGTGCCGGGTTTGCCGCGAAGCTGGTTGACCACGTCCGTCAACGGCACTTTTTCCACGCTCTGGCCTTCCACCTTGACGATGCGGTCGCCGGACAAAATACCCGCGCGATATCCCGGCGTGTCGTCCATCGGCGACACGACGGTCACAAAGCCGTCCTTCATCGCGACGACCAGACCAAGTCCGCCGAATTGTCCTTCGGTGTCATCCTGCAACTGCTGGTAATCCTCCGGCCCCATGAATTCGCTGTGCGGATCGAGCGAGCCGACCATGCCCTTGAGCGCCGAGTAAATCAGCGCATGATAGGTCATGTTGGAACCGTCCACATAGCTCGACTTGACCTTTTCCAGCACGTCGGCGAACCGTTCCAAATTCGCGTCCGGCGAATCCTTCTCGTCCGCCGCACGCGCCGAGCTGAAATAAATCCGTGCGCCAAAAACAAGATTCAACGCCAGCACGAGCGCGACCAGACCGAAAATCAAACGTCGTTTCATAAACAGGGAGAAACTACCACAAAGACGCAAAGGCACAAAGTTTTTGAAAAACCCGCTCCATCAGGAAACCCGCAGCAATGACTCAATGACTGGCAAATCCCCCGGCACAGTGACTTTGGGATTGGGCGTCGCGCTGGCCACCAGACAAACCGGCTGGCTAATCAGTTCGCACGCTGCCGTGTCGTCCGTGAAGATGAGATTTTTCTGCCGCGCGGTTGAAATTGCCCGGCGGATGACTTCAACGCGGAAAGTTTGAGGCGTTTGCACCGACCAAAGTTTGGTGCGGTCGAGCGTGCGCGAAATGGTTTTGCCGTCGGCGGATTCCTTGATGGTGTCCGTCACGGCCTGCGCGGCAACGGCGGCTCCGGTTTTGCGCGCGGCTTCAATGGTCGCCGCAATCAAGGCTTCGCTGGTGCAAGGCCGTGCAGCGTCTTGAATCGCGACTATTTCGGTTTCGGGCGAAACAGCTTCCAGCCCGTTCCATACCGAGTCCTGGCGTTCCGTTCCACCGACGACGATGCGAAACGTCTTTTGAAAATGGAATTTAGCGGAGAGTTCCGCGAAGTGCTTCTGCATTCCATCACGCACGACGAGAAGGATTTCGTCCACGCACTTTGCGTCGTTGAATTTCTGCCAGGTGTGGGCGATGACGGGGCGACCGGCGATTTCGAGCCACAACTTGTCCGTGCCCATGCGGACACCTTTGCCGGCGGCGACGATAATTGCTGAAATCATGTTGAAAGTTAAAGGTTGCAGGTTACAAGTTGCGCCGCCGACCGAACGCCAAACCTTCAACTTTTAACCTGCAACCTTCAACCAAAAAATCAACCAATGCGCCAGACAATGCGCGCCTTGTTCAAATCGTATTGCGACATCTCCATTTTCACACGGTCGCCAACGGTGAGCCGGACGAAGCGCTTGCGCATCTTGCCGGAAATGGTCGCCAGCACCTGATGCTTGTTGTCCAGTTCGACGCGAAACATCGTCCCGGCCAGCACGGTCTGGATGCGACCTTCAACTTCAATGTGTTCTTCCATGTATCAAATTAAGCCTAACCAATGCAGCCTGTAAAAAGCGAACAAAAAATCTAAAGGAAAATGACACGGGGCGACGCCCACTGGGAACGCCGCCCCGGTCAAAGTAAATTTCAGATGTCAGTAACGGTCGCGACCGCCTCCGCCGCCGCCACGGGGGCCGCCACCGCCGCCGCCGTATTCACGACGCGGACCACGATCGCCGCCGCCAGCGCCGCGGGGACGCTCTTCCTTCGGACGCGCAATATTGACGGTCAGAGCGCGGTCGCCGAGGGTGGCGCCGTTCATGGCCTCAATCGCCTTCTGGGCTTCTTCGGGCGTGGACATGGTCACGAACGCGAAACCGCGTGAGCGGCCGCTCATCCGATCCATCATCAGATTCGCTTCGACGACCGTGCCGTGCGCGGCAAACGCCTCGTGAATCTCGTTTTCAGTGGTGTTGAAGGAAAGATTTCCCACAAACAGTTTAGTGCTCATTTTATCTCGCTGTTCAAGACCAACCGCTTTTCTCGGACTGTTCCCGACTACCGGGTTTCAAATCATCACCGAACCACGTTCACCTGAAGATTTACCATGACCTGAATAAGCCAGCTTATCCAACAGACTTTTCGACTCTAGCCAGCCCGGAAAAAATTGCAAGCCCGTTTTTTCAAGCCTCCTCAGGCGGGAAACCAGTCCAAAACTTTCAACTGCACCGTGCGCCGGCCGTTGAATTCATTCACCGACGGCGCGAACGCCAGGTCAAATTTCCCGACCGGCAACGATTCCTTGCCCGCGCCCCACCAGACGCATTCATGCGTCACTGAACCGTCCGTCACCCACAGTTTGACGTGCTGTTTTTCCGCACCCATCCGTTGCAACGGACGGCCGTGCGTCACGCCGCGCGCACAGAATTGCACCGAATGATTCCCCTGCCCGGTCGGCTTGAGACGATCCAGTTCGGCGAGCGTGGCGAGGGAGACATCTTTCAATGCCACTTCGGCATCGAGACGCAACGGCGGCTGCAAATCTTCCGGCTTCAAACTGCGCCGGGCCAGTTCATTGAGCCGCGTGCGGAAGGCATCGAGTTTGTCCGGGTGAATCGTCACGCCCGCCGCCATTGCGTGGCCACCGTGACGGATGAGCAGGTCGTCGCACTCGCGCAGCGCGGCGGCCAGATCAAAGCCCGCGATGCTGCGGCCCGAACCGCGCCACGCCTCGCCGTCGCCGCCGATGATGAAGGTGGGCCGGTAAAATTGCTGCAGCACGCGCGACGCGACGATGCCGACGACGCCGATGTGCCAGAGCAATCGCCCTTCGACGATGACGAAATCCTTTTGCGCGTCGAATTTGGAGCGCACAACGCCAACCGCTTCATCGCTGATGCTCCGCTCGATTTTCTGCCGTTCGCGATTCCGCAAATCCAGCTCCTGCGCCAGCGGCGTGGCGGTTTTCAAATCCGGTGCAAGCACGAGGTTCAGCGCTTCTTCCGCCGTCTCCAGCCGGCCGGCGGCGTTCAAGCGCGGCGCAAGCTGAAAACCGACTTCGTAAGCGCCAAGCGTGGGCGGGCATTGCGCGACTTCCTTCAACGCGACGAGACCAGGGCGCTTCGTTGCGCTTAATTTTTCCAGTCCAGCGGAAACCAAAATGCGGTTCTCGCCGATGAGCGGAACGATGTCGGCAATCGTGCCGAGCGCGACGAGATCGAGCAGCGGTTTGAGATCAAAGTCCGCCGCGCCGGGCAGACCGATTTCGCGGCCGCGTTTCACCAGTGCGTGCGCGAGCTTGAATGCCAGGCCGGCGGAGCAAAGCTCGGTGAATGCAGTTGAAGGTTGAAGGTTGAAGGTTGAAAGTTGTGGATTCACCAGCGCGACGGCAGCGGGCGAAGGATTGGAAACCTGGTGATGATCCAAGACGATGACGTCCACGCCGCGCTCGCGCAGGCCAGCGATGGTTTCAACGGCGGTCGAACCGCAGTCCACGGCGAGCAGCAGTTTGACCGGAAATTTTTTCAGGCAATTTTCCACGCCGTCGGCGCTCAAGCCGTAGCCCTCGTCCATCCTGTTTGGCAGATAAAAATCCACCTGCAAGCCGAGGGCACGCAAAACTTCAACTAGCAGCGCGGTCGAAGTTACGCCATCCACGTCATAATCGCCGAAAATGACCAGCCGTTCTTTTTGTTCGCGGGCGCGAAGCAGGCGCTCGACGGCGGCGGCCATGTTTGGCAGCAGAAACGGGTCGGCGAGATTTTTCAATCGCGGCTGGAGAAAAATATCGATGACGGACGGCTCGCTAAAACCGCGGTTGAGCAGGCATTGCGCGAGCAGCGGCGAGATTTTAAACGTCGCGGCAAGCTGACCGGCCAGCAGCGGTTGCGGCGGCGCGAGCGTCCAGCGGAATTTCATTTTGCCTTGCGGTTTTGACCGGGCTGTCCGGTGCGCTTTTCGCGTTCGGCGACCATCGTGGACAAAACGATGGCGATCAAAACCACGGTCGCAACCACCATCAGCGAGACATTCGTCGGGATTTCAAGCTGGAACCATTTTTCCGGCTGGCCGTGTGGATCAATCAGCATTTTGACCCCGACGAATACCAGCACCACCGACAGCCCGATTTTTAAATAGCGGAAATAACCGAGCGCGCCCGCCAGCAGGAAATACAGCGAACGTAGGCCGAGGATCGCAAAGACGTTCGAGGTGAAAACGATGAAGGCGTTCTTGGTGATGGAAAACACCGCCGGCACGGAATCCACGGCGAAAATCAAATCGGTCGTCTCGACCAGCACCAGCACGAGCGCCAGCGGCGTAAGCGCGAAGCGGGAATTCAGTCGCGTGAAGAATTTTTCCCCTTCAAAGTGCGGCGTAACGGGAAATATTTTCTTTACGAACCGCAGCACAATGTTTTTTTCCGGCTCAACCGTTTGCTCACGAGCGAACAGCATTTTGACACCGGTAAAAACGAGGAACACGCCGAACACATACAGCACCCAGTCAAATTCGCGGATGAGCGCCACGCCACCGGCGATCATTGCGCCGCGCATCACGAGCGCGCCGAGAATTCCCCAGAACAGGACACGGTGCTGAAAATGCGCCGGCACGCGAAACGCCGAAAAAATCAGCGCAATCACCATCAGGTTGTCGAGCGAAAGCGACAGTTCGAGCAGATAGCCGGTGGTGAACTGCGCGGCCTCTTCGCGTCCACGCACCTGTCCGAGCAGAACGGCGAACAGCATGGCGAGGGCAAACCACACGATGCTCCAGGCAAGAGCTTCCTTGAACTTGATGACGCGCGGGCCGCGATGAAACACGCCCAGGTCAAGCGCGAGGAAAAATAGGACGCAAAGAATGAAACCCGCCCAGTGCCACGGTGTGATTGGAATCGGATTCATTTACGATTTACGATTTACGATTTACGCGCCAACTGCAAATGCAATCGTAAATCGCGAGTCGCAAATCGTAAATTACTAAACCTTCGCCGTCGGGGCGTTCTGAATCGTCACCGCCGATGCGCCGATGTTCGGGCGCTCGCCCTTGTGCCACCACAAGACGATCGCGCTGGCGATGTAGATGGACGAATACGTTCCCGTGATGATGCCGATGAGGAAGGTGAACGCGAAGTCGTTGATCACGCCGCCGCCGAAAATGTAGAGCGACATCGTCGCCAGAAACACCGTGCCGGACGTGATGATCGTGCGGCTCAAGGTCTGATTGAGCGCCTGATTGATGATTTCCTTGAACGTGCCGCGCGCGCCGAGCTTCAAGTCCTCGCGGATGCGGTCGAAGATGACGATCTTGTCGTTGATCGAAAAGCCGATGATGGTCAGCACGGCGGCGACGACGGTGGCGTTGAACTCGCGGCCCGACGTGGCGTTGGCGATGCAATAAACGCCGATGGTCAGCAGCACGTCGTGGATCACCGCGATGACGGCGGCGACGGCGAACGAAAATTCGTAGCGGAACGCGACGTAAATCAGGATGCCAAACAGCGAGAGCAGCGAGGCGATGATGGCCGAGCGCTGGATGTCCTGGCCGACCGTCGGCCCGACAGCTTTGGTGCCGACGACGGCAATCTTGGCCGCCGGAAATTGTTTCGTGAGCGTTTGTATGACCTTGCTGGATGAGCCGAAGGAGGTTGTCACGCGCAAGGTCTCCGCGCCGCCGCTGACTTCCTTTTGATATTGAATCTGCGGGTCTTTTTCGCCCGCCGCCGTCAACGCGCCGCGGATATCTTCCAGCTTCAGTTTTTCCGCGTAACTGAAGGTTGTGCTGTCGCCGCCGAGGAAATCGATGCCGAATAATTTATCACCGCGACCGATGACGCCGTAGGCCAGCGCCACGACGATGAACGTCCATGTCAGCACAAACAGCGGTGAGGCGAGCTTCATGAAGTTGACCTTCGCGCTCTTGATGAGGTGCAGCATGGTGAGCGTGCTGATCATGTTCCGGTCGAGCATGAAGTTGAAAATCAACCGCGTCACCACGAGCGAGGTGAACAGGCTTGCCGCGACACCGATGGTCAGCGTCACGCCGAAACCCTTGATCGGACCCGTGCCCATGAAAATCAAAATGACCGACGAAATCAGCGTTGTGACGTGCGAGTCGAAAATCGTGCCGAACGCGCGGGCGTAACCGGCGGCGATCGCGCCGCGCAGGGATTTGCCCTTGGCCATTTCCTCGCGCAATCGTTCGTAGATCAGGACGTTCGCGTCCACCGCCATGCCGACGGTCAGCACGATGCCCGCGATGCCCGGCAGCGTCAGCGTGGTGCCGATGGAACACATGACGCCCATCAGGATGATGATGTTCGTGATCAGAGCGACGTTGGCCGCAAGTCCGGCGAACCGGTAATAGATCAGCATGAAAAGCGAAACGAAAATCACGGCATAGACCGAGGCGGAAATACCGCTGCGGATGGAGTCCTTGCCCAGCGTCGGGTCCACGTCTTCGGAGGAAATAATTGACAACCGCGCACGCAGCGGATTTTGCAGCACGTTCGCCAGCGCAAAGGCATCCTGGTCGCTGAAATGGCCGGTGATCTCGCCGCTGCCGGTTTCAATCGCGCTCTGGATGTTTGGCGCGGAATAAAGCTCGCCGTCCAGCACGATCGCCAGCCGGTGGCCGATGTTGTTGCGCGTCACTTCGGCGAAGCGCATGCCGCCGTCCTTGGTGAGCATGAACTCAATCTGCGCGTTGCCGAGCGTATCACGCGCCACTCCGGCGTTTTTGATGATGTCGCCCGCGAGGCCGTTCTCGGGCTTTTTCTTGACCACGAGATATTCGGCAATCGGCGGGCCGCTGGGCTGCTGCTCGATCTTCTTCAACATTTCGTAGCCCGGCGGAATCGGCTGCAAAATCTGGCCGGTCTTGCTGCTGACAATTTCTTCACTGTCATCCTTTACCATGCGGAATTCCAGATACGCGGCCTTTTGAATCTGCTCCTTCGCGCTTTCCTTGACCGACTGCGACAGACCGGGCAGTTGGATCAAAATCTCGTTGCCGCCCGCCGGCTGGATGACCGGCTCGGCCACGCCGAACTGGTCCACGCGCTTGCGCAGCACCTCGACCGCCTGCGACAGCGCGCCGCTGATGTCCGGCGCGCGCGAAACCGCGTTCGTGCCGGACTGCTCGGTGTTCGCCAGCGCGTTCGTGTCCATCGCGACGAGGAACGACGTGCCGCCCTGCAAATCGAGGCCGAGCTTGATCTTGCCGGAGGCGTCGCGCTGAATCTGGTTCAGGATGAACGTCGTCGGGTTCAGCTCGTTGTTCGCGGCGATGAACGGGAAATAATTCTCGATGTTGTTCGTGCCGATGGCTGCCTGCAGATTGCCGAAGGCCTGGTCCGGCCGGGCCGCCTGCAACGGCGCCAGCCGCGTCAGGATGTTTGTGAACGCGGCGTTCTGGTTTTCCGCGCGCGAGGTGAACTCATCCACAAGGTTGCGCGACGTCGGCGGATAAACTTCGTAAAGCGACCAGGCGACGATGAGGATGACGAGAATGAATCTCCAGCGGTTGTTTTGCTTCATGATGAATTAGGCTTCGGTCGCGGCGGCGCCTTCGAGGATTTCGGTGACGGAGGACTTGGTGACTTCCATCTTCGTGTCGGCGGAGCGGAGCGTGACGGTTTTGTCCTTGACCGTGACGACCGTGCCGATGATGCCGGCGGCGGTGACGACCTTGTCGCCGGCCTTGATGCTGCTCACCAGTGCCGCCAGCGCCTTGGCTCGCTTCTGCTGCGGACGGATCAGGATAAAGTAAAAAACGACGACCAGCAGAATCATCGGGGCGAAACCAAGCCAGGCAGGCTGCGAAGGTTGACCGGTGGTTCCGGTGGCGGTTCCAGTGGCGGGTGCGGCGGCCTGCGCCAAAAGCGTGTTCAAGTGCATAAGTTGAAAATAGGCCGGACAATGTAAGAAACCCGATGCATTTGGCAAGACTAATTGGCCGGAGATTTGGTTGGCACCCGTCCCGGCCGATTTTGTTGGTGGATAAAAGCGGCGGAGGGCCGCCGCTTTGTTTGGGTGGACCGCAGCGACCGCAAAAACCGCTGGACAAACCATTTCCCCGGGTTCAGAGTCGAATTTGTGAAAAATGATAGGTCGCAAAATTTCGACCCACTACATAGTTAGGCTGCACCAAGCGCATGAAAAAGAGCACCATCATTTTTTCCGCCGCGAATCTCGTCGGGATGGTTATTATCTGGCACGCTGTTGTTAGCATCTGCCAGGAAGCCAAGCTTGAGCACAGAGATTATTATGATGCTGGCGATAGTTTTGATTTTTTAGCGACGGCTATGCCGGTTTTGTTTGTTTGTTTTCTGTTGGATGCTGGCTGGGGAATTAAAGCGTTGGTAGATGTTTTCCGCCATAAAAGTTATCAGGCCATAGTCGCGCTTTCAGTCTTTGCATTTGTTTGGGCGATTGTGGTTCACAGATTTGTGTTTTGACTATGCAGTTTAGTTTCACATTTGTAGTGCGACAAAGGAGCTGCTAGCAGACCTCGTGCGGGGCGCGAAAATCGGGTTCGACATTCGTCATTTAAAGTCGGAGAATTCCGCCGGTGTTCCTCATTTTAGCAAACATCGCCGTGCTCCTGCTCGTGGCGCTGATCGCCTGGTGGTTGAGCTGGTATGACCCGAAGGTGATGGGCGTGAACGACCGGAAAGACCTGGTCCGCCGGGGCCTGCGCTGCGGCGTGACGCTGCTGCTGGCGGAGGCGGCCATGTGGAGCCTGTGGCAGTTCACCTTCTTCGAGAACCGCAAGGACGGGGAAATATATCTGGCCGTCGTGCTGGCGCTGGCAGTCCTCTGGGGCGGCTGCGTGACCGCCCTGCTCTCCCGCGCCTTCAAGTGGCTGGTGAAACCCGAAGATGAACTGGGCTTCGAGATTGACCGGAGCCTGCGCGATCTGGACCGGCTGGCGCGGCTGGTGCACAACAACCAACGCAAGGAAGCCATCCAGCTTTGCCTCAAGCTCAAGAAATCGGGCAGCGCCAGCGTGCTGGCGCTGGAGACGATATTGGAACATCTCGGCATCGAGCAGAATTATGTCCGCCCGCTCGACCCGCTGGTCGAGGCCTCGCATCTGCGGCGCGATGGAAAATACGGCAGGGCGGAAGCGCTGCTCAAATCGCAGCTTTCGAGAAATCCAGACAACGTGGACGCCGCGATGATGCTCATCCGGCTCTACGCGCAGGATCTGCGTTATCCGGACAAGGCGCAGAAGGTGTTGCGGGCGCTGGAAAAGCGGCCGCACGTGCCGCGCGGGCACACGGATTTTGCCCGGCGCTCCATCCAGGAATGGAGCCGGGGAACACCGGAACCCGAACCCGAACCGGTGCTGCCGGAATCCATTGACGAGCTGCTGGCGCAGGGTCACGTCGGCACGGCGGTCGAGCGGCTGGAACAAAAGGTGTCGGAACAGCCGGAGGATTTCGACCTGCGGCTGCGGCTGGCCGGGGTGCATGCGGAGCTTTGCGGCAGCGTGAACAACGCGGAACTCGTCGTCAAACAGATCGAGGTGAATCCCGCCTTCAAACCGGAACAAGTCCAGACCGCCAGGGAGCGGCTGGCGGAATGGCGGAAGGCCGCCGCGCACCGCGATTGAATCCGTCCGAATCCCCGGTGGACTTTGCCGGCAGTTTCCATTAAACGTGAGCCCGCCGATATTTTCGTGAAACCAAAACCGACCGCGTGAAGACATTGCACAACTATCTGACCCGCCAGGTGCTCGCCTCGCTGGTGCTCACGGTGGCGGTGTTCACCTTCGTGCTGCTCATCGGCAACGTGCTCAAGGAAATTTTGCCGGCGCTCATCGGCGGCCACGCGCGGCTGGACACCATCGTCCAGGCTTTCGGCCTGCTCATCCCGTGGGTGCTGGTCTTCGCGCTGCCGATGGGCCTGCTCACCGCGATGCTGCTGGTCTTCGGCCGGTTCAGCGCGGACCAGGAACTGACCGCCGCACGCGCCAGCGGCATCAGCCTGCTGTCGCTCATCACGCCGGTCTTGCTCCTGAGCCTGCTCTGCTGCGGCTTGAGCGCATGGATCAACATGCAGGTCGGCCCGCAATGCCGCGTGGCCTATGTGAACCTGTTCTACAAGTTGAGCGGCGAATTGATGAACACCACGCAACTGCCGGAGGGCCGGTTCATCCGCGATTTCCCCGGCTTCATCTTTTACGCGGAAAAAAACCGCGGCGGCAAGCTGGAGGACGTGATGGTCTTCGTGCTGGACAAAAATGAGACGAACGTCACCACCACCGTCCGCGCGCCGCGCGGCACGATTGACATGGACGCGCCAAACCAACAGTTCGTCTTGCACCTGTTCGACGCGCGCAGCGTGACCACCGGCGACCATGTGTCCATCAGCTCCTCGCCGGATGCGGTTTATGATCTAAGCATGAACCACAACGCCGGCGGGACGTTCACGCCGGGCATCAGCGACATGACCTTCTGGCAGTTACGCGACGAGCTGGCCGACCTCGACCATAAGCTCGGCCTGCCGCCACCCGCCGCGACGAACTCGATTGAACGGCTGGTGCAATTGAAGGAGGCCCGGCAGCAGCGGAAGGATCTGACCGAGCCGATCCGCGTGGAGATGAACCGGCAGATCGCCTTTTCGTTCGCGTGCTTCGGGTTCACGCTCGTCGGGATTCCGCTGGGCATCCGCGTCCACCGGCGCGAGACGAACATCGGCGTGGCCATCGCGCTGGGTCTGGTTTTGATTTATTACGCGTTTGTTTTGACGGCCAAGGCGCTGGCAGCGCGGCCGGAATTCGCGCCGCACCTGATCGTCTGGTTGCCGAACTTCATCTTCCAGGCCGTCGGTGCCGTGCTGCTCTGGCGCGCAAACCGGGGAATTTGAAAACGAAGGAAGAATTATGAATGAAGAAACAAAACCGACCGCGGTTTCTTCATTCTTCATTTTTCCTTCTTCATTCGCCGATAGACTTTTCCAATCGCCGCCTGATCCACCGGCTTGATGATGAGTTCGTCAATGTTGACGTGCGCGGGCCGGCTGGCCAGCCAGATGAGCGTTTCCGCGATGTCAGCAGCGGTCAGCGGATTTGTTCCTTCGTAAATTTTTTTGGCTTTCGCGGCGTCACCCTTGAAACGCACGAGGGAAAATTCCGTCTCCGCCAGTCCCGGATCGAGCGTGCCGACGCGGATACCCGTGCCAAGCAGTTCGAGCCGCAGCGCGCGGGTGATCTGCAGTTCGGCCGCCTTGGCCGCGCAATACACCGCGCCGCCCTCGTAAACCGCGCGCCCGGCGACCGAACCGAGGTTGATGATGCTCGCGCCCGCGTCGCGCGCCAGCAGCGGCAGCGCCGCGCGCGTCACGCGCAACACACCGAGCACGTTCGACTGGATCATCGCCTCCCAGTCGGCATCCTTGCCATCGGCGATGGTGTCCAGGCCGTGCGCGCCGCCGGCGTTGTTGATGAGAACGTGCAAATTTTTGATTTGCGATTTGCGATCTGCGATTTTCTTTTTTGCCCACGCGACGAATTCTTCGACGCTCGCGGTATCGGCAACGTCCAGTTCGTGAAAATGCGCTTCCGCCGCGCCGGATATTTTCGCCTCGGCGGCGACATTTTTCAAACGGTCAACGCGCCGCGCGCCGAGCAGCAGTTTCGCGCCGGCCGCACCGAACGCCCGCGCCGCCGCCGCGCCAAACCCGCTCGACGCGCCGGTGATGAGCACCCATTGGTTTTTCAGCGAAAGCTTCATGATGCAAATTATTCCGAGTTGTCCGGTTCGCCCCCGCCCTTTTTATTTGTGATAAACTTGGGCACACCGGAGAGCTTGTCGAATAAAAATCCGATCACCAGCGCGCAGAGGCAGCCGACCAGCACCCCGGCGATGCGGTTGAGCGAGCTGTGCCACTTGTCATTGTCGCCGGCCAGCGTCACCAGGATGACCGCCACGAACGCCGGGCGCAGCATGTCGTCCTGCTTCAACAAGTGGCAGACCAGTCCCGTCATCATGACGCCAACGGCCACCGCCACCAGCGGCTGGCCGAGACAGATGCTCAACGCCGCGCCGCCAAACGCGCCCGCGAGATTGGCAATGACGCGCATCAGCGAAGCCTTCAGGGAGGAATGCAGGCTGGGCTGCGTCACCACGACTGCGGAAACCGCCGCGACCCACGCCGTGCCGGGCAGACTTGCCCAATCATAGCACAACACGGCCACCACGGTCGCGGTGGCGGCCTTGGCGGAAAAGATGACGGCTTCAAAGTGGCGCGGTTGCATGCACGAATTTGAATCTGTTGTGAAAAAGATGAAAGTCGAAGAATGACATTGTTCCTTGCCGGCCTGCCGGACCGGGCTGTGTATGGTCCATCCTGACATCAGCCTTCGCTTTCACGATGTTGAAGCGAAGGCTGGTGGAGCCTAGGAGGCTCGAACTCCTGACCTTCTCATTGCGAACGAGACGCTCTACCAACTGAGCTAAGACCCCAACCACCATTGCCTAAACGATTTATGACGATTTTAGCAAGTGCAGTTTTTTATTGACCACACCGTTTGTCACCACCTATACTTAATTTATGGCTACCAACCAAAAATTAAGCACACGGCAACTTTTAGAGAAAATTCCGAATTTTCCGTGCCTATACCGTCACAAACTTAACGGCTGTTATTATGGAATAAAAAAGGTCTCTGGCAAGCGAAAAGACCACAGCCTTCAAACAACCGACAGGAAGATTGCAGAACGCAAACTCGCCGATTGGATTAAATCCCTGGACAAAATTGATGCGACCGCTGAAAAGACAACTTTGAACCAGTTGATTGAGAAATTTGTTGCTGGCAGACACGGCAAATCCGATTCCACAAGTGCTACGGAAGCATCAATTGTAAAACTTCTAAAATCAGAATGGCGGCACGGGCTGGATATTCGCATATCTCAAATCAAGCCATCATTTCTTGACGAATGGCTGGCAAACCAAGAAGGCCGAGTAAAACATACAACTTACAATCGGTATTGCAGTTTTCTTAAACAATTATTTGAAATTGCCGTTTCCGACCGGATGGTTATTGAGTCTCCATTTTTGGGAGTAAAAACGAAGTGGAAAAAGCCACAAAAACCAAGACGGATTGTCCCGACGCAGGAGCAATTCAATGCGATAGTGAATGAAATACGGAGTCAGCGTTTCAACGCCGAAGCGCACGACTCTGCTAATTTCGTAGAATTCCTTGGTCTGGCTGGATTAGGCCAAGCCGAGGCGAGTTCTCTGACGTTTGGCGATATTGATTGGCATAGAAATGTCCTCCATATTAAAAGACACAAAACACAGGAACGATTTCAGGTTCCAATTTATGAATTCTTGAAACCATTGTTAGAACGGTTGAAAACTTTGCACTCGTCGCACGGATCACCAGAAACAAAAGTTTTCAAAATCCACGATGCAAGAAAAGCTTTGTCGGCTGCTTGCTTAAGGCTGGGATTTCCAAAGTTCACACAACGGAACATTCGAGCCGTTCTCATTCGACGTTTATGGCAATCAAAAGTTGACGTAAAGCTAATTTCAAAATGGCAGGGGCATCAAGACGGCGGACGATTGATTTTGAATACCTACACCGAAGTTTTTGGAGCTGATGACGAAGATTATATCAAAACCGAACTGGCGAAAGTAAAGTAACTCAGGCTGTCACATTCTTGCAAAAGTCTCGATTGACTCGCGAGTGATTAGTTTTACGCGCAAGGCAGGATTGGCTTTCAAGAGGCCACGCTCCAATAAACGCCTCACACTTTTAATGCTGATGCTCAGGATTTCAGCCGTTTCAGCAATCGTATAAAGAAGTTTTGTTAGCACGTTTTTTCCCGGTTCGGTTGTTAGCATTGTTAGATTTTTCATATTTGCATAGTAATATCTTCTTTAATTAAGTCAAGATTTTTCTATTTACAATTAACTTAATATAAGCGTGTTATGCAATTTTATTCTTAATTTATTTTCCCCACTTTCTATTTAATTTTATGTCCGCCGTGTAAGATGGATTGCTGGTTTCCTTCAAAGATTGGCCGGACAGGTGGAGACACTCCGTGCCAATTTAAGGGAATATCGGCAAGCGCGTGCCCGAATTACAGGCGCAGGCTGGCTAACATTTATTTCAGGGCTGAAACGGAACCAATTGAAACTTTAAAATATGAAATTGGATATTATTCCATCGCTGATCGGCGCGTGGACATTAAATTTTTATCCGATTTTCAATTTCCTCATTCCTACCAATGACAAAATGCCGACGCTAAACATTGCAAGGCTCGAAGGCTCCGGCACAGGGTCTGGTGCGTTGTAAATCGTCTCGACATCCGTGGGTGTTAAAGCTCGGTTGTAAAAACTTATGTCGCTCAAATTGATATTTTCATAGCCAAAGGCAAAATTTGAGTCGCCTGTAAATCCATAAGCCGCCGTATCAGTTGCGACAAGGCTTCCATCCACATAGATGCTCCGAAGGTCTGTGGTATTATCAAAAGTGAATGTGAGATTATACCAAACATTTTCCGATAAAACTGGAGTGTTAATATCGAAATCATTGTTCCAAAACGAATACCTGATTGACTGGCCGTAATCCATAGCAAGGTGCATTACTTGGCCATTGGCACCAACATCACCGACGCGAAGAAAAGGTGTGCCGTTGTAGAGGTCGCCAACATAATTTTTTTCAACCCACACTGAAATTGAGGATGAGGAACTTGCCAAATTTATTCCTGTTCCTAAAGCACCTACGTTACCTGTTCCGAAATCAAGTGCCGCATTAGGATTTCCAAATCGGTCTGTTGTCCAAGTTACTCCGTTCGGAAGGGTGACAACAATTCCATTGCCGCTGGTATCGAGCGCGTTGCCGTCCAGGTTGAATTGAGCAACGAGGCCGAGAGAAAGGTTTTGAGCCATCAATCGGCAAGGCAATAAAAGGCACACAGAAGAAACAAAAAAGAAGCGAGCCATATTTTTCATAAGAATTATCCTTTCAATTTTCGCAACTTTAGCAGTTTCTAATTATCTGCCAACAAATAAAACGCCATCATTCCTTGGGTGTCTTGAAAATCAGGCGACGGATAGGCTGGCGAAATGGCGAAATCCATTTCAGGCAAGCTTTTGATTGCGCGATTGCGGGAATTGCGAAAACGCCATTTGCTTACACAGGAAAAATTCAGCGAGATTTCTGGCGTTGCGTATAAGTATTATCAGTTGATTGAGACTGGCAAACGGATTGATTTGCGATTGTCCACGCTGGAAAAAATGGCACATGCATACGGCTTGGGCGTCCACGAATTGCTTTCGCCTAATTTTCCAAAAGTTCGCGCATCGAAATTCGCCGCAAATAAATCAAAGGCCAAAATTACGGCCTGATATTCCATTCAATGCTCCGCTTGCGGGTTCGTTTGCTTCACTTCTTCACCTTTTGGTAGCGAACAATAAGATTATTTTCTGCAAAATCACCAATAAAATCGCTCGCTTTCTAAACCTGTTAAACTTTTTGTTTAATTTCTACGATAAGTTAGTATTATATTATAGCGGATTATCCGTTAATAAATTATTTGATAAATGCCCTTGAAAATTATGCAGCGTGCCAATGCCGTGCAGGGTTTCAAATGGTAAAATTCAAGATGGTCAAAAGGCTCTCTTGAATTGGTTCCCATTGGTTAATGTGAAGTAAACAACTATATTAAAGATGTAAAATAGAAATGAATTAAAAATACATTATGAATAACACAGTAAACACATTGGAAATTGAATTAGTTAATAAATTTAGACCTAAAAAACATCATCCATTTTATTATTCACTTAATAAAATTAAACCTGAAGATTGGCTAATTTTTGGTTCGCTAACTTGGAAATGGCTATCTCGCAGGATTGATAATCCAAGACAGAAACATTTTCGAGATGCTGAATTTAATCATTTGATGAATGTTTTTACTGTTAGAATGAAAAGATTATTTCCAAAAAGGCCGCAATTAAGAAAAAGAGACATTGCATATTTCAAAACCACCGAATACGGCGCGGCTGGCGAGATGCACGTCCATTTCCTGATTGCCAGAGACCGCCTTGAACATCTGGACGCAGAAACCGCTGCCGACACGCTTGAAACGCTCTGGGTGGAGACTTTAAGACCATCTGGCTATGATTGGCCGTCCGTTGGAACGGCTGTCGTAAAACCTTACGAGGCGGCCAAAGAGGAAGAAGGTGTGAAATACTGTCTTAAACGTGAATTTGATGAAAATTCCCAGCCAAGAGAACCCGATGACTTTCTTTCTCCTGCCTTAATGAAGCTGATCGGACGTAAAAGTTCCCAACAACCTGATGTGTCCTTAAATTGATTGAATAATGGGGCAATTAAATGGTTTTGATGTGATTTTGATGTGGTTTTGATTTAATTACAATTCCGTTTTGGTGTTTAGAAATATAAATGAATTCGTCAGTTTAAGCGGAATTTTCGCAAATAGACCGCCTGAAATGATATTTTCGTAACGGCACATTCACAAAAAATCTGTTGCGACTTTGAAAATTTACTCTGTCACCACCGCTTGTCATACCCCGCCGAATTATTTTAGTCCTCATTTGTCCATTTGAGTCCACCGAAAGAAAATCAATTAGCTAAATTTGAGCTTGTGGCCAACTATGACCACTTGAGGAAATTTGAGGAAAAAAAATCGGATTTCTTTGCGAACGAGACGCTCTACCAACTGAGCTAAGACCCCAGCCAACTTTCCGCACCCGCTGATGGCGAAACACAAGCCATCGCCACCCACCCAACGCGCGTCATTATGGGATAAAAAAGTTTTCTGGCAAGCGGAAAGGCCGCCAGACCCAAGCGCGCGTTGCCCGATGACGGCATTCAGGAAACCCAATCCCAAGAAGTTATCATTTGTCTTTGCCCGGCTTCTCTGATTTATACTTGGCCATGCTGATGAACGAAAACTCCCGGATTTATGTGGCCGGCCATCGCGGCCTCGTGGGCAGCGCCATCTGGCGCGAACTGCAACGGCAGGGTTTCAAAAACCTCATCGGCCGCACGCGGTCGGAGGTCAATTTGCAGGACGCCGTCGCCGTGCAGAAATTTTACGAGGAGACCAGACCGGAGTTTGTGTTCGTCGCGGCGGCGAAGGTCGGCGGCATCCACGCCAACAGCACGCAGCCGGCGGCGTTTCTGTTTGAGAACCTCCAAATCCAAAACAATTTGATCCACGCTGCCAAACTGGCCGGCGTCAAAAAACTTTTGTTCCTCGGCAGCTCCTGTATTTATCCCAAGCTCGCACCGCAGCCGCTCAAGGAGGAATATCTGCTCACCGGTCCGCTGGAGCCGACGAACGAATGGTATGCCGTTGCGAAGATCGCGGGCATCAAGCTGTGCCAGGCGTATCGCCGGCAATATGGCTGCGATTTCATCAGCGCCATGCCGACCAACATGTATGGGCCAAATGACAATTACGATCTGCAGACGTCGCATGTGCTGCCGGCGTTGATCCGGAAATTTCACGACGCCAAAACCAACGCCGCCGCCGCCGTCACCTGCTGGGGCACCGGCACACCGCTGCGGGAATTTCTCTACGCGGACGACCTGGCGAGCGCGTGCGTTTTCCTGATGCAACATTACAGCGAGGAACAATTCATCAACGTCGGCAGCGGCAGCGAAATCACCATCCGCGATTTGTCCGAACTCGTGAAGCGCACCGTCGGCTTCACCGGCGAGATTGTCTGGGACGAATCCAAGCCGAACGGCACGCCGCGCAAGTTGATGGACAGCTCGCGGCTGTTCGCGCTCGGCTGGAAGCCGCAGGTCGATTTGGCAGCCGGCATCCGGCTGGCTTACCAAGATTTCCTGGGCAAACAATCGCGCGATAAATAATTCTAGCTGGCGACGCGGCCCTTGCCGGCCAGATGGTCTTTCACCAGTTGCATGTCGGAATCCACCATCAGCTTGGCGAGCGCCTTGAAAGTGGTCTTCGGCTCCCAGCCGAGTTTTTGTTTGGCCTTGGAATAATCGCCGATCAGCAGTTCCACTTCGGCGGGGCGGAAATAATTTGCATCAATCTCCACATGCTTCTGCCAGTCGAGGCCGGCGTGGGCAAAGGCGACCTCCAGAAATTCCCGCACGCTGTGCGTCTCGTTGGTGGCGATCACATAATCATCCGGCTGGTCCTGCTGCAACATCAGCCACATCGCCTCGACATATTCCTTGGCATAACCCCAGTCGCGCTTGGCGTCGAGGTTGCCGAGAAACAGCTTGTCCTGCAAACCGGCCTTGATGTGCGCGACGGCGCGGGTGATTTTGCGCGTGACAAAGGTTTCGCCCCGGCGCGGCGATTCGTGGTTGAACAAAATACCGCTGCACGCGAACAGATCATACGACTCGCGGTAATTCACCGTGATCCAATGCGCATAGACCTTGGCGCAACCATACGGGCTGCGCGGATAAAACGGCGTCGTCTCGCGCTGCGGAATTTCCTGCACCTTGCCGAACATCTCGCTCGACGAAGCCTGGTAATATTTCGTCCGGATGCCGGTCTCGCGAATCGCTTCCAGCAGCCGCACCGCGCCCGTGGCGGTGATGTCCGTGGTGTATTCCGGGCTGTCGAAACTCACGCGCACATGGCTCTGCGCGGCGAGATTGTAGATTTCGTCGGGCGCGATTTTCCCGATCAACCGCGACAGCGCGCTCGCATCGCTCAAGTCGCCGTAATGCAGCTTCAGCGAGGATTTCGAGACATGCGGGTCGGCGTAAATGTGTTCGAGCCGGGAAGTATTAAACGTGCTCGCCCGGCGGATGATGCCGTGAACTTCGTAGCCCTTGGACAAAAGCAGTTCGGTCAAATACGAACCGTCCTGCCCGGTGATGCCGGTGATAAGTGCGCGTTTGGACATAGATTAAACTTAAATGATTGGTGAGCCGGCAAAACAACGCAAGCGAAACTTCAGGAGTCTGGTGGAATAAATGTTTGAATTACCGCGCCGGCGGCTGCCCGGTCATCAACGCCAGATGCCGCGGCGCCAGCAGGCACACGAGCGTCGCGCAACGGGCATAGCGCAGCGATTCCGTTTCCAGCTTGCACAAGCTGCCCTTCCGCAGGTCCAGTTCCATGGCTGTGTTGCCCGCCGTGAGCAACGCGATGAGCTTGCTCAAATACGGTTCGTGGCCCACGAGCAGGATGTTTTTCGGACGCGGACGCAAATCGTTCAACTGCTGGATGAGCGACCGGGGATTCCCGGCGGGCGTCAACTCGTCGGTAAATTTCAACTGCTTCCGCCGCTTGCGCGCTTTGGCGATGATCTCCGCCGTCTGCCTCGCGCGCACAAACGGGCTGGAAAAAATCACATCGAAATTTATTTTCAACGCGCCCATCGCCTCGGCAATCTGCCGCAGCCGGCGCCGGCCCTTGGCCGTGAGCGGGCGCTCCGCGTCGTTCGTGAAATCCGGCACACTGGGGTCAACGGCAATGCCATGGCGCAACAAATAAAGGTTCATGATTTTTGCAACCGGGTTTTGCGCGGCTGTGCGGTGATTCCAGGCCGTGGTTGAAGTTTGACGCGCGGATATTTTGCGCCGGCTTTTCCCCGCAAGCGCGGCTCTTCCGCCGTTGCCAGCGTGATGAATTCCGTCTGGCTGCGGTGCTTCTTATCGCCGTTGTGCAATTCCGCGCGACGATAGGTGCCGTCGGCGCGCAGAAACCGCGCCTTCACGTTGTCGGCCAGCGTCACGCCCAGAATTTCGCGGATGACGCGCTCCCGCAAATTGCCGTCTTCGATGGGGAAAACCACCTCGATGCGACGAAACAGATTGCGCGGCATCCAGTCCGCGCTGCCCGCGAAAACTTCCGGCTGGCAGGCGTTCTCGAAAAAATAAATCCGGCTGTGCTCGAGAAAACGGTCCACGATGCTGCGCACGGTTATGTTTTCGCTCACGCCCTTCACGCCGGGCCGCAAACAGCAGATGCCGCGCACGATCAATTCGATTTTCACGCCCGCCTGAGACGCGCGGTAAAGCGCCTCGATCAGCGTCGGCTCCACGAGCGAATTCATCCGCGCGATGATGCGCGCTGGCAAACCTTTTTGCGCGTGAGCAATTTCGCGTTCGATCAACTGGATCATCCGCGCGTGCAGATCGAACGGCGCGGCGATCAGCTTTTTCATGCCCTGAAACTGGCAGACGCCGGTGAGCAGGTTGAACAGGTTCGTCGCATCCTCGCCGAATTCCGGCTTGCACGTCAGCAGGCCGATGTCCGTGTAAAGCCGCGCGGTGGTCGGATTGTAATTGCCGGTGGCCAGGTGGACGTAGCGGCGGATCTGGCCGGCTTCCGAGCGCACCACCAGCGCAACCTTCGCGTGAATCTTCAGCCCGACCAAGCCATAAACGACATGCACGCCGTTTTCCTCAAGCTGCCGCGTCCACTCGATGTTGTTGGCCTCATCGAACCGCGCACGCAATTCCACCACCGCCGTCACCTGCTTGCCATTGTTGACCGCATTCATCAGCGCGCCGATGATGCGCGGATCACCGCCGGTGCGGTAGAGTGTCACCTTGATCGTGAACACGTCCTGATCCTGCGCCGCGCGTTCCAAAAATTCCACCACGCTGTTGAAATGTTCGTAAGGATGATGCAACAGCACGTCGCGCTCGCGGATGGCGGAGAACACATCCTCGCGTCCGCGCAACGCCCGCGCCACCGGCGCGACGAACGGCGGGTCGCGCAATTCCGGCGAGTGGTCGCCCTGGTAGAGCATCATCAGCCGCGTCGGGTTCAGCGGGCCGTTGACCAGATACAAGTCGTCCTCGGTCAGCCGGAAGGTTTTCAGCAGCGCGTCGCGGATTTTTTCCGGGCAGCGATGGTCAATCTCCAGCCGCACGGCGTCGCCTTTGCGCCGGTTGTGCAGTTCCGTTTCCACCGCCTTGAGCAGGTTGCTGGAATCCTCTTCGTCAATGTAAAGCTCGCTGTTGCGCGTGACGCGAAACGGCCAGCAGCCGAGAATGTTCGTGCCCGGAAACAAATCGGCGATAAATCGCCCGATGAGGTGGCTCAAGAAAACATAATCGCGGCGGCCATCATCGCGCGGCAGTTGAATCAGGCGCGGCAAAATCGAAGGGCATTGCACCACCGCCAGATGTTTGAGCGGCTGGCCGTTGCCGTCGCGCGGAACCATTTCGAGCCGCACCATCAGGTTCAGCGATTTGTTCAGCAGTTGCGGGAACGGATGCGCCGGGTCAATCGCCAGCGGCGTCAGCACCGGCCGGATTTTGGTCAGGTAATATTCCTCCAGCCAGCCGAGGTCGCCGGCGGTCAGGTCATCCATCTCCAGGAGGCGGATGTTGTGCTTCGCCAGCGCGGGCTTCAAATCCTCCCGCCAGCAGTCGTATTGGGCATCCACCATCCGGCGGACGCGGCTGACAATCTCCTGATACGTTTCCCGTGCCGTCAGGCCGTCCACGCTGCGCCCGCCCTGCCCGCTTTCCATTTCCTGCTTGAGGCCGGCCACGCGCACTTCAAAAAATTCGTCAAGGTTGGAGCTGACGATGGTGAAAAACTTGAGCCGTTCCAGCAGCGGATTGGCCGGGTCGAGCGCCTCGTCGAGCACGCGCTGGTTGAATTCCAGCCAGCTCAGCTCGCGATTGATGAAATGTTCCGGCTTGAAACCGCTCATAAAAATTTATCTGCAAATGGTCAAAGTGCGCGAATGTTACGGTCGCGTCTTCCGGTGGGAAAGTTACAATCCGGTGACAACCCTTGTCGAGCGCGCAAAAGTTTCAATTCACTTCAGGGAACAGGTTGGCGCGGCGGCGGCGAAAACCCTTGAAGGTAACTGGCAAAACTGCTTTGATAAAACCGTGCTGACAAATACCAAAAATGAAAACAACCGTGCGTGAAATCATGCACGCTCGGTCGCATAATCGCTGTTAGGCCACGAGCGCGTATGCCAAATGTTTCAGCCATTGTTTCGACGGTGTTTCTGGGTCTTCTCGTTTGGAAGACTTCATTTTGGGGCGTCATGCCGCCAGCAGAAAAGTTGTGGACTGGTTTAGCGTGTTTTTACGGTATTCTCCTAGCCATCACTGGCTGGTGCTACGCATTTCTGAAGTTCAGACCTTCAGGATGGATTCACGCTTTGCTCATGCTTGGCGTTGCAGCCACTAGCGGCTATTTAGGATTTCGTTGTCTAAGTGACCAGTCTATTTCCGGAGGTTCCGGGCCAGACGCAAATCCAGTTGGTGGAATTCTATATTTGATCGGTTTTGCATATTGTGTGCTGGCCACTGTCACAGTTATTTGTGGCGTCGGCATCATTGCACATTTACAGGCGAAAAATAGCACGCCTGAACCAGTGGCCTAGTTTCAAAAAGGCTGCACCCGCTTCAATTCACTTCCAATAATTCCAGTCCACGTCGGGGAACAGATTGTCGCGCGCCTCGATGTCGGCCAGCCAGTTTTCGTCTACGCTCGTCGCGGTCAACTGGTCGTGCAGCGCGATGAAGCGCAGCAGATGATCCTTCACCCGGCGGCGCGCGTAGTCGGGGCTCGTGCCGGCGCGCAAAATAAACGGCCAGTCGCTCGCCTGCGCCAGCAGCAGTTCGCGCGCAGCCTGCTTCAACGCGCGCTTTTGCAGCGCGCTGGTGGTTTTCCGTTTGGAAAATTTCTTCACCAGCCCGGTCATGCGCTCCTGTGCCACCTGCAGATGCGGATAAATCCATTCGTTCGATTCGTTCAGCCACGCGCGCAGATGGCCTTCCTCGCCCCAGGTGGACGCGCTTGGCGTGGCGATCTGGTTGCTCGGATGCCGGTGCAGATATTCGCCGGGCGTGATCAGCTCGACGGTCTTCTGGTCGTGAAACGCCTTGCGCGCAAAATAGTCGAGGAACTCCGGGCCTTCATACCACCAATGGCCGAACAGTTCCGCGTCATACGGCGCAACGATGATCGGCGGCCGGTCCAAAATGCCCGCAAGCCGCTCGACCTGCGTGACGCGTTCGTTGAGAAAATGCTGCGCGTGCTCGCTCGCGGCCTTGAGTGCATGGTCGCGCTGGTAAATCTCCTTCGGCCCCGTGCCGCCGGTGATGCGGAAATATTTCATGCCGGTGAATCCGCGGTTTTCCGGCGACGGCAGATGCGGCCGGACATAATCCAGATCCAGATCGAAGCCGACGTCGCGATAGAAATCGCGGTAGCGCGCGTCGCCGGGATAACCTTCGTGCTTGCTCCAGACCTGCCGCGAGGAATCAAAGTCGCGCCCGAACGCAGCGATGCCGTTGGGCGTGAACACCGGCGCGAACGTGCCGTAGCGCGGACGCGGACGTGCGTGCAGCACGCCGTGCGTGTCCAGGATGAACCAGCGGATGTTTGCCTCCTGCAAAAAACTTTCCACGCCGGAAACGTAGGCGCATTCCGGCAACCAGATGCCGCGCGGGTCGCGCCCGAAGCAGGTGCGGTAATGGTCTCGCGCCGTCAGAATTTGCGCGCGGATGGACGGCGGATGATTTGCCAGCAGCGGCAGCAATCCGTGCGTCGCGCCGGTCGTAACGATTTCCAGCGAGCCTTCGTCCTGAAACCGTTTGAACGCGCCGACCAGGTTGCCCTCGTAGTAGCGCCACGTTTCGCGCGCCAGGGAAAATTTGTGATGATACATCCACGCGAGTTCACGGAACGCGCGGTCCCAGTGCGTGCGGTGAATTTCCTTTTCCGCGAGGTCAATCAGGCTGTTGAGATGCTTTTCGTAACGCCCGCGCAGCAGCGGATCGAGCAGCATGGTGCAGAGCGTCGGCGAGAGCGACAGCGTCAGGCGCGCATTGATGCCGTCGCGCTGCCAGTTTTCAAACGTCTGGATGAGCGGGATGTAGGTTTCGGTGACGGCTTCGAACAGCCAGCTTTCTTCGAGAAATTTTTCATGCTCGGGATGGCGCACAAACGGCAGGTGCGCGTGCAGGACAATGGAAAGGTAACCTTGCATCTTCAGCGGGGTTTGACCCTCATTCGTCCAGTTTGTTCGAAATCCATTCCGCGATGGCCTTGGCCTTGACCAGCATGACGATGCCGACGACGGCGGGGATGGATTTCAAAATGCACGGAAAAGTTCCAACCGGAGTGTGGTTGTGCTGCGCGATAACCCAATACAGGGCGAGTTCCACCAGCGTGACACAAATCAGTGAAACGGCGATGAACCGGACCAACATCAAGGCTCCACGATCGGGCGCGTCCATAATCATCACAGGTTTTCCGGCAAGGGCGGTTTGAGTGCGGGGTCTTGCGGATGTGTGCCGACATCGCCGAGATATTCCGTCACACGACTGAACTTCAAGCTGGCCGCGCGCGCGTCGTCGCCGGCGGCGGAAACCGCCACGGCGGGCAGATCATAGTTTCCATCCGGCAACGAAAAGCGGTAGCTGAATGAACCATCGGGACGAAGTTTGATTTCGTGTCCGCCGAGTGTGACCTTGGCATCCGGCTCAGTCGCGCCGTAAATGATGAGTTCGGCGTTGACGTTGAACCAGAAACCTTTCGACTTTTCCATGCCACCGAACGGACTGGACAAGCTGGACACGCCGAACTGCGACGCGCCGAGCGAGGAGATTTCGTGCGCGAGTTTGCGGCGGATGAGTTCGGTGATTTCCAGCGAACCCATCCAAACGCGGCGGACCGCGTCAATGTTGATGATTTTGGCGAGCGCCTGTTCCTGCGCCGGTGTCCACTGGGCGGGCAACGGCACCGCCGGACCGGAGGCGGTGACGCGCGGCAGGTCGGGATAGCCGTGGCGGCGGAGTTCTTCCAGCGCCTGCGCGAGCGGCAGATTTTCGCAGACGGCGGCCTTGATCAGCTCCAGCAGTTTGGCGAACGGAAATTCAAACGGAATGGTGGCGAAGTCGGTGTCGGTCTCGGAAGAAATCGCGTCCGGCGGCGTCATCGTGCCGCTGGAAACCGAAATGCGCGTCCATTTGCCGAGCGCCGAATAATAGCCAAGTTCGGCGATGTAGGAATTGCCGGCGCGCTCGACATGCGTGAACCAGTGGCGCGATTCCGGATGGACATGAATCTCGTAAGTCGGATGGCCTTCAATCTTGTGCGCGTAAATCCGCAGGACGAGATGGCCGTCGGCGGACTGTGCGTTCAGCTTCAACTGCTGCTCGCGCGTCAAATCCCAGTGCGCGTAAAGCCAGTGCGGGTCGCGCGCGGTGAGAAACAATTTTTTGGTGCCGTAGGATTCGGGCAGTTCGGATTCGGCGGAGGGAAATTTCTGCGCCGGCGGCACCGGGCCAAGCGAATATTTTTCACCGGGGCCGCTGACCGGCGGCGGCGCGGGCTGGTCGCCTTCCAGCAGGATGGCGGGCACCTCGATTTTTTTCTGGCGGGTGAAGGTGCGGCGGACGAGGGTTTCGGCGGTGACTTCGGTCTTCGGCCCGGCGGCTTTGGACTTGAACATTTTTTTTGCCGCGCTCACCACGCCTTCGACCAGAGTTTTTCTGGTGCGTCTGGTTTTCGGCGGCGCCTCCGGCGCTTCGGCGGGGGTGATGATTTTCTTTGCCGGAGATTTTACCGGACGTTCAGAAGTTTTTTTCTTGGCTGGCATGGGTGCTGGTTTCCCTTTCATAACCGCGAATCCCTGATTAGTAGGCGATGACCGTATCGCTGGATTGAGCTTACGGGGATTGACCGGCGGATGCAACGGGAATTTTGCAGCGGACCGAAAAGCATTTGCCCGAAGGTGCTTGCCAGCCGCCGGGCGCGGGTGTTTCCTGTGCAGGGAAACAGTTAGCTATGACTGAAACGAAGCCAGGCAGCAGCGCCGGTCGGCCCATCACGATTTTTGTGGTGGACGACGAGCCGATGCTGCTCGATCTGGCCCAGGCGATCCTCAAACCGCTCGGCTACGACGTGCGGACGTTTCGCGATCCGCAACTGGCGCTGGCGGAATTTCCCAAGAGCAAACCGGCGGTGCTGGTGACGGATTATGCGATGGGCGCGATGAGCGGCATGGACCTGATCCGCGAATGCCGGCGCCTCCAGCCGCGGCAAAAAACCCTGCTCGTGAGCGGCACCGTGGATGAAAACATTTTCGCCGACGCCGACGCCAAGCCGGATGCGTTTCTGGCCAAGCCGTATCAAGTCCGCGAATTCATCGAGCTGGTGAAAACCCTGGCGGGCGGCTGACAGTTTTGCCGGCTGGAAATTTAGCTGGCGCAAATAAACCGCCGGTTGTAAATCTTTTGCCTATGAAAAAAATACTCTGGATCGGCGTCATCGGGATTCTCGCCCTCGTGGTGATTGGTTTGATCGTCACAGTCACTTTCCTCAACGGCATCGTCAAGACGGGCGTGGAAACCATCGGCCCGAAACTCACCGGTGTTTCCATTACGCTGGATAAGGTGAACATTGGAATACTCACCGGCTCGGCCAAGGTGGAGGGATTGGTCGTCGGCAACCCGGCGGGCTACAAGGCCCCCAGCGCCATCAGCGTCGGCCAGGCCGAGGTCGGCGTGAATCCGCTGTCGGTTTTGTCCGACAAAATCGTCGTGCGCACCGTCCACGTCATCGCGCCGGAAATCACCTTTGAAGGCAATCCGCTGACCGGAAACAACAACATCAGCAAAATTCTGGACAACCTGAACGCCGCCGCCAAAGCCGGTGCCGCGCCCGCCACCAACCAGACGGCCACGGCCGCCGCGAAGCCCGCCAAAAAACTGGAAGTGGACGATTTTCTCATCAGCGACGCCAAGGTTCACTTCAACGGCGTGACCCTGCCGCTGCCGCCCGTCCACCTGACTAATTTGGGCACGGGTCCAGACGGCATCACCGCCGCTGACTTGAGCAAGCAGGTGTTTTCTGATCTGACCAGCGCCATCATCAAGGCTGTCGCCAGTTCCGCCACCGACATCGGCAAGGATGCGGAAAAGGGTGCGGCCGAAAGCGTGAACAAAATCAAAAGCAGCATCGGCAGTTTGTTTGGCAAGTAGGAACGTTGGAACGCCGGAAAATTTTTCCGCCGCGCCTGCGATTTGGATTGCAAGCGGGACGGTTTGCTTTTACACTCTCGTCTCAACCCGGAGTTTACTATGTATTTTGGCGTTGATTACCATCCCGAACAGTGGGTCTTTCCCTACGGCGGCAGCGCCGAAAATCCCGAAGCCGCGTGGCAGCGCGACGTGGAACTCATGGTCAAGGCGGGCATCAATGTCGTCCGCATCGGCGAGTTCACCTGGGGGCTGTGCGAGCCGGAGGACGGAAAATTCGATTTCGCCTGGCTCAAGCGCGTGATGGATTTGCTCGGCGACGCGGGCATCCAGATCGTGCTCGCCACGCCCACCGCCGCGCCGCCCATCTGGCTCACGGAAAAACATCCGGAAATTCTCCCGCTCGACGAACACGGCCGCATCAAGCACGCCGGCACGCGCCGCGCCGTCTGCCTCAACAGCGAGGCGTTCTGGAATCATTCCAAGCGTATCGTCGAGGAAATGGCCAAGGCGCTCGGCTCACATCCGCAGTTGATCGCCTGGCAGATTGACAACGGACTGGGCGGCAACTTCACGGAGGCCGCCTTCAACGAAGCCTCCAATTTGGACTGGCACGGCTGGCTGGAAGCCAAGTATCAAACCATCAAGCGTCTGAACGCCATGATGGGTTTGCGCCACTGGGGCCAGGTGGTCACGCGCTGGGATCAGGTGCCGATGCCGATGTCCGCGCCCGCCGCGCACAACCCGGCGCTCGTTCTTGATTGGTGCCGGTTTTGCAGCGACACCATTGTGCAGTTCACCAAGATGCAGGCCGACGTGTTGCATGAACTCACACCGGATCGTCCGGTGACGACAAACCTCCGCCCGCTCATCCATCGCTTCGATCATTTTGATCTGGCGGAGGCGATTGATTTTGTCTCCATCGAAAGCACGGCGTCCATCAAGTCGAAGCCGTCGGATCTCGCGTGCGAAATTGACATGCTCCGCTCGCTCAAGAAAGACGGCATCCGCACGCCGGACGGCGACACCGGTTTCTGGGTGATGGAGCAGAAGGCCGGCAACGTCACCTGGCAGGAGGTCAACTCGCTGGTGCGGCCCGGCGTGCTGCGGATGTTCACCTACCAGTTGGTTTCACGCGGTGCGACGGCGATTCTGTTTTTCCGCTGGCGCCAGCCACGGTTCGGCACGGAAAAATTTCACGGCGCGGTTCTGCCGCATCACCTCGAAGGTTCCAGCCGGGTTTATCAGGAAATTTGCCAAGTCGGTGAAGAACTGAAAATGCTTGCGCCCGCATTGCAAGGCACGAAGGTCGTCCCGGAAGTCTGCATCCTTTGCAGCCACGACAACGACTGGATGCTGCAACAGCCCAACCAGCCCAACAAACATTTCAGCCTGCGCGAGCACGTCCAGCTCATCTACAACGCGCTTCACGACCGCAACATCCAGGTGGATTTTGCGCGGCCCTCCGAGGATCTATCGCGCTATAAAATAGTCGTTGCGCCGTCGTTGCATCTGCTCTCCGCTGCCGAAGCTGACCGCCTGAAACTCTTTGTCCAGGAAGGCGGCACGCTCGTCAGCACCTTCAACACCGGCCTCGTCAACCAATACGGCATCGCGCCCGACACCGGCTACCCGAACGACCTCACCGAATTGTTCGGCCTGGAGGTTTTGGAGTTCGACATGCTGCCGCCCGGCGAGGAAAATCATCTCACCTTCAAGGGCGCTTTTCCGACGAGCCATGTGCATCCGGCAAAAATCTGGTGCGACCTCATCGAGCCGAAGGGCTGCCAGATTCTGGCGACGTATGTGAAGGATTTTTACGCCGGCCGGCCCGCCATCACGATGAACACCTTCGGCCTCGGCAAGGCCGTTTATGTCGGCACGATGAGCCACCAGCATTTTTACAACGACCTCGTCGTGTGGCTGCGCCAGATGTGCAGCCTCCATCCGCTGCTCAAGGTGCCCGAAAGCGTCGAGGTCAGCCTGCGCGAAAAAGAGGGCACGCGCGTCTTCTTCCTGCTCAACCACCAGAGCACGCCCGTGCGCATCCAGTTTTACAAGCCGATGCACGACTTCCTCACCGGCAACACGTTTTCCGGCAACTACGACCTGCCGCCGCACGGCGTGCTGGTGCTGGACGAACATCCGGAAAATAAAATTTCCGCCGCGGAAGCCTGATTGCCGGGAAACGGGTTAAAGCCGTAGAACGGCTCGTTGCCTGATCAAGAAACACTGCAAAATGGGTCGAGCCGGAAAAGCAAGAGGCTGTCCTTTAAATAATTCGAGTTTCTTGGGTCTGCATGGCATTATTTGGGCTGGGTCAAATCTTTGCGCTTCTGAGGAAAGACCCCAAGTCGTCATGCCCGTTTGTTTTTATACCGCAATGATAAGCGGGCTTTTTTGTAAGCGAGCAGATCGTTTACAGAGTTTATGACAAAAGGATTATCTAGCTTTTACGAACTTTTTCATCTTTATAAAAATTGCCGAACAGCCATCGCAAATCATGAAATGAGTTTCAGAGCCGCTCGCGCCCGCCGTAGCCGGCTTCGAGGTCGTGCCAGAATTCCACGGCCTCCTCGTCGGACTCCCAGCAGAGAAAAACCTCCTTGCCACCGATGAGCGTCGGAAAATCCAGCAGCCCGCGCTCCAGATCCTTGATGAAGATTTCGCGCCGCTGAAATTCCGCCAGCGTCGCCTGCATGTCCGCGAGCGCGCGAATCCATTGGTTCACCGTTTCGCCGCCGATGTCGTTCCCTTGCTCCGTCAGGCCGCTCAGGCGTTTTTCGTAGCGGTGCAAATCCTCGCGCAGCCGGTTCAACTGCTCCAGCCACACGCGGATCTGCGGCAGCAGTGCGGTCGCCTCCTCGCGCGTGTAATGTTTTTCAAACTGATGTTTCATCGGCAAAATTTGGCCCGGACAGAAAAAGACCGCTCGCGAACGAAAGCTTTGGGCCGTCGCCGCGAACGGATGAATGAAACCGCAAGGCGGAAATTACTTCTGCCAGGTGCGCTTCTTGTGACGATTCAAGCGCAGCTTCTTGCGCCGTTTATGCTTGTTGATTTTGGCCTTGCGGCGTTTTTTGATTGAACCCATAAATTGTTGCGCGGTCAATATACCACTTTGTTCAGCGGATATTCAATGATTCCTTCTGCGCCGGCGGCCTTGAGCTGCGGGATCAGCTCGCGCACGACTTTCTCATCAATGATCGTCTCCACCGCGACCCAGCCGGCGAGGCTCAAATTGGCAATGGTCGGATTGCGCAGCGCCGGCAAATCGGCCAGCAGCTTCGCGAGATTCTTCTGCGCGATGTTCATCTTCAAACCGACCTTGGTCTCCGCCTCCAGCGCGCCGTTGAGCAGCATCGCCATGGTCTCGATCTTCTTGCGCTTCCAGGAATCTTTCCAAGCGGTCGCGTTCGCGATCAACCGCGGCGTGGAAACCAGCAGTTCGTCCACGATGCGCAACTTGTTCGCGCGCAGCGAAGAGCCGGTCTCGGTGACTTCGACGATGGCGTCCACCAGTTCGTGCGCCTTGACTTCGGTGGCACCCCAGGAAAATTCCACCTCGGCCTGCACGCCGTGCTTCTTCAGATATTTCTTCGTCAAGTTGACGACTTCCGTGGCGATGCGTTTGCCCTGCAAGTCTTTCACCGATTTAATCGGCGAATCTTCCGGCACGCACAACACCCACCGCGCCGGCTTGCGCGTCGCCTTGCTGAACAAAAACTCGCCGACCTCGTGGACTTTCGAGCCGTTCTCGATCACCCAGTCGTGGCCGGTGATACCGCAATCCAGATAGCCGTGCTCGACGTAGCGGCTGATTTCCTGCGCCCGGATCAGGCGGATTTCCATCTCGTCGTCGTCCACATACGGCACATAGGAACGGCTGCTGACGGTGATGTTGAAGCCCGCCTTGGCCATCTTGTCGATGGTGGCGTCCTGCAGGCTGCCTTTCGGGAGGCCAAATTTTAATTTCTTGCTCATCTGATTTTGAAAAATCTGTTTCACCCACGGTCAGGAATTCTTTTCGCTGAAGATTTCACGCGAGTGATTTTGCCAGTTTGCCAATTCCGGCGCGGAAAAGCCACTTTCTTCTTTTCCTTTCGTGGTTCAAATCTTTTTCCAAATGACTCGCCGCCCAACCACCGAAATTTCCCCGCGCGCAATTGCCGCCACGCATTTGGGATACAGCTCATGTTCTGCCGCGTGAATCCGCGCGTGCAGGCTGGCCGGCATATCCTGGTCCAGCACCGGCACGGCCTGCTGTCCGATGATCGCGCCGGAATCCACCCCGGCGTCCACAAAATGGACGGTGCAGCCCGCGACCTTCACGCCGTGGTCGAGCGCCTGTTTCCAAGCTTCGAGTCCGGGAAACGACGGCAGCAGCGACGGATGGATGTTCACGATGCGGCCCTCAAACGCGCGGAGAAAATCCCCCTTCAACACGCGCATGAAACCGGCGAGCACGATCAAATCCACTTTCGCCGCCTGGAGCGCGGCGACAAAGGCGCGTTCCGCCTCCTCGTCCAGCTTGGTGCGGAATTTTCCCGGCGGAATGAATTGCGCGGGCAGCTTCCGTTCATGCGCGTGCGCGAGAATCCCGGAGCCTTCGACATCGCTCAAGACTACCGCGACTTCCGCCGGAATTTTCCCCGCCGCGCAGGCTTCCGCGATGGCGACAAAGTTCGAACCCCGGCCGGAGCCAAGCACGCCCAATTTGAATGGATGATTCACCGCGTCATTCTTGCAAATCGCTCCGCCGCCGCAAGTTTTAGCTGGCACCGGCTTTGTCGTCAAATTCCGCCGGCAAGCTCAAAGATGGCCTCAAAGCTGCTATTTTCAGGCCATGGCTAAATCCTTCGTTACGGGAAAAGCCGATTATGAATGAAGATCCGACTGCTTCCAGTCCCTCAAAAATACTGGTGGTGGATGACGATGTGGTCATCCGGCAAACCGTGACCGCTGCCTTGAAAAAGGCCGGCTATCAGGTTTTCAATGCCAGTGACATTTCGTCGGCATTAAGCACCGTGCGCCGGGAAAAACCGGATTTGATGCTGCTGGATATCTCCTTTCCGCTCGATTATGCAAATGTTGGCGGGCCGGCGCAGGACGGATTTTTCGTCGTTGAATGGCTCCGGCGCACACCCGAGGCGGAAAAAATTCCCATCATCATCATTTCCTCAACCGACCCGGCGAAATACAAGGATCAAGTCCCGGCCAAAGGCATCGTCGCCTGCTTCTGCAAACCGCTGAATCATGACGAACTGCTGGCGGCCATCCACCGCGCGCTCGGCGCAAAGACGTCCGTGGGACAACCGGCTTGATCCTCTATCTCAACGAATACTCGTCCGAAGAGTTTGACTACTCATCTTGCGGGTTGATTTATTTTTTGAGACAGGCAGTCTGTTGGCAACAAGGGAAACTCTTTTATGGAAAGCAAACCCGTCACGCCCGGCACCAAGACCATTCTCGTGGTGGACGACAACAAAGTCGTCCTGAAGGCCATGTATTTTACGCTGACCAGCAAGGGCTATCGCGTGCTGATGGCGGAGAGCGGCGCGGAAACCATCACCCTCCTGCGCAAGGAAAAGCCGGATTTGATCCTGCTCGACCTGGATTTTCCGCCCGACGCGGCGAACGTCGGCGGCAATCTGCGGGACGGCTTTCTGATTATTGACTGGGCGCGGCGCATGTGCGACGCCGAAAAAATTCCCGTCATCATCATTTCCTCGACCGACCCGGCAAAATACCAGGAGCGCGCTCTGGCCGCCGGCATCCTGACCTTTTTTCACAAGCCGGTGGACAAGGAAAAACTGTTGGAAGCCATCCACGCCACGCTCGGTGACGCGCCCGCGTCAGCCTGACCTCACACGCCGCCGAAGCGCCGGTTCCGTTTCGCATATTCCTCCAACGCGGCGAAGAACTGCGGCTTCTTGAAATCCGGCCAGAGTGTCGGCGTGACCACCAACTCCGCGTAGGAAATCTGCCACAACAGAAAATTGCTCACGCGCATTTCGCCGCTGGTGCGGATGAGCAAATCCGGATCGGGCACATTGCGCGTCCAAAGATGATCCGAAATAACTTTCTCCGTAATGTCGGCGGGATCGAGTTTTCCGGACTTCGCCTTCTGCGCGATTTGCCGCACGGCCTCGACGATTTCAATCCGGCTGCCGTAGCTCAACGCCATGATGAGCGTCAGGCCGTTGTTCTTGGAAAGCGTGGCGATGGATTTCGCGAGATGCTCCTGCACGTTGTCCGGCAGGCGGTGAATCTGGCCGATGACTTCCAGCCGGACATTATTTTTGTTCAGCTCCTTCGTCTCGGTCTTGAGATAGTGAACGAGATATTTCATCAGCGCGTCCACTTCGTCCTTCGGCCGGTTCCAATTCTCCGCCGAAAACGCGTAGAGCGTGAGATACTTGATGCCGAGTTCGCCGGCGGTGCGGATGATTTCGCGCGCGGAATCCGCGCCGCGCCGGTGGCCCTCGATGCGCGGCAGGTGGCGCGACTTTGCCCAGCGGCCGTTGCCGTCCATGATCACCGCGACGTGGCGCGGCAGATTCGCAGCGGCTTCGGCGCTCAAATGTGGAATGGCGAAACTCATTTTGCTTGTCCGTAGATTACGCGATTAAAGCCAATGCAAAATAAAATTTCCAATTTATTTAACCGGCATAAGCCTAAACTTACCGTTGCGAAAAGTTTTAACTTCAATGGGACTTTTGAAGGCATCTTGAGTCCAATCGACTTTTGAATAGTATTCTGATTCCAATAAATCAGTTGCAAAAAATAAACGCGAACTAAAACGTTTCAGCGTCACTATATCCCACGCGCCATTTTTTCGGTGATACAACCCCAAATTCAGCGACAAATAACCACCAAGCTCCGCATCCGCGCCCACAGACAGGAAGCAGCGTTTTTTCGTGCTCCTGTCGCAATTTTTCAAATCAATTTCTGTGAGATGAAAAGCAGCCAAGAAATGAGCGGCTAAATACTGTTTGTTTTTTTGAATCACCTTCCGATCAGAGCCAATTAGTTTTTCAAGAATAGAAGCAATATCGTCTCGAACTTCATCAAAATGAAAATACCCCTCTCCCCATTTTGATGTTTCAAGTTTTGAGATAAGATGTTGCATCAACTCCAACTCATCACCTTTTTCAGATGGAAGCAATTTGTAAACATGTTCTTTTGACGACTTCACATACATCGATTTTATGTTGGCAACTATCTCTTCGATAGAATAACCACCAGGAAATCGTGACTTCGCATCCATCCCACCGAAATTCAAATTTAAGTTCGGGTCTTCGAGTAAAGTTAAAAGCTTTTCAAAGATTAGAGTTGGTATCTTTTTAAGTTGTGGAACGTCTTTGCTGAAATATTCATCAACAAGAAATTTTTCAATCCAAAGGTTAACTCCCCTTTCAAAAGTTATATCTCTATTTCGCTTTCTGTGCGCTACACTGTCGCCCCATTCTTTTAATGCACTGAATTTGTCGCAATACTGCCGAAGAATAATTAAAGCGCTTCTTAATTCAGGAGTAGAAAGCCGTCTTGTTTCAAGTTTTTGGACAAAGCGGCGCAGTTCATGTGCCTCTTGAATCGTAATTTGGGCTTTGACCATAAATAGATTCAGCCAGCACTTGCGCCAGATTGAAGTGCTGAACTTTTTACACAAAAATCGTCTGGTCGCGGCCCGGCCCGACGGACGCGATATACAAATTCGCATTCGTCAGTTCGGCAATCGCCTTCAAATACGCCTGCGCCTTTTTCGGCAGTTGCTTGAAGGTTTTGCACTTTTCCGTCGGCGTGAGCCAGCCTTCAAACTCGACGTAAATCGGCACGCATTGCGCGAGAATTTCCGCGTCGTTCGGCATGTAATCGTATTGCGTCTTGCCGTGGCGATACGCGACGCAGACCTTGATGTTCTCCACCGTGTCGAGGCCGTCGAGGTTCGTGATGGCGAGGTCGTCAATGCCGTTGACCATCGTGGCGTGGCGCGTGGCGACGGAATCGAACCAGCCGCAGCGCCGCGCGCGTCCAGTTGTCGCGCCGAATTCGCGGCCCATGCCGTGCAGCAGGTCGGAAATCTCCGCGTTCTCCGTCGGCAACGGCCCTTCGCCGACGCGCGTGGTGTAAGCCTTCATCACGCCGACGACGCGGTCCATGCGGTGCGGCGGCACGCCGGAGCCGGTGCAGGCACCGCCCGCCGTGGTGTTGGATGACGTGACAAACGGATACGTGCCGTGGTCAATGTCGAGAAAAGTCCCCTGCGCGCCTTCGAACAGAATGTTCGCGCTGTCGCGCATTGCGTGGTGCAGGAGCACAACTGTGTTCGTCACGAACGGTTTCAGGAATTTCCCGGCGGCGAGATATTCGGTGAAAACTTTCTTGAACGACAGCGGCTTTGCGCCGAGCGATTTGAGAATGGCGTTGTTTTCCTTGATCCGGCTGGAAAGTTTCTCTTCAAGCCGCGCAGGGTCAACCAGGTCGTTCACGCGCAGACCGACACGCGCGGCCTTGTCGCCGTAAGCCGGACCGATGCCCCGCTTGGTGGTGCCGATTTTGTTTTTGCCTTTGAGCAATTCGCGTGCGCCGTCCAGTTCGCGGTGATACGGAAACACCACATGCGCCGTTTCGCTCAACACAAAATTCTTCGGAGTGACTTTGATGCCGATTTTTTGCAGGCCGACAATTTCCTCGACGAGGCCGATCGGATCCACGACCACGCCGTTGCCGATGACGCACAATTTGTTTTTGCGCAGGATGCCGGACGGCACGAGGTGCAGGACGTATTTTTTCGGGCCGAGAAACACCGTGTGGCCGGCGTTGTTGCCGCCGGCGTAGCGGACAACGATGTCCGACTGCTCGGTGAGCACGTCAATGATTTTGCCTTTGCCTTCGTCGCCCCACTGGGCGCCGACAAGAATTGTGTTTGCCATAAATTTTAGTGGGACAGGCGTCTCACCTGTCGTGTTTGCTTTTGGACTGACAGGCGGGACGCCTGTCCCACCACAATAAAAATCCCCGGACGGAAATCCGGGGCAAAGCGGCGGGGTCTTTGCGGGAAGAAGCTAGAAAAACCCGCCGGACGTGTCAATTACGCAAATTGCCGTGCCGCCGTGAGATTTTTAAAGTGGTGCCCCGGGGGGGATTCGAACCCACGACCAATTGATTAAGAGTCAACTGCTCTACCAACTGAGCTACCGAGGCAACCGGCGTGCCGCCTTTGAACCGGCGAAACGAGCGCATACTTTACGCCAAAACAAAAGCCGGCGGCAAGTTTTATCGCTTCGGGTGCGGTGGCGCGACCTTCTTCAAGCCGACCTCGTGCGCGATGTCGTCGAACTCCTCGTGGCTGACCTCTTCGAGCTGCTTGCCGCGCGCTTTGAGCTTTTCGTTGATCTTGATGGCCTTCTCGGTCATTTCCTCGTGCGTCTCCTGCGTGCCGCCGACGAGCGCGAAGTTCGGACCGGTGGTGATGCGCTTCTTCCCGTCGGAATCCAGACCGACGCCGAGCAGCGCGGCCTTGCGTTTAAGTTTTTTGGCGTTCGCCATGCAAGCAAGTTAAGGTGAAATGACGGTGAGTTCAATCACGCGGATTGAACTTCGATTCGCGCGCGAGTTGTTCCCACAATTTTTTCTGCGCGTCGGAAAGCTTGTGCGGCACGACAATCTTGGTGGTGACGAGGAGGTCGCCGGTCTTGCCGAGGCCGCGACCGCGCACGCGCAGTTTCTGGCCGCTGGCGGTGCCGGCGGGAATCTTGATGTTCACCTTGCCGTCGAGCGTGGGCACGGAAATTTCCGCGCCGAGTGCGGCTTCCCACGGCGCAAGTTCAAGTTCGTGAATGAGGTTGTGGCCATCCACCTCGAAGTCGGGATGCTTGGCGAGCCGGACGCGCAGATACAAATCGCCGCCGGACTCGCCGCGACCCGCGATACGGAGCTTCTGGCCTTCGGTAATGCCGGCCGGGATCTTGACCTGATGCGAGTCGGTGCGGTTTTCGTGCCGGATGGTGACGGTGCGGACGGAACCGCGCTTGGCCTCTTCCAGCGTGACCATGATGTCGCCCTCGATATCGCGGCTTTCCGGTTCTTCCGCCGCGAACCCGCCGCGCTGGCCGAAACCGTTTGCGCCGCCGCGCATCCGCGAGCCGAATAGTTGCTCGAAAAAATCGCTGAAGCCGGTGCCGCCGAAATGCGTCTCAAAATCTTCGCTGCTCATCGGCCGCCCGCCACGGAACGTCTGGCCGCCGCCAAATCCGCCGTAGCCGGGTGGCGGACGGAATTCCGCGCCGGATTTCCAGTTCGCGCCCAGTTCATCATATTTCTTGCGCTTGTCCGCGTCGGAAAGGACTTCATAGGCCTCGTTGATCTCCTTGAATTTCTCCTCGGCCTTTTTTTTGTCCTTGGCGACGTCGGGATGAAATTCGCGTGCGAGCTTGCGGAAAGCTTTTTTGATCTCATCCGCGCTGGCGGTGCGCGCCACGCCGAGGCTCTGGTAATAATCTTTGTATTGAACGGGCATAAGTAAGTGCGGAAGAATGTGCCTGCTCGGAGGCGTTTGTCAAAAATAAGAAGCGCGAAGCCTGGCTTCGCGCTTCGGAAACGTGATGGATGCCGGCGGACTTATTTCGGTTTCGTGTCTTTTTTCGTGTTGTCCACGCTCAAGAAGCGCGTGCCGGCCATGTCACCGTTGCGCCGCCAGACCTTGACGAGGATCTGGTCGCCCTTGGCCTGCTTGCAGAGTTTCACCGCGCTGTCGGAATCGTTCACCGGCTGACGGTTGATCTGCACGATGACGTCGCCTTTTTGCAGACCGGCATCGGCTGAGTTGGAATCCTGGGCCACGTCGGTGACAATCGCGCCCTGCACGCTGTCGGGAATCTTCAGTTCCTGCCGCACATCGCGGTCCAGATCGGCCACGGTCACGCCGTCGAGCGCATCGGTGGTGGAATTGTCGGAATCGGAACCGGTTTGTTCGTCGGAATTGTCGCCGGGCGATGCCGGCAGGGCCGCAAGCGTGACGCTGATGTTTTTTTCCACGCCGTCGCGGATCAATTTCACCGTGGCGGAACTGCCGGGTTCACACTGGGAAACGGCGAGTTGCAATTCATGTGCATCGGAAAAATCCTTTCCATTGAACCCAACAATCACGTCACCGGATTTAATGCCAGCTTTTTCAGCGGGTGTGCCGGGCCTGACATCCCCGACAAGTGCGCCATTTTGATTGGGAAGATTAAAATTTTGCGCCAGGCCCGGAGTGATGTCCTGCAGGTCAATCCCCAGAAATCCGCGCGACACCTTGCCGCCCTTGATCAGGCGTTCCATGGAGCGGCGCGCCAGATTGCTCGGCACGGCGAAGCCGATGCCTTCGCTGCCGCCGCTGTTGGAAGCGATCCAGGTATTGATGCCGACCAGCCGGCCTTCGGCGTCCACGAGCGGTCCGCCGGAATTGCCATGATTGATGGCCGCATCCGTCTGGATGAAATTTTCATAACCGTTGGCGCCGTTGATGCCATAGCCATGCCGGCCCAGTCCGCTGACAATACCCATGGTCACGGTCTGCCCGAAACCCAAGGGATTGCCGATGGCGAGGACCACATCACCGACTTCCAACTGGTCGCTGTCGGCCAGCGTGATGGCCGGCAAATCCTTTGCGTCAATCTTCAATACCGCCACGTCGGTCTGTGGATCGGTTCCGATAACCTTGGCGACATATTCCTTCTTGTAGTCGTCGGCAATGGCAACCTTGATTTCATCCGCGCCAGCGACGACGTGATTGGCGGTCAGGATGTAACCGTCCGGTGAAACGATGGAGCCGGAACCGAGCGCCTGCTCCTTGCGCGACTGCGGCTGGTCGTCCTGCGGAAACTGGCCGCCGAAAAACTGCCGGAACCGCGGATCGTTCCAGAACGGACTGTTGCGGAACGGATTTTGCATCGGCTGCACGTGGATGGTGCGCGAGCTATAAATGGTCACCACGCTCGGCGCGGCTTTTTTGACGATCGGCGCGAAGCTGGTGCCGAGACGCGCGTCGCGGTTGACGGGCGTGGTTGATACGCTGATGTTCGGCGCGGAATCCTTGCCCCAAAGTGTCAGGTGAAAAGCCACGCATACGAGCAAGGCACCCGTAACGGCCGAAATAAATCCGGCAAACGGCTTGATAATAGATTTCATACTACGGTGAAATATAGACACCGGAGCAGCGGAGACGTTCAATCGCCGGCGATTACTTGGCCGCCGAATTGGTCTGCATTTTCTGCACGTCCTCCGCCTTGATGGTCTCGATTTTCGCGCCGTGTTTCATCTCTTCGGCGGACGGCACCTTGATGATGTCGCTGGTGAGCGGCTGGGCGGACGCCGGTGGCGGCGTGGCTTTCGTGTCGAGCAGTTCCACTTCAAAAATCAACGTCGAGTTCGGCGGGATGCCGTGGTTCCCCTGCTCGCCGTAAGCCAGGTCGGACGGGACGAACAATTTCCACTTGGAACCGACCGGCATTTTTTCCAGCGCCTCGGTCCAGCCATGAATGACGCCGCCGACCGGGAACGAAGCGGGCTGGCCGCGCTTGTAGGAGCTGTCGAATTCCGTGCCGTCCAGAAGCGAGCCGCGATAATTCACCGTCACCGTGTCGCTGGCAGCCGGAACCGCGCCGGTGCCGGTGGTGATGACCTGATATTGCAATCCGTCCGACAAAGTGACGACGCCGGGATTGTTTTTATTCGTGGCCAGAAACGCCGCGCCCAGCGCCTTGTTCGTCTCCGCCAGCTCCTGCCGCGCCTTCATCTGCTTGGCCATCATCTCCTGCTGAAACGCCTTCAGGGTGCTTTGCATTTCCTGCACCGTCAGCAACGGCGTGCCGCCGGTCTGCATGTCTTTCATCCCGCGCAGCACCAGGTCCAGGTCAATGTCGAGTTTTTGCTGTTGGAAGTTATGGCCGATGGACATGCCGATGGCATAACTGGTCTTGGACTTGTCGTCGGTCAAAACATTCGTGTTGTCGGCCAGCAGCGGCGCGACCATTCCCATGGATAGAAACGCGGACAAAATGATAGTTTTCATATATTTGATTAAATTTTTGGAAGTCGGATTATGCTGAACTCAAAAAAAAAAGCAATGCCGTTTTTTCGTTGAAAGAAAAGCAGTTAAGACAAACGCGGGCAGGTGGGACAATTGGGTTCCGATTTAAAATCCCTTCTTCAGATTGTTTTGGCGCGCGATGCCACGCGTCGTTAAAAAATCCCGACCACGGTTCCAATGGGCGTCAAGGGCAAAACCCGCTCTTTCAAAGCAGAGACTTGATCAGATAATAACCTCCAAAGAGAAGTCCCAGACACGGCACCGCCTGCATCAGAAACACCGGCAGCACCAGCGATTTGAATTTTCTCACCGCCAGAACCGTTCCCGTGGATTCGATGATCAAAAACAGGCCGACGCTTAATAGAATAATCTTCAAGCTCGACCATGCCGCCGGCAATTCCAGCAAATCCTGCCAGGTGCATTGCATCGCCACACTGAAGAATGAACCGGAATGCCCGCCGGGATCGGGGGAGAAAAATGCGAAGCCAAGGAGCCCCAATCCGACCACGCTCAAAAGGCTGGTTTGCCGGTAGATTTTTCGCTGACCGTTCATGGCTGATCTGATTTCAAAATTGCTCGCAGGAAAATTATCGGGCTTGGAGACAAGTTGAATCAGAACCTGAAAAAAATCAAGTGGCGAAAAACCGGCAGGAGGAGTCATCCTGCCGGTTGATTTCAAACTCCAAATGCGTGCCACGTCAGCCTTGCGGGCGGATCTTTTTCCACAGCCAGCCGAACGGATCGTAAAACTCATCCACGACGCGTTCCTTGAGCGGAATGATCGCGTTGTCGGTGATGGTGATGTGTTCGGGGCAAACTTTGGTGCAGCACTTGGTGATGTTGCAAAAGCCGATGCCCTGCGCCTGCTTCAATTCCGCCAGACGATTTTCGGTGTCGAGCGGGTGCATTTCCAATGCGGCCGTGTAAACCAGAAAGCGCGGGCCGATGAATTCGTCGTGCTTGTGGTGGTCGCGCAAAACGTGGCAGACGTCCTGGCAGAGGAAGCATTCGATGCACTTGCGGAATTCCTGCACGCGATCCACGTCCTCTTGTTGCATCCGCCAAGTGCCATCCTCGGCGTCGGGCTTGCGCGGATTGAATTTCTTGATCTTGGTTTTGACGCGGAAGTTCCACGACACATCCGTCGCCAGATCGCGGATGCTGGGAAACGCCCGCATCGGCTCGATGGTGATGGGCTTGGTGATGTCGAGCGTGTCCATGCGCGTCATGCACATCAGCTTCGGCATGCCGTTGACCTCGGCAGAACAGGAGCCGCACTTGCCGGCCTTGCAGTTCCAGCGGACGGCAAGGTCGTTAGCTTGCGTGGCCTGAATTTTGTGGACGACATCGAGGACGACCAGTCCCTCGGTGATTTCCGTGGTGTAATCCACGAATTTGCCGCCAGTGGCGTCGCCGCGCCAGATTCTAAAAGTAACAGTCTTATTCATTTCATCTCCTCGATGACTTGTTTCAAATCTTCCCGCATCGCCGGATTTGGTTCGCGACGCAATTTCATGGAACCATCCGCCGCCTTGGAAATGACGGAATTATATTTCTGCGCTTCGGGATCCTTGTTCGGAAAGTCCTCGCGGAAATGGCCGCCGCGGCTTTCCTTGCGATCCAGCGAACACAGCGTGATGGCCTCGGAAATCGTGAGCAGATGCTTCAAATCAATCGCCGTGTGCCAGCCGGGATTGTATTCGAGATGGCCTTGCACCGCGACCTTCGCGGCGCGCGCCTTGAGTTTGCTGATGCCGTCGAGCGCGAATTCCATTTCGTTCTGCAAGCGCACGATGCCTACATTGGCCTGCATCATGTTCTGCAAATCGTATTGCACCTGGTATGGGCCTTCGGTGCCGGCGCCAGCGGGATGTTCAAACGGTTCCATCGCTTCTTTGTAAGCCGCCTCGACCTGGGCATCGTTGATTTTGCCGGCGGAATTTTCCTTCGCGTATTTCGCGGCGTATTCGCCGGCGCGTTTGCCGAAGACGATGAGATCGGAAAGTGAATTGCCGCCGAGCCGATTCGCGCCGTGCAGACCGGCGGCGCATTCGCCCGCCGCGAACAAGCCGGGAATATTCGTCGCCTGCGTCTCGCCATTCACGCGAATGCCGCCCATCGCGTAATGCGTGGTCGGGCCAATTTCCATCGGCTCCTTGGTGATGTCGAGATTCGCGAGCTGCATGAACTGATGATACATCGAAGGCAGCTTGCGTTTGATGTGCTCGGCGGAGTTTGGAATTTTTTCCTTGATCCAGGAAATGTCGAGGAACACGCCGCCGTGCGGACTGCCGCGACCGGCCTTGACTTCGCGGTTGATGCAGCGGGCAACGTGATCGCGCGTCAGCAATTCCGGCGGACGCTTGGCATTCTTGTCGTTCTGCGTGTAACGCCAGCCTTCTTCCGGATCGGTCGAGGTCTGTGATTTGTAATTGTCGGGAATGTCGTCATACATGAAGCGCTTGCCGTCCTTGTTGCGCAACACGCCGCCTTCGCCGCGCACGCTTTCCGTGACCAAAATGCCTTTGACGCTCGGCGGCCAGATCATGCCGGTGGGATGGAACTGGATGAATTCCATGTCGAGCAGTTCCGCGCCCGCGTGATACGCGAGCGAAACGCCGTCGCCGGTGCCTTCCCAGGAATTGCTGGTGACCGCATACGCGCGACCCAATCCACCGGTGCAAACCACCACGGCCTTCGCCTTGAAAATGCGGAAACGTCCGCGTTCGCGATCATAACCAAATGCGCCGACCACGCGATCGCCATCCTTCAACAACGACACAATGGTGTATTCCATGTGAACGCTGATGCCTTGATGAATACCGTGATCTTGCAGCGTGCGGATGAGTTCAAGACCCGTGCGGTCGCCAACGTGGGCGAGACGCGGATAACGATGGCCGCCGAAATTGCGCTGCGAAATTTTTCCTTCCTTCGTGCGATCGAACACTGCGCCCCAGGCTTCAAGTTCGTGAACGCGCGCCGGCGCTTCCTTCGCGTGCAGTTCGGCCATGCGCCAGTTGTTGACGTATTGGCCGCCGCGCATCGTGTCGGCGAAATGCACTTTCCAACTGTCGCGGTCGTCCACGTTGCCCATCGCCGCGGCCATGCCGCCTTCGGCCATGACCGTGTGCGCCTTACCGAGGAGTGATTTGCAGATCAAACCGACTTTGACACCCGCCGCCGATGCTTCAATCGCCGCGCGCAAGCCTGCGCCGCCTGCGCCGATCACCAGCACGTCGTATTCGTGAGTTTCGTAATTGGTAGCCACAATAAAATTTGGTTCGGAGGTTAAAATTTGAAGAAAACGAAGTCGCTGATATGTCCTGTCGCGCAGAGACGGATGTAAACATCCGTGAAACCGACCCAGAAGAGACTGATCCACGCCCACATCATGTGCTTGCGGTTGAGGCAGCTCACACAGTTGTAAGCCTTGCCACAAGTCGGAGCCTTGGATTTGGAATCAAGAAAGCCGCCGATCAAATGTCGTAGCGAGTGGCAGCCAAACGTGTAGAGCCCCAGAAAAACGGCGTTGAGCGTCATCACCACCGTGCCCACGCCGATGCCAAAATGTTCCTTGCCGGTCAGCGGATCAGTGAACCACATCGCCAGCCACGCGTCGTAGGCAAGAATCACGATGAACACCGCCGCCACATAAAACATGTAGCGGTGGACGTTTTGAATGATCAGCGGAAAGTATTTTTCTCCAAGATATGTTTTGCGAGGTTCGCCAACGGCGCAGTTGATCGGGTCGGCCCAGAAAGACTTGTAATAAGCGCCGCGATAATAATAACAGGTGAACCGGAATCCAGCCGGTGCCCACAAAATCAGGAAAGCCGGCGAGAACGGAGCCCATCCCGGCCACCACGCCGGCAGCTTGCCGATGGCGTGCGGCGAGATGCCCCAAAACTCCGGCGAATAAAAGGGCGAGAGATAATTCGCGCCATTGCCGCCATACCAGTAGGTGCAGGCATGGTTGTGCAAGTCGCCCACGCCCTGAAACGCGGCCCAGGTGGAATAGACTATGAACGCGGAAAATCCGAGAAAGACGGCGAGAGGCTGCAGCCACCAGACGTCGGGACGGGTCGTTTCGCCAAAGCCGCGTTGCTTTGGCAGGATATCAGCGTATGCCATAATTCGGTTCACTCTAGTTACTATGCCGCCCAGCGTCAACGCGGCGGATGGGCACAGGCAAAAGTATAAGCCTCACTTCGACTTTGCTTGCCAGGGTCTTATCACAATTTTTTGGCCGCCCGCCACTCGTTCAAGCCGCGCTCGCCGCCCGCCTCCGGCGAAAGTCCGAGTCGTTCCAACGCCTCGCCGACCAGATACAGCGAGCCGGTGATGACGATGAACGGCTCGTCTTTGCTGGCGAACAACGCCGCCGCCAAATTTTCCATGACCACCACTTCCAGCGCCGGATTCGCGGCGTGAAAACAATCTGCCAGCTCGTTTGCCGCCGCCGCGCGTTCGCTCGCCACCGGCACGGTGAAGACTTTCGCCGCCAGCGGCGCGAGCAGCCGGCAGATGTCCGGCCAGTTCTTGTCCGCCAGCGCGCCGAAAATAAAAGCCGGATTCGCGCCGGCAAAATTCTTCTCCAGCGCCGCACGCAACGCCGCCGCGCCCGCGACATTGTGCGCGCCATCCAGCAGGATTTTCCGGCCGGCCGAGTTTTGGATCAACTGCAGGCGTCCCGGCCAATTGACGTTCGCCAGTCCGTCGCGGATTTTTTCCTCCGCGACGGGAATTTTTTGCTGCAAAACTTCAACTGTCGCCAGCGCCACTGCGGCGTTGCGTTTTTGGTGTTCGCCGATGAGCGAAGTTGAAGGTTGAAGGTTGAAGGTTAAAGGTTCGGTGGCCCGAATGATCGGAGAATTTTTTTTACGCGCCAATTGTTCAATCACCCCCAGAGCTTCCGGTTTGTTTTCGGCAGTTACCACCGGCACGCCTGGCTTGATGATGCCCGCTTTTTCCGCCGCGATTTTTTCCAGCGTGTCGCCGAGCCATTGCTGATGATCGAACGCGATGTTGGTGATGACGCTGGCCAGCGGCGTGACGATGTTCGTCGCGTCGAGCCTTCCGCCGAGGCCGGTTTCCCAAATCACGAGCTCGCATTTTTGCTCCGCAAAAAATTTCAGCGCCATGACGGTGGCGAATTCAAACAAGGTCGTCTCGTTTCCGGCGTTGGCGGCGCTCAATTCCTCCGCCAGCCGGACCACGTCGCTTTCGGGAATCAACTGGCGATTAACTTGAATCCGTTCGCGAAACGAAACAAGGTGCGGCGAGGTGAACAGGCCGACACGCAATCCCGCCGCGCGGTAGATGCTTTCCAGCATCGCACAAGTCGAACCTTTGCCGTTCGTGCCAGCGACGTGGATGAAGCGGAGGTTTTCCTGCGGATCGCCGGCGAGCACGGCAAGCTTGCGCGTGTTTTCCAACCCGAAATGCGTGCCGAACATTTGCAGGCCGTAGAGAAACTGGATGGCTTCGGCGTAGGTCACGCGAAATCACAGCACGAACTCGACGGGGATTTTTTCCGCCAGCCGGCGTTCGGCTTCTCCCGGCCGGCGGTTGCGCCACGGCATATTTTCCTCGATGCGCCGGAGCATGACCTGCAATTCAATTTGCGGCGGGCGCGAGACAAACCCAGACGCCACGGGAAATTCCAATGCGTCAGCCGGCGACGCATCCCGCAGCGCATCAGTCGCTGGCGAGTGATCGGGATATTTTGTCATAAAGGTCAGGCGTGCCGTATTTGTCAAACAGCGCACGGATGTTTTTCGATTGAATGTCGAGCTGGTTAATTCGTATCAAGTATTCCACATCCAGAAAATCTTTCAAGAAGCGGCTCATCCGGGTGTTTTTTAAGGCGTGAAGTTTCAGGGCGATCAAATGTTCCAGTGACGGCACGCGCGTTTTGACCCCGAATAAATCTGCGTCACGACTTGCGATCAAAATCGGCGAAAAGGTTTTTTCCTGAACGATCATTAAATCTACCGGCCACGCATTTTGCGCCGGTGGATTGTATTGGATGAAATTGCCGCCATCGTTATGGCTGGCATATCCGAAATCGTGCAACAGTTTCATCCATTCGGCACGGTCACTCTGGCTGATGAAAAAATCCAAATCACTGGTGTCGCGCGAATATCCGTAGTGGTTTACCGCCAGCCCGCCAATCACGAGGAACCGCAGCTTTCTGCGCGCAGCCTCCTCGTGAATGGTCGCAAAAAAACTCACAGCGGCTTGTGGTGAATGCGCTGGTGCGCGGCGGCGATAAAGCCCTTGAACAGCGGATGCGGCTGGTGCGGCTTGCTCAAAAATTCCGGGTGGAACTGGCTCGCCAAAAAAAACGGATGGTCTTTGAGCTCGATCACCTCCACCAGCTTCCCGTCGGGCGACAAGCCGCTGAACACGAAGCCAGCCTTCTCGAATTTTTCGCGGTAGGCGTTGTTGAATTCGTAGCGGTGCCGGTGGCGTTCATGGATGACGAACGAGCCGTAAAGTTTTCCCGCCTGCGAACCGACGGTCAACTGGCACGGCTGCGCGCCCAGCCGCATCGTGCCGCCCTTTTTCGTGACCTTGCGCTGCTCGTCCAGCATGGCGATGACCGGATGCGGTGTGTTCAAATCAAATTCGGTCGAGTGCGCCTTCGCAAGTTTCAAAACATTCCGCGCAAACTCAATCGTCGCGATTTGCATTCCCAGACAAAGGCCGAGATACGGGATGTTTTTTTCGCGGGCGTATTGCGCCGCCAGAATTTTCCCTTCGACGCCGCGTTCGCCGAAACCGCCGGGCACCAAGATGCCGCCGAGACCGCGCAGGGTTTTTTCCACGCCGTTTTTCTCGATGTCCTCGGAGTCCACCTGCACGATTTCCACGCCGCAATCGTTCGCCACGCCGCCATGAATGATCGCCTCATAGACCGATTTGTAGGCGTCCTGCAACTCGATGTATTTGCCGACGACGCCGATGCGGACACGGTGCTGCGGCGCGATGAGTTTGCGGATGATCTCCTGCCAGTGCGTCATGTTCGGCGCGGGCGTGGTGAGATGCAGCAGGCGGCAAACCAGATCGTCCATGCGCTCGCGCTGGAGCATCAGCGGCACTTCGTAAATGGAATGATCAACATCCTTTTCCTCGATGACCGCCTCGATCGGAACGTTGCAAAACATGGAAATTTTCTGGCGCAGCTCCTTGTCGAGCGGACGTTCACAGCGGCAGACCAGCACATGCGGCATGATGCCGATTTCACGCAGCTTGGCGACGCTCTGTTGCGTGGGCTTGGTCTTCAATTCACCGGCAGCCTTGATATACGGAACGTAGGTGACGTGGAGAAAAATCGCATTGTTGTAGCCGACTTCCAGCGCGAACTCGCGGATGGCTTCGAGAAACGGCAAGCCTTCGATGTCGCCGGTCGTGCCGCCGATCTCGGTGATGATGACGTCGGCCTTGGATTTTTCGGCGAGGACGTGGATGCGGTTTTTGATCTCGTCGGTGACGTGCGGAATCACCTGCACCGTCTTGCCAAGATATTTTCCCTCGCGCTCGTTGTTGAGCACGGTCTGGTAAACCTGGCCGCTAGTGAGGTTGTTCAGCCGCGTGAGTTTGACGCTGGTGAACCGCTCGTAATGGCCGAGGTCGAGGTCGGTCTCCGCGCCGTCGTCGAGCACATAAACCTCGCCGTGCTGATACGGCGACATCGTGCCGGGATCCACGTTGAGATACGGATCGAACTTTTGCAGCGCGACCTTGAGGCCGCGGTTTTCGAGCAGCGTCCCGAGCGCGGCAGCGGTCAAACCTTTGCCGAGCGAACTCACCACACCGCCGGTTACGAATATGAATTTCAAGTTTGTTGAATGGTTGAATGGTTGAATTGTTAAATCGTTAAAACGTGTTGTCCAGTGCCGCGTCAAAATCATCGCCGGAAATTTCGCCGACGGCAGATGATTCATGCAATGCCAGATCTGCTCCGGTTTTGCGTTCGCGCAGATAGCGGATGTAGCCGTTGATCAGCTGGTGAACCGCAGTGGCCTGCTTTTTCAATTCCATGACATCATCCAGCGACAGATAGTTTTCATCGCTGCAAATGTTCAAATCATCAATCAACTCCGTCAAGGAACCACGCGCTTGCAACTGAAATTTAATTTGATCCAGAAAATGATAGCGGCCATGCCCTTCGGCGATATTGTTCGTTAATGAGACCGCCGCCCGTCGAATCTGGCTGGCCAGTTCAAATTTTTCGTGGGCCGGCAATTTGCGTGTCACCGCATACATCGCCTTTCGAAATTCCCGCGCCACGCGATAGACCTCCAAATCCTCAAATGTGCGAAACACTTGCGGCGCAGGTTTTGGCGGCGCTTTCGAATACATATCCGATTCAACCACTCAACGATTTAACAATTCAACAACTTTCGCCACATCTTCCGGCATGTCCACGCCGATGCTGTCGTAATCCACTTGCACGACGGCGATGCCGATGCCGTTTTCCAGCGCGCGGAGCTGTTCCAGTTTTTCCGCGTTCTCCAGCAGCGACACCGGAAATTTCACCAGCCGCAGCAGCGTTTCGCGCCGGTAGCCGTAAATGCCCAGATGCTTCAAAAAAGGAAACGCCGCCAACTGCTCCGGCACCGGACGGCTGGCGGCCTCGCGCAAATACGGAATCGTGCGCCGCGAAAAATATAACGCGCGACCGGCGGCGTTGACAACGACTTTTACGACATTCGGATTGTCCAACTCGGAAAGATTCTTGACCGGCGTGGCGGCGGTGGACATTTCGTTTTGCGCCAGCGCGTTCGCCACCGCGTCAATCACGTTTGGATCAATCAACGGCTCGTCGCCCTGGATGTTCACAATGGCGTCGCAGGAAATTCTTTCGGCGACTTCCGCGATGCGGTCCGACCCGCTCGGATGGTCCGGTCGCGTCATCTCCACGCGGCAGAAATTCTGCGCCACCTCCCAGATGCGCGTGTCGTCCGTGGCCACGATAACTTCGCTCAATGATTTCGCCCGCTGGCATTGCTCGACGACGCGCTGGAGGAGCGGCTTGCCGGCGATGAGCGCGAGCGGCTTGCCGGGGAAGCGCGTCGAGGCGAAGCGCGCGGGGATGATGCCAAGAATTCTCACGCGCTCCATTTAGCCACAGCAAGCCGCAGCGAAGCAAGCCGCGAAGGCAGGATGAAACCCCGGTTCGGGATGACAATAAAGAGGTCGTATTTGCCAAATAACGTCCAGCGCGGCACCAGCGGCTTTGATAATAATCAGGCATCAACTTAAGTTGACAGAATTGGTTGCCATCGGTCTTTAACAATTATTTTCACTGAAAAATGACAACGCAAAAGAAATCAAAAACCAACCGCGCGCTGCCGGCCAAGGGTGTTGACTGGCTGCACAATCCCATTTTCAACAAAGGCACCGCCTTCACCGAGGCGGAGCGCGACGCGCTCGGTTTGCGCGGGCTGCTGCCGCCGCACGTTCAGACGATGGATGAGCAGGTGAACCGCGTGATGGCGAATTTCCACAACAAGTCCAGCGACATCGAGCGCTACATCCAGCTCGTCGGTTTGCAGGACCGCAACGAGACGCTGTTTTACCGCGTGGTCATGGATCATCTGGAGGAGATGATGCCGATCATTTACACGCCCACCGTCGGCAAGGCGTGTCAGGAATTCGGCCATATTTTCCGACGTTCCCGCGGCATGTATGTTTCGCTGAAGGATCGCGGCAACATTAACAAGGTGCTCAAGAACTGGCCGACGCGCGACGTGAAGGTCATCGTCGTCACCGACGGCGAACGCATCCTCGGCCTCGGCGATCTTGGCGCGTCCGGCATGGGCATTCCGGTCGGCAAACTTTCGCTCTACACCGCCTGCGCGGGCATTCATCCGACGCAATGCCTGCCCATCACGATTGACGTGGGCACCAACAACGAAACTTTTCTCAAGGACCCGCTATACATCGGGCTGCATCAGAAACGGCTGGCCGGCGCGGAATTTGATTCCTTCATCGAGGAATTCATCGTGGCCGTCCAGAAAGTGTTCCCCGGCGTGCTGCTCCAGTTCGAGGATTTCGGCAACAGCAACGCCTTCCGCCTGCTGGAAAAATACCGCGACCGGCTCTGCACCTTCAACGACGACATCCAAGGCACCGGCTCCGTGGCGCTCGCGGGCGTGCTCTCGGCGCTGCGGCTGACCGGCGGCCAGATGAGCGATCATCGCGTGCTGTTCCTCGGCGCGGGCGAAGCCGGCATGGGCATCGCCGACAACATCGTCGCCGTGCTGATGGAAGAAGGCTTGTCCAAAGCCGAGGCCCGCCAACGCATCTGGTTTGTGGATTCCAAAGGTCTCATCGTCAAGAGCCGCGAAGGTCTGGTAGAACACAAGCGGCACTACGCGCACGACCATGCGCCGTGTGCCGATTTGTTGTCCGCCGTGAAAGCCGTCAAGCCCACCATGCTCATCGGCGTTTCCGGCCAGCCGCGGACGTTCACCGAGGAAATCGTCAAAACCGTCGGCAGCTTCAACCAGCGGCCCGTCATCTTTGCGCTGTCCAATCCAACTTCCAAGGCCGAATGCACCGCCGAGGAAGCTTACCAATGGACCGACGGCCGCGCGATTTTCGCGAGCGGCAGCCCGTTCGCGCCCGTCACCCTCAATGGCAAGCTTCACGTTCCCGGCCAGGGCAACAACGCCTATATTTTCCCCGGCGTCGGACTCGGCGTGGTGGCCACCGGCGCACGCCGCGTGACCGATGCCATGTTCATCAAGGCCGCCCGCGCGCTGGCCTCGCTGCTGCGCGAGGACGAACTCGCCGAAGGCCGCATCTATCCCTCGCTCAAACGCATTCACGAAGTCTCCCTCAAGATTGCCGTGGCCGTGGCCGAGGAAGTCTATGCCAGCAAGCTCACCAGGCAGCCCCGGCCGGCGGACCTGACGGCGTTCATCCAATCGCAGATGTTCAAGCCGGAATATCCGGATTATTGCAAGAAATGAACACCCGAAACCTCTGCAAAAGGTAGTGGGACAGGCATCTTGCCTGTCGTGTTGGTCCGTTTTCCAAAGAAACTGGACAGGCTGGAAGCCTGTCCCACTATTTCGCGGCATCTTTGCAAAGATCTCCACCCACTGAAACACTTGCGGACGGCGTGCGGGGGTGTTTAATTGAATTATGAACACTTTCAAAGTCAACGTGGTCGCGTGCAATCCCAGGCGCGAAGACCAGGTGACGCCGCCGCTCGAAGCGCTGGTGGACACCGGCTCGGAACTGACGTGGCTGCCCGCCGACGTGCTTTTGAAAATCGGCGTGACGCCGCGCCGCAAACGGCCTTTTCTCAATGCGACCAAGCAATCCATCCAGCGCGACGTGGGTTATGCCATTCTGCGCGCGAACGGTTACGAAACGATGGACGAAGTTGTTTTTGCCGAGCCGGGCGACATGACATTGCTGGGCGTCCGAACGATTGAAGGCTTCGGCGTCATGGTGGACAACATCGCGCATCGTTTCGTGGCAACCACAACCCTCGCGGCTTGAAACCAGACCATTCACCATGAACAATGATTCCAGACTATCGGCCAAGGCGTGGATAGCTGTTGCTTTGGTGGTTGCTCTTTACGTCGGGGTAGCTTTTTCCAGTGCGGGCCTGATCAGCACGTTGTGTTACGGCGTGGTAGCTATTAGCTCGGCGGGAGTTGCTGCCTTTGATTCGATGCACATTCGTTTGCGGCGCTACCGGACATGGATTTCTTACGGGCCGGTCGGAGTATTTATTGTTTGTGCTTTATTTTGGCCTGTAGCCATCGTTTGGTATTTCATCGTGCGTGTTCGCATTGCGCGAGGCACGATGCCATTAAGAGATGACTTCAAACAAAGCCAGATCGTCTAATAATATGTTGATGGACGGCTTGTCTTTAACCTCCAATCCGAACACATTGCTCTTTGCCCGTTGAAAAGTCTTTTTCCGGCCCGTCCTATTCTCTAACCTGCGGGCGTGTCTCTCAAACTGGCGGATAAAATTTCCCTGACCATCCACGACATCGCCTTCGGCGGCGAAGGCGTCGGGCGCATTCCCGTGCCGCGTGACATGGGACAGGTGACAAGTGACAGGAATCCTCCACCTGCTACCGGGGATGGAACCTTGTCACCCGTCACCCGTCACCCGTCACCCGACACATTCGTCGTCTTCGTGCCGTTCGTGCTCGTCGGCGAAACGGTCGAGGCGGAAATCACCGAGGTCAAAAAGAATTTCGCCCGCGCCAAGCTGCTGCGCGTCGTCACGCCGTCGCCGGAGCGCGTCGCGCCGGAGTGCCGCTACTTCACGCAATGCGGCGGCTGCCAGTATCAGCACATTGACTACGCGGCGCAGTTGCGCATCAAGCACAAGCAGATTTCCGATCTGTTCGAGCGCGTCGGGAAAATTTCACCGGAGAAAATCCAGCCGGTGCTGCCCTGCCCTGCGCCCTACGGCTACCGCAACCGGATCATGATCCGCAGCCAGTGGAACGGCCCGGCCAAGAAGCTGGAGATCGGCTACATCCGCGCGGACAACA
>Ga0316217_10000522_pt1 | contig 54981 bp, 53 predicted proteins | sample 1anoAmetaG_FD_203633 | JGI IMG/M metagenome (GOLD analysis project Ga0316217, IMG submission 203633) | Freshwater microbial communities from Trout Bog Lake, Wisconsin, USA - 1anoA | ecosystem: Environmental > Aquatic > Freshwater > Lake > Hypolimnion/Profundal zone | place: USA: Wisconsin...
CTGGAAAGGGGTGGCGTGACATTGGAAAGGGGTGGCGTGACATTGGAAAGGGGCGACGCGACATTGGAAAGGGGCGACGCGACATTGGAAAGGGGGAATGTGACATTGGAAAGGGGGAATGTGACATTGGAAAGGGGGGACGCGACATTGGAAAGGGGGGGACGCGACGTTGGAAAGGGGGGACGCGACATTGGAAAGGGGGAATTTCATTTCGCCCCGGGGGAATTTCATTTGCCCCCGGGGGGATGTCACATTCCCCTGGGGGGATTTTGCTTGGGGAAGGGGGAATATCGCTCGCCCCCGGGGGAATTTGGCTTGGGGACGGGGGGAAACCATTTGCCCCCGGGGGAATCTGGCTTCCGCCCCTGTGGAAATTGAGAAAACATTGGCCTTTATTGAAATCGCGGGGGTGGAGGTCATAGCTGGGTCAGGTAGCAATGGCGGCATTTGCGTGAACAGGTGATATATCCGAGAATAACTTGATCAGAGCACTTTAGGGTGCTGGACAAGTGAATTGGTTTTGTGCCATGCAGCCTCAGCTTCCTAACCGCACGATTGCATGAAGAACAGAACCAAAAACAGGAGCACTAAAAGGATGAGGCCGATCACCAGCAAACTCGGCCCAGCAAAGGCGCGCGCCGGTATCTGACAATTACAGAATGGACATTCGGCATGCGAAAACGTCATGTCACACCGCTGGCAAGTCAGTGTGCCAATCCCCAATGTGGAGCGGGCCACCAGAGAATCGTGGCCGCAATTCAGACAGGTCGGTATGGCACACTTCTGACCGCACTTGGGGCATTTAGCGCTCATGCTGATTCACCAGCTTCCTTGCCATGGCGTGAGAGAATCCCACACTTCACCAAACCGCCGCAAGCCGGAAAACGCTGATGCAAAAGTTGTCACGCGATTCGTCTTCTGCTATTGTGTAGATAAGCCGTCAGGTGCCGGTGGTGGCTTAACCTGCCGGAACGCCCCTGTATGACCACCCGTGCGTGGGGCGACCATTGTTCTTTGATTGTCGTTGGAGGTGCATCGAGAGGTGCACCGAGCGACCCGGAGGATGTTTTCGAAATTTTCGAATTTACATACCGGACTCCCAGCGTAGCGCCTGGGCCAACGACATGAATAATTTTAGGGCGAGACTTCTCAATGCGTTTTGGACGTGTGCGCGGCGCGTTCAAGCACATCGCACACGACGTTGAGAAAGCCTCGCCTTCATTTGCGAGGGAAAAACCTGCCGGCGTTTAGGACGTTGCGGTCGAGGGTGAGAAAATCATTCGACAGGGAGGGACCCCTCGCTTGATTTGACTTCCGCTCCCGTTGTCGGACGGCTACCAAAGGCCGGCACCGCGTAGGTTCGATGGTTGGTAGATACCACGAACTGTCGGAAGCCTCATTTTATTTGCAGCCGCTCCCGCGCCGGGATAAAGCCAAATAGTGTGCCCGGCGTGCGTAGGCGCAGGGTAACTCTTGCGTCACCGGCTGTTGATTTAGCCGCTCCCATGACGAGCCGCCATTGGTGTAGGTTCGCCATGAATAGGGCGCAGCGAAACCTCCAATTTTCCTGCGCTCACCGGCTATGAATTGGGGGCGCTCAGTACGCCAATCACCGGACGGTTCACTTCCTCTTCCTTCGGATAGTAGAACTCCGCGCGAAATAGCAGCGAACCCTTCGGAGTTGGATCAGCCAGTTTCCGTTTCAGATCGGCCACCAACGTCTCCACTTGCCGGAAGATGTGATCCGCTTCCCGTGGCCCCAGTGGCCGTTCCAACCCCGAATCAAATGGCCCGCGATAATGCTGCCGATCCGACCCCCATGCATAAATCCACCGGCAATTCCGTATGATGCCGTTGACCGCCCTGCAAATCCGTTCCGGCTCCTCCGCCTCGCACGCCGCCGGTAATACCGAGCTGAATTGTTCTGAGAGTTGCGCCAATATCCGCTCCATGCCAGAAATCCGGTCGTTAAAATAAACACCGTAATGGCCGTAAGCGGTCAGCGTCACGACCGTCTGAGGCGGGAGCGGCGTTACCAACATGCGATCAAACTCCCGGCGCAAGGCCGCCAATTGCGGCTCAAAATATGTCAGCGCCACCTGATACTGCCAACCCGGTAACCGTTCTTTGGCCAACCGGGACACTTTCGTCATACATCGGACAAGCTGATCTCCGGTCACCCGCATGTTCAACGGTTGGCCGCTATCGTCGGGCGGTAGTGGAATCACGGGTGGGTTAAAGGGCGGATGAGTGGACGATTTTTGCGCTGGCGTTTTCCAGCTCTCTTTAATCCAAGCCGCGATGATCATCCCCACTAACCAAAACACCACAATAAACACAATGGACGCCTGTTTCGGCTCAGTTGTAGTGGCGGCAATAATGAGGGCATCCATCGATTACGCCAGCTTCCTTGCAATCTCCTCGTCGAGAATATCGCGCACGGTGAGGGGGACGATGACGCGGTGCTCATCGGTGAAGAAGCGGCCAATCTCGCGCATGGCATCATCGCTGTAATCGAAAGACACGAAGAAACCTTTCTCGCACTTCGCGCGGCGCATGGCGGTCTCGAAGGCGTCAATATCGGGACGGCCGGTCTTGTCCTTCTGCTTCACCTGTATCGGGAACCAACGCTCTTCGATGGCTAGTTCATCGACACCGGCTTTGCGGACGTTGTCCATCGCCGAGACGGGGAAGATGCGCCCGTCAATGCCCTTGTCGCCGACTTGCACCTTGTTCTTGCGTCCGCCCAACGCGATCACCGCCCAGTTCTCAAACTCAAACGGCGGGATGGCGCGCAACTTCTCTTCTGTCCATGGCAGGTCGCGGACGATGAAGCCGCGCCCGATGGCCCACAAGTCTTCGTTCTCCGGGAAGCCGCAGACATTTTTATCTTTCAACCGCTTCGCCATCACCCGGCAAGCCGTTGGGGAAATATCAATCCCGATCCACTGGCGTTTCAATTTTTGCGCCGCCACCAACGCCGTGCCGCAGCCGCAGAACGCATCCAGCACAACATCGTTTTCATTGCTGCTGGTCTGGATAATTCGCTCAAGCAGTGCCAGCGGCTTTTGTGTCGGATAACCTAAACGCTCAGCCGTGAGGTTGTGAAGTGGACGAATGTCCGTCCAGATTGTTTGCAAAGGCATTCCCGGCATATCATCCAAGTACGTCTTCAAGCGCGGAACGCCATTTGGGTCTTTTGGATAGTGAATTTTCCCCTGCCGATCCAATTCCTCTAAATTCTCTTTTGTGAAACGCCATCCCTTTTTAGGCGAAGGATAGCTCTTGAACGTATACATCATGTTGGGGCGAGGATTGGGGCTTGTGAGGTCTCCGCGTTTCCAGCGCCGACCATCCGGGTCAACGTGATCGTAAAAAGCTTCGATGTAATCAGGATCGTAGGGTTGATAAAGCGTGTTCCAAGTGAATTCGTCACTTCCTGTGTAGAAAAAGATCGTGTCGTGAATTGTATTATAGCGTTTGGAATCGCTACGGGCGCTAGTCCGCTTCCAGATGATTTCATTCTGGAAATTATTCTCCCCGAAAATCTCGTCGAGCATGACCTTGACGTAATGCGAGGCGTGCCAGTCGCAGTGGTAATAAAAGCTGCCGGTCTTTTTCAGGACGCGCGCCATTTGCTCGCAGCGCGGGCGCATGTAGTCAATGTAGGCGCGGGTGTTTTCGTGCCGGTCTTCAAACGAGCGTTTCTCCTTGGTCTCGCCCCAGAAGACTTCGTAGTTGCGGTTGGAGTTGAATGGCGGGTCAATGTAGATGAGGTCAACGCAGGCGTCCGGTAACTTCTTGAGTTGTTCGAGATTGTCGCCGCAGTAGATCACGCGGGTATCGACAAGCGCGGAAGGTTTGCCCGGGGCCGGTGTCGCAGCAGGTTTCTTCTTAGCCATGCCGGCGGAGTGTACCCAGACCGAGACCATTCGACAAGCTCATGGTGACCACGCTAGGAGCGTGGCAAGCCAACCGGCGCGGGTTGGGCAGGGATGGACGGCAGCGTCGTGTGCGTGGTGAGGACGGTTGGGCCGGGGACGCCATCATAGAAGACGAGGGCAGAGTCGGGCGTGCAGCCTTGCGCACGCAATCGGTGCGGGGTGTATTGCACATGCTTCGTCCAGGTCAGATGACCGAGGGTGTCGTAGGCCTTGCGCATATCCTCGCGGGGAGCTTTGTCCCGCCACTTTTGGAGCAACCCGTCGGTGTGTTTGGCCAGATCAAAGTTGTGGCAGGTGGACGTGGGGTGTTGCGGCCCGTAATGGAAATGCGTCCGGACCGGCTTGTCGTACGGTGCCAGCGATTTGATTTCGTGGGGGGTGAGCGTGGTCAGGCAGATGATCTCTTCGCTCGTCATCTGGAAGGGCATGGCGGCGAGGGTGCCGCCGGCATGAAACACGAAGGCCGGCGTGTTGGCGTCCAAGTGGAGAATCAACGGCACGGTGTGCCAGAAGTCCGTCAGGAGCCGGTTGATGGGATGGAGATTGGATTCGTCGGCGCGCTGGGCGTAGCGGTCGATGGCATGGGTGGTGAAGATGACCCGTTTGCCGCCGAGATGGATGTCCGGGAGGAAGGCGCGGTCGCGAAAGTAGCGGAACCAGTGGTGATTGCCCTGCGGGGTGCTGCGGGTGACTTCTTGGACGATGGCCACCTGCGTGAGCAGCTCCGGGGTGTAGTAAGGTTGCACGTGCAGATGGTCGGGCCGGGAGCTGTTCAGGTATTGGCAGAACGAATCGGCGGCGCGCCAGAGGCAGAGTTTGCGCCAGTTATCCGCGCGACTGTCGGTGTGGGCCAGCCGCGAGGTGAGGCCGTATTCAAACTCGCGGTTGATGGCTTGGGAGAGGAGCGGGAGTTGGTCGGTGGCGGGGAAGAGGCGCAAGCCGTTGTGGCGTTCCTCGACCACCGCGAAGTCGCGGAGGTACTTTGATTCAAACGGCCAAGCGCGCACCGAGGGTTTCATCGCGGGCGCGCGCTACTCGGATTCCTTTGCCATGCGGCGGAGTTTAGTCAGGCCAAGAATTGCCGTCAACAACAGACGGCCCGCTGCGGTTTCGACTAGCTCAGAGTGACCCCGCTCGGAGCGGGGCAAGCCAGCTAGGAGCGTGGCAAGACAACCGGGACGGGAGGAGCGATTTTCAGCGGGCAACGGGGGCGGAGCTTTGCTACAGTTCTGGTGATGAAGGTTTGCGTTTTGATCTTGCTGTTGTGCCCGGCCACTTTTGCCGCGTCGGATGATGTGGCGCGCGGCTTGGCTTGGTTGGCCAGCCAGCAGCGCGCCGATGGTTCGTGGAGCACGAACGCCGCGTTGAACGCGTTGCCGGTGCTCGCCTTTCTTTCCGCCGGCAACGTGCCGGCCTCGCCCGGCTATGGCGCGGTGATTGACCGCGGGGTCCGGTATGTGTTGACGCAGCAGACGGCCGAGGGCGCGTTCACCAACGGCGGGGCGCTGATGTACGGGCACGGGGTGACGACGTTGCTGCTGGCCGAGGTCACGGGCATGGTGCATCGCGAGACCGGCGTGCGGCCCCGGCTGACGAAGGCGGTCGAGTTGATCTTGCGGGCGCAGGCGGTGCCGAAAGGGGATGTGCATGCCGGCGGCTGGCGGTACTTCCCGGATTCAACTGACAGCGATTTGGCGGTGACGGTCTGGCAGGTGGCGGCGTTGCGCGCGGCACTGGATGCCGGGCTGCACGTGCCGCGGGAAGCGTTCGAGCGGGCGGCGCATTATCTCCAACGCTGCGAACATCCCCGCGGCGGCTTCGCCTATCAGCCCGGCGGGTTCCCGACGGCCGGCCGGACGGCGGCGGCGGTGCTGGCGTTGCGGATGTGCGGGCATTACGAGGCGCAGTCCTTGGATTTGCTGACCACGCAGCCGGTCACGTGGGACGACGAGTATTTTTATCACGCCATGTTTTTCTGCGCGCAAGTCAGGCAGGGGTTCGACGAGCGGTTGCTGGCGAAGCTGCAAAACGCGGACGGCAGTTGGCCGGTGCCGCCAAACTCACCCGACGAAGCCGAAGCCGGCAAGGTGTTCACGACGTCGCTGGCCGTCCTCGCCTTGACCGCGACCGATCACTACCTGCCGGTCTTTTCGGTGTCGGACTAGAACCGCGTTTTCATCGTATCATAAATCTGCTGCGCGGCCGCGCGGTTGGCTGCGGTATCGAAGGTTCCCACGGCGATCCGGATTTGTGTGACTTTCTCGGCTTCGCGCAACAGGTCGATGTTTACGTGTTGCTCCCGAGCGTTGCGCGCCACCACGTGGCCCGACGACGCGTCCTTCTGCGATGACGTCACGGGAAACTCCATTGTTTTTAATGCGGCGTTGGCGGCGTGCCACGCATTGTCCAAGGAGACTTCGTGGGTTACTTGCAATGTATTGCCCACGTACTTCACCGTGCCGTAGGTTGCCCCGCCGACAACCGCGCCCACGAACAGCAAGGCACACCCCTGAAGGAAAGTTACGGCTGCCAAGACACAGACGGGTAAGATTGCGACTTTAAATATTTTCATGATTGTTTAGCTTTCACATTGTTGCCGACGTTGATTAGTTTCATCAGCTGAAGATAAACTTGTAAGTTGAGCGGTGCAATGGGGTGTTCACCCCATCACGATGATGCGGAGTCAGGCGCTTGCCGTTTTTCAGGTACTTGGCTTTTAATAGTTGCGCAAAAAGCGCAACTCGGCGCGCAGTCGCTCCACTTCCTCAAGCAGATCGAACATGGTCTTGAGCCAATCCAAATCGAGACCGCGAGCTAACCGCAGGTGCTCGATTTGCCGCACGGTGTAAATCGCCTCTTCCGTAAACTCCATCACCCCATACGGCGGTTGAACAACTGGCCGAACCAAGCCGGCACGACAATAGATCAGCAGGGACCGGCGGGGGACACCCGCGAGATGCGCTGTTGCATCGAGGCTGTAAAAAACGTTTGGCCGTGGCTGAAACACCTCAATGGAAAGGACCGCTGAGCTGTCAGGTGCGGTGTGTTTCTTCATCAGGTCTTCCTTGGGTTGAATGTGGATTTTGCGGCCAACTGCCCCCACAGGACCTTTTGTTCCGGCGTCAGCTGCGCCGGGACTTGGATGGACACAATGGCATACAAGTCGCCCCGCGTTCCAGCACCCGTCGGCAAACCTTTTCCACGCAAACGGAATTGTTGTTCCGCCGTCGTGCCCGCGGGAACTTTCAAGGATACTGTTCCATCCAACGCGTGAATGTGGATGGTGGTACCAAGCACCGCTTCCCAGGGTGCCAATTCCAAATCGTAAAACAAGTCGGCACCCCGCACGCGGAAATCGGGGTGCTGGGCGAACTTCACGCGCAAATAGAGGTTACCCGATTCGCCCCCGCCATTGCCTTCCTGGCCTTTGCCGGCGAGACGGATGAGCTGTGCTTCCCGGACGCCGGGCGGGATTTTTACCCGCAACGTCTGCACCGTTGATGTTCCGGTGCGCGGATCAACCCGCTGCAGGTTGATCGTGCGCGTTGAACCGTGCAAAATTTCGTCAAGCGTCACCAGAATGTCGCCCTCGATATCCTGGCCGCGTTGGGCGAATGGCTCGCCGTCCATGCCCGCCCCCCGCGTGCGGCCGAACCCCCCAGCGGGGCGACCGCGACTGCCGAAGAACTGCTCGAAGAAATCGCTGAAGCCCGTGCCATCGAAATGGAATTCCGAACCGGCGGTGGGCTCGCCGCTGAATCCGTTGGGCGGCGGTGCCGGTTGCCGTTCCGGATGGTTCCAGTTTGCGCCCAGCTCGTCATACTTGCGCCGTTTTTCCGGGTCACTCAGAACTTCATTGGCCTCGTTCAGTTCCTTGAACTTCTCTTCGGCCGTGCTTTTATCCTTGGCAACGTCGGGGTGATATTTGCGGGCGAGCGTGCGGAAGGACTTCTTGATTTCCGCGTCGCTCGCGTTGCGGGCCACGCCGAGAACCTCGTAGTAGTCCTTGAATTCAACCGGCATCGCTGGCTCCGGTGGACTGGCTCAGATCATTCACAATGACCTTGGCCGGGCGAAATACTTTGTCGCCATGACAGTAGCCACGCTGGAGGACTTCGATGATAATCTGATCCAATTGATTGGGGTCGTGCTGCACGGAAACGGCCTCATGCCGGTGGGGATCGAAAGGCCGACCAACATCCTCAACAACCGCGATACCATGGCGCTGGAGTAACTGGTCTAATTGTTGCAGCGTCATTGTCACACCTTGATGCAACTGCTCAGAGGAACTGGCGCGTCCGGATGCCAGAGCGCGTTCGAGATTGTCGATAATGGGCAGCAGGTCGGCAATGAAGGCTTCTTTTTGAACCGCAGCTTGTTGCTCGGAATCGCGCCGGGTGCGCTTTTTGAAGTTGTCGAAATCAGCAGCAAGGCGCAAGTAATCGTCCTTTTGTGTGACCAGCTCCTGCTGAAGGGCTGGGTCAGCCGCCGCCGGCACATCAATTGCCGGTGTGACAAGCTCAAGATCGATGGTCGGTGACTCGGCGCATTCGGCACGCAGGACTTTTTTCTTCTTTGAGTTCGTGTTTGGTAGTTCACTTTTCATCAGCTTGCCGGACTCGATTTATGAAAGTACTCACGGACTTTCGCCGCAATCTGACGATCCGTCATCTTGTCGGCCGTTTCAATGGCGATGATGTGTTTTCCGAGTTTGGCGTGTTCAAGACGCTGCTTGAGTTCACCCTTGGCTTCGCCCGGACCAAAAATCAGAATGGATTCGGCCGCACGAATCGCCGCAATCACATTATCGTAGTAAGCGTGGAGTTTGCCCGTAAACTCTTGCTCACGGCGATCATCGGCCGGCACTTGCTGCGCTTCATAGGGAGCCGTCGAGCGGACGCCAGCAAACCGGCCCGGCTGTTTCTCGACGTTGGATTCGATCTCCAATGTCGCTTCCCCTTCGGGCGAGACAATTGCGATCACCGTCTTGCGATGATCAATCCACAAACCTGCGATCGTTTTCATAGTAGTCTCCTCGGCAGCAGTTAACTTGCCGGTTTATTATGGCAAGTTAATATGCACGGATAACCGTGTGGCGGCAATGGGGTGTTCACCCCATTTGAGACTTCAGTGATCCAAATTCCATTAACTAGACAATCGTTAGCTGGACACTGCTCTCGATGATGCCGGCACCGATGGCGTAGCGGGTGAGGCCAGCCACGTCGTGGATGTTCAGCTTCTGCATCATACTTTGCCGATGCTTTTCGACCGTTTTAATGCTGATGCTCAGCTCATCGGCCACTTGTTTATTGGGCTCGCCTTCGGCAATCAATTGGAGCACCTCCAGTTCGCGGGACGTCAGGCGGGCTACCTGCTTCCGGAGTGGGCGCCCACTGACCGGCAATTTCTGCTCGTGAAGGCGCTTGGCAATGGAAGGACTGAAAAATGTGTTGCCGTTTTGCACTTCCCGAATCGCCCGGGACAGATCATGCGAGGAGGTTTGTTTCAGCAGAAATCCTACCGCACCGAAGGCGATCGCCTGGTCGACGTACGCGTCGTCGTTGTGCGCGGAGAGCATGAGCACCTTGGCGCCGGGAATGGCTTGGCGAATTTGCCGAGTGGCCTCCAGCCCATTGAGAAGCGGCATGGCGATATCCATCACGATGACCGCGGGACGCAGTTTTTTCGCCAAGGCCACTGCCTGTCGGCCGGTCTGCGCTTCGCCGACCACTTCGATGTCGCTTTCAGATTTCAATAGTGACCGGAACCCTTCCCGGACAATCAGGTGGTCTTCGGCCAGCAAGACGGTGATGCGTTTCATAATGGAATTTCAGCACGGATGGTCGTGCCTTTACCCGGCGCGGATTCGATGCGCAGCCGCCCGCCGACCATTTCCACGCGCTCGCGCATGCCGAGCAACCCCAAGCGCTTGTTGGTCTTGGTGTGCAAGACGCGCTCCACTTGAAAGGACTTGCCGTTGTCATGGATGATCAGGCACACGGCGCGCGGCAGTTTCTCGATGCTGACCTCCACCCGACTGGCGTGCGCATGCCGGCCGACATTGGTCAGCGCTTCCTGAGCGACGCGGTACATGACCGTGCGCTTAACGCCGTCTAATTTTTCGACCGCCGCATAAGCCGTCAGGCGCACGTGGACGCGCGTCTGTTTTGAAAAGGTTTTCACAAACGTATGCAACGCCGGAATCAGTCCCAAATCGTCCAACACCGTCGGGCGCAAGTCCCGAGCGAACCGATGCACAATGTCCACCGACTTCTCGACCATCCGTTGCGCGCTGGCGATTTTCTGCTGGAGGCCTTTGGTGTTGACCGTGGCCTCCGCCTTGAGCGCCGCCAACCGGACATTGATGCCGGTCAAGGTCTGGGCGATTTCGTCGTGCAACTCGCGGCTGATTTTCTTGCGCTCCTCCTCTTGCGCCAACAGCAATTGCCGGGAGAGATGCCGCAATTGTTCCTGCAAGTGTTGCGACTGCCTGAGCAACTCGCTGTAGTGGCGCTCACTTTTGCGGAGGGATTCCTCCACCGTTTTGCGCTGGGCGATCTCTTGTTTCAACTGCCGGTTCGAGTCGGCCAGATCCACGCTGTGCCGGTTCAACATCTCGATCAATTGGTTCAAGCGAACGTTGGCCTCCCGCGCCGTGCGGTGTGTCGTTTCAATCGGCGTGATGGCCTCGGCAAAAAACGCTCCCGCCCGCCGGACCATCGCCGCCCGGGTGGTGGGGGAATCGCCCGGTAAGACCAGGGCAATCAACGCCAGTTCGTGAACCCGGGCCAGGTCCAATGTCTCCAGCCCGGTGGCCATCGCCTGCCGACCGAGTTGCCGGGCTGGTGCGGTACTTGCCGGTGAGCTTTGGCCAAGGTATTTTCGCAACGCCGCCTGATAGCGACGCGATAACGCGGTCAATTTACGTGTCATGTCGTTTGCCATATTCACGGGCGAACCGACTCATCGTCTTGACAGAATGTTCCACCAATCGCTGCGTGCTGGCAATTTCTTTCTTCAGGTCGGCCGCGTTGGCGGTCGCCTCCTTTTTCAACGTCAACAGCCGGACATTGATGCCCAGCAAAGTCTGGGCGACTTCATTGTGCAGCTCGCGGCTGGTCTTGGTGCGGGCCACTTCCTGCGACGTCAGAATCTGGTGGGCCAGATGCCGCAAATGCTTTTGCAGGCGCTGGGACGACTTCACCAACTGGGCGTAGTGCGCGACGCTTTTCTTCAGGGTGCGCTCCACGGCCTTCCGCTGGGCAACCCCCTGTTTCAAGCACCGGTTGGCGGCCACCAAATCCCCCGCACGCCGGCCCACCGTCTGGTTCAGTTGCTGCAGATGGGCGTTGGCTTTGACTGCGGCCCGATGCGTCTTTTCAATCGGCGTGACGGCCTCGGCAAAAAAATTCTCCGCCCGCTTGCTGCTCCCACCTTTCCGTCTGGCGGCTTCCAGTGCGACGAGTGCGCCCTCATGAATCTTGGCCACGTCCAAGGTCTCCAGATCAAGTGCCACAGCCGCGCGGCCCAATCCTCGCGCCGGCGCGAGGCTAGCCTGCGGGCCTTGCTGCAAGTGCTTTTTTAAGGCCGTCGCATAACCACGCGACAATCTGGTCAATTTTTTCTTCATAAGCTCACTGATACAGTCCGCCGAATCCTGCCAATCGTCAATGGGGTAAAACTCTACCTCGTGGGAGTGCGAAACATTCTTGCCTTTGCTCGTTCTCTTGTTCTCCACCCCAGCTCGCCGTGCAATTACAGGCCGCCGCTGATGAGCAGGGCGACTTGGATCATCTCGGCCACCGCGAGATTTGAGCGTTTGGATTTCGGCGCGGCCAGCTTGGCGAGGTGCTGCACCGGCAACTGCGCCAACTCGTATTCCGCTTGCAGCCAGTCGTCAATCTCGTGGCCGGGTCGCCCGCCGCGGGCCAGAAATATTTCGAGCGCACGTTGCCGGATTTCCGCCTCCGTTGGCAATTGTTTTATCGGCTTCATCATCAGCCTTCTTCAGTCCCGCTTGGGAGTGGCCACCAGCAGCACGATGCCACCGACCAACGCGATCGCGCCGAAGATCGGTGGGATAAAGTGGCTGTGGGTGGTCTCGAAGTGCATTCCGAGGAAATCAACGGGCTTGCCTGGAGTCTTGAACGTGATTCCAGAGTACGCGAGCACTACGAGGCCGAGCGCAATCAGGATGGCGGCAATTGTTTTGGAATTCATTTTTTAACCTCTTATTTCCTTTTCTCAGTTCATCATTTCTTACACAACAGGGCGGCCCTGAATGATCCTGACCAGCACCACAACAACGGCAACCACCAGCAGAACATGAATAAAACCGCCCATTGTGTAACTGGTCACCAGTCCCAGCGCCCACAGAACCAGCAGTACGACAGCAAGTGTCCACAACATATAATTTTTGCTTTCAGATTAGTTTGTTTTCCTCTGCCGGCTGGTGCGCTCTGTACAACGCACACCAGCCAGCAGGGAATGATATCTAGTCTTTCGGTGTGACGATCTTGTCGATTGTCATGTTGTTGACCACGTTCTTGACACCGCTAATGTCGGTGACAAGCTTTGTGACCAAGTCCTTTTCAGCGGCGTTCTTGGCATTGCCGCCCAATGTGACCACGCCATCAAGCGTTGTAACTTTGGTGTTGAGTACGCTCGTTGAGCGATGTGCCAACAACGATCCCTTGACCTCGGCGGTAATGGAGGCGTCATCAATAGCTTCGCCAATTGTTTGGCTTGGCTCTTCCGATTTAGCAGCCACCGTCATCTCGTTAGCCACGCTTTTGACGCCGGTGACATCTTTGGCGAATTCGGCGGTCAGTTCCTTTTGGGCCTGACTGGCGGCTTCACCTTTCAGCGTCACGATGCCATCTTTCACAAACACTTCCGTTCTGTGAGCATTGACATTGCGATGGTACACGAGGGCACCTTTTACTTTCATACTGATCCACGTGTCCGAGTTCACGGTGGCCTGTTCGCCTTTGAGTTCGATGCGATTATCCACGCTCTTGACTCCGGGCAATGCCTCGGCGACATCTTGGGCCATTGGTTTGTGGGTGTCGTTAAACACGTCGCCTGACAAGGTGACAACTCCATCCTTGGAGATAATCGCGATGTGTTCGTCTTTCAGATACGTCTTATAGACGTAGCTTTTCTTAAACGATGACTCAATGCGGTCATCCGTCTCGGATGCGCGCAACGGCATGCTGCTACCCACGAGGGCGGCCACCACTACTACGAGCGTTACTGTATATGTTACTTTCATTCGGCTTCCTTCTTTCGGTTACTGTAGTTTAGGATTTCTGATTGGAAGTAACATACGCCGGTGCGCTGATCCTGCGCTATGGGGTGTAACCCTACCGCAATTCCTCACTCTTGAGCGTGAATTCGTGACGGATTAGCGCGGCAGAAATCGTTTCAGGAATTCGACCGGGTCGTAAGCATTACCGGCGGCATTCCTGACTTCAAAATGCAGATGCGGCGCGATTGCCATCCAGTTCCGCGCGTCAGCGTTCCGGGAAGTCTGTCCCATGCGCCCGATGCAGTTTCCGGTTTTAAGTTCGGCAAGATGTCCATACAACGTGAAGAATTTATCACCGCCATTCGGCCAGCAATGTTCGATGACAACATGCCGGCCAAAATCTGAGGCGGATTCGTCGGTAACGGCTTTGATGATCTTACCGGGAAATACGGCAAAGACTTCGTCGTGGGGAATGAAGGTTGGCTCATCACTCGCAAAATCCTTGCCGGTGGCGCAGTCGGTGAAGATGACGCGGGTGGTCTGTCCGGTTGGCGTGACGTTGACCGGCGCGATGTCGCAGCCGCGATGAAACCGCCGGCCACAGTCGCGTGTCCAGCCGGGCTTGCCGAAGTCCGGATTGACACGAGTTCGGGCGAAGAATTTATCCGGGGCAGTGAAGAGTTGCCGGTTCGGCGTCGGCCAAGTAATGGCAATTTGCTCGCTGGCCGGTAGTGGAACGAAATCGCTCACGTGCCGGCCGCTTCTTGGAGGATTTTGATGCCGCTGCTGGTGCCGATGCGCGTGGCGCCGGCTGCGACCATTTTTTGGAAGTCGGCAAGCGACCGGATGCCGCCGGAGGCTTTGACGCCGAGGCCGTGCGATTTGACCAAGCGGCTCATGAGCATGACGTCAGCAACGGTCGCGCCGCCGGTGCTGAAGCCGGTGGAGGTTTTGACGAAGTCGGCTCCGCCGGTAATGCAGAGTTCACAGGCGCGAGTCTTTTCGGCGTCGGTGAGCAGGCAGGTTTCGAAGATGACTTTGCAGAGGGCGTGCGCCGCGTGGCAGATTTTGACGACCGCTTGGATGTCGGCGAGGACGGCGGCGTGGTTGCCGGCTTTGAGCGCGCCGATGTTGAGGACCATGTCAATTTCGCGGGCGCCATCGCGAATGGCGGCGCGGGTTTCGGCGGCTTTGGTTTCGGTGAGGTTGGCGCCGAGCGGGAAGCCGATGACGGTGCAGACTTTGACCGGCGTGGTTTGCAGCAATGCGGCGGCCAGACTGACGTGAACTGGGTTGACGCAGACGGAATGGAAGCGATGTTGCGCGGCTTCGTGGCACAACAGTTCGATGTCGGTGGTGGTGGCGTCGGGCTTGAGGAGTGTGTGGTCAATCAGACCGGCAATGTTCATCACAGCCGGCAGCGTAGAAGAAGCGGTGCGCTGATTCAACACGATTTCGGGCTTTATTTCCGGTCGGGTTGCGATTAAACTGCAGTTCAACAAGGAGGGGGTCGTGGATCAACTGAAACCGACAACTGCTGGTGTTGGAGGATGTTCGCCCAAAGACTTGCAAAAGCTCGCCCGGCTGGCGACGCGGGTGATTATGAATCGCATCATCCTCAACGGGCATGGCACGCCGCGCCGCTTGTTGCCGGTAGCACCGCCACCGTTTTCCTTCATCCGTCCCCGGTAGGCGCGCGCTACTTTTTCTGTTCGTGAACGTTGAGTTGCTTGATGCCGTCGAGGATGTACCAGATGCCGGAGACGAAGGTACACAAGCCGGCGGCGTACAACGGCCATTTGAAATATTGATGCGGAAACTGTAGCAGAATCCAGCCGAGCGTGATCATCTGGCAAAGCGTGGCCGCTTTGCCAATCAACCGCGGCTGGGCTTTGGAATGGCCAGTGATGATGTGAATCAGAATAAAGCCGCCCAGAATAATCAGGTCGCGGCTGATCACCAGCACCGGAAACCACAATGGTAACAGTTCAAACGGTGATCGTTCTTTGAACCGGACGCTCAGCAGCACGAGCGCCGACACCAGTAGCAGCTTGTCCGCCAATGGATCGAGGTAGGTGCCGAGCTCCGTCTTCTGTTTGTACTGGCGCGCGATGTAGCCGTCCACGGCGTCGGTGATCGAGGCCAACGCGAACACGCCGCACGCCAGCCAGCGTTGCATTTCCCAGCCTTCGCCGCGCTGTGAGTCGCGGATGTAATCCAACGTCAACCAGATGAATACCGGGATCAGTAGGATCCGGCAGATGGTGATTTTATTTGCCGTCGTCATGATTTGAACCGTTGCAACCGGTCCAGGACCCGGTCGCGTCCCAAGACCTCGAGCATGTGATACAACGACGGCCCGACCGATTGGCCGGAGACCGCGAGCCGGCAGGGGTGGATCAACTGCCCGGTCTTCACGCCCAATTCGCCGGCCAATGTTTTGAGGCCGGCTTCGAGCGCCGCCGCATCCCATGCCGGTAAACTGGCATACCGGTCCTTGAGCTTGGCCAACTGCACCGGATCGACCGGTGACTTGGCGACCGCCGCCGGATCAAACGGGAAATCTTCCGTGAAGAAATAGCCGCACCGCTCCGGCAATTGCTTGAGCAATGAGATTTTCCCTTTGATCAAATTCAACACTGCGCGCCGGTACGCTGCGTCGTCGCACTTGATGCCGAACGCCGCCGCGTGCCGGTCCAGGTCGTCGGGCGTGAGCGCGTTGATGTACTGGCCATTCATCCATTCCAGTTTGCTCACGTCGAACTTCGCGTTGTGCCGGAGGATTTGCGGGAGATCAAATTTCTGGATGACTTCGGCAATCGGCAGGATTTGCCGGTCATCTTTTGGCGACCAGCCGAGCAGACAGAGATAGTTGCGCACCGCTTCCGGCAAGTAGCCGTCTTCGACGTAAGCGGTCAGCGAGGCGAGCCGGGCTTTGGCCGGATCGGGATCGGATTTGCTCATCTTTGAGCCGTCCACATTCAGAATCATCGGGATGTGCGCGTAGGCCGGCGGCGTGATGCCGAACGCGCGGAAGAGCGCGATGTGCTTGGCCGTGTTCGAGAGATGATCCTCGCCACGAATGACGTGCGTAATTTTCATTTCCAAGTCGTCCACCACATTGACGAAGTGGAAGACCGGCTGGCCGTCGCTGCGGACGATGACAAAATCAGGATCGGCGACTTCCCGGTCGCCAAGCGCGCGCGTGACGGGGCCGGCAATCAGGTCGTTGATGACGACCGGCTCGCGGGTCATGCGGAACCGAAGCGCGCCATCGCGTTCGTAAGCGAGGCCGGCGTCGCGGAGCTGCTGGGCGCGTTGCCGGTAAAGCTCGGCGCGTTTGGATTGAAAGTACGGAACGTGCGGGCCGCCTTTACCGGGGCCTTCATCCCAATCCAGCCCGAGCCACTTCAAGCCGTCGAGGATGGTGTTGAGCGATTGCTCGGTGTTGCGCGCGGCGTCAGTGTCTTCAATGCGCAATACAAACGTGCCGCCGGTATGGCGGGCGTAAAGCCAGTTGAACAATGCAGTGCGGACGCTGCCAATGTGCAAAGCGCCGGTCGGACTTGGTGCGAAGCGAACGCGGACATTCATCGTGCCGGCACCGTAGCAAATCCGGCAGCCCACATCAAGTGCCGCAACAGGGCGGCGGTGTGCCGGTCGGGCGAGGCGCCGGCCGCTGACACAGGTCGAGCGCAAACCACCGCCCGTTTTCGTCGCGGTGCATGACTTGCCGGCAGTCAAACCGCTTTTCGGCTGCGTACCGGAACTCCGCCAGTTGTTCCGCACCCAGCAATCCGCTCACAATCCAGCGCGCGGTCGCCAGCATCGGCGCGAGCTTGGTCAAGATTTCCAGATAAACATTGGAGAGGACAAGGTCGAACGCCCCGGCCGGGATGCGCTCCGCAATCGGCGGCACCGGCAAATTGTTGAGCGCGAAATTGTGCGCGATGTCCGTCCGGCACGCCGCGTCAATTTCGGTCAGGCACAGTTCGACGCCGGGAAATAATTTCGCGGCGGCAATCGCGAGGATGCCGGAGCCGGCGCCAAAATCCAGCACGCGACGGGGCACGGCCCCGGCGGCGAGCAACTCCAGGCACATTTGCGTCGTGGGATGATCGCCAAGGCCGAACGCCATGCCGGGCTCGACAATGACCGGCACTGGACCGGCAGGCGGCGTTTCCCATGGCGGGCCGACCCAGAACTGGCCAATGACGCGGCCGTGGTGTTGCGCGCGCATGGCGGCCAGATAATCGCGTGGTTCGACGACGCCGGAACCAATGACGGTGAATTGCGCCGGCAAGATCACACCGTCGGCGAGATAAACTTTCAACAGCAATGCATCGGCCCGGCAGGCTTCAGTGCGCACCCATGCCTCGTATTCTTGCCGGGCGTCGAAGCGGACGAAGTCGTGACCGGCAATCGGAAAGGCGCCGCCATCCGCCGGTAATTCTTCAATGCCGAGGATTCCGGGCTGTTCCCAGATGGCGGCAGAAAGTTCCTCGGCGGCCGCGGCGGTGGTTCGGATGAGGACGAATGATTGCATGTTAAATATAGTTCCAACCTGACGGGAGATGACTCATAGCAGCAACCGGCGGACGTCGGCGAAGTTCTGGGCGATGTGGTCGGCTTGACGGAGTTGGGCGGCGGTCTGGCTGGTGGTGAGGCCGATGACTGTCATGCCGGCGGCTTTGGCGGCAGCGATGCCGGTTGGGCTGTCTTCGATGGCGCAGCAGTCGCCGGGCGGGCAGCCGAGGTTGCGGGCGGCGGTGAGATAGACTTCGGGATCGGGCTTGTGGTGTTGGACGGCGTCGCCGCCGACGGTGACTTGGAAATATTGGGTGAGGCCGGCGACGGCGAGGACGACGTTGATGACTTCCTGGTTGGAACTGGAGGCGACGGCGAGCGGGTAGCGTTGGGCGAGAGCCGGGATGAGGTGGGGAAGTTGCGGGTCAATGGGCCGATGTTGGCGGATGAGCCGGTAGAGGTGCTGGAGTTTCCGGTAATGGAGTTCGGCGGGCGTTTCGGTCCGTGGATGTTTGGCGAGGAAGTCGCGGAGGAAAACGCTGTCGGCAATACCGATGTAATCCCGGTACTTCATGCCGTGAGTCGGGGCGAGGCCGAGGTCGGCAAAGAGCGCTTCCCAAGCTTGAGCGTGGAGCGGTTCGCTGTCAATCAGCACGCCGTCCATGTCGAAGATGATCGCGGCGAAATGTTTGTCAGTCACGGATGACGGTGACGCGGAAGTCATTGGTGGGTTTGAGGAATCGGTGGAGGATGAAGCTGACGAAGCTGATGACGAGCGCAGCGCCGACGGCCGTCCAGAAGCCGGTGACATGGAAGCCCGGCAGGAGCCAACTCACCACTTTTAACATGGTGGCGTTGACGACGAAGGTGAAGAGGCCGAGCGAGAGGATGTTGAATGGGAGGGTGAGGAGGAGGATGAGCGGGCGGAGGTAAGCGTTGACCAGGGCTAGCAGGATCGCGCCGCCCACGATGGCTTGCCAGGTGTCAATCTGGATGCCGGCAAACAGCCAGTCCGCAACCACGAGCGCGAGGACGTCAATCGCGAGGTTGGTCAGAAGAGTGAGGAGACGTTTGCCCATGCCGACAGTTCAATACTTCCACTTAATGGTACAACCGATGGCGTGGGTGACCGGATTTTCGACGGGCCGGTTTGCCAGCACAGCGGCGATGGCGTCGCGCAAATCGTGGGAGCGGGCTTTTTCAGGGTGCTGCCAGTTGTCATCCACTCGGCCGATGTAGCGGACTTGAAACTTGGCATCGAGGACATAGGCTTCGGGCGTGTACTCGGCGCCATAGGCGTGCGCGACGCGCTGGGTTTCGTCGCGCAGATAAGGGAAGTTGAGCTGGTGGTGTTTGGCGTGGGCGATCATGCTGTCGAAACTGTCTTCTGGGTAGCCGGCGGAATCGTTGGGATTGATGGCGATGAATTGGACGGCTTGGTCGGCGAAGTCGTGTTGGAGGGCGATGAGCCGGGCGGCGTAGGCTTGCGCGTAGGGACAATGATTGCAAGTGAAGACGACGACAATGGCGCGCTTGCCCTTGCAGGATTCCAGCGCGCAGTCATGGCCGTCCACGCCCGGTAAATCGAAATCAGGCGCGCGTTGGCCGATGGCAAGCTTCTTCATGTGTGCCGGAACTCTAACCATGCCGGCGCAAAGGTCAAGACCCTGTCGCGGAAAAGAAGTTGAGCGGGCCGGTAATTCTTGTTAGAGAATCCACGTGAGCCAATCCCAACTTGCCCAACGCGCCGCTACTTTGCTGTCGAGCAAAGTGGATTCATTGCCCAAACTGCCGGTCACCATCGGCCTTGATGGTTTCGTGGATTCCATCATCCGCGTCGTGGACAAACGCGAGTCCACGACGAAGTTCAAGCAGTTGCCAACATTGGCAGCCTTGGGCGAACGCATTAGCCGCGCTGCCGGCATGAGCACGCAGATTGAGCTGTGGGTTGAGCGCGTCAAGCTCGGCGGCAACGGGCCGATCATGGCTAACGCCATGGCCGCCTTGGGCACGCCGACGACCTACATTGGCAATCTCGGCTATCCGCACATCCACCCGGCGTTTGAAGAATTAACCAAACGCGCCACCGTGCTCAGCATTGCCGAACCCAGTTCCACGGACGCGTTGGAATTCGACGATGGCAAGCTGATGCTCGGCAAACGCAAGACGATGCTCGACGTTAACTGGCAGAATCTCGTGGACCGCGTCGGCCGCGACCGGCTCCAGGCGCTATTCACCAAGTCTGCGCTCATCGGTTTGCAAAACTGGACGATGACCACGGCGATGAGTGACATCTGGCAGCATGTCCTTGATGAGATTTGCCCAAAGCTAAAATCCCGGCACACGTTTTTCTTCGACCTCGCCGATCCGGAATCGCGCGACCCACAAGACATCCGGCACGCGCTCGACTTGATCGCCAAATTCCAAAACCATTTCGACACTTACCTCGGCCTGAACGAAAAGGAATCCTTCGAAATTGCCGGCGTGCTGGCATATCGGGGCGCGCGTGACGGTGAAGGCGCCGTCCAGGCAGTCGCGAAATTCATCCACGATAAACTCAAAATTGCCGGCGTGGTTGTTCATCCGCGGGCCTACGCGGTCGCAGCCTCGTCGGCTGGCGTCGTCAAGGTTACCGGCCCGTTTGTCGAGAAACCGCTCATCAGCACCGGTGCGGGCGATCATTTCAATGCCGGCTTCTGCCTCGGTAAGTTAATTGGCGCTGACAACGAAACGGCGCTGCAAATCGGCGTCGGCAACTCCGGCTACTACGTCCGCACCGCCAAAAGCCCGGCGGCGTTGGAACTGGCCGGGTTCCTGCGCACGCTCTGATTGACCATGAAAAAACTGACCTGGCACTTTCCGTTGCCGCGGACGCATACCGGCGTACTGCTCGGCAACGGCACACAAGGCTTGATGGTCTGGGGCACGGATCGGCTCTGTATCACTGTCGGCCGGGCCGGTTTTTGGGATCACCGGGATGCGACGCCGTTTACGGCGCGCATCACTTACCGGGAACTCCGCCGCTTGCTCGAAACCAACGACGAAGCCGGCCTCCGCGCCGCTTTTGGCAGCTATGATCCAACCGTAACGTATGTGCGCCCCTGCCAGATCGGCGGGGGCCGGCTCGAACTCAAGTTCGCCCGCGGCATCGTGCCGCAACGCGCCGATCTCGACCTCGCCACCGGCATACTGTGCGTGACACTCAGCAACGGCGCTCGCGTTATCATCCGCCAAGCGATGGACGCGGAAATGGCATGGGTCACAACCAACGCGGCGTACACCGTGAAAACCTTTGCCGCGTGGGATTTCATCGGCGATCAGCTGGCACGCGATGGAGTCAAGCCGCCGATCCGCTGGCGCACCGGATTTTGCCAGGAATTACCGGCCGACGAACCACTGGCGTTGGCATGGGAACGGAAGGGCAAGCGACTGACCATCGCCACCGCGCTCGGACAAGCGGCCCGGCAGTGCGCGCAGGAATTGGCAAAGAGCAAACCGCGTCCGCAAACTTTCTGGCGGCAATATTGGCGGGATGTGCCGCGCGTGGAATTGCCGGATCCGGTTTTGCAACAGGCGTGGGACTACGGCGTGTACAAGCAAGCCGGCTTGACGACGCCGGGCGGCGTGGCGGCGACGTTACAAGGGCCGTGGATGGAGGAATACCAGTTGCCACCGTGGTCGAACGATTACCATTTTAACATCAACGCGCAGTTGATTTACTGGCCGGCTTTAGGGACAAACCGACTGGCGCATTTCACGCCGCTGTGGGAGATGATTCGCGGCTGGTTGCCGTTGCTGCGGGAAAACGCGACGAAGTTTTTCGGAGCGCCGGATGCATTGATGTTGCCGCACGCGGTGGACGACCGGTGCGGCGTAGTCGGAAATTTCTGGACCGGCACGATTGACCACGCCTGCACAGCGTGGGTCGCACAAATGGCGTGGCTGCATTACCGGTACGCGATGGATGAACGCGTGCTGCGCGAGCTGGCGTGGCCGCTGTTGACAGGCGCCTTCAACGGCTATTGGGCGATGCTCGAAGAATTTGAGGGACGGTTGTCGTTGCCGGTCAGCGTTAGCCCGGAATACGGCGCGGCTGACATGACGGCGTGGGGCCGCGACGCGAGTTTTCAATTGGCGGCGTTGCACTTTCTGGCGGCGACGTTGCCAAAGGCGGCGCGGTTGCTTGGCGCACCAGTCGATCCGCGGTGGGCGAGCGTGGCGCGTGAGTTGCCGGCGTACACGCTCATCGACGGCAAGCGCATCGGGTTATGGCGCGGGCAGGATTTGGCGGAGAGTCACCGTCATCATTCGCACCTCGGCGCGATCTTCCCATTTGTCACGATTGATCCATCTGACGTGAAGCACAGGGACATGATCTTGGCATCACTTCAACACTGGCAAACCACCGGGGCAGGGCAGTGGACCGGTTGGTGTGTGCCGTGGGCGGCGATTTTGTGTGCGCGGTGCAACTTACCGGATGCGGCTGTCACCTGGTTGCATTGGTGGCACGATGTGTTCACGAATATCGGTCACGGAACGTTGCACGACAGCGATGTTACCGGTGCTGGCGGGATGCATCGCGAGTCGTGGACGAAACCAGCGACGGCGCCAAACCGCGAGATCATGCAGATGGATGCCGGCTTGGGTGCGGTGACGGCAATTCTGGAGTTGCTCGTGCAATGCCGGAACGAGACGATTCACATCTTACCGGCATTGCCGCGCCGGTGGCGGGAATTGAAGTTCGATGGGATCCGCACCGAAGGCGCATTCCTTGTCGGTGCGACTGTCACTGCCGGTAAGATTGTCGAAGTGCGCGTGACAAGTCTGGCCGGCGCCCGGCTCCGGCTGGTATGTAACGGGAAGTCTATGGAACGCGCGACCAAGCCGGGACAACGACTAACCTTGAAGATAGCGTGATTGGTCAGTTCAATCCGATTTGGATTCTAGCGGTGAATATGGTATTTTCTAAAACTTAAAACAAATGAACGAATTTCCTGACAAACATAATCCGACATTCCAGTTGCAAGTGAAAAGTTGGCATTTGGTGGTGCTGGTACTGGTCTTGATGGCGCCGTGGGTTATTGTTGTCTTTCGTCCAGAAAAACTATCAGGCGGACTGGCACCTGATACGGCAACCAATGCCGTGAGTGGTACCGAGCTAAAGGCGCGGCTCGTGAAACACTGCAAACCCGGGCCATGGGGTGATCTCGACTATTCCCGGATTGTCATGGAGCCACCGGCAGAGTTTGCCGGTGCGTATACGACACCGGATCGGGAACTACCGCGCTGGATTTTTCCGGGGCAATCGCGCGACCAAGTAAACCAATTATTGCAAAGCGCGAAGTTGACGGCGAACCAGTGGGACGAGATTCAGGCTCGCGCCGAGTGGAGCGTGGGACCGGGCGGGACGACGGTGCGGCCATCGCGCGAGTTGGTGTTGGGATTGAAACCAGAATCGCGCAGCGTGATCTACGACGTGCTGGCGGATTACGAAGAGAACACGGCGCAGCATTATGCCTTATGTTACCCGGCGGAGTTGGTGGATGAATGGCTCGACAATGCCGGCTTGCAGCCGGCCACGCTGCAATTAATCAAGCACTTGCTGTACGTGAACAGCAGTGCAGTCTTCCTCGGCGACATGAACTTGGCGATGTCGCTGGTGCCGGACCCGGCGGAGCGGATGCGCTTGGCTAAAGCCTTGTACCGGCAGTCAGCCTTGCTTGTTAAACTGCGTGTCCGACCGACCTCAAATATGGACGAGTTGGTCAACTACTGGAGCCGGGGCGGCCGCACGAAGGATGTAAGACCATTATTGGAGTCACTGCCGAAGTTACCGGCGGGCTTCATGATTGATATCAACCACCTGCTTCCCAAATTTGCCCGCGCCTACCTGAATACGTATCCGCAGCCGAATTTTGATTTACGCCATGACTGCCATTGGTCGTCGCTGAATTTTTTCAATCTCGACCCGCTGGAAGTCTACGCGGATCGTGAGAAAGCTGCTGCGACATTCATGTCAGATTACTACACGATTGCCGGCAACCCGTTGCTTGGGGATATTCTTGTGCTGATCACGCCGCAGGGCAAGGCAATCCATTCGTGTGTATTCGTGGCCGATAACATCGTCTTCACAAAAAACGGCCTGACAAGTTGCGCGCCGTGGGTCTTGATGGAACTGACTGATGTGTTGGCCTTCTTTGCCCAACAACAGCCGTTTCGCGTGGTCACCTACCGGCTCAGCAAGCTGGACTGAGCGACGCACCGGTGTTACGTGCGTTGACGCCACGCGGCGATGACCCGGTCGAATAAAGCGTTTGTTTTGTCGACAACGATTTTCTCGCCGGGATGTGCGGCATACCATGCGACGGATTCACGGATACCGGCGGCAAACGATTTCCGGCAGACGAATTCCGGCACGAATCTTTTGATTTTGGAATTGTCGAATACGCCCGGCTCGGCCTTGTCGCCCCGGATTCCGCCGATAAACTCTGGAAAGTGTGCGCAAAGGAACGCCACCGGGATCCGCTCCACCACCGGCAACCGCGCACCGAGCGCTTCCGCCGTCAGCTCGTAAATCCGGTTCCACGACAACGCCGTGTCGAAGGTGATGTGAAATGCCTCACCTACCGCAGCGGTGTTGCCCACCAACCCAGCCAAGCCGATAGCAAAATCCGTCGTGTGCGTCAATGTCCACGGATTTGCGCCGTCGTTCGGTAGAAATACCGGTTGACCAGCTTCGAGTCGTGCCGGGAATGTCCAGCCCGCGCTCGATACCACGTTCGGAAACCACCGGCAACCATACGTATGTGACGGGCGGACAATCGTGACCGGGAAATCCGGATGCGCCGCCAGCCATTGTTCCATCGCTAACTTTTTCATTGCGTAGTTTGAAAACGGATTACCGAGCGGCACTTTCTCGTTAATCGGCAGATACCGATGTGGCTTGGCGTACACCGTCGCGCTGCTGATGAAAATGTACTGACGAATCTTGCCGGCAAACACCGCATAATCCGTTTCGACATCCGGTAAGTCGTAACCGAGAAAATTAATGACCACGTCTGCCGTAATGCCAGCCAACGCCGTCCGGTCGCGCCGGTCGGCTTGTATTGCCCGGTAGGTCGCCGGTACGGAGGCGTGACCGCGCGTGACCACACTGATTTCGTGGCCACGCTGGTGCAGCAAAGCGGCGCAGTCGGTCGAGATGTTACCGGTGCCGCCGATGAACAAAACTTTCACCTGACTATTTTACCGCGCTTGTCAACACAACTGGCATCTGATAACTTGTATACTCGGTAAACGTGCAATTTAACGAACCGACATTTTTACTGCTGTTTTTACCGGTGCTGTTGCTGGCGTACTACGCATTGCCGTTTTTGCGCAACGTGCTGCTGCTCGCTGCCAGTCTGATCTTCTGTTTATGGGGCGGCAAACAAACGACCGGCTTGTTACTCATCGCCTGTGCCGGTAACTTCGCGCTCGGCTTGATTGTGGCGCGGCGCCGGTGGGTGCTGATTGCTGGTCTTGCTGCAAATCTCATTTTGTTGATCTGGTGCAAGTACGCCGATTTTCTTGGCTTGCCGCTGCCGAAATTGTCGTCGCCACCGGGATTATCGTTCTTCACATTTGTTGCCATCGCCTATCTTGTGGACGTTTACCGGTGCGATGCCCCGGCCATTCGGAATCCGATTCATGCCGGCAACTATTTCTTATTCTTCCCAAAGTTGTGGGCCGGGCCGATTGTCCGGTCGCGTGACATCGGCAAGCAGCTCGCACTCCGTCGGCCAAGCCGGGAACTTTTCGCTACCGGTGTGCGCCGGTTCATTATCGGCCTCGGCAAAAAAGTGCTCGTTGCCAACACCGTCGCCGGCGTAGCTGACAAGGTCTTCGGATTACCGGCAAACGCGCTACGGGTGGAACTGGCGTGGATTGGTGTCGTGGCGTACACCGTACAGATTTACTTTGATTTTTCCGGTTACACCGACATGGCGATTGGGGTGGGGGCGATGTTCGGGTTTGAGTTGCCGGAAAACTTCGACCATCCGTACGCGGTTCGATCAATCCGCGATTTCTGGCGGCGCTGGCACATGACGTTGTCGAGTTTTCTCCGTGACTATCTATTTATTCCACTCGGTGGGAGCCGGTGTGCGCCGTGGCGTTCCTATTGCAATCTGTTGATCGTGTTTTTCGTCTGTGGGCTATGGCACGGTGCCAACTGGACGTTTGTCGTCTGGGGCGTGCTCCAAGGATGTTTCCTATTAATCGAGAAGCTAGGTGTCGGTCACGCTTATGCGCTACTCGCAACGATGGTGAGTTGGGTGTTTTTCCGGGCGGCGACGTTGCCACAAGCGCTACATTTTCTCACAGCAATGCTGGATCTAAATCGCCCGACCGGCCCGGCTGATAGTTTGGTAGCGATTGTGGATCCGTTGGCGCGGGTGATGTTAGTGGTTGGAATTATCGGTTCATTTCCAGTTATTCCTTTGCGTTGGCGGCGGAGTGAACCGCTGGCCACAGTGGCGCTGACGGTGGTGTTGGCGGCAGTACTGATGATGGTAGCCGTGAAAACTTACACCCCGTTCATTTACCAGAAATTCTGATGATCTCACGCAAATCAACTGACTGGATTTTAATCCTGATTTTTCTGGCGGCAATCGGCTTGCCGTTAATTGTACAATTTCACGGGCGCGCGGCCGGTACAGAAGCGCACGAGAAACGCCAATTGGCGCAGATGCCGGCCTGGCCGCGCAGCTTGGCGGAGGTATGGAAATTCCCCGGCAAGTTCGCGGCGTATTACGGCGATCATTTCGGTTTGCGCGCGCGCCTGATCCGCTGGCACGCATTGGCCATGTACAAGTTGTTGGACACCTCGCCGAGTGACAAAGTGCTGGCTGGGCGCGATGGCTGGTTTTATTACGCCGATGATTACAGTTTGGAAGATTACCGGTCGTTGACGCCATTCACCACTGCCGAGTTGGAGCGGTGGCGTCAGGTCATGGAAACTCGGCAGGCGTGGCTTGCCAAGCATGGCGTTCAGATGCTGTTGGTGTTTGCCTGTGACAAATATATGATTTATCCAGAATTCATGCCGGCGGGATATCAGCGCAACGATGGACCATACCGGTTGGATCAACTCGTGGATTATTTGCGCAAAAACTCCAGCGTGAATCTGATCTCACTGCGCGTGCCGCTTGAAGTCGGCAAGACGACCGACCGGTTGTATCACCGGACCGACACGCATTGGAATGATCGTGGCGCCTACATTGGTTACCGGGAAATCATGGCAGCATTGCGGTTGCCGATGCTGTTTTCAGCCGATTTCACTCCGGTCGGACGCATCACCGAAGGCTGGGACTTGGCACGCATGATGGGGTTGAATACTGACATTTCAGAAGAAAACCTGGAACTCATGCCCAACAAACCGCGCCGTGCCAGCGTAGTTGAGCAGGACCGGCCCGATAAGCTATGGAACAACGGTCGTGTCGTGTTGGAAGTAGCCGACCCGATGTTGCCGAAGCTGGTGATGTTCCGCGATTCATTTGGGTCAGCGCTGGTGCCGTTTTTGGCGGAACATTTCCAACGCAGTGTTTTCCTCTGGCAATACGATTTCGATCCGGCGGTGATTTTACAAGAAAAACCGGACTATGTGGTCTGGCTGATGACCAGTCGCCGGCTGCAATGGTTTGACCCGGTGAATCCGCCGTTGCCGTAACGCGCAATTCTGCTACACTGCCGACCCATGAAGACGCTCGGTGTGATTCCCGCTCGGTATGGCGCGCAACGTTTTCCCGGCAAGCCGCTGGCGATCATCGCCGGCAAGCCGCTCGTCCAGCGCGTCTATGAACAAGCTCGGCAAGCGAAACGATTGGAGCGCGTCGTCGTCGCTACCGATGACACGCGGATTGCCGATGCCGTAAAGAAATTTGGCGGCGAATTTGTGATGACTTCGCCGGCTTGTCCATCCGGTACCGATCGCGCCGCTGAAGTCGTCCGGCAAATTGATTGTGACCGGATTGTTAATATTCAAGGTGATGAACCATTGATGCAGCCGGCAATGATTGACCAACTGGTGGATGGCCTTGCGGATTGTGACATGGCAACGTTGGCACGACCAATCGAGTCAGCGGAGGTGCTGGCGAATCCGAACGTCGTCAAGGTTGTATTTGCCACCAATGGTAACGCGCTGTATTTTTCCCGGCATCCGATTCCGTTCGTGCGCGATACCGGCGCGCTGGCGAAACATTTCAAGCATCTCGGTATCTATGCGTACCGGAAACAGTTTCTGTTGAAGTTTGTGACGTTGCCGCAGTCAGAATTGGAAAAGACGGAGAAGTTGGAACAGTTGCGGGCGTTGGAAAACGGGTTTGCGATCAAGGTCTTGGTCACGCCGTGCGATTCGGTTGGCGTGGATGTACCGGCGGATGTTAAGATTGTGGAAGAAATTTTGCGGAAGGCATCATGAAATATATTTTTGTTACAGGCGGTGTGATCAGTTCGCTCGGCAAAGGGTTGACGGCGGCCAGTATCGGGACGCTGTTGGAAGCGCGCGGGCTGAAGGTTACGTTGGCCAAGTTCGATCCATACCTGAACGTGGATCCCGGCACGATGAGTCCGTTCCAGCACGGGGAAGTTTACGTCACCGACGACGGTGCTGAAACCGATCTCGACCTCGGCCATTACGAGCGGTTCACGCACGCGACGCTCGGGCGGCTCAACAACCTAACCAGCGGCCGCGTTTACGCCAACATCATCGAAAAGGAACGCCGGGGCGATTACCTCGGCAAGACCGTCCAAGTCATTCCGCACGTCACGAACGAAATTAAAGATCGGATTCGCGCAATTGGCCGCAATTGCAAGGCCGATGTGCTCATCATCGAAATCGGCGGCACCACCGGCGACATCGAAGGCTTGCCGTTCCTTGAAGCCATCCGCGAATTCGCCCACGAAGCCGGGCCGAAAAACGCGCTCTTCATCCACGTCACCCTCGTTCCGTACATCCGAGTGGCCGGCGAAATCAAAACCAAGCCGACTCAACAGAGCGTTGCCAAGCTGCGTGAAATCGGTATCCAGCCGCAACTCCTCGTCTGCCGCAGCGAGAAACACCTCGACCACGACGTTCGTGAGAAAATCGCACTCTACTGCAACGTTCCCGTCGAATGCGTCATTGAGGAGCTTGACGTTGCCCATTCCATTTACGAAGTGCCGATTGACCTCCAGAAAGAGCAGGTGGACACCAGCGTCTGCCGCCTGCTAGGCCTGAAAACAAAACCGGCCGACATGCGCGACTGGAAACAGATGCTTCGTCGGCTCATTGCGCCGCGCCACAGCTGCCGGATCGCCGTGGTCGGCAAATACATTGGGCTCCAGGATGCCTACAAAAGTTTGTACGAGGCCCTCAAACACGCCGGCGGTGCCAATCACACCGCTGTCGAAATTGTCCGCGTGGATGCTGAGCTCATTGAACGCGATGGCGCTGCCAAACATCTTAGCAGCATGGACGGTATTCTTGTCCCCGGTGGATTTGGCAATCGTGGCATTGAAGGTAAAATTGCGGCCGCCCGGTACGCTCGCGAGAAAAAGATTCCCTACTTTGGCATTTGCCTTGGCATGCAAATCGCCGTCATCGAATTCGCCCGACACGTCTGCAAACTTACGAACGCCAATTCCGCCGAATTTGATACCAAGACACTTCATCCGGTTATCTGCCTGATTGATGAGCAGCAACGAATCGTCAACAAAGGTGGTACTATGCGGCTTGGCGCGAAACCTTGCCAGCTCAAGCCCGGCACGCACAGCCGGCGGCTCTACCGCACAGATCTTATTACCGAACGTCACCGGCACCGCTACGAGTTCAACAACTCTTACAGCGACCAACTCACGGGTGCCGGCCTCAAAATTGCCGGGCTATACACTGAGAAAAATCTTGTCGAACTTATCGAGGTCCCAGCGCATCCATATTTTGTCGCCTGCCAGTTTCACCCCGAATTCAAGAGCCGACCCCACACCGCGCATCCACTCTTCCGCGGTTTCATCGCTGCCGCATTGCGGCAGGCAAAATCGTAAAGTTTAACGCTCAGGTGGCAGTTTTCGTTCGTCGCCGAAACTGATGCCGGTGGAACGGGCGAGCTGGATGGCGTGGCAATCGGGTTCGATTATGCGCGGGCGAGAACCGGGGACGCTCAATGCGACGCTGTTGAGGTGGCCGGCACGGAGGCAGACCATGCGGTTGAATTTGCCTTGCGCAAGCAGTTCGACGGCGGCCGTAGCGAACTCGGTCGCGAGGCAGCGGTCAAACGGCGATGGCGTGCCGCCGCGTTGGAGATGACCGAGAATCGTATAGCGGGTTTCGATGCCGGTCTGTTGTTCGATTTGCTGGGCCAAAACCGCCGAGATGCCGCCGAGTCGAATCGCTTCGGGCGAACCGGCCACGCGCTGGCGGATGACGACTTGGCCACCGACCGGCTTTGCGCCTTCGGACACAACGACGATGCTGAAATGTTTGCCGCGTCTGACGCGTTCCCGGATTTTGGCGCAGATGGCTTCGACCCGGTAGGGGATTTCGGGAATCAAAATCACATCGCCACCGCCGGCCACGCCGGTACCGAGCGCGATCCAACCCGCGGTGCGCCCCATGACTTCGAGCAACATCACCCGGTGATGCGAGAACGCCGTGGTGTGCAGTTTGTCCACCGCCTCGGTCGCGGTGGTCATGGCGGTGTTGAAGCCGAAGGTCAACTCCGTGCCGCGCACGTCGTTGTCAATCGTCTTCGGCACTCCGACGAAACGCATGCCGAGCTTCGACATTTTGAAAGCACATTGCAACGTGCCATCGCCGCCCACGGCCACGACGGCATCAAGTTTCAACTTCCGGTAATTGCTCAGGACATCGCCGGTCGCGTTGCGGCGTTTGTCAGGGAACCGGTGATCGTCCACGTAATCGAATGGGTTGTCGCGGTTGGTGGTGCCGAGAATGGTGCCGCCTTGCGTGAGGATGCCGGAGACGCCGTCCCACTTCAACCACCGTCCGGCCCCGCTGACGAGACCGCGAAACGCGTCGTAAAATCCGAACACTTCCCAGCCGTGCGTGTGGATGGCGGCCTTGACGACGCCGCGCACGACTGCGTTGAGTCCCGGCGCGTCGCCACCGCCGGTAAAGATGCCAATCCGTTGAATTCGTCGCATAACTGTGAATCTGACACATCCTCGGCTGTGAGAACAGCCGGTAATCTCAGCTTGCGGTTACCGGTATGTGCCGCGATAATTCCCGGCAATGAACCCGAATTCCCAAACGCTGCTGGACTTGGTGCTGGCGAAGTTTCCCGACACGCCCCGCAAACGCGCGAAGGAATGGATTCTCGCCGGCCGCTTCAGCATTGCCGGCACGGTGATTCGCAAACCGAACCAACTGGTGACGGAACAAGCCGGGACTCTGGAACTGCAAGGCCGCCGACTCGGCACGCTCGCGCTCGACGAGGAATGGCGGATTCATCCCCGGCTGAGCTTGATCTACCTCGACGTGTCGCTGGCAATCGTCAACAAAGCCGCCGGCTTGCTCTCCGTGCCGGCCCCGATCACCGACGTGTCGGCGTTGAGTATCCTGACCGACTTTCTGGCGGGCAAGTTGCGCGGCTTGGAGCGCCGGCACTTACCGGCGGCATTTCGACAATTGGAACCGTTGCCGGTCCACCGGCTCGACCAGTTCACCACCGGCGTGTTGTGTCTGGCAATGAACCCGTCGGCGCGCGCGGCGTTGATCGAACAATTCGCCGCGCACACGGCGTCCCGGCAATACGTGGCGTTCGTGGACGGACGACCGAAGACGCCGCAGGGCACGTGGCGGCATTGGCTGCGTTTCGATGACGAAACATTGCGGCAGCGTGTCGCCGCCCAGCCGGACGCGGAGGCGTTGGAATCCATCACGCACTACGAAGTGCTTGACGAATTTGTCCTCGGCAAGACCGGCCGCGTGATTTCCAAATTGCGCTTCAAGCTGGAGACGGGCCGCACGCACCAGATTCGTGCGCAAGCCGCCTACGTCGGGCTGCCGTTGATCGGTGACCGCACGTATCATCCGTTGTACCACGCGTCGAAGCGGGAGCGCGCCGTGGTGCCGATTGAGTGTGAACGTCAGGCATTGCACGCGGAGATATTGGAATTGGCCCATCCGGTCACCGGCCAACGCCGGCAATGGTCAGTACCAATCCCGGCCGATTTGCAGCAACTCGAACGCGCTCTCCGTCAATCCGCCGCTATTAGCCGGTAACCAATTCCAGATTCGGTCTGGATCAGCTTCTTGCCGGAATCCGTCTCCAGTTTTTTCCGCAGATGCGTGATATAGACGCGGAGATATTGCGATTGTTCTTCGGCCTTCGGTCCCCAGACAGTCCGCAATAAATGTTTATGTGTCACCACCTTGCCGGCGTGTTGCGCCAACACGCGCAGCAACGCAAACTCCGTGGCCGTCAGACTGACCTCGCGGTTTCGGACCTTGACGCTGTGCCCGACGAAATCCACCTGCAACTCGCCGATGACGCGCACCGGTTCCTCGTGCGCCTCGGGCGCGCGACGCTGAACGGCACGCAACCGCGCCAGCAGTTCGGCAGCACTGAACGGTTTCGTCAGATAATCGTCCGCGCCGTTGTCGAGCGCGGCGACCTTGTCGGCTTCACTGTCGCGCACCGTCAACACAATCACCGGCGTCTGGCTCCACTCGCGCAGCCGCTTCAAGACCGTCAACCCGTCGAGGTCCGGCAGGCCGAGATCGAGCAGGATGACGTTTGGGCGTTTCGCGGCGGCTTCCTGCAATCCGAGTTGGCCACTTTCGGCTTCGCAGACGAGGTAGCCTTGCGGTTCCAAAGTCAGCCGCAACAGCCGGCGGATGGGCGGCTCGTCGTCGATGATTAAGGCAATCGGTTTCATGCGGGTTTAATCGCGGTTTCGACCGGCAGCCGCAGCGTGAACTTCGCGCCGCCCCCGGCATTGTTTTCGGCGTTGATTGTGCCGTTGTGGGCCTTGACGAAGCCCTGCACGATAGACAAGCCCAGCCCCGCGCCGCCGGGCCGGGCGTGCGGGCTGCGATAGAATTTCTCGAACACCTTCTTCTCCTCGCCCGGCCCCAGCCCGACGCCATGGTCAGCCACGCTCAACACGAGCGTCTTGTCCTCCAAGTGCGCCGACAACTCGATCGGCGCGCTGGACTGACTGTACGCGGCGGCGTTATTGAGGAGGTTGCAGAGCGATTGTTCCAGCAAGCCGACATCGAGGCGGACCAACGGCAAATCAGCGGGAGCATGGATGTGAATGCGTCCGGCGGAAATCTCGTTGCTGACCTGTTCGGCCGCCGACTGCAACAGCTCCGCGGGCTCGCACCATTCTAGGTTCAGCGGCAGCCGGCCGGTCTCGATGCGGGTCATGTCGAGCAGGTTGCTTACGACCCGGCTCAGGCGTTTGTTGGCCTGCTTGATCTCGTCGAGGAACGTCTGCGCCAGCGGCACGCCAGCGTCAGTCAATTGCGCGTCCAGTCCGTCCGTTGCCGCCTCGATCACCGCCAGCGGCGTCTTCAATTCGTGCGACACCGAATCGAGCAACGTTCGGTGCAACCGCTCCGACTCCGCCGTCAACCGCGCCGCGCTCGCGCTGTCGAGCAGCCGGTAGCGTTCGACCAGCGCCGCAATCTGCGCCGCGAACGTCTCCAGCAATTCGCGTTCGTCCAGCGTCAATGTCGCCCGTTCGCCGCAGTTCACGCCGAGCACGCCGAGTGCGCCGTTCGACGTCTCCAGCGGCAAATACAACGCCGCCGCGTTCGGCAACGTATCGGTGAACCGGCCCGCGACCTGCCGTTTCGCGAACGCCCACGTCGCCACCGCCACCTCGTGCTCGTCGGGCTGAAACGTGCTGACCGGATGCGGTCCCGCGTCGAGTTTCCCGTCGTCCGCGCCCGCCAACAAGACCGCCGTCCGCGCGCCAAGCATTGCGTCCACCTCCGTCACCGCCCGGCGCAGTCCATCCTCCAACGACGTGCTGGCCGCCACGCTTTCCAGCAGCCGGTTCAACGCCTGCGTCCGCTGGTCGCGCTTCCGCTCCGCGATCTCGCGCGTCCGCAACCGGCCCGTCAACCGCCCGACCACGACCGCCACGACGAAATACATCGCGAACATCATCTTGTCCTGCACCGACTCGATCCGAAACGTGAACGACGGCGGAATGAACAGAAAATCCCACGCCACCGCGCTCAGCGCCGCCGCGAACAGCACCGCCCACCGGTTCAACAACGTCGCCAGCACCACCACCGTCAGCATGTACAAAATCCCGATCGCCTGGTAGCCGGTCAACGCCTGCAGAAACCACGACACTGCCGTCACCGCCGCCACCGTGAGCGCTCCCCAGCCAAAATCCCGGCCCAGATGCCGCCCGAGCAACTGCGCCACCGACCGGGCCTGCCCACCGCCGCCGCCCTCAGCGCGGATCACGTGAATATCAATGTCGCCGCCGCGCCGGACCAATTTGCTGACCGGCGACCCGCCGCGCAAAATCTCCACCAACCGGTTCCCGACCGGCCGCCCGACCACAAGCTGCGTCACTTTCTGTTCCCGGGCGCACGTCAAAATCGCCGCGACCAGATCGTCACCGCGCGTCATCTCAATTTCCGCGCCGAGTTGCCGGGCCAACGACAAATTCTTCGTCAACCGCAGCTTCGCATCCTCGTCGAGCGGCTGCGAGGTCTCGACGTAAATCGCCAGCCACGACGCATCCATTGTCGAGGCAATCCGCCGCGTCCGCCGGATCAACGCCGCGCTGAACGGACTCGGCCCGACCGCCACCGCCAGCCGCTGGCCCGACGCGAGGCCGCCGAGGCGTTTCGTGCGCATCACGTCGCGCAACTCCCGGTCCACCTGTTCCGTCGCCGCCCGCAACGCCATCTCGCGCAGCGCCGTCAGGTTCTCCGTGCGGAAGAAATTTTCCGCCGCCGTCGCCGCCCGCTCGCCGAAATAAACCTTGCCCTCTGTCAACCGCTGCCGCAGCCCGTCCGGCGTGATGTCGATCAACTCGATGTCGTCCGCCTGGTCGAGCACCGAGTCCGGCACCGTCTCCCGCACCGCCACGCCGGTAAACTGCTGCACCAGATCGTTGCGGCTTTCCAGATGCTGGACGTTGAGCGTGGTAAACACATCAATCCCAGCATCGAGCAATTCGAGCACGTCCTGGTAACGTTTCGGATGGCGCGAGCCGGGCGCGTTCGTGTGCGCCAGTTCATCCACCAACACCAGCTTCGGCCGGCGGGCGAGAATCGCGTCAATGTCCATCTCCGTGACCGTGACGCCCCGGTAATTGAGTTGCTTGCGCGCCACGACCTCCAGCCCGGCCACCAACTTCTCCGTCTCCACGCGTCCATGCGTCTCCACCACGCCGATGACGACATCTGCGGCTTCCCGTTTGCGCGCCTGGGCCGCTTCGAGCATCGCGAAGGTTTTGCCGACGCCCGGGCACATCCCGAAGAAGATCTTCAACTGCCCGCGCGTGGCCGTCCGCTCCGCGCGCTGGATTTCCGCGAGAATCGCATCTGGGTTAGGTCGTTGCGGCTCGGTCATGTTCCTATCTTAACGCGTTGCCGGCATTTGGCCATTGAAAACTAATAGCCGCGCACCGCCAGGCAACCCTTGCGGCCGGCCGTGTTTGAATTTGATTCGGCTGACGCCGTTGGCGATGCCACCCGACCCGAAAACCATGCCTTGGGATGTCGATCCGGGGCCGGGGAACGTCGGTCCGGGGACGCCGGGAATGAGTCCGGGGACGACGGGAATCGGTCCGGAGACGGGGGAAACCGGTCCGGAGACGCCGGGAGTCAGTCCGGGGACGCCGGAAATGAGTCCGGGGACGGGGAAAATCAGTCCGGGGACGACGGGAATAGGTCCGGAGACGGGGGAAATCGGTCCGGGGACGATTTTGAATGAATCCGGAGGCAAGATTTTGAATCCGGACGTCCGGAATTGAATCCGGAGGCAAATTTTTCAATCCGGAGGGAAGAATTTGAAACCGGAGGCAAAATTTTGAATCCGGAGGGAAAACATTGAGGAAAACGCGAAAAAACGGGAAATCACGGGGTTGGCAGCCCCCACGTTCTGTTCGGGCGGCTGGGGATTGGTGATTATTCGGGTTTTTTAGGGCTACGCCCAACATATGTATTCGACCATACTCAGAAGGGTGGCTCCGGGGTTGTATTGGCCGCGAACACTGCATCGCGGCATCTCGCCGACTCGGTTTGGTTCCAGCATTGGCGTGATTAGCCGTTGCGCCTGCCGCCGTCAATCAGCGGGGGAGGGCCGGCGTTCCGCCGGTAAGGCCGGCGATGGGCTCCGCCGCGATCGCCCGTTGCAAGGCGCTCAGCGTGTCCTGACAGACCAGCATGATTTTGCGTTTCTGATTCAACGAGATGGAGAGCGAGCGGACATTGGTGTTCTCGCGGGAGAGGGCGAGGATTTGCGTCCGGAGCTGGCTGAACTCGGCGTAGCGCGCGGTGGCGGTGGCGAGCGCGGGGTCGTTGGTGTATTTCGGCAGCGCGGCGAGGGCGGCCAGACCTTTGCGGATCTGCAAATCTTCCTCGGCCATCACCGCTTCCATCGCGTCTTCCTTCTTTTCGTCCTCTTCGGCGATGTGCGGCGGCAGCAGCGTGAGTAACCGCCACGCGGCAATCCGCGTACTGTCGGCGTAGCCCAGGGCTTCACAACCGTCGTCGGTGGCTAACCGCGCCAGCACGGCGTCCATTTCCTTGAGCGCGGTGGTGGCGGGACCGAAGGTCAGGCTGTACGCCTTGAGGTTGGTGTTCTTGACCGCCAATGCCAGCAGCTCTTTGTCGATGCGCTGGAACTCGGTAAACGCCGTGGCGAATTGGGTGAGCAATTCCTGCTCGTTCTGGGTGCCGCCGATGGCGAGGAGTTCGCCAATTTTTTGCTGGGCGAGCACCACTTTCGCGGCGGCGGCGCGCGCCTGGTCGGCGTAGGTCTGCGAATCTTGATCGGTGATGGCGAGTACCGCACTCTTCTCCGCCTCTGAAGCCGACGCCAGATCCAATTGCATCCGCCCGACCAAATCGGCGCGGCGGGTTTTGAAGGCGAGTTGCGCCGCAGGGGTCGCGGCGTTGCGGAAATGGAACACCACCAGAATGCCGATCGCCAATACCACCGCCCCGGCGGCCATCCATCGTAGATCGTTAATGCCCGGCTTAAGTTTCATGTTGGCTCCTCAGTGTTGTTGGTCGAGCGCCAAGTTCAAACGTAACACATTCACCCGGGCCTCGCCCAAAAAGCCGAGCTGCGGCGGTTCGACAAACTTTTCCACCAACGTCCGTACCACATCCTCGTTGACGCCGCGCGCGGCGGCGACCCGGGCAATTTGCAACCGTGCCGCGTCGGGACTGATGTCCGGATCGAGGCCACTCGCTGACGTGAACACCATGTCCGCCGGCACCGGCGCGTCGGCGGGCAGCTTGTTGCCGTCGCGGAACGCCTTGGCGTTGTTGACCACGTTGGATTGCAGCGCCGCGCTGGTCGGACCGAGATTGCTCGCGCCGGACGGCACCGTGGCGTAACTGCCGGCTGACGGCCGCGGCCAGAAATATTTCGGGCCGGTGAACTGTTGCGCGAGCAATTCGGAGCCGACGACTTGGCCATCGCGCTCAATCAGACTGCCGTTGGCTTTGTGCGGAAACGCCAGTTGCGCGATGCCGGTAATCGCCAGTGGATACAGGATGCCGGTGATGATGGTGAAGATAACCGTCAACAAGATGGATTGGATGAGTAGTTTCATACGAGCCTCAATGCGACGAGCGCGATGTCGATGAGTTTGATGAAGATGAACGGTATGATGATGCCGCCGACACCGTAGATCAGCATGTTTTTGCGCAGAATCACCGCCGCGCCAAGCGGCTGGTATTTCACACCGCGCAACGCCAGTGGAATCAGCGCAACGATGATCAACGCGTTGAAAACTACCGCGCTGAGGATCGCGCTCTCCGGCGAGTGCAGGTGCATGATGTTCAGTTTGTCGAGCGGACCTTTGCCGAGCGCGCCGACGGCATAAAGCAGCCCGAACATCGCCGGCAGGATCGCGAAATACTTCGACACGTCGTTGGCGATGCTGAACGTCGTCAGCGCGCCGCGCGTCATCAGCAGTTGCTTGCCGATCTCGACAACCTCGATGAGCTTCGTCGGATTCGAGTCGAGATCGACCATATTACCGGCTTCGCGCGCGGCTTGCGTGCCGGTGTTCATCGCGACACCGACATCGGCTTGTGCGAGTGCGGGCGCGTCGTTCGTGCCATCGCCAATCATCGCGATCAACTTGCCACCGGCTTGTTCCAGCCGGATGCGCGCGAGTTTGTCTTCCGGCTTCGCCTGCGCGATGAAATCGTCCACGCCGGCTTCGGCGGCGATCGCGGCGGCGGTGAGCGGGTTGTCGCCGGTGATCATCACGGTGCGCACGCCCATTTTGCGGAGCTGGGCGAACCGTTCGCGAATGCCGCCTTTGACAACGTCCTTGAGGTGAATGACGCCGAGCAACTTCGCGCCATCGGCCACGACGAGCGGTGTGCCGCCGGCGCGCGAGATTTTCTCCACCGTGTCGGCGACGGCTTTGTCATTGTGACCGGCCCACTGGAAAATTGCTTCCGCGGCGCCCTTGCGGATGCTGCGACCGTTGAGATCCAAGCCGCTCATGCGCGTCTGCGCGGTAAACGGCACCGGTTTCGCGTGCGGCTCGGCCACTTCGCGGCCACGGAATCCATGTTTTTCCTTCGCGAGCACGACGATTGACCGGCCTTCGGGCGTTTCGTCAGCGAGCGACGCGAGTTGCGCGGCATCGGCGAGTTCCTCGACTGTCACGCCGGGCGCCGGAACGAACTCGGTCGCCATCCGGTTGCCGAGCGTGATCGTGCCGGTCTTGTCGAGCAACAGCACGTCCACGTCGCCCGCGGCTTCGACGGCGCGCCCGCTGGTGGCAAGCACGTTGCGGCGCATCAACCGGTCAATGCCGGCAATGCCGATGGCGCTGAGCAGGCCGCCGATGGTTGTCGGAATCAGGCAGACGATGAGCGCGAGTAACACCGGAATCGAAGTCAGCACCGCGCCTTTCTGCCCGGCTTGCGTTTCGTTGTAGTGCGCGAACGGCGGCAGTGTGAAGACGACGATGATGAACAGCACCGTCAAGCTGACCAGCACGATGTTGAGCGCGATTTCGTTCGGCGTCTTTTGCCGGCGGGCACCTTCGATCATCGAAATCATCCGGTCGAGGAACGAGTGGCCTTGTTCGGCAGTGACACGCACGACGATCCGATCGCTGATGACTTTCGTGCCGCCCGTGACGGCGCTGCGGTCGCCGCCGCTTTCGCGGATGACGGGTGCGGATTCGCCGGTAATGGCGGATTCGTCCACGGTGGCGATGCCTTCGATGATTTCGCCATCGGCTGGAATCGTGTCGCCGGTTTCGCAGACGAACAATTCACCGACTTTCAGGTCGGCGGCGTGCACGGCGGTTTCCTTGCCGTTGACGAGCTTGCGCGCCATCGTCGCGGTCCGCATTTTGCGGAGCGCGTCAGCGTGCGCCTTGCCCCGACCTTCGGCCATCGCCTCGGCAAAATTCGCAAACAGGCAGGTGAACCAGAGCCAGAGGCAAATCTGGACGTTGAACAGATTGCAGCCGCCCGGCGTGAACAGGATGATCGTCGTCCAGATCGAGCCGAGGTACACGACGAACATGACCAGGTTCTTGATCTCGTCGCGCGGGTTCAGCTTCTTGAACGAGTCAATGATCGCGCGCCCGACCAGTTCGGAATATTTGATTTCGATTTTGGTACTCATTTAGAAAACCCTCCCGGCCAGCATGAGGCCGTGTTCGACGATGGGGCCAAGGCAGAGCGCGGGGAAAAACGTCAGCGCGCCGACGATGATGATGATGCCGAGCAACACGCCGCCGAACGTCAGCCCGTTCGTCGGGAATGTTCCGGGCGAGGCCGGCACGGTTTTTTTTGCCGCGAGACTGCCGGCAATCGCCAATGCGGCAAACGCCACGCCAAACCGGCCGAGGAACATCGTCGCGCCAAGCGTGAGATTGTAGAAATAGGTGTTCGCATTCAGGCCGGCGAAGGCGCTACCGTTGTTGTTGGCACACGAAGCGTAGGCGTAGAAGATTTCGCTCAGCCCGTGCGGGCCTTGGTTGTTCAAGCTCGACAGGCCGGTCGCCACGCTGCACGCAATGGCTGAGCCGGTGAGAATCAAGATGTTCGGAATCAGAATCCCGACCACGGCCCAGGTCGCTTCCCAGCCTTGGATTTTTTTGCCGAGATATTCCGGCGTCCGTCCAACCATCAGCCCGGCGATGAAGACCGTTAGCAACACGTGCATCATGATGCCATACAGCCCGGCCCCGACGCCGCCAAACGCGATGCAGCCGAGCATCATGTTCCACAACGGCGCCAAGCCGGCCAGCGGCATGAAACTGTCGTGCATCGCGTTGACCGCGCCGCATGAGGTGCCGGTCGTGGCGACGGCAAACAAGACACTGTTCATCACGCCGAACCGCTGCTCTTTGCCTTCGAGCAACGACCCGGCGTTGGCTAGTACGGGATTCGGTTGCGATTCCGCCCACCACGCCAGCGCGAAGCTGCCGACCAGCAACGCCAGCATCACGCCAAATAACACCCACGCGTGCCGCCGGTCGCCGACCAGCAGGCCGAATGCGTACACGAGCGCCGCCGCGACGATGAGCAGGCCGAACATCTCGACAAAATTGCTGAACGGTGTCGGATTTTCGAATGGATGGGCGCTGTTTTGGCCAAAAAAACCGCCGCCGTTGGTGCCGAGTTGTTTGATGGCGGCTTGGGAGGCTGCCGGACCGCCGGGGATGATTTGCGCTGCGCCTTCGGCGGTCTTCACGGTCTGGTAGGGGGCGAGATTTTGCACGACGCCTTGTGAGACCAATACGACGGATAGGACTAATGACAATGGCAGCAGGACGTAGAGTGTGGTGCGGGTGAGATCTACCCAGAAACTGCCAAGCGTCTGCGTCGAGGCACGCTTGAGGCCGCGCGCGAACGCGACGAGGATCGCGATGCCGGTGGCGGCGCTGAGGAAATTGTGTACCGCCAGCCCGGCCATTTGCGTGAAGTAGCTCATCGTGTTTTCGCCGGAGTACGCCTGCCAGTTGGTGTTCGTGATGAAACTGATCGCGGTGTTCAGCGCCAGCGCCCACGGCACGTTCGGAAAATGTTGTGGGTTGAATGGCAACCACGCCTGCGTCATCTCAATGGCCATCAGCGACAGCATCCCCACGACGTTGAAGAGCAGCACGGCGACGAAATAGCGCTTCCACGACATTTCTTCGTTCGGATTTACGCCGCCGAGCTGGTAAACGATTTTTTCCAGCCGCCCGGTCGCCGGTGTGGCAAACACGTGTGCCAAGTACCGGCCCAGCACCGGCGTCAAGCCGAGCAGCAGGCCGAAGAACACCAGCAATTGAAATAATTCGCTCTGTTTCATGCTTCGACTTTGGCACGGCACCGGGCGGAGTGTTAATTAAAATGGGTTGCCGGAGTGTTAAGAAATCATAAATGCTGGCATGAGACACGATGGCGCAGTTGACGCACTTGACTGGTTGCCAGTGGGTTGGAAGTGAGACATGGCACATGTGCTGCGATTTGGCTTACTAGGTTTATTGGCTTAGTCACAAGGCACTTAGACAATTACTGCAATCGCTGGCACGGGCTTAGCTTTAGAGGTTGGCGGAGATTTATATATGTCAAAAGTACTTGGTATCGATTTAGGCACAACAAACTCGTGCATGGCGGTCGTCGAAGGCGGCGAGCCGGTCGTGGTTCCGAACGCAGAAGGCGGTCGAACCACCCCGTCAGTCGTGGCATTCACGAAATCGGGTGAACGGCTCGTCGGCCAGGCGGCGAAACGGCAGAACGTCGTCAACTCGAAGAACACGATTTATTCGATCAAGCGGTTCATGGGGCGGAAATTTGAAGAAGTCGAGATGGAACGCAAGCGCGTGCCATATGAAGTGGTGCGGGCAGCCAACGGCGACGCAGCCGTGAAAGTCGTGGTCAATGGCGAGACGCAAACTTTCACGCCGCCGGAAATTTCAGCCATGATTTTGGCCAAGATGAAAGCGGATGCGGAAGCGTATCTCGGTGAGAAAATCGAAAAAGCCGTCATCACAGTGCCGGCATATTTCAATGACTCCCAGCGCCAAGCTACCAAGGACGCCGGCAAGATTGCCGGACTGGATGTCATCCGCATCATCAATGAGCCGACGGCATCCTCACTCGCGTACGGGCTGGACAAGAAAAAAGACGAGCACATCGCGGTGTACGATCTCGGCGGTGGCACGTTTGATATTTCAGTGTTGAACATCGGCGACGGCGTGTTTGAAGTGTTGGCCACCAATGGCGACACGCACCTCGGCGGCGATGATTTCGACGAGCGGGTGATGAACTGGGTCATCGACGATTTCAAAAAGGAAACCGGCGTGGACCTAAAGAAGCAGGCAGACGCCCTCCAGCGCATCAAGGAAGAATCAGAAAAAGCGAAGATCGCTCTGTCCAGCGCGATGGAATACGAGATCAACCTGCCGTTCATTACCGCGGATGCAACCGGACCAAAGCACATCGTCAAGAAACTCACGCGCGCCAAGCTCGAACAGCTTTGCGACGAATTGATTGACCGGACCATCAAGCCGGTCGAAAACTGCCTGCGCGATGGCAAGATTGACATGAGCAAGGTGGACGAGCTGGTGCTCGTCGGTGGCATGACCCGTATGCCGAAGGTAATCGAGACGGCCGGCAAGCTCATCGGCAAGGCGCCGCACCAGGGCGTGAACCCGGACGAAGTGGTCGCGGTGGGCGCGGCGATTCAGGGCGGCGTGTTGACCGGCCAGGTCAAGCAGGACATCGTGCTGCTCGACGTGACGCCGTTGTCGCTGGGCATCGAAACACTCGGCAACGTGTTCACCACGTTGATTCCGCGCAACACAACGATTCCGACCCGCAAGAGCGAAATTTTCTCAACCGCGGCCGACAGTCAGACGAGCGTCGAGGTTCACGTACTCCAAGGTGAACGTTCGATGGCTCGGGACAACAAGACGATCGGCAAATTCCATCTCACTGAAATTCCGCCGGCCCCGCGTGGCGTGCCGCAAGTCGAAGTGACGTTTGACATCGACGCCAACGGCATCCTGCATGTTTCTGCCAAAGACCTCGGCACCGGCAAGTCGCAGAAGATCACAATCACGGCCTCGTCTGGCTTGTCGAAGGATGAAGTCGAGAAGATGCGCCACGAAGCCGAAGCGCATGCCGACGAGGACAAGCAGCTTCGCGAGAAAATTGAAGTGAAGAATCGCTGTGACGCGCGCGTCTACGAGACTGAGAAGTTGATGAAGGAGCACAAGGAAATCATCACCGGCGACCAGAAGACGAAACTCGACGAAGCCATTGAGGCGGTCAAGAACGCACTCAAGCAGGATGATTTTGCCGCGATGAAGAGCGCGGAAGAAAAATTGACCGAAGCGTGGCATGCGGTTTCATCGGACATTTACGCGAAAGCGCGGGAAAAGAGTTCGACCGCAGGCGCGCAGCAACCGCCACCGTCGCCTGATGCCGGCGCGCAGCCGGAAAGCGGCACGAAACAGGAAAAGAAGCCGGGCGACGTCGTGGACGCAGATTTCGAAGTGGTGGACGACGACAAAAAGAAGTAAGTCAGCCAACCATTTCGGGAACCTCTAACCAGAACCAACAACCAAAGGAGTAAGACACATGAGCGTAAGACCATTGGGCGATCGGGTGCTAGTGTTGCCCATCGAACAAGACGAAGTAAAGAAGGGCGGGATCATCATCCCGGATACCGCGAAAGAAAAGCCACAGGAAGGCAAGATTGTGGCCGTTGGACCCGGCAAGCATGAAGACGGCAAGCTGGTTCCGATGAACGTGAAAAAAGGTGACCGCGTGCTGTACAGCAAGTACGGCGGCACGGAAATCAAAATTGACGGCAAAGATCATTTGATCATGCGCGAGGACGACATCCTCGGCATCGTCGACTAACCAAAGGAATAATTCATCATGGCTGCAAAACAACTGTTGTTTGACGAAGATGCTCGCAAGTCACTCTTGCGCGGCGTCGAGAAGCTGAGCCGGGCCGTCAAGGTCACGCTCGGACCGAAGGGCCGTAATGTGGTCCTCGACAAGAAATTCGGCTCCCCCACGATCACCAAGGACGGCGTCACCGTCGCCAAGGAGATCGAGTTGGAAGATCCGTACGAAAACATGGGCGCCCAGATGGTGCGCGAAGTCGCCAGCAAGACCTCTGACATTGCCGGCGATGGTACCACGACGGCGACCGTCCTCGCGGAATCCATTTACCGGGAAGGTCTCCGCAATGTGACCGCCGGCGCGAACCCAATGGCGTTGCAACGCGGCATCGGCAAGGCCGTCACGGCCGCCACTGAGCAGCTCGCGAAGCTCAGCAAGAAGGTCAAGGACCGTAGCGAAATCGCACAGGTCGCGGCCATCTCGGCCAACGGCGACAAGAACATCGGCGACATCATTGCCGACGCGATGGACAAAGTGGGCAAAGACGGCACGATCACCGTCGAGGAAGCCAAGACCATTGAAACGACGCTCGATGTTGTCGAAGGCATGCAGTTCGATAAGGGCTATCTCAGTCCCTACTTCGTGACCAATGCCGAGTCGATGGAAGCGGTGCTCGAAGACTGCTACATCCTGATCCACGAAAAGAAAATCAGCAGCCTCAAAGACATGCTGCCCTTGCTTGAGAAGACCGCGAAGCTCAGCAAGCCGCTGTTGATCATCTCCGAGGATGTCGAAGGCGAAGCGTTGGCGACCCTCGTCGTCAACAAACTCCGTCAAACCATCCAGATCTGCGCCGTCAAGGCCCCCGGCTTTGGCGATCGCCGCAAGGAAATGATGAACGACATCGCCATCCTCACCGGTGGCAAGTTCCTCAGCGAAGACCTCGGCATCAAGCTCGAGAACGTCAACATTGACGACCTCGGCCGCGCCAAGAAGATCGTCATCGACAAGGAAAACACCACGATCGTCGAAGGTGCTGGCAAACAGAGCGAAGTTCAGGGCCGGATCAATCAGATCCGCAAGGCCATTGAAGAAACCACCAGCGACTACGACCGCGAGAAGCTCCAGGAGCGGTTGGCGAAGTTGGCCGGTGGCGTAGCCGTCATTTATGTCGGCGCCGCGACCGAGAGCGAGATGAAGGAAAAGAAAGCGCGCGTCGAAGACGCATTGCACGCGACCCGCGCGGCTGTCGAAGAGGGAATCGTCCCCGGCGGCGGCGTGGCCTTGATCCGCACATTGGACGCGCTCAACGCGCTCAAGCTCAAGGGCGACGAAGCCATTGGCGCACAGATTGTAGTGCGCGCGATCGAAGAACCGCTCCGCCAGTTGGCGAACAACGCCGGCGAAGAAGGCTCGCTGATCGTCCAGGAAGTCAAGAGCCGCAAGGGCTGGGAAGGCTTCGACTGCGACAAGCTCGAATACGTGGACATGGGCAAGGCCGGGATCATCGATCCGACCAAGGTCACCCGTTCCGCGTTGCAGAACGCGTCGAGCATTGCCGGTCTGTTGCTCACCACCGAGTGCTGTGTCACCGAACTACCGGAGAAGGATAAGCCAGCTCCGATGGGCGGTGGCGGCGGCCACCCCGGTATGGGTGGCGGCATGGACTACTAAGTCCCGTTAGTTAATCACGGATGGCCGGGGTGGGTGGCAACACTCGCCCCGGCTTTTTCCGAAAATGGGGCTTGTCATCCGTCTGATTTTAGCCGATAGTCCCACTCCCCAATGAAGAGCAAATATTTTCAAGCAGCCGCCCAACAACTGCCCAGTCCCGAGTTGTTAATCAACCTTGTCTCCAAGCGTGTGCGCCAGTTGATGCAGGGCAACCGTCCGCTCACCTTGACCGACCCCAAGATGGATTTCGCCGATATCGCCCTCAAGGAAATCAGCGAAGGCAAAATCACCTACGAATTGCCAACCACCGACGCGGTGGCCGTCGAGCCCGCGAAAGAATAATTTCCGGCCGGTCATCCACTGTGGTATTCTGCGGTAATGCCGCCGACCATTCACAACCACAAAGCGCGGCGCGACTATTTCATCGGCGACACCTACGAAGCTGGCCTCGCCCTGAAAGGCGTCGAAGTTAAAAGCCTCCGCGCTGCCCGTGCTTCCATTGACGAAGCCTTTGCGCGCGTCGAGCGCGGTGAGTGCTGGCTCTACAACGCCCACATCCAGCCGTATGAATTTGGCAATCGCTGGAACGTTGATCCGCTTCGCCCGCGCCGGTTGCTCCTCCACAAGAAGGAGATTGACCGCCTGGCCGGTGAGTTAAATGTCAAAGGCTTGGCGCTCCTGCCACTCCAGATTTTCTTCAATGCCAAGGGGCTGGCCAAAGTCACACTCGGCGTTGGTAAAGGCAAAACACAAGTTGATAAACGCGAAACCATCAAACGCAAGGAAGCCGACCGGGAAATCAACCGTGCCATCGCCGACCGGATGAAACGGAAAGCCTGAACTGCGCTACTTTGACATTAGCGAACCAAACCTGATTTACTGGGAGTTAAAAACTTGTCGCAAGAGCTTGCAAGTGCCGGCGATAATTTTCGTGCCGGCAACCGGCGCGAGCTGGCTGGTGGGCGCTGGCCATGTTTCGTAGCCGCCGCGCGTAAAAGCTTTCTTGGTCGGGACGTAACCGCAGTAGCCATCGGTCAACTCGGTAACGAACGTCACGCGCGCCGGCGATTGCTTACGGATCGTCAAACCATGTTCGACGAAAAACTCGGCTGGGTTGGTGCAGAATGCCGTGTCGCCAATGCGGATCACATTCACCAAGACCGGCACTGGATTACGCTTGGCAGTCCGCTCCGGCCATTCCGCTTTGGCGGCGTCGTAGTAGCGTCTATGATCGGGGCGTTCTTTGAGCCAAGGAAACGGATCGTTGATTGCGCCCGGCTTGGGCCAGGGTCGAAGTGGAATTTGCAGTTTGGTTTGCACCACGCGCAAGGCCGGTGCTTTAATTGGTCGCGTCGCACTCGCAATCACCTTCGCGGCTTCACCGGCCAGATACAAACCAGAACGCCGCACACCGGTCTCCCCGCGCCATGGTTGGTCGGCCTCCAGCGGATCAAGAATACTCGGGGCGACGTTGCCGCCAGCGCCAGTCAGATAAACCACCACCACCTCCGGGCCGAGCAACGCTTTGAGCTGCCGGCGGACTTCCCCCGGCAAGTCGGCGCTGTAATAGCGCTCGTTTTCGAGACAGTTCGGATGCGTGGCAAAATTGACGACGACGACTTTGATTGCGCCACTAGCATCCCGCGTGAACAACACCGGCAAGGCCGGGTCGCGCGGGCCTTCCAAACCGATGAAGCCCGGCGTCTCGGAATCGGAATACATCCGGCTGGAACCATCGCGGAACATGGCCCGGCGATTCCAGCCCATGCAATCCATCTGACCGGTCCCGCTGAAAACCTCCACAGGCGCGAGGTTGCGCACGGCGCGCACCGCCGCGTCGAGAATCGCCCGTTGCACGCGCGCGACAAAGCCGCGATTGGCCTTGGCGGTCAGGAGATCAAACACAGTCGGCGCGACGTGGGTGTGCGTGGCATGAATCAATAGTTTGCCAGCCGGCAGCCCGGTGCGTTTGGCAAACAGTTGTTGAGTCTGCCGGACAAATAGGTCGTTGAGAATGCAGATATCCACCGCCACCAGCACGACCGTTTCGCGGCCTTGCCGGTAGGCGACGGCGTTGGCGGTGAGCGGATCACGTTTGCGGGTGGCAATGCGTTCATACATCTGGCCGAGCAATGACAGCCCGGGCGCGGGCGTGAATTCGGCTTCAGCTGCGCCGCAATAGAATTTCGATTTAATAGTTGGTTTCATAAGAGTAGTAGAGTTGGTTTAACGCCAGAGCCAGATCAACGATTCAGGCAGAATCGCGCCGGCATGTTTCGTGTTGTGTTCGCCGTCACCATATTCCAAGTGGTAATCGTAGCCAACAAAGTTGAACGCGGCAGCCATGGCGAGATTACACAATGGCCAGTGACCAGACGGTATGTCGAGATCGTTCGACCCGGCCTGCAGGAAAACCCGAATCGGTTTGAGCGGTGTTTTGCGGACTAAGAACGGATACACGTGGCCGCCGCGGTGGTCGCTGAAGCTGCCGACATGACTGAGCACCTTCCGAAATGCATCCGGCCGCTGCCATGCCACTGTGAACGAGCAGATGCCACCGGAACTCGCACCGCAGATGCCACGACCGTTTGGATCGGTGGTGAGCTTGTATTTCTCGCCAACAGCCGGCAGCATCTCTTCTAGCAGAAACCGCGCGTACTGATCGCTCAGAGTGTCGTACTCAAACCCGCGGTTGCTGACCGGCTCTTTGCCTTCCGCTACCGGCGGGAAGTAACCGGGGTCAATGAAGATCCCGATGGTGACCGGCAGCTTGCCTTGGTGGATCAGATTATCGAAGACGATTGGCGCGCGCGCATCGCCATTCTCGCTGGCATAGCCGCCGCCGTCTTGAAAGACCATCACATTGGCCGGTTTGTCGGGCGTGTACCGGGCCGGCACGTAGACCCAATAATTGCGCACAGTGCCAGGGAAGATTGTGCTACGCCATTCGTGCTTGGTGACGACGCCTTGCGGCACGCCGGGCTGGCGTTGGGAATCGGGACCGAGCGGGTAGGGGCCGGGCTTCGGTGTGGGAATGATGAATTTCTGTGGCATATTGGTTTTTCTCCCATTGGTTTGGAATCGTCAATACTTTTGGATTCAAGAATCGTGAAGGAATTGGCGTGGTTGCGGGTAAGCGAGTGGCGCCGCTCGCAGGGGGATGGCGAAGTTGACCAGAGTCGGCCGAGATTGGGCACGGAGTTTTCGGAGTTCGGTTGTATTCATGGATGTTGGCGCGACCTACAGCATTTCGGGTGCAATCGGCAAATCGTAGGCAGGCGTCCCTTTTGTTTCGTGGATGAAGTTGGTGGCAATGAGCGAAATCACCGACAAACCCGCGAAAATAACAAACAATAGCGCATACGCTTTGGGCGGATAGATCACGCCGCCAGCGTTTCGCGTCGCCGCGCCTTGAAATAGATCGAGCACAGCTCCCGACAACATGAGTAACATTGCCACACTGATGTACGACATGCTGTTCAAGAGCGCGATGGCTTGGCCGATGTGGCGGGAATCATTCAACTCCTTGATCACGGTGGTGCCAATGGGACCAGCAATTCCGGCGGCCGCCATTAAAATATAACTGGTGAGAAATACCCAAGCCCGCGTGTGAAAATAGACACCCACGAGGAGCAGGATCAACGCACCCAACAGCAGACTCACGGCGAGTATCAAATACGGTTTGCGCCGCCCGCCGGTATGGTGGAGGAGAAAGCCCGAGGCCAGACAAACGCCAGCGCTCACTGTCATCATCACTAGGGTGAATGTGGCGGCTTGCTGCGAGCTCAGACCTACGAAATCCTGAATGAACTTTTTGCCAATCCCAACCTGAAGTACGAAATAAATCGGAAAGTTGACAAAGGCACCGACAAATAATGGCCAGTTGCGCCGATTGCCGAGGATTTCCCAGACCGGCCGCAGCGTCACTGAGGTGGTATGCGGCTCGAAATGTTTGAGCTTCGGCAGCACCGCGAAATTCACTACCATGGCCGCGCCCATCAACGCGCCAGTTGCCAGCAACGACGGGCGCCAGCCGAACACATGCGTTGCCCGTTCAAATGGCAGCATCGCCATCATCCCGCCCACCTGCGCTGCGAACGACACCACGCCAGTCAGCAGTGTGAACCGGCGCTGATCGAACAGTAGGTGGACTTCCTTGATGATGCCGAGATAGATGAAGCTATCGCCAAACGCCGCCAACGCCCGGCTGACATAGAGCGTGCCTGGGGTTTGCGACAACGGAAACAGCACGCCGCCAACTGCGGCAAAAAGTCCACCAAACAGCACCATCCGTGTCCCGCCAAACCGGTCAACGGCGATCCCGGCGACGAGTTGCAGCGAACCGTACACCCACAGAAACACCGACCCCAACGCGACAATTGCCGAGGCCGAAAGCTTTAATTCCTGTTGGAGCTCATTGAAGATTGTGCCCGGGATGGCAGTTCGATTGAAGTAGGAAAAGGCGTAAACCACCAGCATCGCCGCAAACGCCAGCCGTGCGCGTCGTTGAAAAACCGCAGCAGGCTCCGGCTTCACAAACGGCTCGCCTTCGGCCTGCATCGCACACCCAAGTCAACCCAGACAGTCAAAGGGTGGTAGCTGGTGCGAGACTCGCCGGCAGCCTTGGCGCTGGCACGCGGATAATTTAGCCTGTTCAAATCGATTTAGCGCCAGAGCCAGATCAACGATTCGGGCAGAATCGCGCCGGCATGTTTTGTGTCGTGTGCGCCGTCGCCGTATTCCAAGTGATAGTCGTAGCCGGCAAAGTTGAATGCGGAGGCCATGGCAAGATTCGCCAACGACCAGTCACCCCAACCAACGTCCAAATCGTTTGCGCCGGCTTGGAGGTAAACACGGATTGGCTTCGGCGGCGTTTTACGAACCAGGAACGGATAGACGTGGCCGCCGCGAATGTCCGCGAAGCTGCCGACGTGGCTGAGCACTTTCCGAAACGCATCCGGCCGCTGCCACGCCACGGTGAACGAGCAGATGCCGCCGGAACTCGCGCCGCAAATCGCGCGGCAATTGGGATCGGTGGTGAGCTTGTATTTCTCGCCCACGGCCGGCAGGATTTCTTCCAATAGAAACCGGACGTACTGGTCGCTGAGCGTGTCGTACTCAAAACTGCGGTTGCTGATCAGCGGTTTGCCTTCCGCGACCGGCGGGAAATGGCCGGGGTTAATGAAGATCCCGATGGTGACCGGCATTTTGCCTTGATGGATCAGGTTGTCGAAAACGATTGGCACTCGTGTTTCACCGGTCTCGCTGACGTAGCCGCCGCCATCCTGAAAGACCATCACGTTGGCGGGTTTATCGGGCGTGTACTGCGCCGGCACGTAGACCCAATAAGCGCGGTCGGTGCCGGGGAAGATTGTGCTGCGCCATTCATGTTTGGTGACGACGCCTTGCGGCACGCCGGGCTGGCGTTGGGAATCGGGACCGAGCGGGTAGGGGCCGGGCTTCGGCGTGGGAATGATAAATTTCTGGGGCATATTGTTTTTCCTTTAGTTGCTGTTTTACAAACCGGTGCGGCCGTGTTCCCGGTAATACCGGAGGCCTTCGATCAACGTCCGCAAATTCTCCGTGGGCACGCCGGGCGCGATGGAACTGCTGCACGCCAGCATCAGCCCGACGGGCGGCCCGTTCTCCACCAGCCAGCGCAACTCGCGCGTCACATCCGCGGGCTTGCCGAGCGGCAAGGTGCGCGTGACCGAGACGCCGCCGATGATGAACAACGAATTGCCATTGCGATCCTTCATCTTGCAGATGCGCTCATAGTCCATCCCGTCTTCGTATTGGAATCCTTGGAAACCGCTGAGGCCGACTTCCAGCAGACGCGGCACCATGTCCATCAGGTTGCCGTCGCAATGCCAAATCAGCCGGATGCCGGCATCAAGGAACGGCTGGATGGCGCGCACAAAATGCGGGAACCAAAGTTTATCGAGCGACCGCACATCCACCAGCATCCCGCGCGAATCGGCCATGTCATGGTCGAGGCGCAACAGGCGCGGCAGGCCGCCTTCGATGATGGCCCGCGCCGCGAGCCGGTTGTACACGACGGAATAATCGGCGGCGATCTTGAAGCCGCGCTCGATGACTTCCGGATAAAGCCCGTAGGCCATGAAATAATTCTGGTAGCCGTACTGGTAATATTGAAACGTGGGGAACGCGAAAAAATACGGCCCCTTCAGCATGTTCGTGCCAAAGAGCCGTTGCACGGCGACTTCCTGGTAGATCAGGTTGCTGACAAACGTCGCACCACCTTGCTCAAGCTCCTGTTGCCGGCGTTGCCAAGATGGAAAGAGATACTGCTCCATGTGCGCCACGACCGCTTCCGGCGAATCAATCGGTATCCCGTCGCACACGATTTCCTCGGCCCCGCCCGTCGCGCTGCGCTTGGTGGCGTCGGTGTAGCCTTGATCTTCCATCGACAACGGATTCTCCGGAATCCACTGATCAATGAAACCCACCCCGAACTTGAGCATGAAGTCCCGGTACACCCGGACCGGTTCCTTCGGGTAACTGCCCGGCGGATTGCCGGACAATTCCTCCAACTGCGACCATTGCATCAGATGGACGGTCCCCGTCGGAATGCCGCGCGTCGGTTGCATGGCGATGGTATCCCACGCCAGTTGCGCATTCGCCTGCCACTTGTCAGTAAACTCCTGAAACCCACCGTTCATACTTGCGCAAGGTGTAATGCAGCCGGCCAGCTTTGACAAGCCTCCTTGCAGGTCTGAGACAGTCATCAGCCGATCGAAGAGTCCTAAGGTTTGGGTTCTACAAAAAAATCAGCCTGCGGTCTGATTGTGCCACGCCATCGGGCGACTATCTTGTGGCCGGTAAAAGATGCCAGCAACACGCGTTAGTTCAATGGTGGAGAAATTGCCTGACGTTATTTGTGACATGACAAAACAATTCAACGACTAGACCGATGAAAGGATCAGACCGATGAAAATCACTCGAATGTGGATCATGTTGGTTAGTGTTATCCCGCTGCTCACGCTTTGGAACGGATGTTCGACACAATCGTTTGAGTTCGACCGCCCATTGATCTACGATGAGCAAGCCTACCTCAATCGGCCGGAAGGCGGTCGCGCGGATCAAACCGACGTGCCGATCTACAACCGCGCCCCCGCGCCGATGCAGAAAAAGATGGCCAAAGCACCGCCCGCCGCACCGGGCTGTGGCCCCAATGAATTCGTGTTGAAGTCCAGCCTGCTCCAGTTGCAGAAACAGGTTCCCGCCCGAGCCATGCTGGGCCAGACAATTGAAAGCGACCTCGTCGTCACCCCGCTCGACAACTGTGCCGATGTGGCCATCACGGACATGATCCCTGACGGCGCCACCTACGTGAAGAGCGAACCTGCCGCCCAAGTTGCCGGCCACAAGCTCGCGTGGACGTTTGACACGCTCGACAAAGGTTTCCCCGTCACCATCAAGGTCTGGTACAAGACCGACCAGGAAGGCTGCCTCGCCAGTTGCGCCACCATGACCGCCATCCCGCGCGGCTGCGTCAAGACGCTCGTCGGTCGCGCCAAGCTTGAGATCGTCTGCCAAGTGCCCGCCATCACCAAGGTCGGCGAAGCATTTAACAAGACCATCGAAGTGCGCAATACCGGCACCGCCGTCGCCACCGATGTGATCATTACCGACAACCTGCCGGCGGGCCTCACCGCCACCGGCCCCGTGACCTTCAACGTTGGCGACCTCGCCCCGGGCCAAGGCCGGCAAGTCATGTTCCCCTTGCTGGCCGCCAAGCGCGGTGAACAATCCAACTCCGCCACGGCCACGTCCGCGAACGCGACCGCCGTCAAATCCGAGTGCCTGACCCTCGTCACCCAGCCCGGCCTGAACGTCACGAAGGACGGCACCAAGTCGCAGTTCCTCGGCCGCATGGCTAATTACAACATCGTCGTCAGCAACACTGGCGACACCGAGCTCCAAAACGTGGTCGTCACCGACACCGCCCCGGCTGAGACGCGCATCATCGGCGCGGACGGCGCCACCATCAGCGGGAACACGGCGACGTGGAAGCTGGCGACGCTGGCCAAGGGCGATAAGCAAACGCTCAACCTCACCCTGACCAGCACCACGCCCGGCGAGCATTGCAACGCCGTCTCCGTCACCAGTGCCGATGGCATCACCAGCACCGCGCAGGCCTGCACCACTTGGAAAGGCGTCTCGGCGATCCTCCTCGAAACCCGCGATGATCCCGATCCCGTCGGCGTGGGCGAAACCGTCACCTACACGATCCGCGTGACCAACCAAGGCACCGCCGACGACAACAACATCAAGGTCGTCGCCATGTTCGGCAAGGAAGTTGACCCCGTCAGCGTCAATGACGGCGTGATCGGCGACAAAAAGATTGTGACCTTCACACCGATCGCCAAGCTCGCACCGAAGGAAGCCGCGACCTTCACGATCACTGCCAAGGGTGCCAAACCGGGCGACCACCGGCTGAAAGTCAGCCTGACCTCGGACTTCCTGACCGAACCGGTCACCCACGAGGAGTCAACGACCGTTTATTAAACCAACGCAAGCGAGCAGGGGACTGGCGCATTCGTCAGCCCCTGCTCATTTGCAACTGCCGGTAATCGTGCTGGAGCAACCACAATGAAACCCAACTCATCGCGCAGTGTTCTGGCCGGCCTGATCTTGGTCGTCTGCTTGATGGACGCCATCAGCCAAGCCGGGTTCATGGACTTCTTCAAATCGCCGGGCGATTCCAACACGCCCGGTAAAGTCCCCAGCGCGCCGACCCTGACGGAGACCGACATCGCCGGCGGCCTCAAGGAAGCCCTGATCCAAGGCGTCAACCACGCCGTTGCCGAACTCGGCAAAACGGGCGGCTTTCTCAACAACATCGCCGTCAAAATCCCCGTCCCCGCGCACTTGCAGAATGTCGAACTCGCCGCCCGGGCCGCCGGCTACAGCCGACAGGCCGACGAATTCGTCGCCACCATGAACCACGCCGCCGAACAAGCCGTCCCCGCCGCCGTCCAAGTCTTTGCCCGTGCCATTGCGAACCTGACCGTGACCGATGCCCAATTCATCCTGGCCGGTCCCGAAGATGCCGCCACCCAATATTTCCGCCAGAACTGTGAATTGCAATTGCACGACCAATTTCTCCCGATTGTCAAGGAAGCCACTGCTAAGACCGGCGTTACTGCCGCGTACAAAACCATGTTAGGAGAAGCCGGCCCGGTTGCCGGGCTCCTAGGCCGTGATGCCGGCGACCTTGACGACTACGTCACCAAGCACGCCATGAACGGCCTCTTCAAGATGGTTGCGTCCGAGGAAGCCAAGATCCGCGCCAGCCCCGTCGCCCGCACCAGCGACCTAATGAAAAAGGTCTTCGCCAGCGCCAAATAAAACTCCTGACGGTGCAGGTTCAGGACATAGGTAACAGGTCAGGTTCAAGACATAGGTAACACTCAACGAACGGCAGCCGAGTGGATAAAGTTCGGCATGCCATGGAAAACGAGTGGACTTATGGAACAACGAATTGA
>Ga0316217_10000525_pt1 | contig 54549 bp, 39 predicted proteins | sample 1anoAmetaG_FD_203633 | JGI IMG/M metagenome (GOLD analysis project Ga0316217, IMG submission 203633) | Freshwater microbial communities from Trout Bog Lake, Wisconsin, USA - 1anoA | ecosystem: Environmental > Aquatic > Freshwater > Lake > Hypolimnion/Profundal zone | place: USA: Wisconsin...
GCGCACGGAATAACGTGGCTCGTCAGATTGAATGATCGAAAGTACGCGGTGGTTGCCGCCAGAAGCATGAGTGTCCTGCGAAACGGTATTGCCAGATCGCGGCACATCCCCAACACAGACCCGGCAAGCAACAGGAACCCGATGCCATCATCCACGAGCTTTAGGCTTCTGACATCCGACCCAGCCAACGCGGTTGCTTGCAGGAAGACACCGCCACCCAGAGAAGAAACAACACGCCGTTCGCTGAACGGATCAGCCGCATATGAACCTATTTGCAGCATCTTGACCGGGAAGACCATGTAGGCACCGCGGTCGTCGTAAGTGTTGAAATCCGCAGTGATCACCGAACCGCCATAACGCACGGCTGCATAGAGCACGAATATAGCACCACCCAGCAGCATCCATCCTGGTGCCCAACAGTTGTCCTGCGTCGCACGGACGCTGGCACGGCCGACCTTGGCGCGGGACCAGAGAATGTCCGCCAGAGTAAGAAAAGCACCCGCAGCAACCAGCCCGCAAATTGCCTTTGGGAAGATGCACCCCGCGAGATTGAGGACACCGCCAATGGCGATCAGCGAACTGGCGCCGACGATGCCTGCCTGCGCCCAATCGCATGGCTTCCGCGCGATAGCACGAATGACGGCCTTGCCCCATCCGATTAAAGACAGTAACAAGAGAATTCCCCATAGCGCCGAGACAACGTAAGAAATCATGGGTTGCAACCTCCAACAACTGCCGTGGGGTTCGCTTTGTATACCACAAGCGATTCGTTTATAGCATTACCAGCCTTCGGTGAAACCATGACCGCCAGCATCACCAGCAACAGCGGCAGATAGCAATGCACATACGCCAACCCCGCCAGAATGGGCAGCGCCAAACTCCAGAAGATCGCCACGCCCCCGCCCAGCAGCTTGGGGTTCACGTGGATTTTGCGCCCGCCGGGTTTATCGACAAACCCCATCCATGGCGCAACCACCCGCATGAGGCGCGTGAAGAACCACGACAAGACAAAGCTGACCGCCAATAATGCGACAAGGGCAATACGCATGAGCGCAGCCAAGATACCCGCCGATGGCCGCGTATGCCACGACGAGACACGAATCATGCCTGTCAATAAAAGTGCCCCGGACGGGGGGATCCGGGGCGAAGGAGAGCCCAAGGGGGTGCTTGGGCTTGAGGGCAAGTTAGTGGTTGAAATATATAGCACACAGCATTGATAAAGTCAATCATGCGACAGACATAAAATGCCTTTTGTGGAATGAAATCAACGGAAATATGTGGCATCAGCCTCCGCCACATCGGAGCGAGTCTTTTCATTGCCGATCTACCGCCAATAATACACTCCGTCTTCACCAAGGAACGCTTGCCCCGGTGACGTCTCCGTGAAGTCTGCAAGACGTAGCGCTGTTTTTGATGGCGTTGGTAGTCGTCGCCGGTGCTTGCTGGTCGGCAAAGTTAGCCGGACGCACTGGCACGGGTAGCCGTATGCGTCCCCTGGAAATCGGGCGGCAATCACAAAACCAAAGGATCGGTAGAATGCCAGTGCCGCGGGATTTTCGCCAACACACAGAACAAAGGCGTCCGCACCCAGTTTCGGCAAAACGTGCTGAACCAGCTTTCGACCGACACCCTGCCGGTGCCATGATGGGTCCACGTAACACCACGTCAATTCCGACCCGGCAATGGATATGAATCCAGCAACGCCGCTTTCCGCGTCATCCACGCATGCCACCGAACTTTGACTTGCTAAAAACCCTTCGGCATGGGCCGTTCGCGCCATGGGAACGATGGCGTCCCACGGCACAAATCGTCCAACTTCCACAAGGCGTGCCAGATCATGTATTCGGCAGATCGCCGGCCAATCGGACTGTCGATAATCGCGAACCGTGAATTGGGGCATCGCAAACCTCTCAATGCGCGTTCATTTTACGCGAAGGCACAATTGTGTCCCATCAATACGGACTGGCCCGCTATGAACCGACACTCGTACCGATGGATGGCCCCTGCATGTGCGTATGGCTAATCATCATGCCCCTACCCGATCCGTTCCCATATCTGCGGCATAACCCGCTGGATCGTCGCTGTGGCGCGGGTCATCAACCGGCTGTTCACCGCTTCGATTTTTGCGCGCTCAGCGGCGTCAGTAATGTCGTGTACGTTCACCCGCACGTTGTAAATTGAGCACCGGACCGTGGCCATGGATAGCTCGGCACAGACGGCCAGGTCGGATAGCAGATAGACATTCGCCATGCCGACCACGGCACCGGCCAGATCCAAAACGGAAACGGCGGTGGCGGCAATGGTCTGCGGCACGCGGATGCCGATGGTTATCGCGGCGGTTTCGGCGGCGGTGCGCTCGGGGGTGTTGGCCGGCAGTTTGCGCGCCGCACGCAGGGATTCATACGCGGCTTGGTCTTCGATCATCAATTCCAGCAGCATGTGCCGGGCTTTGGTCAATTCAGCCAGGACGGGTTTCAATTGGCTTTCATATTGGACGAGGTCTTTTTTGCCGATGCTGTAATTGACGACCATTTCGCCCATGGCCGCGGCCAAGCCGCCCACCAGGGCAGCCACACTGCCGCCGCCGGGCGTGGGTTGCCGGGCCGCCGCCGCTTCCACAAACTGTTCGATTGTCGCTTTGGTATCAACCATGGGAAAACCTCCTCATTATCGTCCCGGAACCACATCGTGCTGAATGCCGCGCGGGGTCAAATCCACCGGCGGGAACGATGTATACTGTTTTTCGCCCGCTTTCACGCTCACGCTTTGCGGGGCCGGGGTGCAGATCGTCACCACGCAATGCCGCAAATGCGTGCGGGCCAACTGCTGCACATCCGGCAAACTTACCGCGTTGATGTTCTCCGCGAATTTCTCATGGGCGTCATAGCCGATCCCGAATAACTCATCCAACCCCACCTGCATGGCCTGGGCTTCGGGCGTCTCGTTCTGCAAGGCTTGCGAGGTGGTAATCAGCGGCTTGCTGCGGGCAAACCAGTCGGGAAGAATGTCGCTATCCTTGCCCTGCAAGCGGGCGATGTTTTCCAGCATGATATCGACCACTTTGTTGACATTGGCCGGATCGCAGCCGCCATAAACGATGAACGCGCCGGGGAATTCCTGGGACCGGCCGGGTTGGTTGATGGTGGCGGCTTCGTAAACCAAGCCTTGGCCGCGGAGGATTTCAAAAATGTAGCCGGTGGGGTAGGCATAGCCGCCGGTCAGGCACTGGGCGACATCGCGGGTAAACCGCTGGCTGTCGGCCACAGTGGCGCCATCGTCAAAGCCGATCACCACGCCGGCCACCTCGTGCTCGGTTTTTTGTACTTCGACGCGATCAATGGCAATCGCCGGGACATCCGCGGGGGCGATTGCTCCCGCCGGCAGGGCTGATTGATCCTGCACCGGCGGCGGAGGAAGCTGCGAACCCTGGCCGAAATATTTCGCGGCCATGGCGGTGGCGGTCTGGGGATCGACATCGCCAAAAATCGCCAGCGCGCGCGGGGCGGCCAGCACCTTGCCTTGATACCATTTTTTCAGATCGTCGGCGGTCAGCTTGCTGACCACCTCTTTGCTGCCCAGCGCGTTAAATTGGTACGGCGAGTTTTTCGGGCCGTAGAATTTGCTCTTGAAAAAGCGAAACGCCTGCGCGTCCCAATGGCTATCCTGGCTTTCGATGGCCGCCAAGGTCCGCTGCTTAAATGCGGCCACCTGCGGCTCGGGGAAAGCGGGGTTATTCACCACGTCGGCGTAAACCTCCATGGTTTTGTCCAAGTCATCACGCGTGCAGGAGGCGGTCCAGAGCCAAGTGTTATTGCCGCAACTGGCCGAAAGGTCGCCGCCAATGCCGTCGAAGAATTCGGCGATATCGTTGGCCGAGCGTTTGGCGGTGCCGCGGCGCACCAAGGTCATGGCCAGATGGCCCGTGCCGGTGGTGGCAGCATCTTCGGCGGTGGCCCCGCCCAGGGCAAACATGCCGATTTGCACCAGCGGTGTGGTGGTGATGCGCTTGTGCAAAACCACCAGCCCGTTGCCCAGCACGATACGCGTGATTTTGGACGCAGCTTGTGCGGCCACTTCGCCTGGCCTAGTTTCCGGCGAAGCCGGCCGCAACAAACCTTCCGCTTTGGGCAAACCTTCCGCGCCCACGTCTTCACGCGGAATCAATGCCGTGGTAATCAACCGGCCGGCATCCAGATACCGCCGGGCGGCATCCTGCACCTGCTGGGCGGTCACCGCCGCCATGCGATCCACGTAACGATCGGCAAAATGGGCATCGCCAGTGGCAAAGAAATTGGTGGCCAACGCCGCGGCAATATCCTCGGATTTTTGCAGTTCCTTCAGATGAGCGGATTTAACCTGAACCTTGGCACGATCCAGCCGGGCTTGATCGATCCCATTGGCTTTGACCTTTTCAATTTCCGCCAGAATCGCTTTGGTCGCCGCGGGAATGTTAGCCGCATCCAGTTGCGCTTCGATCAGGAACGTCCCATCCACATACGCCGGCGTCTCATCGCCGGCACCGATGCCGTTCACCAATTGCAATTGGTCGCGAATTTCCTGGGTGAGAATTGAGCTTTCCCCATCGCCCAGGATTACCGCCAGCACATCCAGCGGATACATATCCGGATGCGTTTCCTTCACCGAAGGATACGCCAGCGCCAGCCGCGCCTGACCCAGCTTGGGAAACGTCGCCACCACGCTGCGCGACGCCAGCACCGGCGGCTCTTCGGCGACATCATGCGAGAAAATCCGCCCCGGCTTGGGTTCGTCCACATAATGCCGCACGGTCGCCAACAGCTTTTCCGGGTCCAAATCCCCCGCCACCGCAAACACCACATTTTGCGGCTGATACGCCAGTTGATAATAGCTGTACACATCATCCCGGCTCAGGCCCTGAATCACTTCCTGGTAACCAATCACCGGAATGCGGGCCGGGCTGACGCGATACCGGCTGAAATTGCAGAGCTGATAAAAGACATAATCCGGATTGCCCTTGTTGCGTTCCAACTCGCGCTGCACCACCTGATATTCGCGGCGATATTCATCCGGCGTAATCAGCGCCCCCAGCATCCACCCGGTGACCAAATCTACCGCCTGATCGAAATGCTCGGTGGTGGTGTTGATGAAAAAGCAGGTGTGATCAGTCGTGGTGTAAGCGTTGGAATCGTTGCCGATCTTTTGCAGCAGGGCCTTATTGTCTTTTTCGCTGCGGCGTTGGTTGGACCCACCGGCCACCAGATGTTCCAGCAGATGGCTCAAGCCGCCGCCCAGCCATTTGCCTTCATAAACCCCACCGGTGAGCGCGTACCCGCGCACCGAAACCGCCGGCGAAGGCACGCGCTTGGCGATCACCGTGATGCCGTTGCGCAGCACGGAAATGATCTCGTCCTTGCGATCGACGATGCGGTAGGATTCTTCGCCATACCCGGGAACTTCCTGGCGCGGCTTGAGCAATTCATTATCGGCCGGGGCGGTGGTGGGAGGATTGGCTGATTGGGCGTAAACGGTGGTGGCCAGCAAAAAGGCCAAGCCAATGCCAAATGCCAAATGCCAAATGCCAAATGGAAGACCGGCCTTTAATTTGACATTCGGCATTTGGCATTCGGCATTGCCATCAGCTCGCTTCTTCGTGATCTTGTTCGATTTCATTGAGGTAGCTCAGCGCCCGTTCCAGTTCCCCTTTAAGGTGCCGCACACGCAGCAGGCTCTTCACCCGCGTCAACAGTTCAAACTTATTGACCGGCTTACTGACGAAATCGTCCGTCCCGCATTCGGTGGCTTTTTCAATGTCCCCCAGCTCGTTCAACGCCGTCACCATCAAAATCTGGATATCCCGCGTCTTGGGATCGCTCTTGATCTTCTGGCACACGCCAAACCCGCTCATCCGCGGCATCATAATATCCAGTAAGATCAGGTCGGGATTGCACTGCGCCACCTTTTCCAGCGCATCCACGCCATCGACGGCGGTCACGATGCGCACCGGTAAACCTTCCAGGAAAGCCTGCAACAATTCCACGTTTTGCGGATTGTCATCGACAATCATCACGGTGGATTGCGGCAAAAAGGTCTCCCCATTGGGGTTGGAAGCCGGCGCGGGGTTGGGTTGAGTCATAAAACCGGTTCCTTCTTCCTTCAGCAACAGGATAATTATACGGCTGACGGCCGCGGTAGTAAAGCGGACAGCCGCATAAAGGAAAGCCCGTTGCCATTTGACCTTACACCGGCAGCGGTTTGCCCAGCTTTTTACGCTTCATGGCAATGTAACGCACGTGATGGTGCAGGTGTTCCACCGCCCAGGTTATGCCCTGCTCCAGCGTGAACACGCCGATCTCGGCGTGCTCGCCGGTGCGGGCAAAGGATGAATCCGGCAACTTACGCAAAACGGTGGCGAACAGCCGACGGTTCAAATCCAGGATTTGCAGCGCCGCCTGCGGGTCTTGGGCATCATAATATAAATGCGCCGCGAACTTGCTTTCGTCGTAGCCGGGCATTTTAGGCTGATCCTCGGCGAGGATCAGTTTCATCCGGAACGTCCAGATCAATTCATCATCCATCAGATGGAACACCACTTGCTGGATGGTCCAATGCCCCAGCTCGACCGGGCGCGTGGGCACCCACAACATTTCCTCGCGGCTAAGGCCGGCCACCGCCTTGCGCAATACCTCGCCGCCGGTTTCAAACTCGTCGATTATTTTGCGATCCATGTCGGCCTCGTTTGCCTAAGTGTTCCCCCTTTATACTGCCAAAGTGCCCGCCATGGCAATCGCGGCACGTCCGCCGCTGGTGGGCCAGCCAATCATCGGCTACTATCTGCGGCTCACACATGAAACCGAATCGCGCGGAATTTGAAAAACTGGCGTTGGAACAGCTCGATACGCTGTATCGGCTGGCACGCCGGCTTACGCGCAATGCCGCCACGGCCGAAGACCTGGTGCAGGAAACGTATCTGCGGGCGTTGAAGGCCCAGGATGGGTTTGTCTTGCAGGAATACGGCATCCGGCCCTGGTTGCTTCGCATCATGCACAATCTGTGGTCTAGCACCGCCCAGCGGCAAAAACGCGGGCCGCAGGCGGTGGAAGATGAGCAGCTTGAGTCTGCCGCCAGCAATGTGCCAGCCCCGCTGCCAATCAACTTGGCATCTAACGACGCCATGGATGAGCGGTTGGTCAAAGCGTTGGACGACTTACCGCCGGAATACCAATCGGTGATACACCTGTGGGCCATCGAAGATTGTTCCTATCAGGAGATTGCCGATGCGTTGGAAGTGCCGATCGGCACGGTGATGAGCCGGCTGCATCGCGCCCGGGCACGGTTGTCGCAGCAGTTGCATGGTTTGGCGGTGGACGAAGGGATTATCCGGGAATAAAACGACCGGGCTGATGGTTGCGCGAGGTAACGGGTATGTCTCAGATGGAACCGCAAAGCGACGAAATCCAATTAAAGCAGGCCATCGGCCGGGCTTGGGGCAAGAAGGCTGCGCCGCTGGATCTGCGTAATCGCATTACCGGGATGATTGTGCAGCAATCGCCTGCGGCCAGATCAACCGTATTGCGCATGCCGCTTTCGCCGGCACCAAGTTTGAATTTTGCCGGGTTGGCCGGCTTGGCCATCGCGGCGGGGATGTTGCTCGCGTTGGGATTGGTTACCGCCGCCCTGCTCAATGGCTCGTCCAGTTCGCCGGCATTGGTGGGCACGGGCTTGCCCGGCGAGGTCGCCAACAGTTTTGTTTATCGTCACGATGCCTGCTGCCAGGCCAAGGATCATCACCTGCTCCAAGGCATCAATAACGACAGCCTGTCGGCGGTGGCACGGGCAATGTCGGCCGAGTTGAACGTGCCGGTGGTCGCGACTCCCATTGACGGCTGGCTTTTTGCCGGCGCCGGGCGCTGCCGTGTGTGGGGCTATCCCAGCGCCCATTTGCTATACCGGCACGAAGGGCAAACGCTCTCGGTCTTTTCCATCCCGCAGTCCAGTTTGCCGAGCATCACCGATAACCGTGATTACGAAGCAACGTTGAACGGCCATCCGCTGGCGGCGTTTTCACACGCTGGCGGGCTTTATTGCGTAGTCGGCTATGCTGCCGATGATTCGATCTCGCCGGCGCAGGTGAAAGACATCCGCGACAAGCTTCGCGACAACTTCCCGGCCGTGGCGGTGGATTCCTTGGCTCCCGGCGTGGCGGGTAACTACCACTGATGGATATGGAAAATCGCTTCGCTTAGGATGGAGCTTTATGGATCAGGATTCGTTGCCGCCAACGCCCGCAAGCTCCACGTCGTTGCCCGCCGGCCAATCGGCCAAGGCGTCTAACGGCACCAAGGAAACCATCGAATCGATTCTGGTGGCGTTCATCTTCGCGTTCATCTTCCGCGCGTTTGTCATGGAAGCGTTTGTCATTCCCACCGGTTCGATGGCACCAACCCTGCTGGGGGCGCACATGCGCTATCGCTGCCCCGATTGCGGTTACCAGTTTGATGTGAATTATTCCGCCCCCGGCCAAGGCGATGATATCGCCATCCCTACCGAAGCCCCGATCCGCGACGCGGTCTACTGCCCCAACTGCGGGTATCGCATCGCCCCGAAAGGCGACATCAGGCCGGTGCATTACGGCGATCGCATCCTGGTGATGAAATACCTTTATCTGCTGCATCCGCCGCATCGCTGGGACGTCGTGGTTTTCAAATCTCCGGACCACCCGCAGCAATACAATTACACCCAGAATTACATCAAACGGCTGGTGGGCAAGCCGGGCGAGTGGCTCAAAATCCTTGATGGCGATGTGTACGTATCCACCGATGAAGGCAAAACCTGGGCAATCCAGCGGAAACCGTATGAGGTGCAGGAAGCGACCTGGCGAATTATCTATGACAACGACCATCATCCGGTCGGCGCGCCGGAATCAACCTGGCAGCAACCTTGGGTCGCCAGCGGCGCGGGCTGGGATCTTGGCAAAGCTGCCGCCAGCGGGCGGACGTTTCATTTCCACCAGGGCACCGAGGGCAGCCGCCATTTCGGTGGGGAAAACGGCGGTGCCGTTCGCTTCAATTTCCACGTCAATGCCAATCAGCAGAGCGACAACGATTACCTGGTCTACGATGGCTATCAAGGTGAACCCAAGACCGTTTCCGATCTCAAGCTGGCTGCTTATTACCAACGCAACTCGGGCCAAGGGCCGCTGCATCTGAATCTCTCCCGGCAGGAAAAACGGTCGCATCGTTTTACCGTCGAAATCACCGCCGACACCATCAAGCTGCTGCACCACACCGACTTGGGCGATTCCCAGATTGGCCCAACGGTTAAGCTGGCCGACATCGGCTTGACTGCGGCTGATCCCCTGTTCATCGAATTTGCCAACGTGGATTACCAGGTCACGCTGCGCATCAATGGCCGGCAGATTCTGCAAAGCACCGATGCCGATTATCACCCGGATGTGAATTGGCTGTTCAACCAGTGGCAGCAGGACACCGTCCTCCCCGAACCGGAAGTCAGCATCGATGCCGCCGATCAAACCTGTTCGCTCACCCATCTGGGCTTGTGGCGCGACGTTTATTATACGTCGTATCACGCCGACCACCGCCGCGGCGATCCGCCCATGGCCTGGGCCATGCCCGACAATCCGGTGAAGCTTGGTCCCGGCGAGTATTTTGTGATGGGCGACAATTCGCGGATCAGCGAAGACGCGCGCTTCTGGCAAGACCCCATCAAGTTACCCAGTGAGGGCCTGGATATCCTCAGCGGCCGGGTGCCCGAGCAATTTCTGCTGGGCCGGGCGGTCTTCGTTTACTGGCCCGCCGGTTTCCGCCCGCTGGATTCCACCAGTAGTTTAGACCCCGCGTTAGTGCCCAATTTTGGCGACATGCGGTGGATTCATTAAGCGTGGCTTGACCTAAAGCCCCTCGCCTCAAGCACTCTTATCTTCCCCCAACCGCTGCCCAGCGCCTGGCCCGGTCACCGCCGCGATCGTGCGTGCAAGTTGTTCCATGTTCACCGGCTTGGTCAGGTGGGCGGCAAAGCCGGCCTGGCGGCTCAGGACGATGTCCTCATCCTGGCCGTAACCGCTCAGGGCAATCGCCGGGATGGTCTTGCCCTGCCCGACAAACTGCCGCATCAGATCCAGCCCGCTGCCATCAGGCAGCCCCAAGTCCGAGATCAGCAAATCAAAACGGCCTTGCGCAGCCGTGGCCCGTGCCGTGGCCAAGTCCCCGGCGGTTTCCACTTGATGGCCTTCAGCTTTCAATAGTCGCTTCATAATCCGTGCCGTATCGCCGTGGTCTTCCACCAGAAGAATCTGCAGGCTGCGGGCTGGCGGCGCTGGCACAACCGACGGCCCTTCGGCTTGGGGCACAGCCGTGACGATGGGCAAACTGACACGAAACGTGGCACCCTTGCCTTTGCCCTCGCTATGTGCCTGAATGCTGCCGCCATGCATCTCTACCAGTGATTTGGTGATCGCCAGCCCCAGACCCAGGCCGCCAAACCGCCGGGTGACCGAGCGCTCGCCCTGCTCGAAGGCGTTAAAGATGCGTGACAACACTTCCGGTTCGATCCCCAGACCGCTGTCATTGACTTCCACCACTGCCATGCCATCGTCGCGCCGGCAGCGCACGCCGACACATCCGCCATGGGGCGTAAACTTGATGGCGTTTTTCAGCAGGTTCCAGAAGACTTGCTGCAAGCGGCCGGCGTCGGCGTTCACAATGTAGGGGCTGTCTTTGGCATCCACGCCAAAGTGCAGCGCCCGCGCTTCCATATCCGGCTTGCAGACTTCCACGGCCCGGCGGATCACCGTACCCAGCTCGATGGGCTTGCGATTCAATTCAATCTTCCCGTGGGCGATGCGGGTCACATCCAGCAGGTCGTCGATCAGCATCGCTTCCAGTTCCACATTGCGGCGCATCATTTCCAGGGTGTCGGCCATCGGGTGGTCGGCGCCGATGGCTTTGGCGACCATGGGCAAACCCGCCAGCAGCGGTGCCAGCGGCGTGCGCAGCTCGTGGCTTAACACCGCCAGAAAACGATCTTTGGCGTGGTTGGCCTCTTCGGCGGCGGCCTTGGCACGCTCGGAACTGAGCTTGGAGGCGCGCACTTCCTCCTGCACCCGCTTGCGTTCGGTGATGTCGTTGTTGATTTCCAGCACACTGCCGGGCCGGCCCGCTTTTTTCCCCTGCAACACCCAGCGGCTGTCCACCACCAGCACCCGACCATCGCTTGCGGTGTGGGTGAGTTCCCCTTCCCAACGCCAGTTGTTCCGCAGGTCGGCGTCAATCTCGGCATGCGGTTTGGGAAACACGGTATGCAGCAGCTCGTGGGCTACGCTGCCCACCGCCTGCTGCTTGTCGTAGCCGTACATCTCCTGCGCGCCGTGGTTCCAGAAGGTGATGGTGCCATCGATTTCCCGCACCATGATGGCGTCGTGGGCCACGTCCAGCAGTTCGGTCTGTCCCCAAATCGCTTCCTCGGCGCGCCGCCGCTCGGTAATGTCCCTGGCGATTTTGGTGATCGCAAGGATTCTGCCGGCATCATCGCGCACCGCCGAAAGCGAAACGGAAACCTCGACGATGCTCCCGTCCTTGCGCCGGCGGCGGGCATCCACATGCTCCACGCGCTCACCACGGTGTATGCTCGCCAATAACGCAGCGACGGCATCTTCCTCACCCGGTATCGCCAGCATGGATATGGGCTGCCCCATGGCCTCGGTGGCGCTGTACCCGAAGATCGTCTCCGCCGCAGGATTCCACGTGCGGATGGTTCCGTCGGGGTCTTCGGTGACAATCGCGTCGATCGAAGAAGTGATAATCGCCGCCAGCTCTGCCGACTGCTGCGCCAGCCGGCCGGCCTTTTTCATGGCCAGCCGCCGGCCGTGGGCAATCAGGCTCACGCCGGCCCCGCCGGCCAGAAAGATGGCCAGTCGTTCCGCGACGACAAAATTGTCCAGATCAACCCGTCCCGGCGCGGTGCCGAATAAAAGATTCATGCACAGCGCTGAGCCGAGCGTCGCCAGCATGCCCGGCCCGGCGCCGCCGTAGGCCGCCGCCACCACAATCGCGGGATAGAAGGCCAGGTACGGCGCGTTGGTCAGCACACGCGGCAAAGCCCAGTGCGCCAACGCCGCCATCGCCGTGACCGCGATGGCCAGCAAATAACCCAGCCAAACTCGTGAGCCATTAGCAACCTGGTTCTTTTTCAAGACGACCTCGCTGCCGCAAAAGACAAATGGTTCACGGATAGCATTCACAACCGGTCTAAGTCCTTACGCGTCCGTGTCCCCACTACCGGGCTATGCGGCGCATTATCTTAGTCGTCCATTGTGCAGACCGTATAGTCTAATAATCAATTGTCCGTACACGCCCGCCAGTTATGACCCACACGATGCTACGGCAAGGCGGCGGGCTGAAGTTTACCAATTGACCAGGGGCAGCAGCAGCGCCTCGGGAAGCCATGTGCGGCTGCTCGAGCGATTGAAGCAGGAGGCGTTTTTCGCCGAGCGCCAACTCCCCAAACGGTTCCTGGCCGACCGGCGCGAACTGCTGGACGATGTCTGACTCACAGTGGAGCCATTACAGGCTGGCACGCTGGGCAAGTTGTTGCCTTCAACTTGGTTTCGCTGCTGGAGTGGGAACCACGATAGCTGCCGGCAACGTCACGGTAAACGTGCTGCCCTGGCTAAACTGGCTGGCGACTTGCAGCGTGCCGCCCATGGTTTCAATCAGACGCTTGGAAATGGACAACCCCAAGCCCGAACTTTGCATACGCTCGCGGTCGGGGTTTTTCAGTTGGAAATATTCGTCGAAAATCCGCGCGTGATGCTCGGGCGCGATGCCGATCCCGGTGTCGCTTATGGCTACCTGCACCCGGCCCTCGGGCAACCGTTCGGCGTCCACCTGCACGGTGCCTTTGTCGGTGAACTTAATGGCATTTCCAACCAGGTTGTTGAAAACGCGCAGCAGTTTGATCCGGTCGGCTTTGATGAACAAATCGGGATCGGGGCCATCACACGACAACTCCAAGCCTTTCTTGGTTGCCAGCGGCGCAAGCTGCCGGCAGCAATCGGCGAGCAATTCACCCAGGGCAAAATCGGATTTGCGCAGTTCGATGGCGCCGATGTCCAGCCGGGTGATGTCCAGCACGTCGGCGATCAGGGTAACCATGCTCACAGCGCTGTTTTGCAACTCACCGGCGGTTTCGGCCAGATCGGTGGTGTCGCCGCTTTCGGCCGCCCGTTTCACCAGTTCGGCCAGCAAACCAATGGCGTTGGCTGGTGTGCGGATGTCGTGGCTGACCGCGGCGAGAAACCGGCCTTTGCGCAGCGATTCTTCCTCTGCTTTGCGGCGGCGAGCTTCCAGCAAAATCACCGCTTGAATCCATAGGTCGGCCACCAGGGCCACACAGGCGGCATCAATCAGCACAATCGCCCCCTTCACCATGGTGATCGAGGGCCGCATCCGCGGATCGTTGGGATTGGCGTGCGGCAAAGCATAGGCGAACTTATGCACGGTGATGCAGGCAAAAATGAACGTGCTGATCCACAGCAAACGCCGGTTGCGCAGCACCGCCACCAAAACCAGCGGCATACCGAAACCAACCGGCAGAACCTCGCCGCGCCACAAGCCCAGCCGCATCCATACCATCAGACCGACCAGCACTGCGGTAATAAGGATGGCCATCCACATGGGTGGCGGCCGGCGGAGAAATCCGAAATGCTTGCCTTGGCTCATGCGGTAATTTTCCACGGCAAATGGTAGGCGCGCCGGCGCGTTAAATGTCGAAATACTTGGCCTGCGGATGATGCACCACCAGGGCATCGGTGCTTTGTTCGGGAACCAGCATGAAGTTTTCGCTGAGGGTCACGCCAATCTCCGCCGGGTTCAATAGCGCCACCAGTTTGGCGCGATCTTCCAGATTGGGGCAGGCCGGATAACCAAAGCTATAGCGGCTGCCGCGGTAACCCTGCTGGAAAAGCTCTGGCGTGCGGGCGGCATCTTCGCTGCCGAAACCCAGCTCCCGCCGCATGCGCTTGTGCCACATCTCCGCCAGCGCCTCGGCCGATTCCACGCCGAAACCGTGCAGATAAAGATACTGCTGATAGCGGTTGTCTTTACGCAGAAGTTCGGCGGCGTCGGTAGCGCGATCGCCAATCGTTACCATTTGCACGCCCAGCACGTCAAACTCACCGGAGGCTTTACTGCGGAAGAAATCCGCGATGCACAACCGCCGCCGGCCTTGCTGGCGGGGGAAGGTGAAACGTAGTTTTTCCACCGGCGGGGTGGTGGGCTGCAAACTGACAAATGCCTTCTCATCATAAACAATCAACTCATCCCCATCACTTTGCACCGGGAAATACCCATACACTACCTTGGCTTGCAGCAGCTTCTCCTCCATCGCCTGCCGTTGCAACGTCTCAAACACCGGTAACACTTTCTCGTTCAGCAACGCCTGGTATTGTTCGGCGGACAAGCCTTTCTGCTTGAATCCCCACTGCCCGATAAACAGCGCATTGGTATTGATGAACGGGAATATCGCTTGTCGCGGAATATCGTTGATCACCCGCCGGCCCCAGAACGGCGGCAGCGGCACCGGATTGTCCTTGGCGATCGGCGGAATGTTTTTACTCTCGCCGCTGATGATATGACCGAACTTCTCTTCGCTCTGCTGGCGTTGCTGCTTGCGCTTCTGGCTGCGCTGGCGCTGTTCGGCGACGATGCGCTCGGTCGCGCCGCCGGCAATCGCATCCATCATTTTCAGGCCGTCAAAAGCATCCTTGCAGTACAGCAGCGGGCCATGATACAGGTCGGCCAAGGTTTCCTCGGCATAATCGCGTGTCAATGCCGCCCCGCCCAAAAGCACGGGAATATCCACGCCCTGGGCGTTCAGCTCTTCCAGGTTTTCCTTCATCACACCCACGGATTTGACCAGCAGCCCGCTCATGCCGATGGCATCCGCCTGCTTTTCCTTGGCGGCGCGCAAAATGTCATGCACCGGCTGCTTGATGCCCAGATTGAACACCGTGTAGCCGTTGTTGGTGAGGATGATATCGACCAGGTTTTTACCGATGTCGTGAACGTCGCCCTTCACCGTGGCCAGGACGATTTTGCCTTTGGATTGGCCCGCCACTTTGTCCATGTGCGGCTCCAGATGGGCCACTGCGGCTTTCATGGTTTCGGCGCTTTGCAGCACAAACGGCAACTGCATCTGCCCGCTGCCGAACAACTCGCCCACCACTTTCATGCCTTCCAATAAGATATTGTTGATAATCTCCAGCGCGGGATATTTGGCCAGGGCTTCATCCAGATGAACGGTCAGGTTGCGTTTTTCGCCGTCGATGATGTGCCGCTTGAGCCGCTCTTCGATCGGCAACGCCGCCTGCTCGGTGACCGGCGCGGCCGCTTGTTCACCGGTAACCTCGGGAAACAGCCCGATAAAATGCGTCAGCGGATCAAAACCATCCCGCCGGCGGTCGTAAATCAAATCCAGCGCGGCCTGCCAATGCTCATCGCTGATTTTATTCTTCGGCTGCAATTTGCTGGCGTGAACAATAGCCGCGGTCAAACCCGCTTCGCGCAGCTCATGCAAAAAGACGCTGTTGAGCACTTGCCGAGCCGCCGGTTTGAGGCCGAAGCTGACGTTGCTCAGCCCCGCCACGGTATGACACTTGGGCAGTTCCTGCGATATCCGCCGGGTGCCTTCAATGGTTTCCAGCGCGTTGCGGCGGTCTTCGGCAATCCCCGTGCTGATCGGCAATACCAGCGGATCGAAAAGAATATCTTCGTCCTTCAGCCCATATTTCACGGCCAAATCGCGAATGCGCTTGGCGATGGCCAGCTTGCGGTCGGCGGTGCGGGCCATGGCATTGAGTTTGTCTTCGTCGATGGTGCCGGCCACCACGGCCGCGCCATACGTTTTGGCCAATTTGCAAATCAGCGCGATGCGCGCTTCGCCGTCTTCCAGGTTCATGGAATTCAGCACGCAGCGCCCGCCGCACAATTTCAGGCCGGCCTCCATCACCGCCGCATCGGTGCTGTCCAGCATCAGTGGCACACCGGGTTTGATTTGCCGGATGAACCGCCCCACCACTTCGTGCATATCCCGCACGCCATCCCGGCCGACAAAATCCACGCAGACATCCAGGAGATGGCTGCCATCCTTCACCTCATCCCGGGCCATGGAAACCAGCCCGTCCCAATCGTCGGCTTGCAGCAACCGCTTAAATTGCCGGCTGCCGTTGGTGTTGGTCCGCTCGGCGATGATCAGATAGCTACTATCCTGCTCGATATCCTCGGCGCTCATCAAACTGGAAACCTGCGGCCGTACCACCACGTCCCGCGCCTTAGGCGCACGCAGCCCGACCGTTCTGACCAATTCCTTCAAATGTTCCGGCGTGGTGCCGCAGCACCCGCCGACGATATTCACGCCAAATTGGTCAACGAAGCGCATCATGCCGCGGGTAAAATCCGCCGGCCCCAGCGGAAACTGCGCCGCGTTATCCACCATCACCGGCATCCCCGCATTCGGCTGCACGCTGACAAACCGCGGCCAATGGTGGCAGAAATACTGCACATGCTCGGCCAATTCCGCCGGCCCGGTGGCGCAGTTCAAACCCAGGCAATCCACCTGATCGAACGGCAACAACGCCGCCACCACCGCCGAGGCATCGGAACCCATCAACATCGATTGCCCGGCGTTCAAATCCATGGACACCTGCACCATAATCGGAATACGTTTCTCCCCCACCAGCCTCGCCTCCGCCATAGCAATGCTGGCCGCATCAATCGCACATTTCACCTGCAACAAATCCTGCGCGGTTTCGATCAGAAAAACATCCACCCCCCCGGCAATCAACCCCCGGCATTGCTCGGCATAACTATCGAGCATGACATCCCAGCTAGTCATCCCCAGCGAAACCAATTTGGTGCCCGGCCCAATCGATCCCACCACATACCGTGGCTGATCCGCCGACTGGAATTTATCGCACGCCTTGCGGGCAATCTGCGCCGCAATGCGATTGATTTCCGCCGTACGCCCGGCCAATTCCGCCTCCGCCAGCACAATCTTATTCGCCCCAAACGTATTGGTTTCCACCACATCGCAGCCGACGGCTAAAAAACTTTCGTGGATTTCCTGGATGATCTCGGGCCGGGTGAGATTGAGCACCTCGCTGATATTCTCCTGCCCCATCCAGTCGCGTTTGATATCCAGCGGATAAGTATGAATCGACGTCCCCATCGCCCCGTCGAAAACGACAACGCGCTGAGCGACCTGCTGCAAAAACGGCATTCGTGGCATCAAACTGGCTCCAATAAAGCAACTAGAAGGCAAGGAAGTATAGGGATGCCGGCGGATGGGACAAGCGTGGCCATAAATTGCCACAGACAAAAGCCGCCGCCGGTTTAGCGGCATGGCGTGGCCAGGGCCATCGCATTTGGCATCAGCCGGGTTTGGCACCACTTTCCGGCATGCAAAGAAGGCCGGCGGCCGTGCTACATCCTGCTACATTCTGCTACTTTTTTTGATATGAAAAACGCGGTTTTGTTGCATTATTGCGTTAATGCCAATGCGGCGGTTTGCGGTCTATGGGCGTGCGGGGCACCAAGACAAGGCCAAATGCGATTGCCCTGACGGCGTGGCGTAAATCTTCATGACAAGTGCGTCAATTCACATAAAATGATCCATACGCCAAAGGCGAAATGGTGATTGTGGAAAAGATCGGCCATCGCGACGGTTTTTGCGAGGAATGAACCATGGTAAGTGGAACCTTGCAAATCAAAGGCGAACGGTTCGTGATCGTGCCCGAATCCGAATATGAGCGGATGCGGCAATTGACCGTTGATCTGGCAACTGGTGATGGCCCCCCGCTGCTCAAACCCGATGCCAAGGGCAACGTGCCGGCGGTTGATTACGCGCGTGCCTCGCTGGCCCGCAAACTGATTCGCGACCGCCGGCGTGCCGGCCTTACCCAGGTCGAATTGGCACGTTTTGCCGGCATCCGTCCCGAAACCTTGTGCAGGATTGAAAAAGGCAAATCCACGCCCGACCTGGCCACGTTCAACAAGATTCACCGCGCCTTGGAGAAAACCGAACGCCAACTGGCGGATTAGGCGGCCGCAATCGCTTGGTCAATGCGCAGCATGGTTTCCCGCCGGGGACGATACCGGCCCGATTCAATGCGGCTTATCGTCTCGGCACGCACGCCGGCCAACTCCGCCAAACGTTTTTGATCCAAACCGGCCTCCGTCCGCCGGCGGATCAGCGAACGCGCGATCACCGCCAGGATGGCCGCCTTGGCGGGCCGTTCGCCACGCGCATCACGCGGCGGCAGTTTTGGCCATCGCCCCTCATACTCGGCACGCGGAATAACCACGTAGTCAACCCCGTCAATGTTCAATGTTCCGATCATTCGTACACCTCTTTTCGGTGCGCCACGCGAACCACCACGATGCGGTCTGGACAAACCTTGAACACCACGCGGTAATCGCCGGTGCGGATGCGGGAATGACCGCGCCAGTTGGCCGTCAACGTCTTGACGCCGCTGACCTGCGGCCAATGTTCCAAACGCTCCACCACTTCCAGCACCCGCTCCTGCATGGCACCGGGCAAACGATCAAGGTCTTCCAGCGCCGCGTCCAGAATCGTGACCTTCATGGCAAATCATTCTATCATGTGTGTCATGTATGTCAATGTGGGATTGCGTGCCAACGCAGACTATTCCCCGGGCGACGAATGAATGGTGGAAAGTCGCGGCGCAATTGCCGGTTTTCTGGTATACTTTGTTCGGTCGAATCCAATTTTCCCGAGGCGCAGCCTCATTGACAGATGCAACAGCGATCAGCGCAGAAGCGTTCCAAACATCATCTAAAACGGCTCATCGAAGCGGTCGTTGAGGACGAGTGCCGGTTTACGCCACGGGGACTGCTCTTTCTTGTGGATGAGTTGGAGGTTGCAGGACATCCGCCGGCACGGATTAAAGTTTGGGGTACTTTGCACTTTCAGCCGCTCGGTTCCCCGTTCTGCTGTTTGGAACCAGGATGCCATCTTGGGCTATACGCAGGTCGTTTGGACAGCATTCGCGACGCTGTTAGACGCAAGTTGAATTTGCAGCAACGGGTGGAAGTCGAATTCGTTGGCATCCGCTGCATGGTGGCAAGTGGCGTCTCGTCTGATATCTCCCCGCGACCAAAGAAGGAACGCGCAAACATTGAGGAGAAAGATCGCTTGCAACTAACGCAGGCGACATCGTAAATATCGCCATTTATCCCGCCTTGCCAACCATCTCAATACATCGCCCAATTCTCGCCAAACTGGCTGACTTCCCGAGAAATTCCAAGCACTGGAAAATCGGCGGGCTGATGATCGTTCCGCTGATAGCCGCGCGCAGCGGCTGGGCGATTTTGCCCAGGGCCAGATTCGTGGTGGTACACAATTCCTTGATGACGGCTTCGATTTCGTGAGCGGTCCAGTTCTCCACCGCTTCCAGCGCGACCTTGGCAGATACCAGCGCGTTCAATCCCTGACGATCATTCTTGATGAGCACTTTTTCCACGGCGTCCGGGGCAGTCTCGATCTTCTCGTCGGCAATAAAAAAGAACTGGCTCTTTTCGTCGGCTTCGCGCAACACGTGCATGCCGGCGTTCATTTCAATAACCTTTTGTAACTTCTCGTCGCTGGCGGATGAGAGCGGGGAATCATTGTTCACCGAAAGATAATCGCGGAAATAGGGAACCAGCGAGGTGCTGCCCAGGGCGGCACAGGCTTCGGTGTTGAAGGCCAGCAGCTTGTCGCGGTTGAATTTGGAATTGGATTGGCCAATGCGGTCGAGGGTGAAAAGCTCGATCATTTCGCCGATGCTCAGGCGTTCGCGGTCGCCGCCGGGGCTCCAGCCTAAGAGGGCCAGGAAATTCAGCAGCACTTCGGGGATGTAGCCATTGCCGCGGAAATCATGCACCAGCACTTCGGGCAGGTCGGCTTCGCGCAGGTTGATCACCGGCATGATTTGCTTCTGCTCGGGGCCTTCAAGCTGGCGGTCAGCTTTTTCCAGCCACCAGTTCAGGCGGTCCAGCGGCAAGCCGGAGAGCGCGGCCAAATCATCGACCGTCTTTTTGGCGTTGCGCATCCACAGCACCGTGTGCAGGCGGACTTTTTTATCGCGGTCGCGCTTGCCCATCTTGCTGCCGTCGATGTTGAGGATCACCGGCAAGTGGCCATAGGTGGGCCGGGTGTAGCCCAGCGCGTCCTGCAAGCCGATGTGGTTGACGGTGTTGAGCAGATGTTCCTGGCCGCGCAGGATGTGGGTGATGCCCATGGCGGCATCGTCCACCACCACGGCAAAGTGATAGGTCGGCATGCCATCGGTTTTGCGGATCACGAAATCCTGCACCTGGCCGCTCTCCAGCACGATGTCCTTGCCCAGCACCACGTCGGCAAAACGATATTCCTTCACCGGCATGGAAAAACGCACCACCGAGGGCCGGCCTTCGGATTCGTATTTGCGCATCTGCTCATCGGTCAACTGCGGCCGGCGATAGATATACGCCCGGCGGGCCCGCTCGGCGATTTTGCGCTGGGCATCCAGTTCTTCCGGCGTTTCATAGGCTTTATAAGCCAGGCCGCGGGCGATCAGGCTTTCGATGATTTCGTTGTAAATCGGCAGCCGTTTGGATTGATAAACCAGTTCGGCATTATCCCAGTTAAGCCCGAGCCATTGCAGATCGGCCAGCAGCGACCGGCAGGATTCTTCGGTGCTGCGGGCCAGGTCGGTATCTTCGATGCGCAGCAGAAACTTTCCGCCGGTGTGCCGGGCCAGCAGCCAGTTAAACAGCGCGGTGCGTGCCCCGCCGACGTGAAGGTATCCAGTGGGCGACGGCGCGAAACGAGTGACGACGGTTGAATTCATAGGTGGGAGTATACCTTGCCGATTGCCAATGGTCATCGGCGATCTTCCGCCTGGTGGGGGCGTGCATGCCAACTGCTCGCGATCTACTTGTCCAGCAGCGTCGAAAAGAACGCGACGACCTCGTTGGGAAACGCGTTATGTCCCGCGCCCGGAACCATGGTGCGGGTGAGGTTTTGGTAGCCGTGGTCCTCGGCCAGCTTTTTCGCATCCGCCCACTGCTCGTCCAGGTATTTCTGGAAGGAATCCTTGTCGCCCTGGAAGGCATGAATCGGCAGATGAACCCGCGCCTCGGACGTGGAAATATCACTGATGCCCCGGCCGCGATAATTGGCGGCGGCGGGCGCGGCCCCGGCCAGCAACTCGGGATGGGTAAAAATCAATTGCCAGGTCAGATGACCGCCGGCGGAAAACCCGGTCAGAAAAAACTTGTCCCGGCCATGGTAATCCTGTTGCACCTCGCGCACGATGGCCAGCACCGCCTCCGCGTCCTTGGGGTCGTTGCCATTGGACGAAACACAAGGCGTGACCATGATAAACGGCTTGTCGCCCCGGGCCTGAACAAAAGCCTGGAAGCTATGCGCAAAGGCGTGGCCTGAGCCTTCAATGTTGACCAGGATCGGCCAAGTCTTGTCCGCGCTCCAGCCGGTGGGCAGGGACAGATAATATTGTGTGGACCCGCCGCGAAGCGTCTTGGCATCCGGTTGCGTGGTCTGGGCTGGTGCCGCCGAAACCAGTAACACGGCTAAACAGACTATCGTGGAAAGCGTTCTCATAGGCTGGCAGTGTATCACCTGCCGGACGGCAAACGCCACCTGCTGCCGCCGCCCATTCGGCATTTGGCATTTGGCATTCGGCATGGTTTGTCGCATAATCCCCCTCGTGCGTACCAGCTACGATCAATCCGATGTCCAGCGCACGCTTGGCGTGCTGTATAAGCAGATCGCCGCGGCGTTCGCGCCGGATGCACCGCTGTGCATCGTCGGCGTGCGCTCGCGCGGCGAAACCCTGGCCCAGCGCGTGGCCGCCCATTTGCAATCGCTGGGCTTCGTCCAGATCGAACGCGGCGTGCTGGATGTCACGCTGTACCGCGACGACCTATCGGAAAGCGGCGCCCGCCCGGTGGTCCGGCCCACCGATATCCCCGGCGATATCCAAGGAAAGAATCTGCTGCTGGTGGATGACGTGCTTTTTACCGGCCGCAGCACCCGGGCGGCGCTGGATGCGCTGAACGATTTTGGCCGGCCGGCGGCCATTCGCCTGGCGGTGCTGGTGGATCGCGGCGGCCGCGAACTGCCCATCCAGGCGGATTTTGTCGGCATCACCATGCGCGATGTCCCAGCCGACCATCGCGTCAACGTGCATTTTGTGGAAGATGACGGCGTGGACGAAATCGTGGTCGAGCCGCACAGTTAACCAAACGGCGCAAACATGGCCAAAACCGCCAAATCACCGTGGACACGAAAGCATCTGCTAACCTTGGAAGCCTTGTCGGTGGCGGAAATTAACTTTCTGCTGGACACCGCCGATTCCTTCAAGGAAGTCTCCACCCGCAGCATCAAAAAGGTTCCCGCCTTGCGCGGCCGCGTGGTGGTCAACGCCTTCTTTGAAGATTCCACCCGCACGCGCACCAGTTTTGCGCTGGCGGCGTCGCGGCTGTCGGCCGACGTGATCGACTTTTCCGAAAAAGGCTCCAGCGTCAGCAAAGGCGAAACCCTCATCGACACCGCCCGCAACATCGAAGCCATGGGCATCGACGTGATCGTGCTGCGGCACCCAGCGTCCGGCGCGGCCGAAGTCCTCTCGCGCAACGTGCATTGCAGCGTGGTGAACGCCGGCGACGGGGCGCACGAACATCCCACCCAAGGCTTGCTCGATCTGTACACCATCCGCGAACGCTTCGGCAAAATCGCCGGGTTAAAAGTGGCCATCGTCGGCGATATCGTCAACAGCCGGGTGGCCCGCTCCAACTTGTGGGCGCTCACCAAACTGGGCGCGCAGGTAGTGCTGGTCGGCCCGCCCACGCTGCTGCCCAAAGCCTTCGAGCAACTGGGGGCCAAGGTCTGCCACAATTTCGACGAAGTGGTCGGCGAGGTGGATGTGATCAACATGCTGCGGGTGCAATTCGAGCGCATCAAGAGCAGCCAGTTCCCCTCGGTGCGCGAATTCACGCGGTTGTTCGGCCTAACCGTGGACCGCTTCGCCCGCTGCAAAAAAGACGTTTTCGTGATGCATCCGGGGCCGATGAACCGCGGCATCGAAATCGCCTCCAGCATCGCCGACGGCGCCAACAGCGGCATCTTGAAGCAGGTCACCAACGGCCTGGCGGTGCGCATGGCGGTGCTGTATTTGGTGACGCAGGCGAGTCCGGCCTGATAACCACCAAGTCACCAAGACGCCGAGATTAGTTTTTTTGTGGACCACCCGCGGCCGCGTGTTACGTTCACGTTACGTTCATGCGTTATCGAATGTAACATGCCAACGCCCGAAACACCGCATTTTCGGGCCTGTCCGGTGGGTTTTTCGTCCCAGCGATGTTACGTTTTGTTACGTTTTAGACGGATGAGGGCAAACGCAACCATTATCATCTTGTTGCTTGCATGTAAAATTCCCGTTTGCCGATCGGGTATCGGCACCCTGCGGCAACGCATGGGCGTCAAGTCCGCGTGAGCATGGTGGTTCGCTATTCGGCTTGGATTGCTTTTCAATCTGCGTTCATCGGCGTTTATCCGCGGTTCAAATGATTCGGGTTCCCGCGGCATTATCCGGCATTTTGTCATGTATATCGCGTTGACCCCTAAGCTTCCATTAGCGCCTGCCGCGTGAATGAATACTTTACCGCGCGCCTCGCAGAGCTAGTCCCGGTCAACGTTTCCCAACTTGATAAGACAAATAGCCTCGTCATATGAATCCAAGTCCTCCGAAAGCCATCTCTCTGTTACGCGATTGGTATGGAATCGCATGGAGCAGCTATTATCTGATGCACTAATAATACCTTGAAACCTACGCTCGGGATAGCTGTTTGCCAAAAGACCAGATAGTTTCGCGAAGAACGACATGGCGACGGCGACCAGTCGTTGATTAGTAAAGTCCTCTACATGCACCAAGTTTACAAAACATTCATAGCCCGTTTCGTCTGGAAATTCACTCACAGCAGCATGAGCCTTTGTTAGCAAACTGGCTAAACATACACATTGTCCAAAGGTCGCGATGCCGCCGTCGAGGACCGCCTGCAAGCGCTGCGGCAGGCGTTCGCTCGTTTGCCGTAGCTCGGCAGCATGCTTCTCTCGCATATTTCTATTGAGGTGCTGAATGTTCATTGCTCACCGAGATATTTTAAACGGATTAAAAACGGATTAAAGGGGACGTAGCTTTTTAACGTCATTTGCGCTGGCGGCCTGCTCTTTGGCCGCGCGGCCGCTGGAACCACGGCTTGCGCCGTGGCCGGTGACTGCCCGTCGGGTTGCCCCTTCTTCGCCATGGCCAAATGATAACCGCGCGGGGCAAGGATTCAATGCGTGTCCCATCTGCGGCAATACAAGATTTTTAACCACTGATTACACGGATTTGCACGGATAAAATTCGCAATTCAATGCCGCCTTTCTTATCCGTGGCCATCCGAGCCATCCGTGGTTCAAATTCTGCCGGGCTTGGTCCCAGGTCAAATACAGGCGCACGCGGAGCCATGGAGGCGCGGAGCGAAGGCACTAAGAATTCAAATTTCAGATTCTTCTTGGTGTCTTGGCGGCTTGGTGGTTTTCCTTGTCTTCTGCTTCACATGACTCCATCCATCGTACTGGGCAAAATCTCCTCGAAAGCGCCGATCTCGCTGCCGAGCAGCGGCGGGCCAATTTGGGCCATCATGCGAATTGACAAAGCCGATACGCACATGAAAACGCTTAGCAAGGCAAACGGGCCGAAGTAGGCCAACGGGTTGCTGGCTTGCCTGCCCAGGCAATCGACCCAAGCGCCCATCACCCACGGGCCGAGCGAACCAAAGGTGCCGGCGATGACCAGGAAGATGCCGACCACCCGGCCGCGGACATCGGGCGGGACACGCTCGAGCATGGCACCGTCACTGACGGCATAGCTCACCAGTTGCAAGGTTTGAAACAGGCACAAGGCCACCAGCAATAATCGCGATGGCCAGAAAGGCGTGAAGATCACCGCGATGCCGCCGACGATCAGGATCATGGCCAGGGCCGGCAGGCGGCGTTTGCCGGGGCTGAGATAAACCGCCAGTGGGCTGAAAATCATGCTGGGCACCATCATCAGGCCGACGATCAATCCCGATTGCTGCACCGATTTGCCGAAGGCTTTTTGGGTGTACAAGGCGGCCAGGGAAAGCATGCCGACGCCAGCGAAATCGCGGAACATCAGCAGTGCGGCGAGCTTGATGATGCGATTACGCAGTGAACGCTCGAAGACGACCGGCTTGCGCAGCACGCCGATGGGCGCGGGATCGTAGGCCACGATCAGGAAAATAATGCCGGCGATCAGGCCGATGATGCCCAGTTCGATGCACGGTTTTTGCCAATCGGAGATGTGGCCCAAATGCCATGCGGCGGCTTGTGTGCGCCAGCCGGCAAATTGCGGGCCGACAAAATAGCCCAGCCCCGAGCCGATGCCGAGCAAGCCGATGGCCATGCCCGGATTACGCGGATAATGTGCCGCGGATAAGGCATTGGCGGCGGGATGAAAGATGGTTCCGAAGACACCGGCCAACACCGCCAGCAGCAGAATGATCGCGTAGTTGTGAGTCAATCCCATCGCGATAATGGCCGTGGCGTTGCCCAGCAGCCCCACGCCCAGCAGCAGTTTGCGATTGAAGCGGTCGGCCAAAACGCCGCCGAAATAACTGCCCAGGCTGTAGACCGCGCCGTAAACGGTCACCACGAGCGACGCTTTCCACAGGTGCGACAAACCCAGATCGGATTTCATGCGGGCATACAGCGGCACCAGAATGGCCCCATAAGCATGGGTGAACCCATGCAGCAGCGTACACAGCACCAAAGAAACATGGCTGCGAAAAGTGGGCAGCGGCTTGCCGCCGGATTCAAGCGTGGGAATGATTGGCTGAGTCATCTTTACCGGCGGTGTGTCATGGTGACCCGGCGAAGTTCCCGGTCCTGTTCTTTGCGCTTGATGCTGTCGCGCTTGTCGTGCTGCTGCTTGCCGCGGGCAATGCCCAGTTCCACCTTGGCCCGGCCATCTTTGAAATACATCGCCAGCGGCACCAGCGTGGTGCCTTTCTGTTCGGTTTCCAATTCCAGCTTGCGCAACTCGCGCTTGTGTACCAGCAGTTTGCGCGGCCGCAACGGCTCATGCCCGATAAACGCCTTGGCATACGGATCGATATGGCAGCCGTGCAGATACAACTCGCCATGCTCGATGCGGGCATACGATTCGGCCAATTGGCAACGCCCCCAGCGCAATGATTTCACTTCGCTGCCGAGCAGCGCGATGCCGCATTCCAGCTTGGCGGTGATGAAATAATCATGCAGCGCCTTACGGTTGGCGATGCGCGGTGAGAAATTGCCCTGCGGCCGGTCTTTCATGCAAGCATGATGATATGCGCGATGGCGGCAAATGCGAAGCGGGAATCCGGCAAATGCCGGGTGGCTGTCCTTCGCTTCACCGAATCGACATTTTTGCGTATAGTTAGATTCAGATGGCCAAGACGATCAAATCCACCATCGATAGGTTCACTGCCCTGGCGGATGCGGAAAAGGAACGCGTGTTTCACGAAATCGATGCGGAAACCCCCGCGCAAACCCTAGCCCGATCTCGCCCGCTAAACAATGAAGAACGCGGGCAATGGCGGCGGTTCAAAGCCAAGATGGGCCGAGGACGGCCCGACTCAACTAAATAGTCGCCGCTAATTCCTCAATCCCCGCTTTCCAAGATCGCCAAAAACGCTTCCTGCGGAATATCCACGCTGCCCACGCGCTTCATGCGCTTCTTGCCTTCCTTTTGTTTCTCCAGCAGTTTGCGCTTGCGGCTCACGTCGCCGCCGTAGCATTTGGCGGTGACGTTTTTGCCGACGCTCTTGATGGTTTCGCGGGCGATGATTTTGCCGCCGATGGCCGCCTGCAAGGGGATCTCAAACAGGTGGCGGGAAATTTCTTCCTTCAGCCGCACCAGCAGGCGCCGGCCGCGGGCTTCGGCGTGCTCCTTGTGGACGATCACGCTTAGCGCGTCCACGCGGTCGCCGTTGACCAGAATGTCCATCTTCACCAGATCGCCGACGCGGAAGCCGATCAGGTCGTAATCCATGGTGCCGTAGCCGCGCGTGGCACTCTTCAGGCGGTCGTAAAAGTCGTAAATCACCTCGGCCAGCGGGATTTCGTAAACCAGGATGACGCGCGAAGCGCCGATATATTCGGTCTTTTTGTAGATGCCGCGGCGGTCTTCGCAGAGCTTCATGATCTGCCCGACGCTGTCGCCGGGAATGATCAAATTCATGGTGATGTACGGCTCGCGGATTTCGTCCACCAGCGTGAGGTTGGGCAAATCGCTGGGGGCGTCGATACGCCGGGTAGAGCCATCGGTCAGCTTGATCTCGTAGGTAACCGTGGGCGCGGTTTGCACCACTTCGATGTTGAATTCGCGTTCCAGCCGTTCCTGGATAATTTCCATGTGCAGCAAACCCAGGAAACCGCAACGGAAGCCAAAGCCCAAGGCATCGGATGATTCGGGGGTAAAGGTGAAACTGCTGTCGTTGAGTTGGAGGCGGTCCATGGCATCGCGCAGTTCATCGTATTGCGTTTTGCCGCCGGGGTAAAAATCGCAATAGACCATCTGCTGGATCGGCTTATATCCCGGCAGCGCCTCGGGCGCGGGTCTGGCGGTGTCGGTGACCGTGTCGCCGATGCGGACATCGTGCAGATCCTTGATGGCCGCCACCAGATAACCCACCTCGCCGGTGCCGATGCGTTCCACCTGCTTGGGGTGCGGCATCAGCTTGCCGATGTCGTTGATCTGGTAATCCTTGTCGGTGCCCATGAGATGGATTTTCTGCCCCTTGACCAGTTCGCCATCGATCACCCGCACGTAAACGATCACCCCGCGATAGTCATCATAAATGCTGTCAAAGATCAACGCCCGCGTGGGCAATGCGGCATCGCCGCGCGGCGGCGGCAGTTTGTCACACAGCTTGCTGATCAGTTCATCAATCCCCTGCCCGGTCTTGGCCGAAACCAGAATGCAATCCTCGGCGGGAAAGCCCAGCACCTGTTCGATTTCCTCCGCCACCGCCGTGGGGTCGGCACTGGGCAGATCAATCTTGTTAATCACCGGAATGATTTCCAGCCCCACTTCGATGGCCGCATAAGCATTGGCCACGGTTTGCGCCTGCACGCCCTGCGTGGCATCGACCACCAGGATCGCCCCTTCGCAAGCCTGCAAGGCCTTCTGCACCTCATAATGGAAATCGACATGCCCCGGCGTATCAATGAAGTTGAGCATGAACTGCTCAGGCTTATCCGCCCCAGCCATTTGATGATCGTGGAACACGGTAACCGCCGACGCCTTGATGGTGATGCCGCGTTCGCGTTCCAGATCCATATCGTCCAGCATTTGGTTATGGAATTCGCGTTCGGTGATGGCCCCGGCGCGCATCAGCAAACGGTCGGACAAGGTGCTCTTGCCGTGGTCGATATGCGCGATAATCGAAAAGTTACGAATCTGCATTGAATGGGCCATTGTATGGGATATGCACCGACTGAACAAACTTGGCCGTGCTGCCGATGCGTAATGAGGCGCATGTTGATTTTAGTCGTAAGTCATTATTCCCACGGAATTTACCCAATCAACTTGGATTTCGGGCCGATTTTTCGGATTTCAAAAGGGGACTGACGTTCCTGAAAATACGGCGACCATTCTGCATAAACTGCGTTGGCACAAAAATAATGAGGGTCTTGGTATTGGCTAACAGGGGGCTAAATTACCTTTAATTGGGGTCTAACGGCCGCTCCCAAGCGGCTTGGGGCGGAATGGGTTGTCGATGATCATCAGCACTTCGGTTACGTCCGGCACATGGCCGATGCAGGTGGGCATGGCATCGCCCCGCCGCCCAAGCGGTGATGGGTTCTTCGATCACGGGCCGCCGCCCGGTATAATCAAGGCCGCTTCGGACTGGCCGGCGATAAGTTTACGTGGACCCGGCCAGATGACGTTTGGATGCGGCGTTGTTTGCGGGAGTTGTCATGCTGGAACCCATGCTTGTGGTGATGAGTGTGCTGCTGCTGGCGGTCATCGGGCTGCAAATCGTTTTGTTGCGGCGGAAGGTGGCGCTTGATCTTTCGCCGGTGAATGCAGCCTTCCAAGCGGTGCAGGCTTCGTATGAACGCACCGAACGGGCGGTGCGCGATGAAATCGCCCGCAACCGCGACGAGGCCGCCAACACCGCCAAGCTGGGGCGCGACGAACTGGCGGCCACGCTCAAAGCGGTGGGCGATACGCTGGATGGCAGGCTTGGGGATATCCGCAAAGACAATGGCGACCGCCTGGATCAGATGCGCCAGGAGGCCACCGCCGCGGCACAAAAGGCGCGCGAGGAAGTCACCGTTGCCCTCACGACTTTCAGTGAATTCCTCAAGGCCCAGCTTACCGAACTGGGATCGTCGCAGCGTGCGCAGCTTGGCAACGTGGTGGAGCAATTGACCCGCCTGACCGAAACCAACGAGAAGAAATTAGACGCCCAGCGCGCGGCCGTCGATCAGCGGCTGGTGCAAATCCAGACCGAGCAAGCCAACAGCGCCAAGCAGATGCGCGAAGACAATGGCACGCGCCTGGATCAAATGCGTCAGGAGGCCACGGCGGCAGCGCAAAAGGCCCGCGAGGAAGTCACCGTTGCCCTCAAGACTTTCAGCGAATTTCTCAAGGCCCAACTCACCGAACTGGGATCGTCGCAGCGCACACAGCTCGGCAACGTGGTGGAGCAATTGACCCGGCTGACCGAAACCAACGAGAAGAAGCTGGATGCCCAGCGCACCACGGTCGATCAGCGGCTGGTGCAAATCCAAGCCGAGCAAGCCGCCGCCGCCAAGCAGATGCGCGAGGAAGTTGGCAAGCTGACCGACTCGAATCAACAAAAGCTGGACAGCTTGAAATCTGCCGTGGAAGAAAAGCTCAAGCACATCCAGGAAGACAACAGCAAACAGCTCGATCAGATGCGGGCCACCGTGGATGAAAAATTGCAAACCACGCTGGAAAAGCGCTTGGGCGAATCGTTCAAGCAGGTCAGCGAACGGCTGGAAGCCGTCTTCAAAGGCTTGGGCGAAATGCAGGTGCTGGCCACCGGCGTGGGCGACCTGAAAAGGGTTCTCACCAACGTGAAAACCCGCGGCACCTGGGGCGAAGTGCAGCTTGGGGCCATGCTCGAACAAGTGCTCACCCCCGAGCAGTACGACAAAAACGTGGCCACCAAAGATGGCGGCGACCGCGTGGAATTTGCCGTGCGGCTGCCCGGCCGCAGCGACGACAGCAGCGAACATGTCTGGCTGCCGATCGACGCCAAATTCCCCGTGGAGGATTATCAGCGTTTGGTGGAAGCGCAGGAAAAAGCTGACCCCGAAGCCGCCGAGCAGGCCGCCAAGCAGCTTGAAATTCGCATCAAGCAATGTGCCAAGGACATTTGCGACAAATACGTTGGCCCGCCGCGCACCACCGATTTCGCCATTTTGTTTTTGCCCATCGAAGGCTTGTTTGCCGAGGTGATTCGCCGCACCGGCTTGTGCGATTACGTGCAGCGTGAATGCCGGATTGTGATCGCCGGGCCGACGACCTTGTGGTCGCTGCTGAACAGCCTGCAAATGGGTTTCAAGACGCTGGCCATCCAGCAGCGTTCCAGCGAAGTATGGAAACTGCTGGCTGCGGTAAAAGTGGAATTCAACCGCTACGGCGAAGTGCTGGGCAAGGTGCAAAAGAAGCTGACCGAAGCGGTGGAAACCATCGACCGCGACGTGGCCGTCCGCACGCGGGCGATCAACCGGCGGCTGAAAGCCGTGGAAGAACTGCCGGCCAATCAAGCGCCGGGGTTGCTGACGTTTGGCGCGGCGGAAGCGGAGGGAGATGGGGAGGAAGGGTAGGCCGGCGCGCGCATGTCGTCGGGGACGATTCAGCCGCACCGTCGGGCAGTAGCACAGGCCCATATGCCGGCAGCCATGAGAATGCAGGCGAGAAACAATCGTGCTTTGTCGCTCCGCGAGTGAGTCGGAGGCTGGACGATACACTTACGGACGACAGCAGCAACGATAAAAGCGGCTGATAGGAAGAACAGGAAGATGGCCCTTTCTTGTTCCTCAATAAAAATCCCTGCTTTGCGGCCGTCCGGCCCCCAAGAAATCAGAAAGCCCAGCCCGCTCGTTAGGAAAGCACACCAACTGAACGTTGTCGTCCAATTTGGCCGCACGGGTGGCTTGGGTGGTGGCGTGTAGTAATCCAGGATTTCCGGCATCGGCGTGATATCTTACCGCCGGATGCTGACCGCGGGTAGGCAGTACGTTGGCCAACAACCGCGAACATTTTCGGTAATGCTATTTGGAACGAGACTCCTATTTATGCGACACATTCGATTGGCTGTTTTCGCGGCGTTTGCCTGTTTGTTCATATCCGCTTCACTCTTGCGGGCCGAAGTGAAACTGCCGGCGATTTTTGCCGACCACATGGTTTTGCAGCAGCAGTTGCCGGTGCCGGTGTGGGGAACGGCGGATGTGGATGAGAAGGTGACCATCACGTTTGGCGAACAGGCGGTGGCGGCGACGGCCGACGCGAGGGGCAAATGGGCGGTGAAGCTGAAGCCGCTGGCAGCCAGCGAGCGACCGGGCAACCTGGTGGTGAGCGGGAAGAACACGATTACCCTGAGCGATGTGCTGGTGGGCGAAGTCTGGTTTTGTTCCGGGCAATCCAACATGGATTTGCCGGTGAAGAGCGCGGCCAATCCCGATGCCGAGATTGCCGCGGCCAACTATCCCAATCTCCGGCTGTATACGATGGAGAAGACGACGGCGGAAAATCCTTTGCCCGATGTGCCGGGCAAATGGGCGGCGTGCAGCCCGGCCTCCGCGGGCGATTTTTCGGCGTGCGCTTACTACTACGGGCGGGAATTGCAGGCGGCGTTGAAGGTGCCGGTCGGGCTGATTCATGGTTCCTGGGGCGGGTCGAAAGTGGAATGGTGGACCAGCAGCGCGACGCTGGCGGCCACGCCGGAGGCTAAGCCGATTTTGGATTTCTGGACGCAGGTCATGGCCGATTGGCCGCAGCGCAAGGCGCGCTTCGATAAGTCGCTGGCCGATTGGCAGAAGGCGGCGGATCAGGCGAAAAAGGCGGGCAAGCTCGAGCCGAAGAAACCGACGCCCGGCGGCTATTATCCCGGCAGTCTGTTCCAGCCCAGCAGTCTCTATAACGGCATGATATCGCCGCTGCTGCCCTTCGCCATGCGCGGGGTGATTTGGTATCAGGGCGAATCGAACCGCGACTGGCCGCTGCAATACCGGACGACCTTTCCGGCGATGATCCGCGATTGGCGGCAAAGCTGGGGCGAAGGCGATTTTCCGTTCCTCTACGTGCAACTTCCCAATTTCCTGCCTCGGCAAACCGATCCCGGCGATAGCAATCTGGCCTTGCTGCGCGAGGCGCAGTTGATGACTTTGGAGAAAGTGCCCAATGTGGCCATGGCCATCACGATTGACATCGGTGACGCGGATAACATTCATCCCAAGAACAAGCAGGAAGCGGGCAGGCGTTTGGCGCTGGCGGGATTGGCGCTGGCGTATAAGCAGAATGTGGTTGACTCGGGGCCACTGTTCCAAGCGATGAAGGTGGAAGGCCCGGCGATTCGCGTGACGTTCAAAGAAACCGCCGGCGGATTGGTGGCCAAGGACGGCGGCGTGCTCAAAGGTTTCGCCATTGCCGGCGACGATCGGCATTTTGTCTGGGCCGATGCGAAGATCGACGGCGACAGCGTGATTGTTTCCAGTGCCGCGGTTGCCAAGCCGGTGGCGGTGCGCTATGCTTGGGCGGATACGCCCGACTGCAATTTATATAATTCCGCCGGATTGCCGGCTGCGCCGTTCCGCACCGATGATTGGCACAGCCGGCCAATTTTGAAAGAGTGCAAGCCCGACGCCAAAAACGCCAAACAACTGCGTCTGGTTTTCAGCCCCGCGGGCGAAGAGGGTTTGACGCCCGGCCCCTTCACCGGCTTTCTGGTGGCCGGCGATGACAAAGTTTTCTATCCTGCGCAAACGCTGGTTTACCCCAACGCGGTAATGGTTTTTAGTGAGCAGGTTTCCAAGCCGACGGCCGTGCGTTACGCCTGGCCGGGTTCGCCGGTGGAAGGCAAGGGGAATGTCACGGCGTTGACCGGCATGGCCTTGCTGCCGTTCCACACCGATGATTGGAACGATGCGAGGTATGCCAAGTGAGCCATCACACCGATGGTTGTGCGATACCGGCAGGGCGCTGGCTTTTGCATTTTCCCCCTCGTCCTGTACTCAGGGCGAGGGGACAAGAAGGGATGATCCGCCAATTCTGTCACGCTCTCGAAGGCGTGCCAATCCTTGTGCAATGGATTGCCGCACGGTAGAAAAGGAAAATTAGCCCAAGGATTTTGAACGCCATTATGCCGATAAACGTATATAATGATGCGATGGAGAGGTTGGGGGAAGACAGGGACGTTAGGAGACGAGTCATGGAAATGACACAAGATAAATCGACGATTCGGCGGCAGCTCCGCCAGGTGATGGAATCCATCAGCCAAGCGGATCGGCTGGCCAAAAGCCAGACCGCTTGTACGTGGATCACCGGCAGCCCGGAATTTGCCGCCGCCCGTGTGGTGATGCTCTATCTGTCCACCCCTCAGGAAATCGACACCAGCAATATCGCTCTGCGCTGTTGGCAAACCGGTAAAACCGTGGTGGTTCCCAAAGTGAGTTGGACGCAGCGGCACATGTTGCCGGTGGAAATCGCCAGCCTGCAAACCCGCATGACCACCACCGGCCCCGGGGTGCGCGAACCGGAAAATGGCCAGCCGATCCCCGTGGAATTTATCGATCTGGTGATCGTGCCCGGCCTGGGCTTTACCGCCCAGGGTTATCGCATCGGGCGCGGCATGGGTTTTTATGACCGCTTCCTGGCGCAAAGTGATTTTGTCGGCCTCTCCTGCGGGTTTGCTTTTGAAGAACAAGTTGTCCCCACCCTGCCGGTTCTTGACCATGACATGCCATTAAGTATGCTGTGTACGGATCGCGGCCTGCGCCGGTTTGCCAGCAACTGTATATTAGCCCGGTAGGCCGGGCTTCAAGCCGTCGCGCCGCCGCCAGAGAACAAGGAGGTTCTCCATGAATCGTTCCCGTCGTGTTATCAGCCGAATCCTGATTGTCATCTTAATTGTCGCCTTGGGCAGCGGTGCCGTGGTGACGTTGCGCCGGCTTGGCGTGAGCAAAGCACAAGCCCAACTGCCGCCCGCAGCCGAAACACCGGCGGTGAGCCAGGCGCAACTTGCCAGCATCGCCACCGCCGATTTGATGCCAGCCGCCCCGCCCAAGCCGGTGGTGATCGGAACGCCAACGAATCCCGCGCCGCCCAGCACGCGCCCGGCTGCCACAGTAGTGACGGTGACTGCCGCAGCACCGCCGCCGCCCACCACGCAACCGGCGGCGTATGTCATCGGTGGCTCGGCGGCCAATGCCATCGCCGATGCCAAAAGCAAACAGGACGCCGGCCAACTGGTCGCCGCCCGCGCCCAGTTAAACGCCCTGCTGCAAGCCGGCGGATTAAGCGACACCGACGCTAAAGAGATCAAATCGGCCATCGCGCAACTCAATCAAACCCTGGTTTTCTCACCCACGCGCTTTGCCGACGATCCTTATGAAGAAACTTACACCGTGCAAGACGGCTGGCAAAAGCAGGCGGCGGCACACGGTTTGACCTGGGACTTCATTAGCCGGGCCGATGGCGTTTCCACCCGCAAGCTGCGGCTGGGGCAAAAGCTCAAATTGATCAACGGCCCGTTCTATGCGGTGGTGGATAAAATTCATTTCACCATGGATATTTATCTGGGTGGCTTCCCCGGCGAGAAAAGCTCGATGTTTGTCACCGAATATCAGGTTGGCCTGGGCAAAGACGATAGCACACCCACCGGTACCTGGATGGTGGAAGCCGGGCATAAGCTGAAAAACCCCATTTATTACAGTCCGCGCGGCGAAGGCGTCATTGCCGCCGATGATCCCAAGAATCCACTCGGCGGCTTTTGGATCGGTTTAGCCGGCACCGATGGCAAAGCGGTCGGCCAGGAATCTTATGGCATCCACGGCACCATCGAACCTGACAGCATCGGCAAACAAAGCAGCATGGGCTGCATCCGCATGCCCAATGAAGCCATCCCGGTGGTTTACGACATGCTGGTGGAAGGCAAGAGCCTGGTGATGGTCAAGGAGTAAGCCGCCATGCGTCGCCCGGCCATTGGTATCACCGTCGATCAGCACGACAAACCCGATTACTACCAATCGCCCGGCGCGTATGCCAAGGCCATCGAAATCGCCGGCGGTTTGCCGCTGCTGCTGCCCTACCACACCGCCATCGCGTTGATTCCGCTTTTTCTGGATCAACTCGATGGCATCCTGCTGACCGGCGGCAACGATCTCGATCCCGCCCGGTTTAACGAAACGCGCCATGCCAAGGCGGTCGCGGTTGATCCCGCCCGCGAGCAATTCGAGTTCGCTCTGCTGGACGAAATCGCCAAGCGCCGCACGCCCACGCTGGGCATCTGCATGGGGGCGCAAATAATGAATGTGCATCGCGGCGGCAGCCTGCACCAGTTTTTGCCGGAGTTGCCGCGCGACCATGCTATCGAGCATCGGCGAACCGCCGAGTTGCTACCGCATATGGTGCGCATCATGCCGGATTCGCACATTGGCCAGGCGATTGGCAAAACCGAAATTCTGGCCAACACCTTTCACAAGCAGGCCGTACACGCATTAGGCAAAGGTTTGCGCGTGGTGGCCACCGCGCCGGATGAGGTGATCGAGGCGATTGAAGACCCGCTTTTACCGCTGTTCGCGGCGGTGCAATGGCATCCCGAACGGATGATCGATAAGCCCGAGCATTTGGCCCTGTTTCAAATGCTGGTGGACAAAAGCCTGATGTAGACGATTTTTCCGTGCTTTTTACATTGCCATTTCCATTTTTCGTGGTAGATTTTGTTTTCAGTAATGCTGGCATCTCGTCTAGCGATAGGAAAGGCAAATATGACCGCGCATCGTTCTTGTCTGGTCGTCGCGTTTGTTCTGGGCCTGCTGCTTACCCCGCTCTGGGCGGCGGCGGCTATCACACTATCTGTCACGGATAAAGGCGTGAAAGTCGATGAAGGGCCGTCCGGCGCTTTCGTTATCGAATATCCCATGCTTGGCAACGACGCCCACGCCGAGGTTCACAAACTGATCGAAAAGAACACCGACGGCGGCAAAGCCGTGCTGAAATATGAAGGCGGCGGGCAGATCACCGTCGAAATCAACGGCGGGAATATCAAGTACACTTTCGCATCCATGCCGGCGGATGTCACCTCCTTCACCACCAACTCGCTGGTTTCATTTGACTACAGCACGGGTGGAACTTGGGCGGTGGATGGCGGCGCCGAAACCGCTTTCCCCAAGGACAAGCCCGATAAGCCGCACCTGTTCCAAGGCACTACGGCCAAGGCCACGCTGAAGGATCCGCAAGGGACCAAGGTGACGTTTGGCTTTCCTTCGTACACCTATTTTGAATTGCAGGACAACCGCGAGTGGAATTGGAAGATTTTCGCCTGGAAGGCGCACACGCCGTTCGATGCCAATAATCCGGTGTATCAATACACGGTGGCGCAGGGCGATGCCGCCGCCGCGCCGGGCGCCAAAGCCCCCGCCGCCGCTGCCGAGAGTTACAAACTGTCCGTCGCCGATGATGGTGTGGTCATTGATGCGGCCACCATGGGCAAGTTCACCCTGCCCTATCCGGAGTTGGGCAATAAAGATCAGGCTCCGGTTCACAAGCTGATCGAAAAGCAAATCGCCGGCGGCAAAGCCACCATCAAATATGAAGGCGGCGGGCAATTGGTGGTGGATGTGACCACCGCCGGTGAGATTAATTACAAGTTCAGCAGTATGCCCGATGATGTCGGCGTCTTCGTCGAAACGATGATTATCGAATACGGCGTGGCCAACGATGGCACCTGGAAATTTGACGCCGCCAGCCCGCAACCGTTCCCCAAGGAAAAGCCGGCCAAGCCGCATCTGTTCCAGGATCACGCCACCACGTTCACGTTCCACACGGCGGCGGGCAAGGTTCTGAGCATTCAATCACCGGCGTATACCTTCCAGGAGATCACCGACAACCGCGAGTGGGGCTGGAAGGTTTTCGCTTTGAAGTTGCACACGCCCTATATCACCGGACAGGACGCCTACACGATCAAGGTGCTCGCCGGCGATGCCCCGGCGCCCGGCGCCGAGGCGGCACCTGCCGCTGCGGCGGATCGCGTGATTCTGGTCGATGAATTCGGCCAGAGTCCCAAGGCGGATTTCCCCGACAAGGTGAAATCGGTCGATGAATTGAAAGCCGACGTGGCTTCTGAAAAAGCCTATTACGACAGCCTGCAGCCACCGCCGCGCGATACCTTCGGCGGCCTGCCTGGCAGTGGCGACAAACTCGGGTTGAAAAAGACCGGGTTCTTCCATGTCGAGGCCAAGGGCGAAAAATGGTTTTTAGTGGACCCCGATGGCAATGCATTTTATCTGCTGGGCGTTTGCGCCACCACGCCGGGCGATGATTACACACTGGTGCAGGGCCGCGAGAGCATCTATCAATGGCTGCCGCCCAAGACCGGTGATTTAGTTTCCGCCTGGAAGTCCGACAGCCCGGGTGTAATGTCTTTCCACCTGGCCAACCAAATCCGCAAGTATGGCAAGGCTTATACGCCGGAAGATTACACGGCGCGGATGCTGACGCGCATGCGCAAATGGGGCTTCAATTGCACCGGCCCGTTCTCGGGCGTGAACAAGGCCAATCACGACGCCAATTTCCCCTACCTCAGCAGTCTGCCGCTATGGCAATGGCAGAAACATCCGATCCTGGCGATTCCCGGCATCGCCAGCACCTGGGATCCGTTTGACGAGAAAAACGTGGCGGCCGTGGAAGCCGAGTTTGCCGAACTGCTTCCGACGAATGTGAATGACCCGCTGCTGGTGGGTTATTTCCTGGCCAACGAACCGCTGTTTGAAGATGTGCCGCGCGTGGTGCCGCACCTGAGCGGCAAATACGCCTGCAAGCGGCAACTGGTCAAGGGACTGACCGAAAAGTACCAGGACATCGACGCCTTCAACACCGCCTGGAACATGCACGCCAAGAGCTTTGAGGAACTCAATGATTCCGGCTTGCCGGTGACCACCCCGTCGGCCGCCGCCGACGTGCAAGCGTTCACCGACCTTTTCTTCGAGACGTATTACAAACTGGTCGCCGACACTTTCCACAAATATGACACCAACCACATGCTGGTGGGCAACCGCTTCCAATCCGGTACGATCAACAACGACCACCTGCTGGCCACCTGCGGCAAATACATGGATATCGTGTCGTTCAATTATTACACTTATGGCATCGACAAGGATTTCCTGAAACGCATCTACAAGTGGTGCGGCAAGCCGATGCTGCTCACCGAGTATTTCTTCGATTCTTCCAACGATTCCGGCCTGCCCGGCGGCGGCAAAGATGTCGCCACGCAGGAACAGCGCGGCTTGGCCTACCGCAATTACGTCGAGCAAAGCGCCTCGGTGGATTTTGTGCTGGGTGATGAATGGTTCACGCTGGTCGATCAATCGCTGACCGGCCGATGGTTCCAGCAGTACAACGGCGAGAACGCCAACTCCGGCATCATCGCCGTCACTGACCGCCCCTGGAAAGCCATGTTGGCCCACATGATGGAATCGAACTACGACATTTATGCCGTGGCCATGGGCCAGCGCAAACCGTTTGCCTGGGACGATCCGCGTTTTGTCATGTCGATGGCCGCGCACAAGAGCCTGAGCATTCCGCGTGCCGCCGGCGAAGTGAAAATGGACGGCACCGCCGCCGGTTTCCCCGGCACCCCCGCCGAACAGATTCCCGCCAGCCGGCTGGTGATGGGCACCGACGCCGGCGGTGTCGAGGCCAGCTTCAAAGTCTGCTGGGATGATGCCAATCTGTATCTGCTGGCCGATGTCACCGATCCCACACCGATGAAAAACACCAACGTGCCCAACATGCTGTGGAGCGGCGACGGCGTGGAAGTGTTCCTCGGCGTCAGCAAGCCTGCCGAGGATGGCGCGGTTCATTTTGACGATCACCAGATTCTGCTGGGCGCCGGTAAAACCGATGGCAGGGATCAAACGTATGTAACCCAGTGCCAGACGCAGCCGAATATCCGGCTGGTAGTGGTGCCCAATGTCAACGGCAAGGGCTACACGCTGGAAGCGGCCATCCCCTTCGTGGGCTTGGGTTTCACTCCCGCCAAGGGACAAACGGTTCGCTTCGACATTGGTGTGGACGACAGTGCCGACGGCACGCGCCGTCTGCGCCAACTGATGTGGAACGGCACCGAACGCAACTCCGGCGACCGCACCGGCTGGGGCCGGGCGGTGTTTTTGGGACAATGAATGTCGGTTTGCATTGGATAAATATCGTGGAGACACCATGATCAAGCGAACACGCACAAAAGGTTTTACCTTAGTCGAATTGCTCGTAGTCATTGGCATCATTGCCATCTTGGTCGCGATGCTGCTGCCGGCGCTGAACGCGGCACGCCAGCAGGCCAGCGCCGTAGCTTGTGAATCGAATCTGCGCCAAATCGGCATGGCCTACATGCAATACACCATCGATAATAACGGTTGGACCGTTCCTATGGAGCGCATTTTCACCAATGGAAACTGGCAGCCATTCAAAACCCCATGCATTGGAAGCACCCTGGGGCAGCAGCCCTATACCAACTACAACAAGGCCACTTACAACACAGATCCCACCTATCCACCGGAAACCGACTATCGTTGGTTCAACTACCTGTACAAATACACGAGTAATTATGAAGTGTTCAATTGTCCGTTTATCAATCAGATGGGTTCGGTTTGGTCCAACCCCGGTAGCCAGACGATGGTGAAGAATGACGATTCCGACCCGGCGCCGCTAGGCATATCGCCGGGCTACTCCGGAGTCGGCGTCACCTCAAACTATGCCTATGCCTTTTCCAACGACAACATCGAGGATCCCACCGGTGCTTGGAATCCCGTGCCCAATTATCGTTTGAAGAAGGTCAACGAAATCCGTACGCTGGCGCAGGAAGCTGGCGTAACGATTCAAGACGTAATCGTTGTCATCGATGGCGTATATTACCTGGCCGACAGTTCCACCGGCACGTGCTATGGCCTGGGTGATCCCCAACGTTACGTCCATCGTGGCCCGCGGGCCAACGCGCTCTTCCTCGATGGTCACGTCGAGGGAAAGCTTTATGGCCCAAAGAGTACCTGGGGCAGTGCGACAAGCTATGGCGAAGTGGCTGGGATGGCTGTTCTTTACTCGCCATCCAACGATGCCAAATATGGCTTTGTTTCAATCTTCTTCAAGATAAAATGAGGGCTAACTTAAGGATGGAGACACCATGCTCACCAGAAACCGTACGAAAGCTTTTACTTTGGTCGAACTGCTGGTCGTGATCGGCATTATCGCGGTGCTGGTCGCCATTCTGCTGCCGGCACTGAACCGGGCACGCCAGCAGGCACAAATGATTGTCTGTTCCTCGCAGCTCCGGCAAATCGGGCTGGCCTGGGTGCAATACACCAACGACAACAACGGGTGGGTCTGCCCGATGGCCTACTTTTGGTGCGATAGCTGGATCAACAACATCAACGACAGCAACGATTCCAACCGCAACTCACTCAACCCGGTCTCCCAGCCGGAATACCGCTGGTATCACTATCTCTATCCCTATACCCATAGCTATGAGGTGTTTAACTGCCCGACCGCTACGCAATCCTGTGTTTATTATGGTCGCCAGGGCTGCGACACCATGGTCCGCGGCAACGGGGACGATCCGGTCGGTTCCTGGGTGGCCTACGGATATTCCAGCGTCGGTATGACGTGTAATTATTCCTATTCGTCATGTCTGATGGGCCGCTGGGAAGATTCCTCAACGCCAACCACCACCACCTATCCTGCGTTGGACTCGCGCTACATTGAAGGCATTCCCGGCTGGGTAACCCCCGCGATGTATCCCAGCATGGGCCCCAAGCGGATTACCCAGCTTATCAATCTGGTCAAGGCGGCTGGGGTCGAGCCTACCAGCGCCATTGTGGCCATGGATGGGGCCTGGTGGGTATGCAATAACCAGGATTATACGCATCAAGCCGGTTACGCCAACGCCGCCACCCCATGGTATGACGACTCGATCTACTACCAGTACCGCTACTTTCACATCAATAACCGCGCCAATGCGCTGTTTCTGGACGGCCACGTGGATTCCGGCAGTTGCGGCACTTCCAAAACTCAACCCAATGGCGCGATCCTCCCGGATTTTAACGGCGATATTGTGATCCCCGGCAGCGGCGGCAACGGCCTGGTTTTTTATAAGAAAAAGTAGGGGCCGCATTGCGGACGCCGTTTGGTATTGGAGACACCATGTTCAACTGCAAACGCACGAGAGCTTTCACCCTGGTTGAATTGCTCGTGGTAATCGGCATCATCGCCGTCCTGGTCGCCATGTTGCTGCCGGCGCTCAATGCCGCACGCCAACAGGCGGCGGCGGTGGCTTGTGAATCGAATCTGCGGCAGGTCGGCATGGCGTTCGTCCAATACACCCTGGACAATCGCGATTACACCGTGCCCATGACGCGCATTTTCACCAATGGCTCCTGGGATGCCACCAATACACCCGCCCAGGGATGGAGCAACTGGCCCTCGGGAAACAACCCCACGAACTTCAACAAAGCCACCTATGGCACCGATCCCACTTATCAACCGGAGACCGACTACCGCTGGTTCAACTATCTGTACAAGTACACCAACAACTACGCGGTCTTCAATTGCGCGGTGATCAATGCGTCCACGGGCATTTTGCCCGACTTTACAAAGACGCCTCCCGTTGTCCAGCCCGGCAATACCACCCAGGTGAAAGCCGCCGACGGCGACGGCACGCCGGATTCCCTGTCGGTCGGTTATTCGGCGGTCGGCGTCACCTCGAACCTGGCTTACGCCCTGATGCCCAACGAGAATATCGAGAATCCCAAAGGGGTTGACGTGTCCGGCGCGGCCAACCTGATCTGGTGCCGCAACAAGAAGGTCAACGAGATTCGCACCATGGCCTTGGAGGCCGGCGCCGCCCTGCAAGACGTGATCGTGGTGATGGACGGCGTCTATTACGTACCGGCGGCGGGCACGGGCTGGGCCTGTCTGGGCGATCCCACACGCTATGTCCATCGCGGTCCGCGGGCCAACGTGCTCTTTTTCGACGGTCACGTGGAGGGAAAGCTAGCCACCGAAGTCGCCGCTGGCGCCCCCATTTATCCGGCTTCCAACTACCAGCTTCCGCTTTTCTATAAGATCCACTAGGGGCGCGTTGTCGCTGACGGTCCACATGGCCGACACTACGGAACCGGTTCTTCCATCCGTGTTAATCCCACGATGCGCTCTACTTTGAATGTCCGCCGGTCATTGCGCAACTGGCAATGGGCGATCAATAGCAACTCACCGCCGCTGCGGCGGATATGCAATGGCTCGATCACCCGTTGCGTACGCCGGTTGCGGGTATCGAGATAATCCATCAACACCGGCCGGCCCATTTCCAACGCCTCTTCCAATTCCACCGGCAGTAGCGATTCGCGGGCGGAATCGGCGATCAAAGCGATAGGCCCGCCCTGCTGCGCCAAGGCATCGCACAGGCTGCATTCCCCGCCGCCCAGCGGCGCCAGCAGGCGCTGCAAAACTTCGGCGGTGGTGATGGCATCGGCCAGGGCGCGGTGGGATACGCTGGGCTGGTAATCCAGCCGCGCGGCCAAGCGCGGCAGCGCGTTGCCGCCGCGGCCAAAACGCTTGCGGGCCATGCTCAGCGTGTCCAGCACGTGCATCCCATCCAAATCCTTCTGCATATCCCGGCCGCAGCGAACGAATTCCTTCCGCAAAAACGACAGATCGAAGCGCACGTTATGCCCCAGCAAAATCGCCCCGCGCAGCATCGCCAGCATCGGCGCGAACTGCTGGGCGAAAGCCGGCTGGCCGGCGATCATTTCATTGGTGATGCCGGTGATGGCGGTGATACCGGGCGATATGCGCCGCCGCGGATCGATCAGTTGCGAATAATGCGCCACGGCCTGGCCGTTTTCGTAACGCACGATGCCAATCTCGATCACGCGATGGCCCAGTTCGGCGCTGGCGCCGGTGGTTTCGGTGTCGAGGCAGACCAGCGGCAGCCGGTTGATTTTGTCGAGCAAGGACACGGACATAGCGCCGGCCATTCTACACGGCAAGCCATTAAACATTACAATCCCGCCATGGCAGTGTTTGGCATCGATATCGGTTCTTCGTCGGTCAAGGCCGGCATGGTGCGCGGCGAACGCATCGTCGGCGATCTGGTCACGCAAACCTTCCCCACGCGCTTCGACGGCGTGCGTGCCGAGGTCGCCGCCGATGACATCCTGCGCGCGCTGGCCGACGCGATTCATCGCGTCCGCTTCACTCCACATAAGCCCGACGTGCTGGCTTTATCCGTCATGTCCCCCGCCTGGGTAGCGCTGGACAAGACCGGCAAGGCGCTGACGCCGATCATCACCCACCAGGATCGCCGCAGCATCGCCATCGCCCGCGCGATCGAAACCCGCGTCGGCAAGCAACGGCACCTGAGCATCGCCGGCAATCGCCCCTTCCCCGGCGGCATCAGTTCCACCACCTTCGCCTGGTTCAAGCAAAACCACCCGGCAGTGCTGAAGAAAGCCGACTTGATCGGCCACCTGAACACTCTGCTGCACCGCGTCTTGACCGGCCAGCGAGTAATCGATCCGTCCAACGCCAGTTTCACGGGCTTATATGAAACCGTGAAACAGGGCGGCTGGAGCACAACCCTTTGCGACGCCGTCGGCATCAACGCCAGCGTGTTGCCGGAGATTCATCCCGCCAACCAGGTGGTCGGCAAGATCACCCTCTCCGCCGCGGCGCGCTTTGGCTTGCCCGCCGGCTTGCCGGTCATCACCGGCATGGTGGACACCAGCGCCGCGATGTTTCAGGTCGGCGGCAATCCCGGCCAGCTTTTGAACGTCGCCGGTTCCACCGATGTGCTGGCCTTGTGCTGCGCCCGCCCGCATCCCAGCGAACATCTGCTTTGCCGCGCTTTGGGCATTGGCCAACGCTGGATGTCGGTCGCCACCCTGGCCGCCGCCGGTTCCAGCATTACCTGGATCAAGCAGCAGATGTTCGCCGATCTGCCGGATGCCGATTTCTATCGCCTGGTGCGCAAACTGGCCAAGCACGCTGCACCCTATCACGGTATTGAATTCCATCCGTACCTGGCCGGCTCCCGCATCAGCATCGAACAACCGCACGCCAGTTTCACCGGCCTAACCCTGGCCACCACGCGGGAAGACCTGCTGGCGGCAGTGCTCGCGGCGTTGGCCCAATCCAGCGCTAACCGCGTGGGTTTGTTATTGAACCTTGAAAAAGTATCCCGCGAAGTGGTCGTCAGCGGTGGTTTGCAAAAAGGCCTGGGATTATCACTCTACCGATATTGGCCAGGCAAGTGGCGATTGCGAACGATAACCGAAGCCACGCTGCGCGGCCTGGAAAAGGCCGTGATGGCCGGCTAATCCCCCTGGGCATCGTGCAGCAGTTCCTGGCCGCCGGCCACGCGCGGGGCATCCTTTGGCTTTTTGCCCTCGGCGGTCAGAATCTCGGTTGCCAGGCGGCGAACCTCGGCCACACTCATATTCTTTCCCGGGCAATCGGTAGGCTTGGCATCGCGGTGGCCCAGCACGCGGTCGGCAGTAATGTTATAGGTATACATCATGTACGCCACCAGCTTGGCCACCGATTTCATTTGCGCCGCCGTGGGTTGGGTTTCGTCAAAATTACCCACCAGGCAAATGCCGATGCCGAAATCGTTGAACCGATTGTCGGCGGTTTTGGTGTGCGCCCCCCACTTCTGTTTGATCCAGCGCGGTCCGACTTCGATCTGGCCATCGGCGGTGCCGCTGGTGCCGTTATCGATGACAAAATCGTAACCCAATTCGTCCCAGCCTTTATTTTTATGCCAGCCGTCGATGATCTGGGCGTTGCCAAAAGCGGTGGCGCTGTGGTGGATGATGATCCAGCGCCAGGGCCGGGCCGGCACCGGCGGCACCCAATCCCTGGGGACATTGGCGGCGACAGTTTTGCGCGGCAGTGGTGTGCTGGGCACGGGTACGGGTTTGGCCGGCGCGGGCGTCTTCGCCGGCGGCGGCGCAGGCGTGATTTGCGGCTGGCCAAGATTCGGCGGCGGCAACTCCACTGTCGCCGTCGGCGCCTGCTGACAACCGGCCAACGCCATCCATCCGATCAGCAAAATCAACGCGGTGATAGGTCGCATCGCCATCCGCAGCCTTGTGGTAATGGCCATTTTGTAACTTACCAATGCGCGTGATGCAATGGACGGCTCATTTATTCAGTCCGCAGCAGAACTTGTACTTCTTACCGCTGCCGCAGGGACACAGTTCGTTTCGCCCCACCTTGGGCTGCTCGCGCACGATCGGCTTGGTGGGGGCAGCCCCTTCGCCTTGCGTGCGCGCCGCCGCCTCGGCGGTTTCACTGGCGGCCGGCGTAGCGCCGCCGGTGGCGGCAACGGTTTCGGCAACACCGTAACTGCCGGTCTGTTCGTGAACCGCGGCGGTTTCGCGGTAGGCGCTGCGCTGCTCGGCGGCGCCGACAATGCGGGCGCGGAAGATCAGGTCCGTCGTCTTGTCGCGCACGTTGGCCATCATGTCCTGGAAGCAGCGGAACCCTTCCTTCTTGAAAATCACCCGCGGATCCTGCTCGGCAAAGGCCATCAGGCCGATGCCGCTCTTGAGCATGTCCATGGCATACAGGTGGTCCTTCCAGCTTTGGTCGAAAATCTGGATGAGCACAAACTGTTCCAGATCGGTTAGCTCCCGGCGGAAGAATTGCCGCACTCGATGCAGCAGCATCGCGCGGATTTCCTCGGGCGTCATGGGGGTAATGATGGCCGCCTCGTCTTTGCGGTCGCTTTCGATGCGATGTTCAAAATCGCGGCTGGTCAGCTTCATGGCAAAACGCTCGTTCAGCGCTTTCCGCAACTGGAGCGGATCGGGGAAGCCGGCCAGATACTTGTCCACGGTTTTTTCGATCTCGTTGCCGCGCAGGAAACCTTCCTGCAACTGCACCAGGCGTTGGCGCAGTTCGGCAACCGTCATGGTGCGAATCTGCTCCATCGGGATATCCACATCGTACTTGGCCTTGGCCCACTGCGCGATGTATTGGGCCGAATAAGCATTGTCGGTGTTGCCCTCGGCACCGCCAAAAGCGTAGGTGATGGCATGTTCGATGGGGTAATGGATTTCGCGCTGGGCATACGCCTGCCGCGCCCGCGTGTCGATCAAGGCGACGATTTCCTCGGCGGTTTTGGTCGCCTTGGCGGTGGCGTCGGTCATCATCTCTTCCGGGGCGATCTCGATGCCGAACTTGTCCTTGGCCCAGTTGGCCAGTTCGCGCTCGGCATACAACGGCTCCAGATATTTGATCAACCCCGCGCAATCGGTGCGGTTGATCTGATCCGCCGCCGCGGTGCGCAGCCGCGCTTCCAGTTGTTCGGCGGTCATCTGCCGGATCTGACTCTGGCTGAGATTCACCTGGAAACGGCTCATCGCCCAGCTTTGCAAGCCCTTGGTGTCCCATTCCAAGGCGTTCTCGGCATCATCGCTCATGAATTCGCCCAGCGTGGCGGTGATGTTGGTCTCCGCCTCGGCGCGGGCATGCGCCTTAATATACGACTCCAGGTTATCGATGTCGCGCATGCCTTTCAAATCGTCCCCTTCGATCGGGGTGCTCAGGTTGGTCCAGGCCCATTCGGCAATCGTGGCGGCAATAAAATCCTGGGTGATATACTTGGCCACCGCGTCGATAATCGCCTGGCCGATCATGTCCCAAATGGCCCCATCCACGTCAAAGCCCAGCAGCACGCGCTGGCGCATCCCGTAAAACGTGGTGCGCTGCCGATCCATCACTTCGTCGTATTCCAGCAGGTTTTTCCGCGCCAGATAGTTGCGCTCTTCCACCTTCTTTTGCGCCCGCAGGATGCCTTTGGTAATGCGGCGATCTTCAATCGCCATGCCCTCTTCCATGCCCAGCCAGCCCAGCACGCGGATGGTGAAATCCCCGGCGAACATCTTCATCAGCTCGTCCTGCAAGCTGATGTAAAAACGTGACGAGCCGGGATCGCCCTGCCGGCCCGATCGGCCGCGCAACTGATTATCGATGCGCCGGGCGGTGTGCCGCTCGGTGCCGATCACGTGCAAGCCGCCAGCCTCCTTGGCGCCGGGAACCAGCTTGATGTCGGTGCCGCGCCCGGCCATGTTGGTGGCGATGGTGACGTTGCCCACCTTCTGCCCATGCGCGTTGGTATGCTGATGCCCGGCCATGGCGACAATCTGGGCTTCACGCTCGTGATAGCGGGCGTTGAGCACCTCATGCTCGATGCCGTACTTCCGCTTGAGCATGTTGCTCAGCATTTCGCTCTTTTCCACGCTGGTGGTGCCCACCAGAATGGGCCGGCCGGCATCGGAAATCTCCCTGATCTCTTCGATCACCGCATCCCATTTTTCCCGCTCGGTGCGGTACACGCGGTCTTCGTTATCCTGGCGAATCATCGGCCGATTGGTCGGTATCGTCACCACTTCCAGATCGTAAATCTTGTTGAATTCCTCGGCTTCGGTTTGCGCCGTGCCGGTCATGCCCGATAACGCCTTGTACATCTTGAAGTAGTTTTGCAGCGTGATCGTCGCCAGCGTTTGCGTCTCTTCTTTGATGGGGACCTTTTCCTTGGCTTCGGCGGCCTGGTGCAAGCCGTCGGACCACTGGCGGCCAACCATTTTGCGGCCGGTATATTCGTCCACGATCACCACTTCCATCACCCCTTTGGCGCCGCGCTCCACCACGTAATCCTTGTCACGCTCATAAGCCACGTGCGCACGCATCGACTGTTCCATCAAATGCGGCCATTCGACGTTGGCGCCGACAAAGAAACTGCCCACCCCCGCCGCTTCCTGTGCCGCGGCGATCCCTTCGTGGGTCAGGTGGACGCTCTTGCGGTCCAGTTCCACCTCATAATATTGCACCAAACCTTTCTTGCGGGCTTCGGAATCGGCCAAATCCTGCTCGGCCTTGCGCTGCCGGGCACGGGCGGCTTCCATTTCTTTCTTGTCGCCACGCGATTTGGCCTTGTCTTCGTCGCCTTGCGCCGCTTTCGCCGCCCGTTTGGCGGCATCGGCGGCCTTTTCCGCCGCATCCCACGGCTTGTTCAACTCGATCACTTTCCGCGCCACCACGTCGGCGGCACGATATTTGGCCGCGTCATCGTGCGCGGCGCCGCTGATGATCAGCGGCGTGCGCGCTTCGTCGATCAAGATCGAGTCCACCTCGTCCACGATCACGTATTCCAACCCGCCCTGCACCTGCAAGCTGGCACGCTCTTTCATGTTGTCACGCAGGAAATCGAAGCCGAACTCCGCGTTGGTGCCGTAGGTCACGTCGCATTGATACGCCGCCCGGCGGGCATCGCCGCCAGGTTCCATTTCCGATTGAATATAACCGACGCTCAATCCCAGGTTTTCAAACGCCGGTTTCACCCAACTGGCGTCGCGGCGGACCAGATAGTCGTTGACCGTCACCACATGGCAGCGATACCCCTCCAACGCCCGCATGAAACACGCCAGCGGCGCCACAAAGGTCTTGCCTTCGCCGGTGGCCATTTCGGCAATGCGGCCTTCGTACAGCACCAGCCCGCCGATCAACTGCACATCAAAGCACCGCGCCCGAAATGGTGGCCGGCTGTCGGGATACAGCTTGCGCACCGCGTCATAAATCCGCGGGGGAATGGGAATCTTCATGTAGCTCCCCCCGCTGTTGATCAATTGCCGCTGCACGTTGTCATAGGCATCCAGCAGATCATCGTCGAACTGTTCCGGATCGAATTCGTTTTCGACATCGAAGATCGAGCGAATGCCAATGTGCCGGTCCATCGATTCGCGAATGATGGCAAAAGCTTCCGGCAGCGCCTCGACCGAGCGAATCTTCCCGGTGGTTAACAACTTGCGCAATTCCTGCGTGCGCTCGCGCAACTGCTGATCGGACAGGGCGCCAATCTTGCCTTCCAAGGCATTAATCTGGTCCACAATGCGGCGATAACGCTTCAATAGCCGCTCGTTGCGGCTGCCAAATATCTTGATGAGAGCTTTACTAACGGTCACGGCCATGACGATACCTCAAACACCGCGCCAATCCGGCGGCGTAAATCCCCCAATGCCCAACGCGATACACAATCAACCCTGAAAACCCCAGGGAACGAAAAAGCAACCAACACAGTGGATCAAACCACAGGCGGCGGTGTGCGGAACTGAAACGGATGCAGGGAAATCACCGGCACCAAACGACCCGCCAAAACCGCCAGTGGCCGAATCACGCGCGCCGGCCCCGCCGCCCGGCGAACGTAAAGCCGCAGCGACGGCACCGTATGCTTGAAGCCCACGCGCAACCGCTGCACCAGCTTACCGGCCAAATCCACCGCCGGTTTCTGCCAGTGCGGCGCAGCGCAAACCACGTGGTCGGCACACAGCGCGGTGGCCACCAGCGTAACGGCAACAACTTGGCGAAGCGATCGTTTCAAATCCGTACCCTACAATATCGGGCGATGACCTGTATCCGTCAAGCCAATCCCGCCGCGAACCGCCGAATTTTAGGCGTGCCCAAAGCCGCACGCTGGTGAAGGGTGTCAAGGGTATCGAGCGTGCGGCCGGATTTCCGGGGAATCTTCCCTGCATCGGCGGCCATGGCCATTCTGAAAAACCGGCATAGGTTCACCGGCGATCACCGGCGCTGGTCTTCGACACCGCCGGCGCCGAGCCAATTGCAAATTATGGCCTACGCGGCGCGTGAAATGCAACGTCGTGCATCGTTATGCAACGTTGGTGGGGCATAATTATCGCTCTATTGCTGTTTTGAGGGAGCTAATGGGGCGTGACAGCATCGCCGGCGAAAGCCTTCGGCCGGTCGGGTTCATCACGTCTTTGGCTATGTCCGCACTGCCCCAACAGTCGAATCGAGCCGCAACCGCTAAATACTCGCGGCATCGCCGTTCCCATTTCATGCGCAAATAGCTTCGTCCCGTTTAATCCGTTTTTGGCCGCCATTGCCCCGAAATGTTAAATCTTCATTAATGACTTGCATTTTACTTTTTACCCTGTATGTTATCGCCCGTCTGCAAACCCACGCGCGACGTTCGCCTGGTGACGACGCCCTTCCACGTGAGCTTGCAGCGCGATTAGGAAAGGATGGCTCTCATGTCCAAGCGTTCTTGGTTTGCCCGCCTGCTGCGTCCCGCCGGCCCTGCCGGCAAATTCTCCGTTCCGCAACTTGTTAATAGGGGGGGGCATAAAGCTGGCGCCCGCCCCTGTTTCGAGATGCTGGAAACCCGCGTGCTGCTCTCGGCCATGCCTCCCGCCACGCTCACGTGGTTCCCCAAAGACGCCACCGGCATTTGGTCGGTCACCGCCGCCAACTGGAACACCGCCCCCAACGGCAAAGGCGCGCAGGTCGATTGGACCAACGGCGACAGCGCCGTCTTCCCCGCCAGCGTCGCCCATGCCACCATCACCATCGCCGGCAACGTCACCGCCGCCAGCGTCATATTCAGCGGTGCCGGTGACACGCTCACCGGTTCAACCCTGACCTTAACCGGCCCGGCCGTAATCGCCGCTAGCCAATCGGCAACCCTCACCAGCGCCATTGCCGGAAACCCCGTTTTCAACGGGAATGTCATCTTCGCCGGCACCCTCACCGGCAACGCCACCTTCAACGATACCAGCTTCAACGCCGGCATCGTCACCGGCCGGGCCAGCTTCAACGACACCAGCGCCAACCCCGGCACGGTCCTGGGCGACGCCAGCTTCAATGGCCACAGCACCGACCCCGGCACAGTCACCGGCACCGCCCTCTTCAACACCGGCACGCTGATCGGCAATGCCACCCTCGGCAACCACACCGGCGATTCGGCCCACGGCCGCTCCGGCCAAGACGCCCCCACCCAAACCCTCACCGGCGGCGGTGAATTCAGCGGTGATGAAACCGTTGATCTTTCCAACACCACGCTTTCCGACGGAACTTGGACGATTGACAGCGGTGTCACCATCACCAACGACGGCGGGCTAACCCTTGATAACGCACAACTGATCAATTACGGCACCATCGACGGCGACGCCGAATTCGACGGCTCAAGCTGCAACTACGGCAACGTTACCGGCAACGCCACCTTTAACGATTCGAGTTATGACTCCGGCGGGATCATCGGCGGCAACATGATCCTCAACACCACCTGGTACGATAACGCCGGCGGCACGCTGCCAACCGGCGGCGTTCTCAACGTGACCGGGTCCAGCGTTTGGTCTACGCAGTCCGTTGGCGGTTGGATCTATGATTCGCAAGGCTGCATACTTGAGACGTGCTCCTTTGATGGAACGGCTAACACGGGCACGCTCAACGTGCCCACGGTCATTTTCGTCAACGGCGCTTGCAATGCCGGCACCGTCGGCAACGCCGTCTTTATCGCCGGCAGTTCCAATCGCGGCGCCGTCACCGGTAGCGTCACCTTCTACGACGGCAGCTTAAATGACGCCGGCACGACCGGCGACGCCACTTTCGACAACGATAGCGCCAACCTGGGTTGCGTTGGCGGCGACGCCTTCTTCAATGATGGCAGCGGCAACGCCGATGACGGCGTCGTCCGCGGCAACGCCACTTTCATTGGCGCAAGCGCCAACATCGTGGCCGGCATCTGTGGCAACGCCATCTTTAACGACTCAAGCTTCGACCAGAATGGCTATATTATTGGTGATGCCACCTTCAATAACTCGAGTTATGACCAAGCCGGCTGGATTTGCGGCAACATGACCCTCGACACCACTTGGTACGATAATGCCAGTGGCACGCTGCCGAGCAACGGGACTCTGCTTGTCAGCGGGAACAGCACTTGGTCAACCCAATTCGTCGGCGGGGTCGTTTACGACTCGGAATCGCCAGGCAGCCCAATTACCAGTTACGTCTTCGATGGCACGGCCAACGACGGCAATATCACCGGCACCGCCACGTTCACCGGCGGCTCCAATGATGCCGATGGCGCGATCGCCGGCGACGCCACTTTCAGCGCCGGCAGTTGCAACCGCGGCACGGTCACGGGCACGGCCGGCTTCCAGGACGGCAGCGACAACGCCGGCAGCATCGCTGGCAACGCCACCTTCGGCAATTCCAGCGTCAACGACGGCTGCATTACCGGCGATGCCACCTTCGGCAATTCCAGCTACAACCGCGGAAACGTTGCCGGCACGGCTGCCTTCCAGGACAACAGTTGCAACAGCGGAAGCGTCATCGGCACCACCACTTTCGAGGGCAATAGTTATAACAGCAGCACTATTACCGGCAACGCCAGCTTCAATGGCAACACGTATAATTACGGTGACATTACCGGCAACGCTACCTTCAACGACTCCAGCGTCAACTATGGCACCGTCGAATTCAATGCCAACGTGGATTTGTCCGGCCAAACCCTGCCCGGCGGCTGGTATGTCGTCGATCCCGGCGTCACCGTCACCAACACCGGCGGCTTGACGCTCACCAGCGGAGCCAGCCTGACGAATAACGGCACGATTGTTTCGAACAGCGATTTGAGCCAAGTGCCTGGCATCACCAACAACGGCATCATCTTCACGGTGACGCCGGAAACGATCACGCCGGTGCAGGGCCAATCGTTTACCGACACGGTGGCCGACTTTACCGAAGCCGGGCCCAACGCATGTACTGATTACACCGATTTCAGCGCCAGCGTCGATTGGTACGGCAATGGCACCGATGTCACCACCGATACCACCTTTGCCCCGGATGGCGGCAGCGGGTTTACGGTCACTGCGCCGGGCAATTTCTCCGCCGGCGGAACCTTTTATCCAGTGGTGACGGTCACCGACAACGTCAACCAAACCTCCGCGACGTTTTCCAGTGAGGCGGATGTGGCCGGGATGACACTTGCCGAGCAGGATTTCAGCGCGGTGCAAGGCCAGCCTTTCAGCGGCGTAGTGGGCGACTTGACCGACACCGCTCCCGATGCCGCCGGTTTCACCGCCGGGAACTATACCAATGCCACCATCAACTGGGGCGATGGCACGGAATACTCGCCAACGGATGGCCAACTGGTAACGCTGACCCCCGACGGCAACGGCGGCTATTTTGTCAGCGGCAACCACACCTATGCCGCCGGCGTTTACACCGCCACCGTGACGGTGACCGCCAGCGATGACCGCACGGCCACGGTGGATGATTCGGCGAACGTTACCAGCCTGACCACCTACCCCCTGACGATCCCCGGCAACCAGGGCCAACCGTTTAGCGGCAACGTGGCCACGTTCTACGATCTCAATTGGGCAACGGACACCGGCAATTACACGGCATACATCGACTGGGGCGATGGCAACTCCGGCAACGGCACGATTACCGCCAATGGCAACGGCAATTTCACGGTCAGCGGATGCAACACGTTTGCCATGGCCGGGGCGCTCAGCCCCACGGTTTATATCACCGATCCCAGCGGGGCCACGGCCACGGTCGCCGACACGGCCCCTGTCACCGGCATCATCGCCGGCCCGCCGCAATCGGCGATCCAAACGGTTGCCGGTGAGGAAGTGGATGACGTGACCTTGGCCACGTTCAGCAACACCACCACCGGCACCAGCGGCGACACTTATGATTACAGCGTCGATTGGCTCGGCGACGGCAGCGAGATGACCTATGGCACCGTTTCTCCCAGCGGCGGAACCATTACGGTTGCCGCGGACATCACCAGCACCACTTTCGCATCGGCGGGAACTTTCAACCCCGTGGTGACGCTCACCGATACGACCAACACCGCCAACGAAATCAACGCAACTGCCACGGTCGAAGTGGATGTTGCTGAGCCGACGCTATCCGTCGGCGTCATTTCCATCAGCCCCACGGCCGGCACGCCGTTTACCGGCAACGTGGCCAACTTTAGCGATACGGACCTGAGCGCCACCGCCGGCGGTTTCACCGCCGAGGTCGATTGGGGCGATGGCAATGTTTCCGACGAGGCCACGATTACGCCCGTCGCCGGCAGCCCCGGCAACTTCACCATCTCCGGCAGCAATACCTATATCGGCGGCGGAAGCTATAATGTCCAAGTGACCATCGTTGACGATTCCGGAGACAATTTCGCCACGGGTAACGCCACGGAGACGGTGTCGGGTATGCAAACGCCGACGCTGACGGCGACGGCGGCATCGGATAGCGAAATTGATTTGGTCAACACGAGCAGCGAACCCGCCGGCACGAATTATTTGCTGGAATGGAAAACGCCCACG
>Ga0316217_10000526_pt1 | contig 54545 bp, 27 predicted proteins | sample 1anoAmetaG_FD_203633 | JGI IMG/M metagenome (GOLD analysis project Ga0316217, IMG submission 203633) | Freshwater microbial communities from Trout Bog Lake, Wisconsin, USA - 1anoA | ecosystem: Environmental > Aquatic > Freshwater > Lake > Hypolimnion/Profundal zone | place: USA: Wisconsin...
TAGGTTTACGGAATACCTGGACGGCGAGTTGAGCGGACGTGAAATGCAGAAAGTCGCCGCTCACCTGGAACATTGCCGGGAGTGTGCCGGGGAGTGGGCCTCGTTGCGCCAGGTGCAGGCGTTGCTTGCCGGACTGGGTCCGGCGCCGGAGCCGGCCGATCTTTTGCTGCGGATTCGCGTGGCGGTGAGCCAGGAGCGGGCGCGCAGCCGGCGGAATCCATTTGAAGCCTGGAATCTTGCCTGGAGAAACACAATTGGTCCTTTCCTGCTGCAGGCCTCTGCGGGCTTTGCCAGCGCGGTGCTGCTGTTGGGCACGGTGATTGTGCTGGTGACCATGTTTGCCCAGCCTGAAGTGGCGCAGGCCAGCAAGGACGAGCCTCTTGGGAATCCCACGGCGCCCCGGCTGCTGAGCCTTTCAACCGGCGCGGGCGACAATGACATCGGCGCGCTTTCCGGCCCGGTGGTGGTTGAGGTTTATATCAGCGACGCGGGCCAGATGTACGACTATCGCATTGTCAGCGGCCCCACCGACGCGGCCACCCGTTCGCAGGTAGAGAATATGCTGCTGACCAGCGTTTTTGCGCCGGCACGCTTCTTTGGCCAGCCGGTTCGCGGCCTGGCGGTGCTTTCGTTCTCCGGCGTATCCGTCCGGGGATAAGACAGAGGTCAGAGGTCAGGGAACAGGGAACAGAATGCCTCGCCGGTGATTGCCTGCGGGGCATTTTTTGTGCCTGCTGCGCGGCCGGCAGGGATGTGCCCGGTTCGTTCCTTCCCCCTCACTCTCCCTTATCTATGGGGCACGGAATTGAATGGGCTGAGCGAGGGTGGGGGCCGTGGGGATGGCCATGGGTATCTGATACCGGCGCTGTAGTTCCATTCCTCCCGTTTGACCCTGCCGGTGCGTCTAACTAGACTTGCAGGCAGGGTCTCTTCATGACATTGCGTTCAATTCGATCGTTTGCCGTATTTTCGGCCGCTTTGGCGTGCCTGTCCGCAGGTTTTGCCACATCCATGGCGCACGCCCAGTCCTCCGGCAGCAGTTCCAGCAGTGGCGACCAGAATTCGCAGCAGGGGGTCACGCAGCGGGAGAAGGCGCCGGCGCTGATCGATCCGGCGGGGCCGACCATTTCGCAGGTCAGCTCAGAACCTTTGTTTGTGATGGCCACGGCGCTGAATGCCTGCGGCTATGACGAGGGCCTGGAGGAAAGCGCCCCGGTGCGCAAGCGGGTGCGCGACGAGGTGGACCAGGCGCTGGCCAAGAGCGAGGATGCCCGCGCCAAACGGGATAAATTGTGCCTGTACATTGCCCAGCACCGGATGACGGGCACGGTCCAGGATATTGCGCAGTACATCTCTCTGGCCCTGTATCTGACGCCGCCGCCGGAGCTTGAAACCTCAGTGGAGCTGGCGGAGATGCCGCCCGACTCGACGCAGGTGGTGGAGGTGGTGCCGCTGCTGAAGGATTTTGTGGATGCGGTGGATCTGCACGGAATCTGGCTGGCGGTGCATCCGTTGTATGACCGGGAGGCGGACGCGCTGCACGATGCGCTGTCAAAGATGATCGTGGAGACCAACCTTTACCTGAAGATGCCGGCCTCGACGTACGACGGGCGGCGGTTCATCGTGGTGACGGAACCGATGCTGTCGCCGAGCACGGTGAACGCGCGCATCTACGGCACCGATTACGTGGTGGTGGTGTCGCCGGTGAACGGGCACATCCGCATGAACGACGTGCGGCACACCTATCTGCACTACCTGATTGAGCCGCTGCTGTATGCGCGGGCCAACGCGATTGACCGCATGCAGCCGATTCTGAAAGAGGTGCGGGAAGCGCCCTTGTCGTTCCGCTATCGCTCCGACAGCCTGACGCTGACGATTGAGTGCCTGATCAAGGCGATTGAGGCGCGGACCATGGATACCGGGGTGCCGGAGTACAAGATTCCGGCGGGCATTGACCGGTCGGCGCTGCCGCGCTACGAGCATGAGCGGCAGGTGTATCAGCAGAAGGTGGAAGCCGTGCGCGTGGCCATGGTGAAGCACGACATGACACAGGGATTTGTGCTGACGCAGTACTTTTTTGAAGCGATGATCCAGTTTGAAAAGGACCCGGCCAGCCTGAAGGACACCATCGGCGAGATTGTGTACAGCATGGATGTGCTGCACCAGGTTCGTGTCGCCCACCAGATCGTATTCGACAAGACGGCTGACGACGACGTGCTGATGCGCAGCAAGCCGCGGATGCTGACCGGTCTGGACCTGGCGGAGGCGCGGCTGGGGGCCGGAGACGTGGCCACGGCGACGGCCATGGCGCGCCAGACGCTGGCCAGGCCCGACGATACCGTGCAGGCCGCGGCGGACGGTGCCCGCGCCAACTTCATTTTGGCCAGGGCGGCGATCCTGACCGGCCATCCGGAGCAGGCGATTGACGGCTTCCAGAAGACGCTGGCGGCTAGCAAGGACCCGCGCCTGCTGTCCTGGTCGCATATTTACCTGGGCCGGATGCTGGACCTGGACTGCAAGCGCGACGAAGCCCTTTCCGAGTACAAGGAAGCGCTGGCGACGCGCGACGGCCAGCAGGACACGCGGCTGGCAGCCGAGCGGGGAGTCAAGGCGGCGTATGCCATCAAGGGCCACAGCTGCGAAGAAGACGCGGATGACGACGCGCCCGGCGCCGCAGAGGCCAAGCCGGCGGGAACCGGGCCGGCAGCGGCAACGCCGGCGCAAAAACTGACGCCGAAGCCGCGATAATCTTCCGCTGCGTCTGTGCGCGAGGGCATGGCGTCTAATAGAAGAAGCGGCGGATCTCCCAGGGGGATCTGCCGGGTGTACACTGCGCTAAAAAATGGACTGGATGAGAAGCGATTGAGGGGGTACGTGGAAGCAGTTCTGTCAGAACTGGAAGCGGCGCTCGGGCATGGTTTTGCCAGCCCTGAGCTGCTGCTATGCGCGCTGACTCACCGGTCGCTGACCAACGAGCGGGGAGCGAAGGCGCAGGTTCCGGCAGGTGGAAAAGAGGAATCGGCGGGCGCGGGCGACAACGAGCGGCTGGAGTTTTTGGGCGACGCGGTTCTGGGCCTGGTGGTGGCCGAGGCGCTGTATGGATTGCATCCGGAGTGGCAGGAGGGCGAGCTGACGCGGGTTCGCGCGCAACTGGTGAGCCGGCAGCACATGGCGGAGGTGGCCGTGGCAATTGGGCTGGGCAACCATCTACGCCTGAGCCGGGGCGAGGACAAGAGCGGTCTCAGGCACAAGGCCACGGTGCTTTCCAATACCATGGAAGCGGTGATGGCCGCGCTGTTCCTGGACGGCGGGCTGGAACCGGTAAGGGAATTTGCGCGCCGCTACGTGCTGGGCGAGGCCGCCGAGCAACTGGCCGAGGAACTGCGCCACGGTGCGGCGCTGGGCAACTTTAAATCGGCGCTTCAGGAGCATCTGCAGGCGGTGCAGGCCGGGTCGCCGGTGTACCGGGTGAAGAGCGAGAGCGGTCCCGACCACCGCAAGCGCTTTCTGGTGGAGGTGCGGCTCAAAGCCGAAGGCGGAGAGCCGGGCAAGCCGTTGGCGCGCGGGATGGGGAGCACCAAGAAGCACGCGGAGCAGGATGCGGCGCGGCGCGCGCTGGAGCGGCTGACGGCAGCGGCGGCCAAAGGCAGCGCCCCGGCGGCCGGGAGTGAAGAGGAGCGAGCAGCGGAATGAGCACTCCGGCGCAGGTTTCAGACCACTCCGAGTGGCGATTCTCCGAGCTGTGGCAGCAACTGCCCACGCTGCCGGAAGCACTTGCCTCGTTGCTGCGGACGGTGGTGGTGGCGCTGTTTCTGCTTACCTTTGTGCTGCAGCCATTTTTGATTCCTTCAGAAAGCATGGAGCACACGCTGCTGGTGGGAGATTTTCTGCTGGTCAACATGCAGGAGTATGCGCCGGCGGGCGGGGTGAGCCGGTGGATGCTGCCCTACCGGCAGATTGCGCGCGGCGATATTGTTGTGTTCCACCATCCGCAGCCGTCGTACCTGGTCAAGCGGGTGGTGGGCATTCCCGGCGACCGGCTGCACATTGAAGACGGGCGGGTAACGGTGAACGGACATGCGCTGGACGAGCCGTATGCGGCCTTTGAGCCGGCGGCGCCCAATTTTTTCCGCGACAACTTTCCCGCCAGGACGTATACCGATCCGCAGGTGGATCCCGACTGGTGGAAGCAGATGCAGAGCCTGACGCGCGACGGCGACCTGGTGGTGCCGGCGGGCGAATATTTTGTGCTTGGCGACAACCGCAATCACAGCAAGGACTCGCGGTTCTGGGGGTTTGTTCCGCGGCAGGCGATTGTGGCGCGGCCGCTGGTGATCTACTTCTCCGTGAGCCGCCCCTCGAGCACCGATGTGCAGCAGGTCACGCTGCAAGCCACAGATGATAGACTCGGACACGACAGGCAGCTCTCAGCAAGGCTGACGGGGTTTGCGCGTTGGAAGCGTATCTTCCACCTGGTTCACTAGAAGCAGTGGTCCGTGATCAGTGGACAGTGGTCAGTTTGGTACCTGTGAGTTGAGCTGAAGTGGCCGCTAGCGGCGTTTTCGAACAGATGTGGAAGGCGCGGGCGTTTCGTCCAGTCACTGACTACTGAAAACTGACTACCGATAAAGAGCGACAGGATGACGAAAAAAAACAACCCTGCCCCCAAGACGCCGTCCGAGGCTCAACCAGTGCCCGACCCGGAATCCGTTGAAATCGTAGTGGAAGAGACGCCTTACGAGGTGCTTGCCAGCATCTGTTCGGTGCTTGTGGTGGGCCTTTTCATCCTGACGTTTCTGGCGCAGAACTTTGTGATTCCCTCCGGATCGATGGAGAAGACGCTGCTGGTGGGCGACCACCTGGTGGTGGACCGCATCACGCTGGCTCCGTCGGCAACCTGGATGCCGCTGGTGCACTACCGGGAGCCCAAGCGCGGCGATATCGTGGTGTTTTTGAAGCCGGTGCCGGACATGGTGGATGGGCAGCCGCAATACCTGTTTCTGGTGAAGCGTTTGATCGGGGTTCCCGGCGACCGCATCCATTTGCGCAACGGCATTGTGATTATCAACGGCGTGGCGCAGGACCAGCCGCACGCCGAAAAGACAACGCTGGACAATCATTCCGATTTTCTGGACGAGTTTCCTTCCGTGCCGCCCGATCCGCAGTTTGGGGCGACCGAGGGATGGGCCGTGGAATTTCCCAACCTGATCGAGAACGGCGACCTGGTGATTCCGCCGGGCAAGTACTTCATGATGGGCGACAACCGGCATAACAGCCTGGATTCGCGTTACTGGGGATTTGTGCCCAGGGAGAATATCGTGGGCCGGCCTTTGTTCAACTACTGGTCGTTTGTCACTCCGGAAGACCAGTACGAGCAGAGCGGGGTGGGCAACAGCGTGGCCTGGATGGGTCACGTGGCGCTGCATTTTTTCACCGATACGCGCTGGAAGCGTACGCTGAATCCGGTTCGCTGAGTCCAGTTGTCAGTGAAAGAACCAGATTGCGGACTACCGATAACTGAAAACTGAGTACTGCGACTGACAAGACCATGAGCGACGACACGCAAGGCCGGCAACGTAATCTCAAACGGCTATGGCAGGCCCTGGTAGCGCTGGGGGTTGTGCTGGCGGTACTTCTGGTGCCCCCGCTGGTGAGCATTAGCCGCTACAAGAGCCAGATTACACATTTAATGGCGGCGTCTCTGGGCAGGCCTGTGCACCTTTCCTCGGTGAGCCTTCGTCTGTTGCCGCGTCCGGGCTTTTTGTTCACGGATCTGATTGTTGACGAGGACCCGGCATACGGCGCCGAACCTGTGCTTCATGCCAACACGGTGACCGCGTCCTTCCGGCTGCTGGCCCTTTGGCGGGGACGGCTGGAGATCAGCAAGATCAGCGTGGACGAAGCCAGCCTGAACCTGGTGCGATCCGGGACGGGCCGCTGGAATCTGGATTCGCTCTTCCGCACGGCCGCTACGGCCCAGCCGGGCGGCAATGGGTTGGTCCGCGCCGTATCGCTGCCTTTTCTGGTGGCGACCAACTCCCGCATCAACATCAAGAACGGGGCGGAGAAGCTGCCGTATTCCCTGCTGAATACCGATCTTTCATTCTGGCAGGAGCAGCCCGGAGACTGGCGCGTTCGCCTGCAGGGCCAACCGGCCCGCACCGACCTGAGCCAGGAGGGGACCGACACCGGAACGGTGCGGCTGCAGGCCAGCTTGCGCCGTGCGCCCGAGTTGCGGCGCATGCCGCTGCATATCGACCTGGAGTGGCGGGATGCGCAGGTAGGCCAACTGACCCGGCTGCTGATCGGCACCGATCCCGGCTGGCGCGGCGATCTTACCGGCGAACTGCATGTGGACGGAACCGCCGATGAGGCCCAGGTGAAGACGCGGCTGCGCGCCGCGGGCGTTCACCGCGCCGAGTTTGCCCCTGCGGCGCCGATGGACTTTGACGCGCGCTGCGGCTTTGTGTACCACTTCAGCGAGCGCGCCGTGGAGAACCTGGCGTGCGACTCTCCGCTGGGCAACGGCAGCGTGCATGTTGCCGGGCAACTGCCGGGAAACGGCCAAGCGCCGCAACTGTCCGTCGAGTTGAACAGGATTCCGGTGCAGGCAGGGCTGGATGCATTGCGCACCGTGCGCAGCGGCCTGGGCCCGGGCCTGCTGGCCAAGGGGACAGTCAGCGGTAAGATCACGTACGCAGAAGATGCGCCGGAAAGCAGCGTGCAGAAGAAGGCGCCGGGACAGGCAATAGCCGGCAAAGCAACCGCCGGCAAGCCGCCTGCTGCGGCGCAGGAACCCATTACGGGCAGCTTGACGGTGGAAGGGTTTCAGTTGAGCGGGGACGGGCTCAGCCAGCCCCTGCAGATTCCCAAACTGGTGCTTGCGCCGGTTGCGCCTACCCATGGCAAGCAGCCGGGGCAGGATCAGCCCGCGGCGCTGACGGCAACGGCAGCCATTCCTGCCGGCGGTTCCGGTCCGCTCACGGTGGCCGCCCGGCTGACCCTTTCCGGTTACAGCGTGACGGTGCATGGGCAGGCCAGCATGGTGCGGGCCAGGGAACTGGCGCAGGTGGCCGGCCTGGCGGATGCCAAGGCGCTGAGCGCGCTGGCGGGAGACCCGGTTGCCGTGGACCTGAGCGCCGAGGGCCCGTGGATGCCTGCCGAGAGGATTCCTTTCAGCGATCTTTCCAGTGCCGGTTCCGCGAATGCGCAGCCCGTGGCCGGACAAGCCGCAAGACCCGCGGCCGACAGCCTGAGCGGAACCGTGACGGTGCGCAACGCGAACTGGAAGGCCGAGTATCTGACCAACCACGTGGAGATTGCGCAGGCTACGCTGCACCTGGGCAACGGCGAAAGCCGCTGGAACCCGGTGATTTTCTCTTACGGCCCGGTGAAGGGCACGGCGAGCCTGACCCTGCCCGCCTCATGCGACGCGCCGCAGTCATGCCTGCCCAGTTTTCAGATTCAATTCGACGACCTGGACGCGGAGACTCTGCAGGCCGCGTTTCTGGGAGCGCATGAGCGCGGCACGATGCTCTCGACGCTGATCGCCCGCCTGCGGCCTTCAACCGCGCCGGTGTGGCCGCGGCTGGAAGGCACGGTCAAGGCAGATTCCCTGATTCTGGGGCCGGTCACGCTGCACGGGGCGACGGCCACTCTGCACGTCCTTCCCACCGGGGTGGAAATTACCGGCCTCGATGCCGGCATTCTGGGCGGACGCGTACACGGATCAGGCACCCTGCATATGCCGCAGACCGACCAGGAAAAGCCCGCTTACACGCTGGAGGGGCAGTTCGAGAAGCTGAGCCCCGCGGCCGTGGGGCAGTTGATGGGAATGCACTGGCAGGGCGGTACCTTTGCCGCCGACAGCAAGATTGAGTTGGCCGGCTACACCGGCAAGGACCTTGCGGCTTCAACCAAAGGCACATTGCACTTTGAGTGGCGGCATGGAGCTGTGGCCGGAGCGGCTGCGCAGGTTCCGCAGGCGCTGGCGCGTTTCGACCGCTGGACCGCGGACGCCGCGATTGGCAACGGCGCCATCACGCTAGGGCAGAGCGAGGTGCAGCAGGGCTCGCGCAAGCGGGTTGTGGAAGGCGTTGTGACGCTGGGCGAACCGGCGAAGGCCGCGTTCACCGCGCCCAAAGATACGCCCACGAAGAAGCGCTAAATTCGCTGCCGTTACAATGGAGCCATGGCTTCCTCCGTTGCTGCTTCCCCTGTTCAAATCCGCTGCAAGGGCGTTCTGTTCGACATGGACGGCATTTTGATCTCGTCGCTGGGCTCGGTGGAGCGCAGTTGGACGAAGTGGTCCAACTTGCACGGCATCGATCCGGAATACGCATGCAAGATTGCGCACGGCTGCCGGGCGATTGAGACGGTGGCTAAGCTGCGGCCCGACCTGGACCCCGAGGTGGAGCTCAAGATCATTGAAGATATTGAGGTTGAGGATAACGAGGGGCTGACGGTGCTGCCCGGCGTGCTGAAGCTGCTGGCGGCGCTGACCGAGGCTGACGGCGCCCGGGACCGCTGGACGGTGGTGACCAGCGCCACGGAACGGCTGGCCCGGGTGCGCATGGCGGTGGGCGGCATTCCCGTGCCGGAGCGCATTGTGACGGCCGAACAGGTGACCCGGGGCAAGCCGCATCCGGCGCCCTTTCTGGCCGGAGCCAAACTGCTGGGCTTTGCGCCGGAAGAGTGTGTGGTGTTTGAGGATTCGTCCTCAGGCGCGCAGGCCGGCCGGGCCGCGGGATGCACGGTGGTGGCCACAACCTTTTCCCATGCGATCGAGACGCTGGACGCGGCGCACTATCTCATCACCGACGTGACCGGGGTGGGGGTAACGATCCTTCCCGGCGAGGAAGGGCTGGTTCTGGAGCTGACGCCGCTGGCGGGATAGAGTCTTATTCGTTGGCTTCGATGCGGCGGCCGTGGAGCTCCTGGATGGGGCGCGAGTTGAGCTTGAAGATTGCGGAAAAGTCTCTCAACTGGCTGCGGCTCACGGTCATCTCCTGCTCGAAGACGAACCAGCGGACGCCCTCGGTGCAGGGCGGAGTGCTGAGAGAACCCGTGAAGGTCCAATAGCCCTTGTCGTCGGGCAACAGGCCGCCGGAGTTCACCATTTCCGTGATGTTTGTGGTTGCGCCCACGGTTTTTGGCAGTTGCTCCCAGAGGGTGGCCAGGGTGGCATTCGGTTTGCCCATGTCTTCGAGCAGCCGCACGGCCACCACGGCCAGTTTGCCGTCGGCGCTGCGGTGCACCAGGTGGACCTCCATGTCAGTCAGCTTGCCTTTGACCGCCTGCTCGCTGGGGTGGTGGAAATGGTAATCGATGAGGTCGTAGCGGACGCCGTCGGCGACGATGTAGTTGCCGGGGTTCACGTGCACCACAATGGTGTGGCCGTTGTTTTCCACTTTGACCGGGCCGGCAATGTAGTGAAACTCGATGGGCTGCAGCCCCTTGTTCAGGCGGGCGCGGCGAATGTCGATGGGCGACTGCTCATGGCCGCGGGAGCAGGCCGCATAAGCCGGGTCCAGCCTTCCCCACAGTTCCGGGCCGGTCTTGCCCTGGTAGGACCATGGGGCGGTAGTTTGCGCGGCGGCCACAGCGGCCAGGCCAAGGACTAGAGCGGCAAGAATGGGAAAACGCATGGAGAACACCTCGACAAATGGACGCATGGGCACCCGGAAGCATTTTAAGTCATTGACGCCCAGGAGAGAAAAGGCGGAGAGGTTGACATGAAGGATGGAAGGCGGTGACTGAGCTGTCAGGCGCAGCGCCGGAGCAAACAAGGATGAGTATGAAACGGCGCGCGGGCGCGACAGGAAACAGATCATGTGATGGCTGTCTTCCAATTGTCTCCGGGCATAATCCGTTTCATGAACTCATCGAACAGAGGGACGGTAAAGGCAGTGTCGCCATGCGTAGGACTCCATATCATTCCCTTGCCGAGAAGGCTAGCCCGTGTGGGGCCCAAAGAGCTGACCTTTCTTCCAAGCTGTTCGGAAATATCGCCCGACCTATGCGGACCGGGCCCCAAGTCTGCCATCGCTCTCAGGTATTTTTTCTCCGCCGGGGTAAGCCGGTCGAATCGAACCCTGAAGAAGCTCTCATCGAGTGCGGCGATCGACTCGTCAGATGCATTTGAGACATCCGATGTCTGAATCGGGCTATCCTGCGCCAGGTTCCAGGTGTGTTTCCCCCATTCCTGCAAGAAGTAGGGATATCCCTGGGTCTTGTCAATGATGAGCTGAACCGCTTGAGGCTGAATATCGATCCCTTCGTTGTTGATGGGCCTGACAATGGCCTCTGTTGCGTCCGATGCGCTCAATGGGCCGATCTCCGGAAAATCGAACAGCCGTTCGGCATAGGACTTGGCATCGCCCATTCTTGCCCGCAACTGAGGCAGGCCGGCGCCAAGAACCGTAATCGGCAACTGCTCCTGAGAGCAGCGGTGAAGCGCAGAAATCAGAGCAGCCATCTGCGGTTCGAGAACGTATTGGAGTTCATCGATAAAGATAACGAGAGCAGTTCCTGCCGCCTTTGCAGCCGCACCAATTTGTTGGAGCAGCATGGAAAGATCTCCCTCGAGGTCGCCGTTGTCAGCCAGGCCCGGCTCAGGATCGTAGTCCATCCCGACCTCAATGTCGGAGTAAGTGATCTTCAGTTTGCTCGCGAAGCCTGCCAAGGCCCTGAGCCCTCGGATGGCATAATCTTTTGCAGCCTCTTTCTTGCTGAGATGGAGCAGGGCAAGCCGAAGAGATGGCGCAAGCAACGCTGGAAGCGAACGATTCTCCGGGGCTTCAATACGAACGGTCTGGATGCCCCCAGCTTCGGCGTCCCTGCGCATCTGGTCGAGCAGGACGGTTTTACCAACACCGCGCAAGCCAACCAGGATTACGCTCTTTGTCGGCCTGTTGATGCGCAGTCTCTGCAGGCGTATCTCAACGTCACGCCGGACGGCGCTGCGGCCAGCCAATTCTGGGGGAGGGCTGCCGGCTCCAGGAGCAAAAGGATTGCGGATCGGGTCCATATGTACCGATATTAGCAAAATTATCAAAATATTAAAATAGCTGTAATTTCAATATATTTCTGGATTGTCTGTCAATTGCCAGGCTGGAGGTTCCATTGATGGAGATCGAGGGCCAGAGACTCGCAAGAAAAACTGGACCCGCCGTGTGACGGGTCCAGTGAAGGTGATGCGGATGTGAGGCCGCGACTTGGCTACTTGGTTGCGGCAGCCTTGACGCCGGCCTGGGCAGCCAGGGTGGCGGCCTTGTCGGTGGCCTCCCAGGTGAACTCCGGCTCGGTGCGGCCAAAGTGGCCGTAGGCTGCGGTCTTCTGGTAGATGGGGCGGCGCAGGTTCAGGCTCTCGATAATGCCCTTGGGGGTGAGCGAGAAGTTCTTGCGGACCAGTTCGGTCAGCTTGGATTCGCTGACTTTACCGGTGCCGAAGGTCTCCACGCGCACGCTGACCGGCTCAGCCACGCCGATGGCGTATGCCAGCTGAATCTCGGCGCGGTCGGCCAGGCCTGCAGCCACAATGTTCTTGGCGATGTAACGGGCCATGTACGCAGCGGAACGGTCCACCTTGGTCGGATCCTTGCCGCTGAAGGCGCCGCCGCCGTGACGGCCCACGCCGCCGTACGTATCGACGATGATCTTGCGGCCGGTCAGGCCGGTGTCGCCCATGGGTCCGCCGATCACAAACCGCCCCGTCGGGTTGATGTGGTACTTGGTGTGCTCGTCCAGCCACTCGGCGGGAAGCACGGCCTGGATGACGTACTTGAGAATGTCAGCGTGCAGATCTTCATTGCTGACGCTCTCGGAGTGCTGGCTGCTGATGACCACGGCGTCGATGCGGGCGGGCTTGCCGTTCTCGTCGTACTCCACCGTGACCTGGCTCTTGCCGTCGGGGCGCAGGTAGGGCAGCTTGCCGCTCTTGCGCACCGCGGTCAACTGCCGGCAGAGCTTGTGGGCCAGCGAGATGGGAGCAGGCATCAGCTCGGGCGTCTCGTTGGAGGCGTAGCCGAACATCATGCCCTGGTCGCCGGCGCCGCCGGTGTCAACACCCTGGGCAATGTCTCCGGACTGCTTGTTGATGGTGGAGATCACGGCGCAGGTGTTGGAGTCGAAGCCGTAAAGGGCATTGTCGTAGCCGATGGAGGCAACCACGCCGCGCACCAGGCTCTGGAAGTCGACATAGGCCTTGGTAGTGATTTCGCCGGCAATGACCACCAGACCGGTGGCCGTGAGTGTCTCGGCGGCGACGCGGCTGTAGGGGTCCTGCTCCAGGCATGCGTCCAGAATGGCATCGGATACCTGGTCGGCAATCTTGTCCGGATGGCCTTCGGTGACAGACTCAGAGGTTAACAAAAAACGATCGCTCAACTTCAGACTCCTCCCCATTGAAGGGATTCAAATGGATGGCCTGCCGCGAAGGCTGGAACGCCCAGGATGAGCCGGCGCGAAGAGTGCAACAACTTCTCTTCTTCAGCCACTCGCCCGCATCGGTGAGACATGCCTGCACCCGCAAGCCGAGGCCTGAAGGTGCGTATGTACATGGTAATTGCGGCGGGGGGGCTGGGGCAACGATTCGCAGTGAACGGGGCGTAGTTCGCGCTCAAAGGGGCGCAGCGAGCCTTGAGCCGCAGGGGCTTGTGCGGCGGATAGCAGCGCGAGGCCTGCGATGCACCTGGGAATGCAGGTTTTGGAGAACAATGCCGGCTTAGCGGTTGAACAAGGAGTGTGCCCATGCATTCAGCGAATGAGCAGCCGATAGAGCCGAGTCATACGCGCCGCGAAGGTAGTCAGAAGCGGCGTGAATTTCCGGCATGGGCAGCAGGGTGCTCCACCAGCCGTTACGCAGACCGTAATAGCGGAAGGAGAGATAGGCTGCCGCGGCTACGGCGAGCAGCAGCAGGATGGCGCCGGCCCAGCGTATCCGTATCTCAATGGCGTCGCGGCGCAGGATGCGGGCTTTGCCCACGTTGGAGGCGAAGGCGGTCCAGGCGCGGTCGTCGTCGATCATTTGTCCTGAGGCGCTGTAGGCCTTGAGGAAGCGCTCGGTCCAGTCGTGCTCGTCCAGGCCGACGGCTCCTGCGTACCCGCGGACGATGCCTTTGCTGAGGATGCCGCCGGGAAGCAGGCGAAACCTCTCCTGCTCCAGCGCGACGAGCAGGCGCTGGCTGATTTTGGTGACCGCCGTGATGTCTTCAAGCGCGATGCCGCGGGAGAGCCGCTCCATGCGCAGGTCTTCTCCAAAGTTTCCCATCAGCGACCGGAAAAGGAGCAAAAACCCCAGGGATTTACCCCTAAACAATAAACCCGGAATCTGTTTCAGTCAAAGGAATTTATCGATTTACCCTTTATTTTCATCGGTCTGAGCCTGGCGAGGTGCGCCCTGGGCTATTGATCAAATATTTACTGTCTGCCGTGGCGGGCTGCGGCAGCGTTGGGGGCCCTTTGCGGCAGCGCGGGAGCAGGCCGAATGGGGCTGGCCAGGCTGTTACCCTGAAGGCGGGGTTTTTCTGCGCTACGGCGCCCCCTGGAGTCCTGCACGCGAATGAACAAGCTCGTCTTTGCCAATCTGCTGCGCCGTCCCATGCGCTCCATCATCAGCGTGCTGGCGGTGGCCATTGAAGTGATCATGATTCTGTCTATCGTGGGCGTGTTCATGGGCATGTTGAACGATCAAAAGCAGCGCACCAACGGCATTGGCGCGGACCTGATGATGCGGCCTTCGAACACCAGCACGATGAACGGGGTCAGCGGCGCTCCCATGCCGGCCAAGTTCGCCGAGCCGCTGCGCAAATTGGCCCATGTAGCCGTGGTTTCGCCGGTCATCATGAACCTCTCCACCAAGGGCTCGATCGAGATTCTGTACGGCATCGATTACAAGAGCTTCGATGCGCTGAAGCCCTTTGTGTTTGTCGCGGGCGGGCCATTCGCGGGGCCGAACGACGTCATCATCGACGATGTTCTTGCGCGCACCGACGGCGGCCTGCATGTGGGCGACACCATCACCGTGATGGGCCATCCCTTCCGCATTTGCGGCATTGTGGAAGCAGGCAAGGGCGGGCGCAAGCTGCTGCCCATCGACACGGTGGCCTCGCTGATGGGCGACGACGGCAAGGCTTCGCTGTTTTACATCAAGTGCGACGACGCGGCCAACATGAACGCGGTGATCCAGGAGATCCATGCCACGCGGGGTCTGGAAGACTACCCGGTGCAGACCATGGAAGACTGGAATTCGCAGATGACGCCGCAAAAGCTGCCGGGCTTCAACGTCGCGCTCGAGGTGATTATCGGCATCGCGGTGATTGTGGGGTTCCTGGTCATTTTCCAGTCGATGTATACGGCGGTGCTGGAACGGACGCGGGAGATCGGGATCTTGAAATCTCTGGGGTCGTCCAAGCTGACCATTGTGAGCGTGGTGCTGCGCGAGACCGCGGTGCTGGCTGTGGCCGGGGTGCTGGTGGGGATTGCGGGCACCTACGGGGTGCGGCTGCTGCTGAGCCACGTATTCCCGACGCAGCACTTTGAAATCACCGCCTTGTGGCTTGTCAAAGGAGCGGGAATCGCCTTTGCCGGAGCGTTGTGCGGCTCGCTTTATCCGGCCTGGATGGCGGCCCGCAAAGACGCCATCGATGCGTTGGCGTACGAGTAAATCCGCACCCTCCTCGGAACTGCTTGTGCAGGTGCGGACTGCGGCATGGTTGTACTGGTTGTCGTGGGTGTTAGCGGTCGGGAAGCCGGCGCCGGGAACCAGCGAAAACCCTCCCGGCCAGAAGGGGTTTGCGGCTCCCGTACGATTCGAGCAATTCCTGAAATGACCAATCTCGAAAACCAGGCTTCGCAAGGCGCGCGAACAGCGGCGAGTGGCGCGCTGCGATGGAATGAAAAGGGAAACCCATTCCGGGAAACGCCGTAGCCGTATCGAATCTGAAAAATGCGCCTTCTGGACCCCTGTGATTGCAATCACTCGACACTGTTCCCACCGGATGGTACGCTTCGATTGACTTTTCCGCGCTGTTCTGCGAGGTCGCATATTCCGGGGCCTTTCGCGATACGGATTCAAACCATCAGTAGGGAGGATTTGTGACTGCTCAGTATTGGGTGAATATCTTTCTGGCCATGAGCGCACTTTCGCTCGTAGTGGCCTTCTTCTTCGCGCGCCAGGTGATCGGCTCGGTCACCGGGATCAAAATGGCCGGAGCATTTCTGAAGCGGCCGTACAAGGCCGTGCCGGTTCTGCTGGGCCTGCTGCTTCCCACCCTCGTCCACGCGCAGGAAAAAACGGGCGGCGAAGCCAGCCTGGTGCTGCCGGATTTGTCGTCAGTCAGTTTCTTCGGCTTGAACGGGCACAACCTTTTGGCGGTCGGACTGGCATTCTGCGCCCTCGGCTTGTTGTTCGGCATGGCGATCTTCGTGCAGTTGAAGAACCTGCCGGTTCATAAATCGATGCGCGAAATGTCCGAACTGATCTATGAGACGTGCAAGACGTATCTGATCACGCAGGGCAAGTTCATCATGCTGCTCTGGGCGTTCATCGCGGTCATCATCTCGCTTTACTTCGGCATTCTGGCGCCGGTGGGCAATGTTGCCGTTACTCTGCCCATCATCCTTGGGTTCAGCCTGGTCGGCATCGCCGGCAGCTACGGAGTGGCGTGGTTCGGAATTCGCGTCAACACCTTTGCCAACTCCCGCGTGGCATTTGCCGGATTGAAGGGCAAGCCGTATCCGCTGTTTGCGATTCCGCTGAAGGCCGGCATGAGCGTCGGCATGATGCTGATCTCGGTCGAACTGCTGATCATGCTGTTCATCCTGCTGTTCGTCCCGGCCAGTTATGCCGGCCCCTGCTTCATCGGCTTCGCCATTGGCGAATCCCTTGGCGCCGCGGCCCTGCGTATTGCCGGCGGCATCTTCACCAAGATCGCCGATATCGGCTCCGATCTGATGAAGATCGTGTTCAAGATCAAGGAAGACGATGCGCGCAACCCTGGCGTCATCGCCGACTGCACGGGCGACAACGCGGGCGACTCGGTTGGCCCCAGCGCCGACGGCTTTGAGACCTACGGCGTTACCGGCGTGGCCTTGATCACCTTCATCCTGCTGGCCGTCAAGAGCCCCACGACGCAGGCGGAACTTCTGGTCTGGATCTTCGTCATGCGCGTGGCCATGCTGATCTCCAGCTCGGCCGCCTACTTCCTCAATGGCTTCATCGCCAAGATCAAGTACGCCAACTCCGACGAGATGGACTTTGAAGCGCCCTTGACCTCGCTGGTCTGGATCACCTCCATCGTTTCCATCGCCCTGACCTACGTCGTCACCTACCTGATGATCCCCACCATGGGCGACGGATCGCTCTGGTGGAAGCTGGCTTCGATCATCTCCTGCGGAACACTGGCAGGCGCGCTCATCCCCGAATTGGTCAAGGTCTTCACCTCAACCAACTCGGCTCACGTGCAGGAAGTGGTCACCTCCGCGAAGGAAGGCGGAGCATCGCTGGGCATCCTGTCCGGCCTGGTGGCCGGCAACATGTCGGCCTACTGGCTTGGCCTCAGCATGGTGGCGCTGATGGGCCTGGGCTATTTCTTCAGCCAGGGAGCGGCCATGGCTGGCATGATGCTCGCTCCGGCTGTCTTCGCATTTGGCCTGGTCGCCTTCGGCTTCCTGGGCATGGGACCGGTCACGATCGCGGTCGATTCCTACGGCCCGGTTACCGACAACGCGCAGTCTGTTTATGAGCTGTCGCTGATCGAAACCATTCCCGGCATCGAAGCCGAGTTGAAGAAGGACTTCGGCATCGACGCGAAGTTCGAGCGCGCCAAGTACCTGCTGGAAGCCAACGATGGAGCTGGCAACACCTTCAAGGCAACGGCCAAGCCGGTGCTGATCGGCACCGCCGTTGTGGGCGCAACCACGATGACCTTCTCGATCATCATGGCTCTGACCCACGGCTTGACCCAGAACGTGGAAAAGCTCTCTCTGCTGCACGCGCCCTTTATGCTTGGGCTGATCTGCGGCGGCGCAATCATCTACTGGTTTACCGGCGCTTCCATGCAGGCGGTCACCACCGGCGCTTACCGCGCGGTGGAGTTCATCAAGGCCAACATCAAGCTGGAAGGCGTGGACAAGGCTTCGGTCACCGACAGCAAGAAGGTGGTCGAGATCTGCACCAAGTACGCGCAGAAGGGTATGTTCAACATCTTCCTCGCCGTCTTCTTCGCCACCCTCTCGTTCGCGTTCATGGAGCCGTTCCTGTTCGTCGGCTACCTGTTCTCGATTGCGATCTTCGGCCTCTACCAGGCGATCTTCATGGCCAACGCCGGCGGCGCCTGGGACAATGCCAAGAAGGTTGTTGAAGTCGACCTGAAGATGAAGGGCACGCCCCTGCACGACGCAACCGTGATCGGAGACACCGTCGGCGATCCGTTCAAGGACACTTCGTCGGTGGCCATGAATCCGATCATCAAGTTCACCACGCTGTTCGGCCTGCTTGCAGTCGAGCTCGCCGTTACGCTCACGGCAACCAATCCGATGCTCACGCACGTGCTGACCGTCGCATTCTTCCTGGTGTCGATGTTCTTCGTGCACCGGTCGTTCTACGGCATGAGAATCGAATCCAAGGGATAGCAACCGGATCCCGATTTGTAAGTCGATGCGGCTTCATGCGCTTGCGCATGAGGCCGCATTTTTTTGGCTTGCATTTCCCGCCGGACACGGGAAGCCGCTTGACTTTCGCCTAGATACGTATCACGGTATATATCAAGGAGACGCACAATGGCATCTGCCGCAAAAGCCAAGGTATTCATGACCGGAAGAAGCCAGGCCGTCCGCATCCCTGCGGAGTTCCGCTTTTCCACCGATGAGGTCTATATTCGCCGCGACCGCCAAACCGGAGACCTGATCCTGTCGCAGGCGCCGGGCGGATGGGGGGAAATATTCGCCGCGCTCGACGAGGCCGGCATTCCCCAGGACTTCCTGAGCGACCGTGTTCAGGGCGCGCCCCAGGTGAGGAAGGAACTGTGAGCCGGGCCTGGATGATCGATACCAACACGGTCAGCTACATCGTCAAGGGAAACTCACCGGCTGCACGCGCACGGCTCGCGCGCCTGCCGAAGGACGAGGCGGTGTGCATTTCATCGATTACAGCGGCCGAAATCCGCTTCGGGCTGGCCCGCAAGCCGATCCCTTCCGCTTTCCGCGCCGCGATGGAAGGCTTTCTCGCAAAGATTCCCATTCTGCCCTGGGGCAGTGAGGAAGCCCTTGTGTACGGGGAGCTGCGCGCAAAACAGGAAGCCGCAGGAAAACCCCTTGAGAGTATGGACCTGTTGATTGCCGCGCATGCCATCTCTGCCGGAGCCCGGCTAGTGACCCACGATGCCGTCTTCCGGCAAGTAGAGGACCTGCCCGCAACCGTCGATTGGGCTACCGACCTATAAAACGGAAGCCTGCATTTCAGCCAGGGTCTGGAGTTGCCGGCCTTGCTGGTCGAAGTTGGCTGGATCGAGCCAGGCTTCAAAGGCGCGCTTGCGGGCGGGCCACTCGCGGTCGAGCATGGAGAACCAGGCGGTGTCGCGGTTCAGGCCTTTGACGACCATGTGCTGGCGGAAGATGCCTTCAAAAGTGAATCCGAGACGCTCCGCGGCGCGGCTGCTGGGGTAATTATCCGCGTTGCACTTCCACTCGTAGCGGCGATAGCCGAGGTGTTCAAAGATGTGGCCGGCCATCAGAAACATGGCCTCAGTGGCCGCGGTGGTGCGCTGCAGGGAGGGCGCCAGCAGGATGTTGCCCACCTCGACCACCCCGTTCGCCGGATCGGCGCGCATGGTGCTGGCCCAGCCTTCGGCTTTCCCGGTTGAGGTGGGCACAATGGCGAGAAAGACAAAGCCAGCCGCATTCTGCTTCTGCTCACTGGCTTGGCGCAGGTCGGCTTCAGAGGCATACGGGCCGTCGAAGAGCCAGGTCCAGAGCTCGTCGTGGCCGTTGACCGCCTGCCAGAGATCTGCGGCGTGGCGTCCTGCGTTGAGCGGTTCCAGGGCTACAGTGCGGCCGCGGAGGGTAACCGGGAGGGGTTGAGGCACGGGCTTCCAGTTGAGCGGGGCAGGGGTAGCTGTGGGCATGGGAACAGGCTATCAGGCGAGGAGTGCCAATCGATTTTGAACCGGTTACGGGATTCGATTTCGAGGCTCGGTTTCGAGGTTGGCAAAGTTGGCCAATAATCCTATACTGCAACCGAGGTGCCTTATGCCTACTCGCAATGTCAGCCTGACCAAGGAACTGGATCAATTCATCGCTTCAAAGGTAGAGGCAGGGCTTTACGCCAATGCCAGTGAAGTAATGCGCACGGCCCTGCGCCTGTTGGAGAAGGAAGAGCGCGAGTATGAGGAGAAGCTGGCCGCGCTGCGCGTCGCGATTGCCGAGGGAGATGCAGCCGGAGATGCCGAAGAGGGCGTCTTTGAGAGGCTCTATGGCTACATCGATCAACTAGCCGCAGGGAATGCTGAAGAGATTGCCTAGATACAGTGTCTCCAGGCCCGCGCAATCGGATATGCGGGCCGTCATCAGGTATACGGTCGAAAGATGGGGCGCCAATCAGGCTGTCCGATATGTTCATGGCCTTCAAGCCTGCTTTGAAAACCTTGCGCAGAATTCTGGAATGGGCCGTCCATGCGATGAGATCAGCGCTGGGCTGCAAAGGCATGAACATGGGAAGCATGTTGTGTTTTACAGGTTGCAGCCCGGCGGAATCCGTATAATCCGCGTCCTCCATCAGCAGATGCTGCCGGCCAAGTCAAAATTCGAGTCTTGAACTGGATGGGGCTGATCCCGCATCTGGAAATCGACTGCAATCTCCACAATTCGCACAGGCGGGAGGGCAAAGTGCACCGTTTTTGCGCCTTGTTCCGGAAGTTGGGGAGGACTAGGCTTGAGTTTGGGACGACCAGAGACGGCAAAAGGGGCGCTGCACTGAAAATGGGGCAGAATGAACCCCTGAAGTCCGCGCCATGCAAGGCCGTTTGGAGCTTTCCACAGGCAATTGCCGGGGTTTGGCAAGCAGGTGCCGGGAATGGCAACAAAATACAAGATATTGTGGTTTCTTGTTGACACGTACCACAGAGAGCGCTATTTTTTCATCTGCGGCTGTAAACGGATTGTAACGAACTCAGGCTGGAAGACCCGCCGGCAGGCCGCTCAGAGAAAAGAAGTCGCGGTAATTTTCAAATCCCCGTTTTACGTTCTTTGCAAGCGCTTTAACCAGCACTCATCCAGGCCGCATTGCGCCGGATAGGGAGCGGTATTCACCCATTTTGCCGATCGAGAGGATTCCATGAACGAGGTCCAGTTACAGACATCAGCAGCTGCCTTGCAGACTCCGTACACCCAGCGGGGCCTGATTTTTTCACGCCGGTTTACCACCGAGGGCGTATCGCCCTACAGCGAACTGCAATGGGAACGGCGGACAGCGTCGATCACCGACACCAAGGGGAACACGATCTTCGAGCAAAAGGACGTTGAGGTTCCCGAGGACTGGTCGATGACGGCGACCAATATTGTGGCCTCGAAGTACCTGCATGGAAGGATTGACACTTCGGAGCGGGAGACGGGGGTGCGGCAACTGGTGGAGCGGGTGGCGGAGACCATCCGGGACTGGGGCCAGGCCGGGGGCTACTTTGCCACGGCCGGAGACGCGTCCGCCTTCCACGACGAGCTGGCGCACATGCTGCTGACGCAGAAGGTGGCGTTCAACTCGCCGGTGTGGTTCAACGTGGGCTGCGACCGCCTGGAGCCGCACGCGAACGGCCAGAACTGGCACTGGGACCCGTCCACGGGCGGTGTGAAGTTTGCCTCGACCGGCTACAAGAATCCGCAGTGCTCGGCCTGCTTCATCAACTCGGTTGAGGATTCGATGGCAGGCATCATGGACCTGGCCAAGACCGAGGCCCTGCTTTTCAAATTCGGCTCGGGCACGGGGACGAATTTCAGCTCGCTGCGTTCCAGCCGGGAAACCGTGTCGGGAGGCGGTACGGCCAGTGGTCCGCTCAGCTTCATGCGCGGCCTGGACGCGTTTGCCGGGGTCATCAAGTCGGGCGGCAAGACGCGGCGCGCGGCCAAGATGGCGATTTTGAACGTGGAACATCCGGACATTGTGGATTTCATCGAGTGCAAGTCAAAGGAAGAGGCCAAGGCCTACTCGCTGATCAGGGCCGGATACGACGGGTCGGGTCCGGATTCGGAGGCGTATTCGTCGATCTTCTTTCAGAACGCCAACAACTCGGTGCGGGTGAGCGACGAGTTCATGCGCGCTTATGAGAACGACGGCGAATACTCCACCTATACGGTCAACGGCCACACGCCGGTAGCCTCCTACAAGGCCCGTGAGATCATGCACAAGATTGCCGAAGCCACCTGGCTGTGCGGCGATCCGGGCATGCAGTTCGACACGGTGATCAACCGCTGGCACACCAGCAAGAACACCGGCCGCATCAATGCGTCGAATCCGTGCTCGGAGTACATGTTCCTGGACAACTCGGCGTGCAACCTGGCCAGCTTCAACCTGCTGAAGTACGTGACCCCGGCTGGCGTCTTCGACATCTCGGCATACCGGCACTCGGTTTCAGTGGTGATCACGGCGATGGAAATTCTGGTGGACAACTCGGGATACCCGACCGAGGCCATCGCGCGGAACTCGCACGATTACCGGCCGCTGGGACTGGGCTACGCCAACCTGGGCGCGATGCTGATGGCCCTCGGCCTGCCGTACGATTCGGCGGCCGGGCGCGACCTGGCAGCGAGCCTGACGGCGATCACGTGCGGCCAGGCCTATTTGCAGTCGGCGATCATTGCCGCCAACTGCCCGCCGGTTGCGTCGGCGACGCCGCTGACCGCTACCGTGGAGCGCCAGGGCGGCGCCTGCCCCGGCTACTACGTCAACCGCGAGCCATTCCTGGACGTGATCCGCATGCACCGCGCCGAGGTGAACAACATTGGCAAATCGCGCGCGAGCGGCGAGCCTTTCAGCGTGCCGCAACTGGACGCGCTGATCGACTCCAGCCGCGAGTGCTGGGACATGGCGCTGATTTATGGCGAGCGCTATGGCTACCGCAACTCGCAGACCACGGTACTTGCGCCTACCGGTACGATCGGCTTCATGATGGACTGCGACACCACCGGCATTGAACCGGACCTGGCACTGGTGAAGTACAAGAAGCTGGTGGGCGGGGGCATGATCAAGATCGTCAACAATACCGTGCCCGCGGCGCTGTTCAAGCTGGGCTACGACAACGACGAGGTGAACGCCATCGTCAGCTACATTGACGCGACCGGGACGATTGAGGGCGCGCCGGGCATCAAGCCGGAGCACCTGTCGGTCTTCGATTGCAGCTTCAAGCCGGCCAAGGGCACGCGCTCGATTCATTACATGGGGCACATCAAGATGATGGCGGCAACGCAGCCGTTCCTTTCCGGCGCCATCTCGAAGACCGTGAACCTGCCCCAGGAAGCCAGCGTGGAGGACGTAGCCGAGGCCTATGCCGAGAGCTGGCGTCAGGGCATCAAGGCGGTGGCCATTTATCGCGACGGGTCAAAGGGCACGCAGCCGCTGAATACCAGTCTGGACGCGAAGAAGGAGCCCTCGGCGCTGGACGCAGTGGGCAGCCGTGTGCTGGCTTATCTGGCCGCCGCACAGCCCGCCGCAGAGGCCGATGTAAAAGCCCTGGAGGCCAAGATCGGCGACAAGCTGGAGGTGAGCGCCAGGCAAGTGGTGGCTGCAGCCACAGCCTTCCAGAAGGCGTTGGAGGAGATTGCCAAGGCAGCCGCGGTGCCGCTGCTGGCGGCCTCGCCGGCGCTTGATGCTGGAGTGGAGGCAGGCAAGGATGCGGTGCAGGATCCGAACGGGCCGCCACGCGCAGTCCGCCACCGGCTGCCGGATGAGCGCGCTTCAATCACCCACAAGTTCTCCATCGCCGGGCACGAGGGCTACATTACGGTGGGCCTGTACCCCACGGGCCAGCCGGGCGAAATCTTCATCAAGATGGCCAAGGAAGGGTCGACGGTCTCCGGCCTGATGGACGCCTTTGCCACCTCGATCTCGCTGGCATTGCAGCACGGGGTACCGCTCAAGGTGCTGTGCGAGAAGTTTGCCCATACCCGCTTTGAGCCTTCGGGCTGGACCGGGAACGAGCAGATCGGTTACGCGAAGAGCCTGATGGACTATATCTTCCGCTGGCTGAACCTGCGCTTTCTCTCCGGCACGCAGTTGACTCTGTTTGCCGACCTCGGGCTGCAGGCGCCGCAACTGCCGGCTTCGCCGAGCCTGATTCCCGACAGCGAACACGAGGAAGATGTGGCGGGTTCGCAACATCATCTGGCCAAGCTTGCCGAGGAGGTCGCCAAGCGGCTGAACCAGGTGAGTAGCCACAGCCAGGGCGGGGGAGGCGGCATTGCGCCGGAGACACAGGCATGGGCTGCTTCGGCCACCAGTCCCACCCATGGACCGAGCCTGCAGGACCGCGGGATCTACCATGCCGCCGATGCCATGCGCGAGATGTACGAGATGGGCGATGCGCCGAGCTGCTCGACCTGCGGAGCCATCATGGTCCGCAACGGCAGTTGCTACCGCTGCATGAGCTGCGGCTCAACCAGCGGCTGCAGCTAGAAGAGCAAAAGGGTCGAGGCAGACGCGTAGTTGGGTAACGCATGCGACTGAAGTTGATGGCCAACTAAATTGGCCGTCAACTTCGGCCCGCTGCGAAGAAGCCTGATTCGAGAAACCTCCTCTAGCCTCATCGCCTGAGCTTTTTCGGCCCGCGGGTTGCCATTTGGGGTCGCAGCCGCGCCGTATCCCAGCTAATAGCTGGTCCGGGCCCGGTATTCCATGTCGCAGACGTGTTGATGAGGGGCAAGTCTGCGGCCCAGGACTGCTCACCGGGCGAAGACCTCCGCGATGATATGCGCAGAGTCTCTGGCTCCCGGGTAGACGGAATCCGTCAGTTGTAAGTGGCCAGAGTAAGGGCTTCCCAGCAAAATATCCTCTTCCGTCTTGTTTTGAGCCAGTCATTCGGGATGACTTAGATAGGACCATTACTTACTGGAGACCCCGGAGCGCACTGTACATCAAAGGAGTATTTGCTATCATGGCTTTCTCGATCCACAGCATTAGGTCAGTATGTCCGTAGGGGAAAGCCAAGTGGGAAGGGGCAATACTTATGGCATCCAGGATAACTAGAAGGAGAGCGGTATCGCTGCTGATATGAAGAACTTTCTTCAAGGTGCAAATCCGGGGCCTTTGGAATGGAAGGCGGAACCTGAAAAGAGCCAGGCCGAACAGGTGCAAGCTTTTGCCTATCTCGAAGGATTAGTCAGGTATATGAAGTCATTTCCCGGAGTGCATTTCATCACGGCTTCGAAGCCTATGCTCTTTACCGGGATTCGGCTCATGGCCGGGATTTTGACATTCAGGAAATTGCCGGTATTGCGAATCGGATAAGTTCAGCTATTACATTCCAGGTTCAAAATAATTTTGCGCTTTCAGCCAGCGAGGTGTTCGCATTGCTTAACGGCTTTGTGCATCGGTTTGCGACGGAGAGGGCTGTCAAGGCGGTGCGGCTGGACGGCGCGCCGTATGGCCCGAGTTCAGCTCCATGTCCGGAGATAGCGACAAAAGGCAGCGTCGAGATCGCTTGGGACCAGTTTTCCCGGACCGCTGCGGATGTAAGTGAGATTCTTGCAGGGCGTCAGCAGATTCCTAATGGTGTCTGGTTTGGCAGTAAGCCCGTCACGCCGGAATGTTATCTGCTAGCTCTGGCGGATGTTACAGGAACGCTGATCGTGAAAGGCCTGCCGCCAGCAAGTGTATCTATTTTGCCCGCTGAACTTACTGCCGGCCAGTGGGTTGCCAAGGACTCAGCTTCCGTCTGGCACTGGCGTCCCTTTCCGATGGATTTCCACTCCGCGCATCTGATGGAACTTGCCCGGCTTCAGACTTGGACGATCAAACCTGCAATACTGTCCTGTTAGCAGGGGCAACACTGCCGGGGATTCTTGTAGGCGAGGTGGAGATTTCCGGACCAATCGCTACGATTCCCAGCGGAATCTGAATATATTGTCGAGAACCTGGCCAGGAGTGGTGACGGACTGAGGCCGCGCTATCGCCACATTCCCATATGTGGTCATCAAGCGCTGACATGATGCAGGAAGATCGCGCGCCTGGTGCTTAGTAACAGTCTTAAAATGTGCGGTTTTCTCGGTCAGTTGGCGCGAGTGCGATGCATCTGCATTTTCCAGGCCGCACCCTCTTGGGCCAAGATTCTTATGGTAGCATCTTTCTAATAGTAGTAGCTCGCGTCATCACGTCACAGAGGGCCTCACCCGCCTAAGGAGAGTGTAATTTTAATGAGTCTGCCTTCCGATCGTTCAGGCTTAAATTTTCAAGGGGCGAAACCACAGACTTCCGCTCGTTCTGCTTCAATGGGAAGTTTCGCGCCGCCGGAAGAGGAGTCGTTGCGCGATATTCTCCGCGTATTGCGCAAGCGGCGATATGTGATCCTGGCTTGGACCCTGGGCGCTCTGGCTATTGCCTTGCTGATATGCGCAGTGATGAAGAATCATTACATCTCCACAGCCACACTGCTAGTTGACAAGAAGGGCTCCAGTGGCCTGGACGTCGGCAGCCTATCCGGTCTGGCTTCTGCCATGGGCGGTGGGGATGATCTGAAGACAGAACTACAGACACACGCCGCTGTTTTACAGAGCGATACAACCGTTCTCATGGTTGTTCATCGTCTGGGCCTTGATAAGGTGGCTCCTTACAAATACGTGCCGGGCCGTTTTGGCTGGAATCACGCAATCAAAGCCGAGCTTGGCCTCCCGTTGGAAAGGACAACAGTCACACGGGAGCGCATCATTGGAATGATCACGAGCGGACTCAAGGTTGTGCCGGAACAAGACACACGGCTGATTACAGTCTCGTACACGAGCACCGATGCACAACAAGCAGCTGATTTGGCCAATGCATTTGTCAATGTATATATTCAGGAATATCTCCAGAATAACTTCCAGGCAACAGCACGGGCATCCGACTGGCTCACCGGCCAGTTAGACGATCTGAAGGCCAGAGTGGCCGATTCGCAGCAAAAACTCTCCGATTACGAAAGTAAGTCTGGATTGAGCGTCTTGATGCTGTCAATGAGCGGAGGAACCAGCAGCTCAGGATCAGGCGGGGGGGGAGGTTCCATGGGCGGAGGGATGCATATCCCCGCGGTGGACAAGCTTGCTGCATTGAACCAGGAACTGACCTCCGCCGAGGCAGACCGGATCACCAAAGAGGCAATCTATCATCTAACTCAGACGCAAAGTCCTGAGGTAGTTATGGGGCTCGGTACGAGCAGCCTAACAACTGCCGGCGGATCTGCTGTTATAGGTGGTGGACAAGGACTTGGAACTTTGCAAGGTCTTCGGCAACAAGAAGCAAGCCTACGGATACAATACGGAGACGCATTAACAAAGTACGGGGCGAATAATCCTCATCTCGCGGAGATGCAGGGTCAGATGACAGCGCTGAACCAGGCAATCCGGGATGAGCTGAAACGAATCAACGAGCGCGCTAAGAACGATTATGAACTAGCCCTGCAGACTGAAGATGGAATTCGGAAGGCTTATGTCCAGCAGTTGGATGACGTCAACAAGCTCAATGACAATACAATTCAGCTTGAAGTATTAGCCGGCGAAGCTTTATCCAACCGGGAGCTATATCAAGGGCTGTATTCAAAGCTGCAGTCCGCCAGTATTCAGGCGGGTGTGAGCGCCACCAATCTAGTGCTGGTGGATGAGGCTCGCCCGACAGCTGTACCTGTACGTCCGAATTGGAAACTTTATCCTGCTATTGGCCTGGGGGGCGGGCTTTTCCTGGGCATTGCATTTGCCTTCATTTTCGAGAATCTGGATGACTCCCTGGTGACCACCGAGCAAGTGGAGAATGTTGGTTTGCTTCCGGTGCTGACCTACATTCCACTGACTCGGCCCGAGGACAAGGACGGCGGCAAGCCGGCAGGGGCGGCTGCGAACGAGGCGCTCAATCCTCTGGAGCAAAGCCCCCTGATTGTCCGCTCGAATTCTCCGGCGGCAGAGTCCTACCGCGCATTGCGAACTGCCATTATGCTCTCTGCGGCAGACAACCCATTGCGAGTGCTGCTGGTGACCAGTTCACTTGGCGGCGATGGCAAGACCACGATTTCGTATAATCTTGCCGTCGCATTTGCGCAGCATGGCCAGCGGGTTCTTCTATTGGATGCGGATATGCGCAAGCCGAGGATGCATACACTATTTCGCACCAGGAAAAGTCCGGGTCTTAGCGAAGTGCTGACGGGCGGCATACAACTGGAGAAAGCACTGTTTGCGCATGACTCCTTGAGTAACCTCTTCTTATTGCCTTCCGGTACTCCGCCGCCGAACCCAGCGGATCTTATAGGCTCCAAGCGTTTTGATGCCCTCCTGGAGGAGGCGAAGACGCAATTTGACCTGGTGATTATCGACAGTCCGCCGGTGCTGATGGTGACTGACGCCGTGATCCTCTCGACCAAGGCAGATGGCACGATCATTGTTGTCCGTTCACAGAAGACTACCCGGCCTGTGTTGAAACGGGCTGTTGACGTTCTCTCCCATAGCTATGGCCGCAAGCTCGGCTTTGTGGTCAACGGCATGGATACCAAGTCGGTGGAATACTACTATTCCTATGGTTACTACGGCGACAACAAGTACTATGGCGAGGAGGCTTGAGATGAAGCTGCGAATTTGTTCCTGCTCCGTACTGGCGTTCTCAACTGCCATGTTTGCAGTAGCGATGCATGCGCAATCGACTGGAACGGCATTGCAGAATAGTTCTGGTATGAGCAGCGCGGGGAGTGTTTCCGCTGCGGCAATGCCCGCGGCGGGATCAAGCCTGACGGCTATTCCAGAGGACTTTTCCAAGTTGAAGATAGCTCCCGGATTTCTGCTGGATGTGGAGGTATACGATGAGCCGGATCTTTCAGCCCACCTCCGAGTAGGGGAGAATGGAAATGTGATTATGCCCCTGGTCGGACCTATCCATGTGGCAGGCGATACTCAGGCAGAGGCGCAACAAAAGGTCCAGGAATCGCTCAAGTCGGCCAAGATTCTCACCAATCCCCAGGTGACGTTGAACGTGGTTCAGTATGTTTCCACGCTTGTGACCGTTTTGGGCGAGGTGGGTTCGCCGGGGCGCCTACAGATGCTGGCCCCACACAGCTTGCTGGATGTGATCTCGTTAGCGGGCGGGGAAACGGCGTTCGCAGGCGGCGTGATTCAGGTGCGGCATGAGGAAGCCGGAAAGGTCACAACGGCCAGCTATCACTATGGGCGCAGCAGCAACGGAGATACGATCAGCGGGATCATGGTGCATGACGGCGATACAGTGATCGTGGCTCGAGCCGGGATTGTCTATGTGCTGGGAGCGGTTGCCCGCCCCGGCGGCTACTTGATGCAAGAGGATGGGAAGCTCGATGCGGCTCAGGCACTCTCGCTTGCCCTGGGCACGACGATCCAGGCAAAAACCGGCAGCATACATATTATCCGCCGCAGGCCCGACGGTACCTTCGTGGAGTTTGGGCTGAACTATCAGGATATGGTCAACGGGAAGGTCACTCCACCCCAACTGCAGGCGCAGGATATTGTCTACGTGCCGGTGAGCAAGCTCAAGAATGCACTTACTGATTCAACGAGCGTAATCAGTGCGGCTACATCGGCGGCAATTTACACGCTGCGATAGACATGCGTATTCCGAGGTGGTAGGTTGAACACAAGACGTCTCTCGTTCTTGCCGTGGGATATCTATTCCTGGAAAAAGGCCTTTCAGTGGTCAGGTATTTCCGGACTGGCAATGCTGTCACTCCTTATGTCCGGATTACAGCTGCCTGGAAATGCTAGCACCCTGACGGTGCACGAGAGTGCGACTTCAATCTGGCTGATTCGCGCTCCATTTACCTTCCTGGCCGTTTTGCTTTTGATGTCGAGACCTTTTTTCGCCAGAATAAACTTTCGCGACTTTCGCTACTGGTTTCTTGTCTTCCTGGTTTGGTTCTCAGTGTCAGTAGTCTGGTCGACGTTTCCCATCATCACTGCGGGCAAAGCGTTGGAGTTTGTGACTGCCGCACTGGTCGTACTCCAGGCATCCCGGGATCAGCACGCATTACAGAGGCTCGAAGGCATATATAGCCTAACCCTGCTATATCTCTCTCTCCTGGCGCTTATCTCCCTTCTCGGATTCGTAGCCAGAGTGCCATCCTTTGTTACGACCGGAGGGCATGGACTCTTCTCCAATACCATTGCGAACTCGCCATTTTTCTCGGGCAACGGTTTGGGATATATTTCGATATCGTTGCTTCTGGTTGGCTACGCCGAATGGCAGTTATGCGGCGTGAAAGGCGCACGGGGCCTGCTTCAACTGATCTTTCCATTCGCGACCTATGCGGTCTCTTCCAGCAGGACCTCATTGGTTATCCTGCTGCTCGGAGTCTTTGTCATCTTGTTTCGTAAGTCCAAGGTACTTTTGATTATGTTTTGCATTTCCATAGGCACGGCACTAGTCTTCTTCCGGGGTGCCATCCTTCACCGTCTTCAGGGCAGTGAAAGTACCGGCAATATGGAGAATCTTACTGGAAGAACGGTGATGTGGGTGGCGGCCCTGCGCGAATGGAGAAAACAGCCCTGGATTGGCTACGGCGGCGGGGCGGGCGGCAAATATGTGCTGAGCAAAATTGGAGATGTTGGTGCGGCGAAGATGAGTAATCTTCATAGCGGCCTGATGGAATGCCTGTCGGGACTCGGCATTATTGGTTTTGTCCTGGGCGTTTCGATACTCGTTTGGGCGACGGTAAGTGCTCTTCGAAGCTGGAAGAAGCATCCTTCCTATTCCGGACTCTATATTTGGGTCATCAGCTTCTGGATTACGTCAATCATGTCGATTGGGGTTCTAGGCTGGATGGGTGGCATGGTCACCATCTATCTGGTTCTCCTGGCGCATCTGGATGTTCTTCGCCGGGAGGGGGCTAATGCTGGCTATGCGCCAATGCCATCCGCATTGGTTGACAATGGCGCAAGGGTTTAGGCGTTTGTACGGGCCAGATCTGTATCCGAAAGTGCCTGCCGTCAATGCCAATCACATTCATTGCTCTCCTCAGCGCGGCCCAGCATCTGGACACACCCGGCTGACCCTGCGCCGGTGCGGAATTGTTCGATCTGAAGATTTACGGAATCATCGAAACCACGGAAACCGGAAGATGATGCGTTTTGTGATGGCGGTTATTCTTTGGACTGAGTGTCGGCCTCCTGGAATCTGCAGGCCAGAGTTGGCATGTTTACCGAATGCAGCGGTTGAGCGGATTCCTGGCTTCTGGGATCGGTAGAGTAACATTTGGCATTAGAGGATTTTCACTTCGTTTTGTCATTGCATCTAGGTGCAAGGTGGCTTTTCTTTTGCCCGCGGTCGCTGGCCCGCCTGCGAGCGCCGCGACGAGAGAAAAGCCAGCCGACTACCCGGTATCTGCAAGAGCGGAAATGAAAATGCTATGGCACACACTGTTTGCACGGCAAGGAAGATGATACATTGCACAGTCATACCCCAAAGCTATCGTCTTCAGGCGGCGCCATGATCGCAGGGGGCGAGCCTAGGCGTCCGGGGTATCTCGTTTCGCTGCGCAACCGCCTGGCCCGCAACCAGTGGATGGTTGCCGATCAGGCGCTTGTGAGCGGCATGAACTTTCTCACCACCGCGCTGCTGGCGCGCATGCTGGGCGTTCAAAACTTCGGTATTTTCAGCATATTCTACTTTGTTCTGCAATACCTCAACTCCATCCAGTTGGCGCTGATTGTCAGTCCCATGATGAGCTTTGCGCCGCAGATGCAGGCCGCGGGGGAACGCCGCACGTATCTACGCGGCATGGCCGGCTACCAGTATATTTTTTCAGTGAGTTGCGGCGCGGCGATTCTGATTTACACATTGCTTGAGCGATTGCACCTGGTCAGGTGGCAGATGGATGGCAGTGTAATTCTGCCTTTTATTCTTACAGTTTTTTGTTTCCAGGCACAGGACTGGTTCCGGCGGTTCTGCTTTGTGCAGGATCGCGGCCGCACAGTTTTCTGGAACGACGTACTCAGTTATATGGGGCAAGTCTCAGCCTTCGTTCTTCTTTGGCGCTTGCACCGCATGAGCGTGAATGCAGCCTATTATGCCGTAGCAGGGACCTCTCTGGTCGCCTTTTCAGCAGGATTTGCCCGGGAAGATATAGGCGCGACATGGAAGGAGGTCAAATTGGCCTTTGCGCGCTCCTGGATTGCAGGGCGCAGCCTGCTAGTGGCCAGTCAGTCGCAATGGCTTGGCTCACAGGGTATTTTTCTGATTGTTGCCGCCGTGGCTGGCGTATCCGCTGCCAGCGGTATTCGTGCCGCGGGCACTTTGATGGGGCCCGTTGTCATGCTCTACCAGTTGCTGGACAATGTGATTCCGGTGCGCGCGGCACGCGCCTATGCAACGGGCGGTGAGTTGAGCCTGGCGAGGTATGTGCGGCGCACTTGCTCAACTCTTGCGGTGATGGTGGGTGTGCCGATTCTGCTTGCTTCAGCCTTTGCCCGGCCGATCCTGAAACTGGCGTTTGGGCCGGCCTACGGCGGATTTGCATCGCTGGTCATTTGGTCCGGCATTTACATATGGCTGGGCCTCATTTATCGTGGGTTGACCTATTACCACCGCACCTTGAACAATACGGTGGTCCTGGCGCGGTCAGCCCTGGTTGTAGCTGCGGTCAGCGTAACTTCATGTCTTCTGTTAACGCGCCATTATGGCGCAACCGGCGGCATGGAGGCGCTGGTTGCAGGACAAGTGCTTAACGTAGCGATTCTTATGGCGACAGCGATAAGCACGCACCGGCAGGCGCGGTTGGCGGCATGACCATTCGATATAACCCACCTATTGTCAAGGGAGATCGATGGTGTACTTAAGGAGCGTCGGTAAACTGCGGGCCTAACTCCGGCATTGTTCTTTTAATTCTTGTCTTGAGTCCAATATGACTCTGTCTGTGCAATGTTATTCGACAATGCTTGTGTTTCTTTGACAAAGAGAATGGATGGCCGGCGCCTCGGAAATCGAAAAACAGTATGCAGTGCCGCATTGTATGGTATATATGTAGGTGATCCCGATAGCTTGCAACGAAAGTGGGAGCAATAGTTTAACTCCAAACGCCGGTAAGGACAGCCATAGCTAAGATTGATCGCTAATCATGGAGGCAAGTGCTTAATTGAAGCAGAACAACATAGCAATTGGGCGTTTGGCGGAACTTGATTCCTTGCGCGGATACGCCGCTTTGGTAGTGGTCCTTAATCACTTTGCCCTTGTTTTTGGCCCGAGAACAATAGCGCCAGGCTTCCGTCACATTCCGCGCTTGTATGAAGTAATGGAACTTAGCCCATTGCACCTTTTGATTGCAGGACACGAGGCCGTTCTTCTTTTCTATTTGCTGAGTGGCTTTGTTCTTACTCTCCCCTATTTGCGTCAACCGGCTCCTACATATAACAAGTTCCTGATCAAGAGGGCGTTCCGTCTCTATGCGCCTTACGTGATGGCTTTGCTGATCGCTTGCCTGGCGAATGCGTTCGTAATGGGCACCACGGCCCCTGATGTCAGCGACTGGTTCAGCCATGTTTGGAGATTGCCGCCCGACAGGAATTCGATCATACAGCACGTGCTGCTGATAGGGAGATATGACTATTCCCGTTACAATACTGCATTCTGGTCCCTGGTCTATGAAGCAAGAATCTCATTGATATTTCCGCTCATCGTGGTCCTGGTAAGAAAGCTTGCCTGGCGAAAATCGCTGGGAATTGCGCTATTGCTTTCCGTTGCGGCTCAGGGTGTAGCTCTCGTAAGTGTAGATCAGACCTATGTTGCCACGGTTCATTACATTGCCTTGTTCATTCTTGGTTCCTTGGGGGCGCAATACCATGATCGTCTTTCCGCCTGGATGAAACGCATAGGCAAGAAAGGGCACATCTGGCTGCTCGGGTCGGCGTTTACTGTCCTGGGCACATCGCAACTTCTGAAACATGTTCCGGGCATACTTCATAAACTCCAGTTCCTGACTGACTGGCCTGCTATTGCCGCCTGTGCGGTTCTCCTTATTTCGGCCTTGGAAACAAGAGGTTTTAAAATGCATCTGCTGGGTGTTGTACCCCAGTACTTGGGAAGAATATCGTATAGCTTGTATCTGATCCATGCGACTGTGCTTTTTTTAATGACACGCTTCCTGTTGTGGAAAATGCCAATTGTTTTTCTTTTCCTGTCTTACATCCTGGTTGCGCTTATTGTTAGCAGCATGTTCCACTTTGCAGTCGAGGCGCCGTCCATCCGGCTTGGGAGATATTATGGGCGGAGTACTGTGTCGCGATCGCGCGCATCGATGACAACAGGATAGAGCCTGCGCAAGGCAAGGTCAGTGCGCGTGTGGCAGCTATCCTCTACAGGAGCCGATCACGGCTTTCAGCTGATTCAGAGTATACGATCCACCTTCAGCATCCCGGTGTTCGGACTGGGATGCGAGCTGGTCAAGCAGGTACAGGATTGCGAACTGCGGCAAGAGTCCCTTGTCGAGGTCCATTTGAGTTAGATACTCGTTGCAAACCGACAATTCCCGGATGGCCGGATAGCCGCCGCTCATCTTGCCGAGGAAGCGGTTGACGCTGAAGTGGAAATGAAGCAGATCGTGCATCGGCAATCCAGTGAAATCCGCCCATTCCCAATCGACAAGGACATAGCCGCAGTCGGAAGTCTTTCGAATGTTCCATGGAACGAAATCTCCATGCACCAATATTGTCGGGATGTCTTTGTCCAGAGCAAGGCAGGAGAGACAACGGTGCAGGAGGTCTGGAGCGGCTTCCTGTAATTCGTCTGCGAAGGGATGAAGCCGGCCATCGATTGCGTGCGCAGCAGCGGCCAGGTTCAACGGTGTTCCGCCAAGAGGCATGTTACAGAGCAGGTTGAGATACTCTTGGCGAAAATTGCTATCAGGTTGGGAACCATGCACGTATTGTTGCGCGGCTGCACCGAGATCGGGGAGGATCGTCAGGAGGTCCGGCGCCCAGCAAAATAGCTCAAGTTTTCTGAGAACTTCCGCTTCGTGCACAGCGCTCAATCTGCCCCCGTGGGTCAGTCCGACTTTGAGTACGGCTGCGATTTGTCCTGCGGCATCGAGGAGAAAGACGGTCAATTTGCGGTCTGGAGATGGATTTCCCACCATGATGACCATTTGTCCTGCCTGTGCCGCGATCCCGCAGCGTTCAAACCAGCGCAGTGAACTAGCGTGTGGGATGGTCAAGCTCGAGACGGAAGGAAAGATCCGAACGACGCCTGTGCGGATAGCCATGCGAAGGGCAATCCATTTGACCTGGCCCATTAAACTATAGGGCCGCCATGAGCTCAACACGGATGCGGCTCCATGGGCCGATGCCGGAACAAGCCAACGGGGACCGCTGTTTCCCGGCACGACGATATAACGATCAAGTTCTTGGGTGACGGCGCCGCAATTGATTCCCAGAGCATTCAGGATATCTGGAATGCCTAGAGCTTCAAGATACAGGGAGGGATCTGGCACCATGTCTACTGACTATAATGCTTCGCGAGGCGATTGCAAAAGTAAATTGCCAATGTGCCTGGGCAACCATTCTGTTAGGACGACAACTTGACTCTAATCAAGAAAATGAAATGGGCATCGGCGCCTCGGCGCACAGGGCATTTCTTCATGCGCAAGTGCAGGGAAGAGGAGATTTGAAGAGACAAGTTGATTGGATAGTTATAATCAAAATCGATGCGGACAATTAGCGTGGCAGAGGGATCAAAATGGGAGGGCTGGCAAGTTGAAGATTCTGCTATCTGCCTATGCATGTGAGCCGGGCAAAGGTTCAGAACCGGGAATGGGCTGGCACTGGGCGGTGGAGATGGCGCGGTTGGGGCACGAAGTTCATGTTCTGACGCGCGCCAACAACGTCGCCGCCATCGAGGGCGGCCTGGCGGAGCGTGACGGAGTGCGGTTGCAAGTTCACGGCTACGATCTGCCGCGCTGGGCGCGATGGTGGAAGAAGGGCCTGCGGGGAGTGCATCTCTACTATCTTCTATGGCAGTGGGGCGCGTATCGGCAGGCGCGCAAGCTGCATTCGGCGTTGAGCTTCGATATGGCGCACCACATCACTTTTGCCGTTTACCGGCATCCGTCTTTCATGGGCCGGCTGGGGATACCGTTTGTTTTGGGGCCGATTGGCGGGGGTGAGTACACGCCGCCTGCACTGCTGCGATCAGCTCCCTGGCGTGCAAGGATTACAGAGTTTCTGCGTGCGGCAGGTAACCGCGTGGCGGGTTTTGATCCCCTGGTACGAAGCACCTTCCAACGCGCGGCGCTGATTCTTTGCAAGACACCGGAGACCCTGGCAGCCGTTCCACCGCGAGAGCAGGCGAAGTGCATTTGCATACAGGATGTGGCCGCAGATGCTGACCTGCTGGCAGAGTCGCCATCCATTGGCAGCAATACTGTGCGATTTTTGTTTGTTGGGAACCTGCTGCACTTGAAGGGCATTCATCTGATACTCCGTGCGCTGCGTCAGGTACGGGAGGAAATACCCAACGCCGGGCTTACGATTGTAGGTGCTGGCAGAGAGCGGGCATGGCTGCACGGCCTGGCGCTGCAACTTGGCGTGGACCATGCGGTTGACTGGCGAGGCCAGCTTCCGCGGCAAGAAGTAATGGCTATCTATGGAAGTCATACAGCATTAGTTTTTCCGAGCCTGCACGACTCTGGCGGGACGGTGGTGATGGAGGCGCTGTCACAGGGACTTCCGGTGATTTGCCTGGACCTGGGAGGTCCGGGCGCCATTCTGCCTGAGAACTGCGGATTCAAGATTGCCGCACGGGACCGCACCGAGGAGCAGGTAGTTTCCGCGCTGGCAGCAGCCATGAAGCAGCTTGCCTGCGATGGCGCGCTACGCAGCCAACTTGCCGCAAACGCTCTGGCAGCAGCGCGGGTGAAGACCTGGAAAGCAGTGGTGGGCCACGCATACGAGCAGGTTGAAAAAGTTCTTGTCACCCGGTGAATTGACGATTCTTCTATTCAGCAATTGCTAGCAATCCGCGCAGTTCCTTTAGAATCGCAAGAGCAGCAGAGTCCGAGCTGTATTTCCCTGATCGAGAGATGCGGGCTCTCAGCGTACATTCTCGATCACCAGACCACACAAGGAGTTATGGCATGAAGAAGGCTCTAATCACCGGCATAACCGGCCAGGATGGCGCATACCTAGCGGAATTTCTGCTGAAGAAGGGGTATGAGGTGCACGGGATGAAGAGGCGTTCTTCGCTCTTCAACACGGACCGCATCGATCACTTATATGAGGATCCTCATGAGCTGGGCAGGCGTCTGATTCTGCACTATGGGGATCTGACCGATTCGAGTGGTCTTCTTCGCCTGGTGCAGATGGTGCAGCCGGACGAGGTCTACAATCTGGCGGCGCAGAGCCACGTGCAGGTTTCCTTTGAGAATCCCGAGTATACGGCGGATTCGGATGCGCTTGGGCCGTTGCGGCTGCTGGAGGCGATTCGGATATTGGGGCTGGAGAAGACAGCGCGATTCTACCAGGCATCGACCTCGGAGCTTTATGGGTTGGTGCAGGAGATTCCGCAGCGGGAGACGACCCCGTTTTATCCGCGGTCGCCGTATGCAGTGGCAAAGCTCTACGCGTACTGGATTGCTGTGAATTACCGGGAAGCCTATGGGATGTTTGCCTGTAATGGAATTCTTTTCAACCATGAGTCACCGGTGCGCGGAGGGACGTTTGTTACGAGGAAGGTTACGCGGGGATTGGCGCGCATCAAGGCCGGGCTTCAGGATCGGATTTACATGGGGAACCTGCATGCCAAGCGCGACTGGGGACACGCGCGCGACTATGTGGAGGCGCAGTGGCTGATGCTGCAGCAGAGCGAGCCGAAGGACTATGTGATTGCGACTGGCGAACAGCACAGCGTGCGCGAGTTTATCGATCTGAGCGCCGAATTTCTGGATATGAAACTGCGCTGGGAAGGCAGCGGCCTGGAGGAGAAGGCGTATGACCAGAGCGGAAACATCGTGGTTGCCGTAGACCCGAGATATTTCCGGCCGACCGAAGTTGAAACCCTGCTCGGCGACCCCAAAAAGGCTCGGACGGAACTGGGATGGACGCCGAAGACTAGCTTTCGCGAGCTGGTGCGGGAGATGGTTACAGAAGACTTTGCCTCCGCCGAGAAGGATGCGCTTGTAGAGAAGCACGGTTACACGACCTATCATCATCACGAGGCATAGCTCATGGATAAGACGAGCAGAATTTTCGTTGCCGGGCACCGGGGGCTGGTAGGCAGCGCAATTCACCGGGAACTGGAGAAGCAGGGCTATTCGAATCTGCTGGTGAGAACGCACGCGGAACTGGATTTGACCGATGGCGGCGCGGTGCGGCGTTTTCTTGAAGCGGAGCGGCCGGAGTATGTATTTCTTGCGGCGGCAAAGGTAGGCGGGATACTGGCCAACGACACGTATCCCGCGGATTTTTTGCGCGAGAACCTGAAGATACAAACCAGCGTGATCGAGGGTGCGCATTCCATAGGAGTAAAGCGGCTGCTGTTTTTGGGTTCGACCTGTATTTACCCGAAGCTATGCCCGCAGCCGATCCGGGAAGAGTACCTTCTGACCGGTGCACTGGAGCCGACGAACCGGGCTTATGCGCTGGCGAAGATAGCGGGCATCGAGATGTGCTGGTCGTACAACCGGCAGTACGGGACGCGCTATCTTGCGGCGATGCCGACTAACTTGTACGGGCCGGGAGATAACTTCAACCTGCAAACGTCGCACGTGCTTCCGGCACTGATCCGCAAGGCTGCGGAGGCCAGGCTGGCCGGGCACGCGGCAATCACGGTATGGGGAACGGGAACGCCGCGGCGCGAACTTTTGTACAGCGAAGATCTTGCCGAGGCTTGCGTGTTTCTGGCAGGTCTTGAGGAAGAGAAACTAGACTCTCTGATCAGGAACGACGCACCGCCTCTGATCAACATTGGCACAGGCGCCGATCTGAGCATCAGGGAGATCGCGGAGCTGGTTTGCCGCGTGGTGGAATTTACGGGAGAGTTGCGATTCGACCCTTCGCGGCCGGACGGCACGCCGCGCAAGCTCTGCGATGTGAGCAGAATCAACGCGCTGGGCTGGCATGCGAAGACGAGCCTCGAAGAGGGGATACGCCGGACCTATGCGTCGGCCAGGGAGTTGCTTGAGGCGGCTGCGAACTGAACTGCCGGAACGACCGGCGAAGCACCGCGTACCGGGCAGAGGAGCAGCAACCAGACAAATTATTGGCTTATGCCGCATCGGCCGCAAACACGGTGAATGTGTTTGCGGCCGATGCGTTGATGCGGGTGTTTCTGGCTGCTTGGCGCCAGGGTTACGGGCACACTCCGGTTCTGCCGGCGTTGTAGATGGCCTGGACCTGGGTGGCAGACAGAGCGGTGTTGTAGACCTGGACCTCGTCGATCTGGCCGTTGAACGCGTAATTGCCCGATACAGTTTGTCCGATGGCGAACCAGGAACCGGTGTAAGGAACCGTGCCGTTCCAGACCGTCTCATTGGACGGGGACATTACGGGTTGAAGTACGTCGTTGTAGTAGATATTCGGCTGTTGATTCGCTGTCGCGGTGATGGTTACCAGAACCCACTGATTGAGCGGGACCTGGGTTGTCGTATAGGTGGAGTACCAGGAGCTTCCGTTGCCGATGTCCAAATCGAGGCTTCCCGGGGGAACTCCGGCGATATTGATCGATCCATCAAGATAGAGGCCGATGCCTGAGTGATTGCTGTCCTCGCTTCCGACGATGGTCTGATATGGGCCTGATCCGACATTGGCTGGATAGCTTGTGATGTAGATCCAGGCGGACATGGTGATGTTGTTCTGGATTTGCAGGTCGGCCGGGACAGGCTGTCCGATCAGCACATATTGGTTGCTTCCGTTCAAGCTGAAAGCGTCACCCGACTCGCCGAGCGCGAAGCCCGCGCCATTGATGAGCGTTCCGTTGTTATTTCCCATGTGATCGGTGGCGTCATCGTTTCCTTTCCACCAGGAGACCAGGCCGGATGGCTGCGCGAAGCACGCCGGGCCCGCAGCGACAGAAGCCGAGCAGGAGGCGCTTGTGCCTCCATACTGGCCGTTGCAGGTCCAGGTCCAGGAGCCGGGGTTGGTGAGCGCCGAGGCCGTGCCGGCCGAGCAGAGGTTGGCCGATGGCGGCGAGGTGAAGGACCCGCCGTTGGCAGAACCGCAGACGCCGTTGACCGCGGTTGCCGTGCCGGTGGTGAACTCGCTGTACACATAGCCGTTGTTGTAGGTGACATAGCTGCCTGTGTTAAAGCTGTTGCCGGCGATGTCGTAAGGCCAGAAGTTATTGCCGTAGATGACCAGATCGTAGATGGTTGACGCCGCCAGCGGCACAGTAGGCGTGAGGGTAACCGTCTTGTAATCCGCCGAGAAGCTGAGCGTGGTTGGAACGACGGAATGCGTGTTGTGGATTTGCAGCCAGACATTGGAGGTGTTGATGAGCACCGGATCCATAGCCTCGTTGTAAGTGATCGACGTTGTGGTCGGGATACCGGTGGTGGTGACGCCGTTTGCCGGGCTAGTAGAAGTTACGGTTGGCTCGCTGAAGTCAAAGCCCGTTCCGGTAGTGAAGGTGCTGGTTGTGCCTGCGGCGATGGCATTGCCGCTCATGTCGGTAACGCCGGTGATGTTGTAGGTGTACTGTGTATTGGGCGATAAGGTCCAGGGCAGTTGCACCCAGACGATGGAGTTCCCGTACTCCGTGTAAGCGCCGATGGGTATCGGGCTGCCGCCAGCCGGGGTGAGCGTGATGTTGCCCAGCGAGTCGCCCGCGACCGGCTCGTTGAAGAGCAGGCCGAGGCTGCTGCCATACCACGGGCCCTGGTTGGTATCCACCGGCACATTGGTCATGCCGTTGGGCGGGTTGGCATAGAGCAGCGTCGGTCCCTGGCTGAGCGGGCCGTTGCCGGTGTAGAAGCCGGCGGAGCCGTTGCTCTGACTGTTGCCGGTCAGGTCAATGGCGCCATTGCAGTAGTAGATGTACTGCGCGTTGGCGAAGAGCGGCGTCACCGGCGTCATGGTGACCGTCATCAGATCCGTGGACCAGGTGTAGGTGACGGGAATATTGCCGTTGTTCACGTAGCTGTAGATGTACGTGTTGCCCGCATTGACGCTGCTTGGATCCATCGCCTCCGAGTAGCGGCAGTTGAATGAAGCGTTGGTGCCCACTCCGGTCTGCCAGGAGCTGAAGTCGAGCGCCACGGTTGGTGTGCTGTAGTCAGGCGTCGCCGCGGTGGTGAAGGTTGCGGTGGGCTCGCTGAAGAGATTGCCCGCGTAATCCAGAAGCCCGTTGATGCTGACCGTAATCTGGCTTGATGGCGGCAGCGGATTGACCGGCGAGAAGTTGGCGCCGATCACGTCGTTGCCGCTGTAGTTGTAGGACCATGAGCCGGGGATCGGATTGCCGCCGGTGGTGATGGCCACATTGGTTGCGTTGATGGTGGTTATGTCCACCGGCTTGGAGAATTGCAGGCGGATGTAAGCGTTGGTGCCGACATTCGCCGAGCCGTTTGGCGGCCCGATGGTGACCGTGCCGGAGGTTGTGTCCAGCCCCGCAGCGGTGTAGAAGTAGGTAGCCCAGCAATCGGTTTGAGCGGCTACTCCATTCGTTCCCTTGACGTTTCCATTGGCGCAGAATCCGTAGAACACGTTCGACGCATTCCAAGGAGTACTGGGCGTAATGCGAACCACGTTGTTTGTTCCCGGAGCCAGACCAACGGTGTACGGCGTTGCCGGACCGCTGTTGAGATAGACATTGCCGCTCAGCGTGGTTGGATCGATGGGCATGCTGTACTGGATGTCCACATTGGCGTTGGTCGGAATGTTGGTCGATCCGCAGCAGCGCGGACTGACCGAAACAACCGTAGGCACGGTGGTGGCAGGATTGCCTGGAGCGGCGACGGTGTAGAAATAGCCGCTGGCGCCGTTGAAGTAATCGCCATAGACATCCATCACATTTCCGGAGAGGAACCACTGAACAGCGGCGCTGTTCGGGAAGGGAACCGTGGGCGTGAACTGGATCTCCCAGTTGCCGGCCGTCGCCTGCGTGTTGCCGGCGTAGACCTGTCCATTCACGGTGACAGTCAAATTGCCGGCCACAGTGGAGGGATTGACCTGGCGATTCATGTAAAGAGTCAGCAGGTTGTCGGTTGGAACCCCGGAGGTATTGCCGGGATTAGTCGATTGCACGCTGCCGTTTCCGGTGGCGGGATTGACCGACGTGGTGAAGGTGCTGATGAAGGGAGACGAGAGGGTATTGCCCCACTCGTCGGTGACTCCGCCGGCAGGAATGACAATGGTGTAGGTGGTGCCATTGTCATTCAGCGCGCCTACGTTGAAGGTCATGGTGCGGCCGTCCGACGACATGGTGACGTTGCCGTAGGTCCACATATCCTGGCCGGCGTACAGTTGCGTGTTATAGCCGCCCGCAGTGTTGTTGTTGATCGGGTTGCTGAAGGTGACCGAGACCGGCTGATCGTGGCGCACATTGGTGGTGCCATTCGCCGGACTGACCGATAGCACTGTTAGTAAAGTCGGGGTGCCCGACGTACCCGCCGTATAAGTAGGCACGTTGAAGTACAACAACTCGTTCCAGCAACCGCTAATCACTTCGCCCAGCACGTCGGTCGGTCCGTTGCAACTGCCGACAGCAATCTGCGCTCCGCTCGGATACGGACTGCTCGGAGTGAAGGTGACCTGGTTGCCGTTGACCGAATACGTACCGGTGATGCCGTGGTTGCTGTTCCAGCCGACCATGACTTCCAGCGTGTTGCTATTGACCGTTGCCGGATCGAGGATCTGGCTGAAGGTGAGGATGATCGGCTGCAAGATATTTGTTACCGTCGCATTGTAGCCGATGTTGGCGCCGGTAACGCTGAGCCCGCCAGTGGATGAAGTGCCGCCGGTGGTGAAGGTGGTGGTAGAGGGCACAACCGCGTTGCCGTTGGCGTCAGTGAAACCGCTGATCTGCACAGTGTAGGTAGTTCCCGCCGCCAGAGGACTGGCGGGCGTGAAGGTGAGCATCTGGTTGTTGGTTTGGCTCACGGTTCCTGCCACAGGTGCAGCGCCGTTCAATAGTTGGATCGAGTTCTGGCTCCAACTGGTGGGATCAATGATTGCGCTGACCGAAGCGATGACCACTGCGTTCAGAGGGACTCCTGTGGCGGTGTTCAGCGGACTGACGGTGACGGTCGGCCCTGAAGTGACCGCTCCGCCGCTGGTCGTGAAGTAGTACCACCCCGCGGAGAGATTGTTGCCGTCCTGATCCTGAACGTAGCCGTTGTACCCAACATAGTAGCGATAGGAGGTGTTGGGCAGCAGTGGAACCTGCGGCGCCAGCGAAACCTCCAGCCCATTGGACGACGGTGTGACCGTCAGCGGAATCCACTGCCCGGTGTCGCTCAGATTCATTGCAATGGTGCTGTTATTGACGGTGATAGGGTTGAGTGGCTTATTGAAGACGATTTTGGCGACGACGTTGGTTCCCACCGAGGTGTTGTTCGGCGGATCGAGAGTGACCACAGACGGCGGCGTGATGTCGTAGGTGGAACCGGTGGTGAAGCTATCGCTGATCGTGGCGACGGTGTTGCCGGCCGGATCCTTCACGCCGGCGACGAGTATCGAGTAGATGGTGTTCGGAGCCAGCGGCACACTGGGCACAAGCTGCAGGACAGTGTTGCCTGCGCTCATCACCGGCGTGGTCGTCACCGTGGAGCCACCCTGCTGTAGCGTGACGCCCGAGAGGAAGTTGGGATCGATGGGCGCGCTGAACTGCGCTTCGATGATCGCATTGGTACCCAGGCCGGTTGCTCCGTTCAACGGATTGAAGTTGATGACCGTGGGCGCGGTCGAGGCGCTGGCGAACGTGGCGGAGAAGTACTCTCCATAGCCGCTCATCTGGTTGCCGGCAATGTCCGTTCCGCCGGAGACATACAGATAATACTGACGGCCGGCAGCCAGCGGAGCGCTCGGCGCCAGGTAGAGAACCGACTGCGTCGCGTTCCAGGTCATGGCGCCCGTCACATTGGTGTTCAGCAAGGTATCGCGAATATAGACGTTGCTGCCGTAGGTGAAGGTGCTGGCATCCATGGACTCGCTGAACTGAATCATCATCGATGCGTTGGTCGGGACGCTCCCATTGCTGGAGGCGCTGGTCCTGACGACAGATGGAGCGGTGAAGTCCGGCAGCGCACCGGTCGTGAAGGTGGAACTGTAGGTGACGGGATTGTTTACCGGGTCAAGGACGCCGTTAAGCGTCATCGCCAGATTGGTGTTTGCCGGCAATGGCGCGTTGGGCACAAACTCCACACGCGTATTGCTGGAGTTGAACCAATAGCTGCCCGCCAGTGGCGTGCTGCCGTTGAGCACCTGGAAGGTGCTGCTGTTGACGCTCACCGGATCGATGGGCTTGTTGAAGATAAAGCCCGGCGTCACGTTGACGCCGATGCCGGTTTGACCGTTCATGGGCACTGCGCTGGTGACCACGGGCAGCGTGCTGTCTGAGGTGGTGCCGGTGTACTCATACCACTGCGTTTGAGAGGCGGGCACGCTGGTGGTGCTTTGCAGGCCGCTGCCTATGTACACATAGATGTAATGGTTGGCCGGCAAAGCGCTGCTCGGAACCATCAGGATTTCGTTCGGCTGAGGCTGCGTGAGGGTAACCGGCACGTGAATGTTGCCGTTTGATCCGTCATAGAGGTAGACATTCGTGCTGTTGATCGTCGCCGGATTGAGCGGCGTGTTGAATTGAATGTCGAAGATCGAGTTGAGCGGCACCGGATTCGAGTACGTCGCCGGAACTGCCACTTGCACGGCCGGCGTTGCCGATGCGGTGCTGCCGGCGACATAGAAATAGCCGGAAGTCGTGTTGGCGGTCGCGTTGTAGTAGGTATCGGTAAGGGTTCCGGTAGTCCACCACTGAATCAGCGCTCCCGGCGTCCAGGGAACACTGGGAGTGAAGACCAGCGTGTAGCCGCCGTCCAAAACTTGAACGGATCCCGGAACGGCCACGTTGTTCTGGGCGACTTCAATGCCGTTATTCGCGCCGGAGGCGTTGAGCGGCAGGTTGAAGTAGAGAACGATGGGCAGGTTGGCGTTCACGCCGCTGGCGCCGTTGCCGGGCCGCTCCGTGATCAGCGAAGCGTGCGTGTTGGAGTCGTAGTAGGTGGTGGTGAACTGGCTGGTGTAAGGCGCCAGGGCGTCGCCGTTCCAATCCTGCAGGCCGCTGCCTAGAACCGCGGTCATTGCTGCGCTGGAAGGCAGAGCGCCGCAATTGAACGAGATGGAGGTTCCGTCCTGCGAGTGGCTGTAGCTGCCGCCATCGCACCACGGAGTCTGTCCATCGCCGTTGAAGAGAGCGTAGTCGTTGTTGTTGATGGTGCCGAAGTTCAGCGAGCGGTTGAAGGTAGCAGTCACCGGCGCGCGCAGGCCGACATTGGTTGCTCCGCTAGCCGGCGTGAAGGCTACCACCTGGAAGGCAGAGGGAGCCGGCTGCCCGGACGCGTTCGTGGTGGCCGTTTGGAAGTAGGTGAGCTGCATGTAGTTGTTGGTGCCACTTGTGTCGGCATTGTCCCCGGCCAGGTCGTACGGTCCGTTGTATGCGCCAACCCAGATTTGCGTGTTCATCGGGAACGGCGTGGCGGGCGTGAAGACCACTTGGTTTCCAGTTACCACGTAGGTGCCCGCGATCTCCTGATTGCTGTTCCAGCCAACCATGACCGGCAGGGTGGTGGAGTTGACCGTTGCCGGATCGAGCGGGTTGTTGAAGGTGAGCGTGATGGTGGAGTTGGTGGCCACATTGCTGGCGTTATAAGCAGGCGTGGCGCTGGTCAGAGACAGGCCGCCGGTGAGGACGGCGCCGCAGGTCTGGATCGACGCCTGAAGGCGGAAACCCTCCAGATAGTTATCGGTGGAGCCGAAGCCAAAGGTCAGGTAGTTTGTGCCTGGGTTCACATAGGAGGTGATCTCAATGTTGATAGGCGAAAGCGAGCCGGCGTTGTAACCTTGATCGGCCATGATGGCCTGGCCGTTGACCGCAAGCAGGCCGTTGTCATCGTGGCTCATGTACCCAGCGAGGCAAAGGTGAGCAGGAAGCGGACCGGAGAGATTGAACGAGGTTGAGTAGAACCCGTAGGAGTTGCCAGAAGCGTTGTTCGGATTGATGGCGATCCATGAGGAGTTGGGTCCATTGGCAACCCAAGCGCCATACCAGTCGGTTGCACCGGGAGCGACGATCTTGAGCGCGCCGGTATACGCATCGCTGGCGGCGTCTCCCGGATATTTAAAGCTGTTCTCTCCGGAGGGACCGGAGGTGGCGACGTAGCTCCAATGCGCATCGGCAGTGCCGCTGGTCGTAATGAGATTCCCTGACACATCCAATCCGGTCGAGACATTGAGCGGCGCGGTGGAGGTCATCGTGGTAAACGTGAAGCTGCGGGTTGTGCCCACATTGCCGACCACGTCCTGATAACCGCCGACCTGCACAGTGTACGTGGTGCTGGGAGCAAGAACCGTTGATGGCACAAAGAACAGCGTGACCAGGTCGCTGGCCAACGTTACCGTGCCGTTGATGGCTGAACCGCCCGAAGGCGTGACCGTGACGATGTTGCTTACCGCGTCGGGATCGAGCGGCGAAGTGAAGTGAACGATAACCTGCGCGTTCAGCGGCACAGCAGTGGCGCCATTGACCGGCGAGATCGAAGCCACATCCGGCGCGACCAGATCGGAACCGTTGCCGGTGGTGAAGTAGGTGTTGAGGCCGTTCAGGTAAGCGCCGGTACTGTTGATTGTGTATCCATCGGCGTCGTAGTAGCCGCCAGCCTGATAGAGGCGGTAGTAAGTGTCAGGCAGCAGCGGCACAGACGGAGTGTAGGTGGCGCTCATGCCGTTGGGCGCAACCGTCACCGTACCGTTGATGTACTTGCCACTGTCGATGTTGTAGAGCAGCAGGGTGCTGGTGTTGATGTTGATCGGGTTGATTGGCTTGGAGTAGAACATCACCGGCGCAGCATTGGTGCCAATGTTGGTCTGGTAGTTCACGATGTCGCTGTACGCGTTGTTGGTCGTGGTATCCGAGCCGCTGCCGGTGGTGAAGGTGAACGAACCCGGCGTCACGGCGTTACCGGCGGTATCGACCAGCGGCGTGCCCCAGCTTACGGTGTAAGCGGTATTTGCCGCCAGAGGAGTAGTGGGCGTGAAGTACAGCAGATTGCCCGGTCCCCATCCCGGCGGGTTATTCCCATAGGGATTGCTGTTCCACATGAAGGTGCCGGCCACCGGATTGCCACTTGTTGTGACGGTCACGCCGGTGTCCGTTCCCTGGTTCATGGGCACGCTGAACTCAAGCTCGATAGGAACATTGGTGCCAATATTGGTTGCGCTGGCCGGCGGATTGGCCGCGATCAGCGTGGGCGCCGTGGTGTTGGCGCTGAAGACGGTGTTGAAATATTGACCGTAATTGTTGATTGAATTACCGGCCACTGTCGCATCTTTGATCCCGTTGCTCAGATAGAGGTAGTACTGCGAATTGACCGCGAGAAGCGAATTGGGAGCGATCGTTAGCACCCGGCCCGTGGCATCCAAATGCAGGGTGATGGGTATCGTAATCCAGCCCTGGCCCTGGTTGCTGGTGAGCCGCAAAGTTACGGTGCTGTTTGTGAAGGTGGCGGCGTTCATCGGCTGACTGAAGACCGCATAGATGTTGCTGTTGATCGGGACTCCACCAGCATTCATGCCGGGGCTGATCGAGATCAGCGAGGGTGGCGGGATGACAGCCGACTGCACGGTGAAACCGCCGGGAATAGTTGGTGTCGCACTCACGGTTACGTCAGCCGGGCCGACGGGCGCGCCCGATGCGATGTTGAGCAAAACAGTGATGCTGGTGGCCGTGGCGGTGACTACGGGGCCAGGCAGTCCGGGACCAGCCGCGCCCACTACGGTGATTCCATCGGATGCGGTGCCGATGGTGACCGTCGAGGCTGTTGTCCAGTTGGTGTATTGGCCGGTGATGGTGACGGTCAGGCCGGTTTGGCCGGGGTTGCCGAAATTCGGGTTGATCTGCGTGATGACCGGCGTTCCAGCCGTTACCGAGAACGCATTGTTCAAGGTGAGCGGCACACCGTTGGTGGTTACCGTGACATAGGTGGTTGCCACCGTGGCATTGGTGGGGATGGTGATGTTGGCGGTCACCTGCGTGGTGCTGTTGACGGTTACGAAGTTCGGGGCGGGTAATCCATCGCCCAGGCTCACGCTGGTGAAGCCCTGCTGGAAGGCGGTGAATTCGCCGGTGATGACGAGATTAACCGTGGCGCCTGCCTGCCCGGACGCCGGGAGTGCGGTGAGCAACTGCGGCAAGCCGGCCAGTACGCTGAAGCCGCCGGTGATCGAGGCTGTTTCTGTGCCTGTTATCACCGTCACGGTACGCGAACCAATCGTGGCGGTTTGGCTGATGGTGATGTCGGCCACGGCGTGGGTTGCATCGCTCGCGGTTGTCGAGTTGACGGTGATGCCGGCGCCGAAGCTGGCCACGCTGCAGTTGGTCGTGCAGCCGGGGGCGGTATTGAAGTGGGTGAACAGGCCGGTGAGGTTGACGAGTTCGTGGATTTGGCCCTGGTTGCCGGTGGGCGAGTTGACGACGGCGATTTGCGGAGTGCCGGTAGTTACCTGGAATCCGCCGAGGATGGTGGCGACTTCTCCACCGGTGGTCAGAGATACATTGTAAGCACCCAACGGCGTGGAGGCTGGAATCGAGATGGCGACGGTGGCATGGAGCGCGTCGGAAACGGTGACGCCGGTGACCTGGATGCCGCCGCCAAACGAGGCCGTGGTGACATTCTGGGCAAAGTGCGTCTGGCTACCCACGACAAGCACGTTGTAGCTGTTGCCCTGGCCACCGCTGGCCGGGCTTAAGGCGTTGACGATAGCTGCCGGGCCCACGGTTACGTTGTACGCGTTGTTGAGGGAGACAACCTCAGCTCCGGTGGAGACTGAGACATTTCGATAGCCGAGTGTTGTCGTCGGCTGCACGGTGATACTGGCCTGCAGCGAGGTTGCGCTCAATGCTGTCACGGAGTTGACGGTGATGCCCGTACCGAAGTTGGCCACGCTGCAGTTGGGCGTGCAACCGGTGGTGGCAAAGTGAGTGAACGCTGCGGTAATGGTGACGATGGATTGGGTCAGGCCCTGGACGCCGCTGCTCGGCACCACGGCCAGCATCTCCGGCTGGGTCTGGGTGACGGTGAAGACATTGGTTCCGGTGGCAACTTCGCCGAGGGTGGTCACGGAAATAGAGACCTGCCCTGCCGGCGCCGAGTCGTTCACGGTGATGTTTGCAGTGATTGAAGTCGCCGAATTCACGACGAAGCTGTTGATGAGGACGCCTGGGAAGGATGTGATTTGCGTGGTTCCCTGGAGCCAATGGGTGTTGATGCCGTTGATCTGGAACGCCGGCAGGTTGGCGCCCTGTCCCGCGGTTACAGGTGAAACGCTGTTGATGACCGCAGGTCCGGGGCTGACGTAGAAGGCGTTGTTGATGCCCAGCACCTGCGTGCCGGTGGCGACCGTCAGGTTGCGATAACCGACCGGAGTGGTAGGCGTGACATACCCGTTCACCGTCAACGAGGTGTTGCTGGTGACGGTGATATTGGTGAGCACAATCCCGTTGCCGTAGGAAACCGCGGGCTGGTTCGTTAGCCACTGCGTAGCCTGGCTCAGGATGGTGAATACGGCATTGCCTTGTTGCGGCAGCGAACCCGGTCCGGAGGACAGCAGGTACGGCGTGCCCGCGGTGACCACAAAGCCGTTGTTGATACTGGCTACTTCTCCACCGGTGTGGGCGCTTGCGCCGGTCGGACCCTCAGAAGCGTAGGCCGGGATGGCAAGCGTCAGCGTTGCGTCTGTATTGCTGTTGACCTGCGTGCTGGTGACCACGATGCCGTCGCCGAACTGGAAGGTTGTTGAGCCGTTCCAATGCGTGTTCTGGCCGGTGACATCCACGGTGATGGTGGCGCCCTGTGGGGAGGTGTTGGGTGTGATGGCCGCGATCAGCGCCAGGCTCGGCGTGACCGAGAAGCCTGCGCCGCCAACCACCTGTTGTCCAGCGGCGGCATCGGGCGTGTTGGAGATTACGGCGTAGCCGCCAGTCGGAGTCTCCTGGCCGATGCTGATGACCTGGGTGGCGATGGTCGGGCCGAGAATCGTCGGCGCCCCGACGGTCGTGATGCCGGAACCGAAGTTGAACGTCGTGGTGCTGTCAAAGCTGGTGAACTGGCCGATGATGTTGACGGTCAGGTTTTGCGCGCCCTGCATGCCCGAGCCTGGATCGACGATGCTCAAAGTGGGCTTGGCGACAACTACGCTGAATTGGGCGTGATCCACTTCTTGTGGCAAAACGGAATTGGTGGTCAGCGTGATGTCGCTATACGAGGCACTGGCCGTGGGGCTGATGGTGATGTTGGCCACAGCGCTGGTCGGGCTGGTCACCTGGAAGGTATTGAGCGAGATATCAGGCGATAAGCCTGTCAGAATCGTTCCATCGATAGGGTTTGGATCCCATTGCGTATTGGAACCGTAGAAAGTGATGGTGAACGTCTGGCCGGGGATTCCCGAGGAGGGATTTTCGTACCAGATATAAGGAGTCGGCGGCGGCGGAGGCGGCTGTACCAGGAAGTTGCTGGTAAGCCCCTGCGTGCCGGTCTGCACGAAGACGGTGCGGTAGCCGGTCTGGGCAGCGGGATCGATGTTGATCACGGCCGTGATGTGCGTGTTGTCGTCGACGGTGTAGGAGGAAACCGTGACGCCGGGGCCAAAATTCACCGTGGTGGCTGCCTGGGTCCACAACGTGTACAGGCCGTTGATGGTGACTTGGATCTGCTGTGCTCCAGGCACACTGTTGTTGGGACTCAGATATGTGATGACCGGAACGCCGCCGGTCACGACAAAGGCGCCGCCATCGGTCAGCGACTCGCCCGCCGTAACCATATAAATGGAGCGCGCTCCCGGGTTTGCGGTGGGAGAGATGCTCAAATCGACTGTGGCGCTGGTGGGACTGTTGATGACTACGGAGTTGACTGTGAGGTCGGAGCCGCCGCCGGCGATGTAGAACTGGGTGAAGTTCTGCGCCCAGTGCGTGTTGGCGCCGGTGATGTTGAATATCACTTCCTGGCCCTCGTTGCCGGTTGCGGGCGCAACATTCGAGATGATGGCAGGGCCGGTAATGATGGTGAACGCGTTGTTCGTGACGATTTCGCTGCCGAAACCGGTGCTCACACCGGGCGTGCACCCTTCGTAGGTGACATTCGCGTTGAAAGTGACCGGCTGGTCGCTGCACGGGACTCCAGGTGTTGTTACCGTGACCAGGCGTCCGCCCACATAGGAAAGCGGATCGATGGTAATGGTTGCGTCCACCTCGGTGGGACTGATGTATGCGACCGACTGTACCGTGATGCCGGCGCCGAAGGTGGACGTGCTCAGGCTGCTGAAGTGCGAGTACTGGCCGATGAGCCGGACCACGAGAGGATTCGGCGGCGTGCCGGTGATGGGCGCGCCCTGTTCGGCCTGGTTGGGAATGGCTTCATTGAGCGTCGCTACGCCCGGAGTCACCGTGAATGAGTACTGTTGCGATGCGATCTGGCCGAAGGTTGAGACGGTGACATTCTTCAAGCCTGTGGCTGCCGAGGTTGTGATCGCAACCGGAACCGTGAGACTCGTGGGACTGTTCACGGTGATCTGTCCAACCTGGAAGTTGGAGTCGCCGAAACTTACCTGGGTGACGCCCTGGATGAAGTTGGTATACGAGCCTGTAATGGTCACCGGCTCGGTGGATCCCTGAATCCCCGCTAGCGGCGATACACCGGTGATTTCTTCCGCACCCTGCTGGATGCAGAAGTTGCCGGGCAGTCCGCCTACCTGTTCCCCACCCGTGGTGATGGTAAGGGTATGGCCGCAGGGGCTGCCCGTGTCGACATAAGACCATGCACTTACGGTGACGTTCGCCGTCAGGGTTTCGGAGTCGATCACGTTGATGGAGTTGACCGTGATGTCCTGCGGGAATTCCTGATTGAAGGCGGCCGAGGTGGCTCCCTGCTGCCAGTGAGTGAAGCGGCCCAGAACCTGCAGGTTGAAGGTTGCGCCCTGCTGGGCTGCGCCGGGCGAAATGCCCAGCAGAATGGGAGATCCCTCTTCGATGTCGATGGCCTGTTGCAGTGTGACGTTTTCGCCGTCGGTGTAGGTGGTGAGCGCGGCAAAGCCAACCGGAGCGCTGGAAAGCACGGTGATCTGCACGGTGGCATGGAGCGGGTCAGTGACGGTGAGCTGGTCTACCACCACGCCGGGCCCGAAGCTGAGGGTTGTTTCGCCCTGCAGCCAGTGGGTGCCCACGCCGACGATATTCAGGGTTGTGGTTTGCAATTGCGCGACGACCCAGGGCCCGGAAATTCCGGAACTTCCGATGCAGTTTGTTGCCTGAGTTTCGCTGCGCACATTGGCCTGGCTGCCAGTGCCCACGCGGGGTTGGTTGTTATCGGGGCAAGTGGGGAAGTTGGGCCCCACGCTCACGATTTCAGCACCGCCCGGCGTGACGCTGAAGCCGGCTCCGCTCTCGATCTCGGAGCCGGTGATCATGACCACGCTGTTGCCGCCGACGGGAGCCGTGGGCGAAACCGCGATGGTAGCCGTAGCCGTGGTTGGGCTGGTGATGACCAGGTTGGACACGGTGACGCCCGCGCCCAGAATGGCCTCGGTCGTGTTCTGGACCCAACTGGTCAACGAGCCGGTAATGGTGACGTTCGTCGTGGAGCCCTGTGCGGCGCTGGACGGAACCACGCCAACCAGAGACGGGGTGGCCGGCGGATCCACGGCAAAGCCGCCGAGAACCTGCTCTGCGCTGTCATTGACGTAAACCGTCTGCCATCCAGACGGGGTCGGAGTCGGAACGCTGCCGTTGAGATAGCTGGTGGTGATGTTGGCCGTCAGGTGCGTGTCGTCGGTCACGGTGACCTGATTCACGGTGATTTGCGGACCGCCGAAGATCGCGGTTGTTGGTCCAGCAGAAAGGAAGTGCGTGTTCAGGCCGAGAATAGCCACATCCAGCGTGACGCTTTGCGCCGCGTGATAGGGCGATACGCTGATGATCCCAACAGGCGTGCTGGTGACGTTGAAATAGGTGGTGACAATCTCTCCGCCCGTGGTGAAAGTGACCAACCGCGAGCCGGTAGCGGTGGGCGTGCCGTTGGTGGCCGCAATGATGGTAATGGTGCCGGTGGCGCTCTGCGGACTGAGGACCTTGAAGTTCGACAGCGAGACGCCCTGGCCGCTGATGACCGGTAGAGTGGTAGACCCGAAGTGCGTGAACTGGCCGGTAAAGCTGACGCTGAAGCTGTTTACGCTGCTACCCGTGGGCAGCAGGCCGTTGGCGGGGCTCATGGTGAGGGTTGGTGTTGCCGGGCACACCTTGATCGAGGAACTGACCACCTGGCCGCCGGTAGACATATAGAACCCGTAGGTTCCTGCCGGAGTGCTTGAGCCCACGGCGATGGCGAGGCTGGCCTGCGTCGGGCTGTTGATTGTGACCTCATCGACGCCGATGCTGCCGATCGGAATCGGATAGAAGGCGGCCGTTGTTGTGCCTTGCACCCAGACGGTGTTCGAGCCGGTTACGGAGAGCGTCAGCTGACCACCCTGCGGCACGCAGCTGGGCGTAACGCCGGTGATGGAGGCGCTGGAAGGCGTAACCGTGAAGTTGAACGGGAAGAGGGTCGCGTTGCCGGCCGGACCGCTGATGAGGTTTGCCGTAAAGGAACCAACGTTGGCGAGCTGGCTGATGGTGATGGGGATGGTGACGGACGTGGGCGAGTTCACGAGGATGGTGCCGGTCGTGATGTTTCCGTTAAATTGCGCCTGGATGGCGCTGGAACTGAAATTGGTGTTGACTCCGGTAATGGTGACATTCAGCGACTGCCCCTGGGTACCGGAACTGGGCGTGACGGAAGAGAGGTAAGGCGTGGTGCTGATCACCGTGAAGGCATTGGCCAGGGTGGCGATTTCGCCGCCGGTGGAGACGGTTACGTTTTGCAGGCCGACGATTGCATTGGCCGGTACGGTGACTTGCGCGGTAGCCGAAGTCGGGCTGTTGACCAGCACATCGCCCACGAGGATGCCGCCGGTGAACGACACCTGGGTGGCATTCTGCAGGAAGTGGGTTCCGCTGGCGGTCAGCGTGATGGGCAGGCTGATGCCCTGGCCTGAAGAATTGGGGCTGATGCCGAGCAGGGTGGCGTTGTTGGGGCCGATCTGGAAGCCTGTCGAACTGGACGTGGCGATTTCTCCGCCCGTCACCATAGTGACAGTGCGGTAGCCGACCGGCGTGGTGTTGCTGATGGTGATGTTCGCCTGCGCATCGGTGGCATCGGTGATGGTCAGGGAGTTGATGGTAATTCCATCGCCGAAGTTGGCAAACGTGGTGCCCTGCACAAAGTGGGTTCCGGTTGCGGTGAGGTTCACGTTCAGCGTCTGGCCCTGTGTGCCGAAGTTCGGAGCGACAGTGGTGATGGTATGCGTCTGGTTTGGATCGGCAATGATGAAGGCCGAAACCAACTGTGCTGTTTCCGTCACTCCACCCGAAAGTGGGGTCTGGACTTTGATGTTGCGCGCGCCGTAAACCGCACTCGAGCCTCCGGTAAGCAGCAGGGTGGCGTCGATCTCGTTAACCGAGACGAGTGTCTGCGAGGTAACGGTGATGTCGGGGGCTATGCTGCTGCTGTTTGTATCGATAAAGCTGATGACCGATGAGGCGTTGAAGTGCGTCCACCCGTTGCCGGTAATGACCACGTTGACGGAGGTGCCGGATGCTCCTGCTCCAGGCGAAACTACGGCCACGGCGGCGGCAGGATTGGTGGAGGTTCCCGAACCGGTGAGCGAGGCAACCAGCGGCGAGCCACCGGGCGCCGAGTCTGTCACGGTCAGCGAGCCGTTTCGCGTGCCGGTTGCGCTGGGTGCGAAGTTGACAAAGAGCAGGCAGGAGGAGTTGGCAGCGATTACGCCCGTGGGGCAGTTGGAGTTGGCGGTGAAATCCCCGGCCGGCGTGAGCGCGAAGGTCTCCGCCTGGGTTTCGTGATTGGTGAGCGTGATGGTCTTGGGAGGGCTGAGAGTACCGAGTTTCTGCGCGCTGAAAGTCAGCGCCGCAGGCGAGATCGTGAGCGGGGAAACGCCGGTACCGGAGAGGTTGACGATCTGGGGGCTGGTTACCGCGTCGTCGTAGACCTGGAACTGTCCGCTGCGGGTTCCGCCGATGCTGGGAGCGAAACTCACCGTGACGACGCAGGATGCGCCTCCGACAA
>Ga0316217_10000527_pt1 | contig 54520 bp, 48 predicted proteins | sample 1anoAmetaG_FD_203633 | JGI IMG/M metagenome (GOLD analysis project Ga0316217, IMG submission 203633) | Freshwater microbial communities from Trout Bog Lake, Wisconsin, USA - 1anoA | ecosystem: Environmental > Aquatic > Freshwater > Lake > Hypolimnion/Profundal zone | place: USA: Wisconsin...
CTGCTACAACATCCACGGCCTCGATGACTGCCGATCCGTCTGCAACGGGCGAACAACTCTGACTCCGGCTTCCTTGCGAAAGACCGAAGCTCGCAGTCAGCAGCCTGCGATTCGCTGTTTGGGTACTAAGCCCGGACATCGCCCGTTTCAGCAGCGGTTCCGCAGCCGGCCAGGCAGAAGCTGCGTAAATAAAGAACCTAACTCATAATATCTTTGAGTAGTTCTGTCAATAGCGGACCCCCGAGTTCCACCAAACCGCATGGTTCTTCACGGAACAGGTGTGGCATAGCAGGGAGCGGCAATGGGCTCAACTGCCGACCATGTCGTTCAGACCATTATGATTGAATCGAGCGCCTCGCTATCAAGTTCGCATATCCCTCCATCCCGCCTTTTTCCGTTCCATCACTCGCCTCCGGGTTTAGTGGTACATCATACCAACGACCATCCTGTGAGGCAAGCGGCATGATTCATACCGGTCGGAAGCAAACCTGCGGCTTGGGCGGATTTTTCAGATAGTCGTTCACACCTGTTGGCAGGGGGTGCATCTGACTGGCCCCCCGAGGATAACAGCCGATAATCGGGTGAGGTTGCGGGTGGTGGTGCCACCGATCGGAGAGCCTCTTCTGCATCTGTCTGTGGAAAATCCGCTTTCCGGATCTTCATGCGTCTGCCCGTGATCACTTCAGAGCAACCGTTCGCCGCCCTAAACATTACAGCCAGCGCATCAAATTGAGGTTCCCACAAATCAGGAAATAAGCTATATTATTCCGCCAATTGCAAAAACGATGCATGATATTTATGACGAAAGCCGATTCTGTAGAAGTCATCCGAGACAATGCCAACATGACAAGAACGGACGTGGCTCATGTCTTCACACAAGGAAAACCCACAGACAGGGGAGGCCATCATGATCGAACGCCGCCAGGTTATGACCTTCAAGCCATCATTACTACTGAAGAAATGTCTTAAGGGCGGTGGTTGTTTTGCAGAGTAACTTTAAGAAGATTGCAGGAGCATGCAAATGAGGTCAAGAATCAAACAGTTATTTTCATCTCCTGTTTTTGAGGACGAAGACAAAACGCGCGTCGCGAATTTGCTGAGCGTGACTCTCCTGACCCTGTTCCTCATTGCAATTACGCGTAGCATGCTCTCTATTTGGGCTAGCCCGGAGTATCTGGCTATCGTGTTAAGAGCAAACGTTGTACTACTTGGGGTTATGACTTGCATTTTTGTCCTCATGCGTGCCGGAAAAGTACACCTCGCTTGTGTTGTATTCACATTATGCCAGTGGGTAGGGATAGCCTGGCTTACGTACCATTACGGGGGCGTAAGACTGAGTATCTATTGTTTTTTTATCTTTGTTATTTTCACCTCGGGCCTGTTACTGGGAGGCAAATGGGCCTTAAGTTATGCCACAATCAGTATAATATACGGCACTTTCATGTTGTATCTTGAACGTCACGGGGTAATCTTCCCGCGCGTTGAGAATTCTATGATAACATTCAGCAGCATAACCCCCGGCTTCATTTCCACTGCCGTATTCGTATACCTGTACTCCCGTGACATAACCCGGGCACTCACACAAGTGAACCTAAAATCTTCCGAGCTTACAACAGCAAATGAACAACTTGTTCAATCGTTATCTTTGCTTCGCGCCACACTTGAGTCTACGGCCGATGGTATCCTAGTTGTGGATAGATATGGCAAGATCATCAGCTACAATCATAAGTTCCAGGAGATGTGGGACATTCCCTGTTCAGTTCTGCAAAGGGGCGCAGATGATCTGGCGTTGGCTCATGTGCTGGATAACCTGCTTGATCCCGATGCATTCATTGCCGGTGTGCAGGCACTCTATACTCAGCCTGAGGCCGAGAGTTTTGACGTGATAAGATTACGCAATGGCCGGACATTTGAACGTTATTCCCAACCCCAAAAAATTGACGAGCGCATAGTGGGGCGGGTCTGGAGCTTCCGCGACAGTACCGAACGCATGCGGGCGGAAGAAGCGCTGATGAAAGAGAGGGATTTTGCCACGGGAATAATATCGATGACGCCGGCCATCATTTGCGGCATAACTCCCGACGGAACGACTACGTTCATCAATGCGGCAGGCGAGAGAATCACGGAATATTCGGCATCGGAAATTATCGGGAAGGACTGGTGGCGGACTCTTTATCCCGGTGACGACAACCGCCAGGCGCAGGAACTCTTGCGAGACTTCAAACAGAGCGACCTGCCTGATTACGAAATGCCTCTGACCACACGCAGTGGTGAAAAACGCACAGTCTCCTGGAACTCCTTGAACAGGATAAATGCTTCTGGCGCTGTTGAGGAGATCATCGGCTTCGGCAATGACATCACGGAACGCAAAAGGAACGAAATCGCTCTGCGCGAGAGCGAAGAGCGCTACCGAAGCCTTTTTTCCTCTCTGCAAGAAGGTCTCTGCCTGTTTGACATAATCTTCGATGCCGCCGGGAATCCGGCGGACTACCGCTTTCTTGAGTTAAATCCGGCTTTCGAAAGAATGAGCGGTTTGAGCCGCGACGAACTGATTGGCAAGACCATCGGGAAGATATTCCCCCAGCTCGAAGCATATTGGTTGGAGCAATTTTCGCTAACAGCATCGACGGGAAACCCGACCACCCTGGCGAATCATACGCGTTTGCTTGACCGCTATCTGGAGATTTATGCTTACAGCCCTGCAATTGGACGACAGATAGCCATAATTTTATCAGATGTCACCGAAAAGAGGAATTCCCAGGAAGACCGGGAAAAAAACCAGCGTTTGGAGGCATTAGGCGTTTTGGCCGGAGGCATCGCCCATGACTTTAATAACATCCTTACCGCCATCATCGGAAACATCTCCCTTGCCCGTTTGCAGGTAGGGGAAGAACACAAGGCCGCGACACGACTGGTCGCCTGTGAAAATGCCATGACACGTGCTACCGACCTGACCAAGCAGCTTCTCACTTTTTCTCGCGGGGGCGCTCCGCATAAATCGATCATGGACATGAAACAGCTTATGTCCGAAGTATTGTCGTTTGCCTTTCACGGCTCTAACTGCAGAGCAGATGTCGCTTTGGAGGAGAATCTATGGTCTGTGGATGCTGACGCCAATCAGTTGCACCAGGTGTTTAACAACCTGCTGATCAATGCCATCCAGGCCTCGCTATCCGGGGGAATCATCACAATCAAGGCGACCAACTGGTCCATCGGGGCCGGTGGGCACGCGTCTTTACTGCCCGGACCATACGTAAAAATTGCCATTTCGGACCATGGGTGCGGTATCCCGCCAGAGATCCTGCCCAGAATATTCGATCCTTATTTTACCACAAAATCGACCGGCTCAGGGCTTGGCCTTACCTCGGCCTACTCCATCATAAAGAAACACGACGGGTACATTAATGCCTCCTCTAGTCCCGGGAGGGGAACCACTTTCGAAATTTTCCTACCTGCAGCCGCCGAAACGCCCGTTAAAAAGAAACCTGAGTCGGAGTCATTGCCGGTGGTGGTAAAGGGTGCAACGGTGCTGGTGATGGATGACGAGGAGATGATCCGCACTCTTGTGGCAGGCATGCTTGAACAGCTTGGCTACCAAGGTATTGCCTGCTGCGACGGAGCCGAAGCGGTAAACCTGTATCGAGATTACTTGGGAAGGGGGGCTCCGTTTGCCGCTGTAATTCTGGACATGACTATTCCGGGGGGCAAAGGAGGTAAAGAGGTAGCCGAAGAAATTCTCAGCCTCGATCCTGATGCAGTGCTTATCATATCCAGCGGCTATTCTACAGAGTCTGTCTTTGCCGGGGAAGAAGATGCCGTTTTTCAAGGCGTCGTTCCGAAGCCATACAATATTCGACAACTTGCACTGGAGCTGGCAAGGTTGATAATAGTGCCTAATTGAAAGTGGTCAAACGATAGGGAAGCTCTTGAAGACCTTCTTTTGCTCAGGGAACTATGTGAGCGGCATTATCTTAACGTATGGTGTTAATGGCCCTCAGAAGCTCGTCGCTTTTTACGACCGATGCCTGCATCGGGAACACCTTCTCCATGAGTACGCGGTTCACTTCCGGATCGAAGTCGGCGCAGGCATCGGACACCACGGCCATCGAATAGTCCTGGTCGGCGGCCCAGCGCACGGTTGACAAAACGACCCCGCCCGTCGAGAGCCCGAACATGACCAGGTTGTTGATATTCTTTGACCGCAGTATAGTTTCCAGATCGGTGGTGGAAAAAGCGCCGACCCGGCGCTTGGTAACCACGATATCGCCCGGTTGTGGCGCAACCCTCGGATCTATTTCTGCACCCGGAGTGCCTTCTGCCAGCAGGCCGGTTTTTTTCAGGCCACTGAAAAGTTTATTCTGCGGATTGACCTCGGGATATCCGTCTCGAAATCGTACCGCGACATAGATCACTTGAATCTTCGCCTGCCGGGCTTTTTTGAGTATCGCGTTTGCTCTCTCGATTAACGGGCCGCGAACGCCCTCGGGAAACATGCCTACGATATCATTTTCAAAGTCCATGATGAGCACGGCAGTTTTCTCGGGATTAATCGCCAATCCCGGCTCAATTATGGCGGCGGTTCTCTCACGGGTGGGCGCTTTCTTGGTATCCAGCTTATCCAGAGCGAAAACATTCGTTCCCGACAGGATCAGGATCATAACGAGTGATGACAAGCGAGCGATTGATCTCATAAGATCTCCTGTTTTGAGTTTTGCCCTTTGGCGGACATCCGTGAGTCTAACCTATTCTCGCAATTAGATCAAAAGTTTTTCATATAGGGTCCTCAAGTCCCACTCCTCAGGCTGCCATATCACCCTCAAAACCCTGACGGTTCTCCAGCGAAGTTACTGAAAATGCTTGCTTGTCTCCACACCTCGTTCTATGATGTGCTCCGGTCAAGGCGCTGGATTATATGGGTGCGCAGGGGAGACGGCCGTGCTGGTTTTCAAGGCCAGCAGTCTCCTGAAGCAGGCGGTTAATGGCAGGGCAAAGCCAGGATTAATCTCCAAGGAGGTGATTTTCATGTCAACGACTGCCCCCGACACTGCCGGATCCAGTGGCGAGATCAGCGTACCGCGCAGCCGCATCGTCATTGCCAGCATGATCGGCACGACAATCGAGTTCTACGATTTCTACATCTATGCCACTGCCGCCGTTTCGGTGTTTCCGCTGCTCTTCTTTCCCAAAAGTGACGCAGGGGCGGCCCTGCTTGCTTCCATGGCAACCTTCGGCGTCGCATTTGTGGCGCGTCCGGTAGGCTCTGTTGTCTTTGGGCATTTCGGCGATCGGATCGGACGGAAAGCCACTCTGGTCGGTTCGCTGCTCACCATGGGGATTGCCACGTTTCTTATAGGCATGCTCCCTACCCTTGAGCAGATAGGTCTTCTGGCCCCTGTCCTTTTGACCATTCTGCGCTTCTGTCAGGGGCTGGGGCTGGGCGGAGAGTGGTCGGGTGCGGCACTTCTGGTGACGGAAACAGCAAAAGAGGGAAAACGTGCCCGGGCCGCAATGTGGCCCCAGTTGGGGGCCCCCTTTGGCTTCATCCTGGCCAACACTTTTTTCCTGCTGTTGACAGTCGTTTTCAACTATAACTCTGCTCAGGCGCAGCTTCAGAGCAGTTTTCTGACCTGGGGTTGGCGCATCCCGTTTCTAGTTTCCATCCTGATGGTGGCTGTTGGGCTTTACGTGCGGCTCAAGCTTGAAGAGACCCCCGTATTTGCCCGTGCCATGGCCCGTGGCGAAAAACTCAAGACTCCACTTGCCGAGGTGTTTAGGAATTATCCGAAGGAACTCGTTCTCGGCACGTTCATTATGCTCGCTACCTACGTTCTGTTTTACCTGATGACCACCTGGATCCTCTCTTACGCCATCGGAAGGAGAGAACTCGGCTTTTTGGGGGTCGGCTACCGCAGCTTTCTGGTACTTCAACTCCTTTCGGTGCTGTTTTTTGCCGCAATGATTCCGGTGTCCGGTTGGCTTGCGGACAGGTTTGGCCGCCGTTGCGTACTAATGATTGTCACTGTCGGCATCATGGTGTTTGGTCTGACATTCAACATCTTCCTCAATCCGAGGATGATGGGTACGGGGGAGCACTCAAATACAGGACTCATGCTGTTGTTCCTCTGTATAGGCATGACACTGATGGGGCTCACATTCGGCCCTATGTCAGCCATACTTCCCGAATTGTTTCCGACCAATGTGCGTTACACCGGTTCAGGCATCTCATATAACCTCTCATCGATTCTCGGCGCAGCGCTGACACCATTTGCTGCGGTATGGCTCGCGAAAAACCACGGAGTCGGCTCTGTCGGAAGGTATCTTACCGTGCTTTCGGCATTTACCATGGTCGCCCTCTGGTTCTCCAAAGAAACCAGATATGCCAGCCTTGATACGCTCGAAAATGAGATTGTAACGACGGGCATCGAAACCTCGTCACCATAAAGGGCAGTTTTTGGCAACAGATCTCCGCATTATTTCCGATGACTAATGAACGTTTTTGTTTATAACGGTGGGGCTCACCGCTCGACCTGCCTGTCAATTCCTCCTACAAGGAACATCGCGTTCCAGGGCGCACTTCATTTATTTAAATGTTCCGACTACATATTCCGCAATATTTCTGGCATCTTTATCTGACATCGTTTTCTCGTCATAAGCGGTCATACCCTCGCCTGGCTTTCGTATAAGTTTGACTATATCGTTGACAGTCTTTATGCCATTGCGTTCACGGACCGTCCTTGATAGGTTTTTAAGCGGCCTTAATACGTTCCCGCCATAGGGATGACAGGCTTCGCAGTGCTTTTTGAAATTAGCTGCACCACTTGATACGGTAGCTGCCCGTGCCGGGCTTTCGGCGGCAAGGATTGCCGAGAAAGCAAATAAGCCAGTAACTACGCATGCCGCCAGTTTTTTTCCGGATTTCACAAGGTTCTCCCCTGCAGCATTGGACGGAAAAGGGCCACATTACCCCAAGGCCTGACCTGAAAAAGGCAGTGAGAGAAACATGTGCCCCATCAGCCCAACGGTCGGCGGGTCTGCCTGAAATCGGCAGCACCCGTCCGGCTGGAGATCCTGTCAGCTCTTGGTTTTTAGTCGCCGCCGTCCCGGTATTAAGACGCCGATAATGTACGTCAAATAATATCCAATAACAACGATATTATTTGTGATTTTCGCCAATCCACAGGGGAGAAGCGCAGCTGGACCGAAGGTGGCTTGGGTCGCCTCCCCGGGATGCATGGACCGCTCTTTAGCCGTCGGTTCGAAAAAAGTGGCCGCAACTAGGCTGAGATAATGACCGGTAGTCTGCAACCGGCTTCTTGAGCCGGTCGGCCGCTCTGTCTTCCGAGCACGCCTTCCCCCCGGGTTAACCGGAACCAAAGTTGCCCTCCCCTGCCGCGGAAAAGGGCTATACTGTAGGTATGATTGAAGGCCCCATCAGGCCCCTTGTGGCATGCCTGGCAGGCATTTCGAAAGTGGGAGCAAAGAACTATGGTTCAAAAAGCCGAGGTGCACAACCTGTCAGCCATCGACGCGAAATTCCGGGTCAAAATTATCGCAAAGGAACTGGCAAACTCCGACGCCGCGATGGTACGAGCGCTTGAGGATCTCGTGATAGTGCTGGTAAACAAAAAAGTGCTCGGTAGTAACGAGATACACCCCGCTGTAGTGGAAAAAATCAAGCACCGCAGGAAACTGCGTGAAGAGATGAAGAGTATTCAAGATCGGCTGGAGGGCACGCCTTCAGTCCCCAATCCGTCAAGCTTGCCGGAGAAGGCGCATCCGTCTAGCGGGACTCGGTAACGCGAAGCCCCGGTGCAATAAATCGCCACAGGTAACCGGGAACCATCCCCGCCTTGCCCGACAGTCGGAATGCACTCTCCTTGCCATGGGGGTCATTGGACATGGTCGTTTGACGGACCGTGTGGCCATGGTCCCATTATTTTCGATAAGCCGTTGCTGCCATATTTCCCGAGGCTTTTAAGTGATTATCATAAAAAAATCCGGTTAACGCACCGCGGTAACAATGAGAAAGGTGCAATAAATGGGGAATTGTTTCGACCTCATTTCTCAGGCCCATCAGTTGCTGTTAAACTTGAATGGGCCATTATTGAGGGTGCTCGTAAATGATCCGTAAAAATTCAAAAAACGAGGGTAGCAAACCGGGATATGAACGGCGGGCCTCCCGACGGACTGTTTTTCCTTGCCGTCTTCTCGTGCTGGTGTTCTGCCTTATGCTGTTTCCCAGCCTGGAATCCGCCGCTTCGTTTTGCGCCTCACCTGGCAGGGACGGCTCACCTGCCGCTCTTTCCGGCACCGTCAACACCTACTACCCAGGGACCGCTTCGGTCCCCTCCGGTGCCACGTCGCTTCCCGTAGGCCCCAGCTCGGGGAATGCAGCGCAAATCGCAGCCGGCGACCTGCTGCTCGTCATCCAGATGCAGGACGCCGACCTATCGTTCAGCAATTCCGGTAACTACGGGGCAAACAACGGTTCCGGAAGCGGCTACACGGCACTGAACCAGACCGGCGTTTACGAGTATGCCCTGGCAACGGGCTCCGTTTCCGGAGGTCATGTAGCAATATCCACCCCCCTCAGCAACAGTTACCGGATGCGCGCCGCCTCGGGGACCAATGGTCAGAGCAGATACCAGGTAATCCGGGTACCACAGTACCTGTCGGCCACCGTGTCCGGCACGGTAACCGCGTCCCCCTGGGATGGCAGCGTCGGCGGCGTCGCGGTGCTTGATGTCGCGGGCGCGCTCACCGTTAACGGCACGATAACGGCCGACGGCGCCGGCTTCCGGGGCGGTTTGGGACGCAGGCTCGGCGGAGGCAGCGGCGCTAACACCGACTTCCTCAGCTCCTACCTGGTAAACGACAACGGCTCCAAGGGTGAAGGGATTGCCGGCACCCCCCACTACCTGAACACCCCGGCCACCTTCAACGGCGCGCCCGCCCAAGCCGGCGCACTCGGCAGCGGCTACCCGGACGGAGCGACGGCAAACGCTTCCTACGGGTGCGGCGCGCCCGGCAATGCCGGCGGCGGCGGCACCGACGGCCAGCCGACTTCCAACAGTGACAACTCCGGCGGCGGCGGAGGAGGGAGCTACTCGGTCGGCGCACAGGGCGGCAATTCCTGGTCGAGCAACCTGCCGGTCGGAGGCAGGGGGGGAAGTGCTGTGAGCGGGCTTGCCTTCAACCGGGTAATCCTAGGAGGGGGGGGGGGGCGCCGGCACCAGTGATGACGGTACCTTCGACAGCAGCACCTATACAAACCCTCCCGGCATAGGCTGCAGCGATCCGGGTCTGACCGGGATATGCAGCAGTGGCGCCCCGGGCGGCGGTATAATTCTGGTCCGGGCCAATTCAATCGCCGGTTCCGGAGTGGTCACCGCGAACGGCGGGTCGGGATACAATACCGGCAATGACGCGGCCGGCGGAGGAGGCGCCGGTGGTTCCGTCGTCCTTGATATCCAAACCGGGGGCTCGATCAACGTTGCCGCGCAAGGGGGGGACGGTGGCAACGCCTGGCGCTCCGCCAACGGCGCCACATTCCCCGGCAACCGTCACGGCCCGGGCGGCGCCGGCAGCGGCGGTTTCATCGCCTTCTCGCCCACGGCCCTTTCGGTCTCGGCAGCGGTATCCCCGGGGACCAGCGGCAAGACGACCACCAGCATGGACAATTTTGGCTCGGGAAATTCCCTTGGCGGCATCTCTTCCTTCAAGGCACCAAACAGCTCCGGCCCGTCGCCGGGAGCCGATTGCCTGCTGCAAATAACAGGTACGGTATTTGAGGACGTGAACTACGGAGGCGGTGCCGGAAGAGCCCTGACTGCAGCAGGTGCTGTCGTTCGCCCTGGCGCGCGGGTGGAACTGTTCGACGGCAGCGGCAACTACCTCAATTTCGCTGCCACTGACGGTTCGGGCCTCTACACCTTTACCGGCCTGACGGCGGGAAGCTACACGGTGCGGGTGGTGAACTCAAGCGTCACCTCTTCGCGCACCGGCTACCTCGCGGGGTTGTTGCCCGTGCAGACCTACTGCACCGACGCGAGCGGCGGTTCGACTCTGCCGGTAACCGACCGGGTCGGCGGTGAGGTGCCGGCCAAGGCGGATGCCGGTAACGGATCAACCACGCTCGCCTCCCTCGCCTCCGCGGCGACGGCTCCCCAATCGGTGACGACTGTCGTCCTGGGCGCGGCCAACGCCGTCGGCGTGGACTTCGGCTTCAACTTCGATACCATCGTCAACAAGAATGACACGGGCCAGGGAACTCTGCGCCAGTTCATCCTCAACGCCAACGCCCTCGGCAATGCGGGCCTCGCCCAGTCCGGCCAGAGTGCGGGCAATGAGACGAGCATCTTCATGATCTCCGACGGCAACAGCCACCCGGGGCTGCGGGCGGGTCTCGCCAACCTGCTCACTGCCGGCGTGGCAACCATCCAAACGGCGACAGCCTTGCCGGCGCTCACCGACTCAGGCACGGCAATTGACGGCACCACCCAGACCGCCGATGTGGGGGACACCAACCCCAATGGTCCGGAGCTGGAAATCTCCGGTAACGGCGTCACCGGTTCCGGTCTGGCCGTCTCCGGCGCAGCCGCCGTCAGCTTCAGGGGACTGGCAATCTACGGGTTTGCCGGCAGCGGCGCCAATGGCAACGGCATCTACCTGAACAACGCTGCGGCCAGCTCGGTCTACGGCTGCTACCTGGGGAGCAACGCCAGCGGCGTGGCGACCCTGGCCAACAGCTCGGCCGGAATCTCGGTTGCCGGCACATCGTCGGGCACCAGCATCGGCAGTCTCGCGAGTGGCGGGGGCAATCTCATCGCCTTCAACTCGAGAAGCGGCGTCGCCATCCTCAGTTCCGGGGCAGGGTTCACCATAAGCGGCAACTCGATTCGCAGCAACGGACAAAGCGGGGTCCATTGTACCGCCCCCGGTGTGTTGATCACCAAGAACCTGATCTACAGCAACGGCGGCGCTTACGACGGGATCTGGCTCGACACCGGCGGCACCGGCGCGAAGATCTACCAGAACACGATCCACGCCAACGGCCGCGACGGAATCCGGGTAGGAGACACCGGCGCCATCATCAAGAACAACATCTGCACCGGCAACGGCGGCTATGGTATCAACCGGGTCGCCGCCTCCCTGACCGAGGCCTACAACGACCTGACCGATGCGGCCACGGCCCCGGCCAACGTTGCGGGGAGAAGCAACGTGGTCCCGGACAGCAGCGACCTGAACCTGAACCCGCTCTATGTCAACGCTGCCGGATTCAATTTCAGCCTCACCGAATGCGCCAGTCCGGCGATCAATCAGGGGATCGACCTGGGGGCGGACCAGCCGGACATGAACGGCGCGGCGCCCGGTCTTTGGAACAACAACGCCCCGGAGCTGGGGGCACTTGAGACGGTCGGCAGTTGCACTCCCAGCCTCACCATCATAAAACAGGCGTGGGACCCGAGCGGAACCGGCCCCCTGGGATCGTTCACGGCGCCGGTGGGCTCCACCGTCGTCTTCCTCATCTATGTGAAAAACACCAGTGCCGGGCCGGTTTCCGATCTGCGCATCAACGACTCCCTGGACAAGACGGCCTTCCAGTACCTGGCCGGCAGCATGGTGCGGACCAGCGCGGTCTCGCCGCCGGCCGACAGCGCCACGGATCTCGCCATTTTCAACGCCACGGCCCCGGGAACAGGGACGAGTGTCAGTGACGCGGCGGACGGGGACGTGGCCTCGGCCCAGAACACCGGCGGGCCCCCGGGTGTCGACAAGATCACCGTTGGCGCCGTGACCGGGCAGACCAACGTAGCCCTAACCCTTAGCGGCCACACCACCTTCGGCCTGCGTTTTGAGGTGAAGATCAAGTAAACGGTCAACTTGTTTTAGATGGAGCGGAGGATGGCGGGGATTGCCTTTGAGAATAATGGAATTTTGGTCTGCAAGGGAGCGGACCTCAGGTGGCAAATGGTCGTAGCACTCCCGAAAAACGGAAGAGGTGTGATGGTTCAGAGGGGCTTGCATTTGCCGGAGACGTACTGGCTCAATGCCTCCGCGGCGAGGTCTTCAAGCTTGCCGGTGTCGATGTCTGCTTTGAGACGCTGGTCCCAACGTTCGGCTTCGAACTGGGCGAAACAGCGGATGAATTGCCGCAGCTCCGGATCGGGAAGTGCTTCTTGCACACGCATTTATAACAGGCGCAGAGGGGATTAAAGGTTAGAGTCTACTACTTGAACTGATATACCGTCAATCCGGCAGAGTCCGGCCTTTAACCTGGGCCAGCGCTTTTTTCGCCTGGAGCGCAGGGGCGTCCCCGGACTCGGGCAGGATATCCTTCTTAAGCCAATCTGAAGTTGTTGACCAAGTTCTGAAGAATACTGGCCTGCTCCGACATTAGATCCGCTGCCTGCGCGGTTTCGGATACACCCAGTGTGGTTTTTCGTATTCCCTCCGTAACGTGGTTTATATTTGAATTCACCGCCTGGACGGTTGCCGTCTGTTCGTTGGCGGCGGTTGCGATCTGAGTGATCTGTTGGGAAATTTCATCGATTCGGGAAAGAATCTCCCTAAGGGCTTGGCCCGACCTCTGCGACGACAGTGCCCCTCGTTCTACCTCCTCTACCCCTTCCTCCATTGACCTTACCGCCTCGGTGGTCATTTTTTGAAAGGTGTTGATCATGTTGCTGCGTGAGTGGTATTGGTCGTACGCTCCGCCAGGGCACGCACCTCGTCAGCCACAACCATACCCCGCACCCTTGGTCACCACCCCTCGCTGCTTCTTTTGCGGCCTTGAGCGCAAGCAGGTTTGTTTGATCCGCTATATCCTCGATGGTACCGATGATTTCACTGTTCTGTCTGGAATGATCGCCAAGTGTTTTAATAGTCAATGAGGTGTTCTGGACCTTGTCGGCAATGACCTTCATGCCAGCAATCGACTCGTCAATGATTAAAGCGCCGGCGTTGGCAGATAGGCTTGTTTTGAGCGAAGCGTCGCTGGCGATGTTGCAATTGTTGGCAATTCCCTCGCTTGTTTCCGACATCTCACTGCCGGCCACATCAAAGGTAGCAACTTGTGAAGCCATCATCTCTGCGCCGGAAGAAATTCTTTCGGCCGGCGGCTTCAACCCGCTTGATGCTGCGGCATCCCACGCTCTGTGCACCGCTCACCACCTGAGAGAGTTGGAGCGAGCCTGGGAACAGGACAGCCAGCAATGGGCGAAGAAGATGGCGTGCTTACTCAAAGTGAGAATCAATGCCACCTATTGATGCAGGCAGCCATCTGGACGCCATCGCATCAGAAGTTTATCGGAGCCGTTATCGAGCCCTGCTCGAAGAAGCTGAGGGGGAATGCCCACCCCCCGATGAAAGCGAACGAAACGGGCGTTGAGGAAAGATTGCCGTCCGGACCATTTGATGAACGACACCAGAATGTCGACGCCGTCGGCCGAGCGCATCTCTTCCAACAGTTCATGGGCTAATTGGGGTTCCTGTGGAGAGCCGGTAAAGAGGCTGCTTTCTACCAGGGAGGTTGGAGGACGGGGGATACCTGAGGTGGCATAATTTGTGGGAGTGATTTCAAGGAGGGTGGGTTTTTGTCTCGAGACCAGGCGACGGTTTTTGAGATGCGCCATGCCAGGCTGATCGGCAACCTGGCCGAGAATCCGATTGCAGAGGGCCAAACGGTTTTCCGGGTCCGACTCTTCACGTAACGCCTGTTCAGGCACCTCACCCACAAAGGAAGCGTAAACCCCCGGCTGTTCTTCAGGATTGATCTTCCCGAATACTGTCCTCAGTTCCGGGCGCTGAGCCAAGGCATCGCGAAGGTATTCATCGATGAGCGCTTCGAATATGCGGTGGGTTATGTTCTTTATCAAGAAGAGCCTTCATGCTACCGGTGCTATCCGTACCCCGACAGGAACCAACCAGAGAGACACGCTGCCTCCAAATAAAAAAAGCCGCCCGCTCAGCTATGCTGACACAGACGGCAATTTCCAAATCTTAGCTGCCACCCTCCCGATTTATCAGACCGAATAGCATGCTCTTCAAGTACACCTTTCTCTCCTCTCAGTCAATAAAATTTTAATTCATGGTTGGCAATCTGGATCCGGAAAGAGAACCGGCAGGTACAGAGACAAAAGCTTTTCTCAGCTTCCACAACTTATCTCCCTATATCCGCCTTTTGCCTGCCCTACTCGTCTGAGCTAGCAACCCGGCCTCCGTGATGCGGGCCACCGGCAGCTGGTAATACACCATTACCGAGAGTTGCCGTAAAGCCCCTGCCTTTAGGCAGGGGGATATAAGGCTACGGTTTTGGCTTTGACTTGTATTATATGGTGATGTACTGTATAATGTTAATATGAAATACAAAAGCAACAATAATGTTGTTTATTCATGCAAATACCACGTGATTTGGTGCCCAAAGTATCGCCGGAAGGTGCTCGTCGGTGATGTCGCGGAGCGCCTGGAAACACTGGTCCGTGAGGCTGCTGCGGAGCAGCAATCTGATATCAATGAATTGCCTCGCCGCAAGCAGCAGGGTATCAGCTACCGTACAGCATCGCTGATGCGACGCAAAACGACAACCGTCCCAAGGGGCGCGGAATATCACCCGAAGGGACTTAGATGGTCGGTGCGAAAAGATGCGAACTTGCGACCACTGGAAAGATCAGCTGGCACTACCCGTCTTCAACCTCGAGTCGGTTGTCCTGAGGAAAAGGACGAAGAACCCCAAGGTTCTCCTTGCAATAGGAGGCAATTGGACATGATCGTTTGACAGACCGCGTAACCATGGTACCCTGTGACTCACTGCGGATAAACAAAATGAACTCGGAGGTAAAAAATGAAAAAAATCGTATTCTCGCTGATCGTGAGTATGCTGATGTTGGCCGGAAGTGCAGCTTTCGCTGGAGAGCCGGTGTTGAACGTTAGCCCAAAAATGCATCCCAATCTCGCCGCGGCTCAGAGATTAAGTCGTCAGGCCTTCAATAAGATTGTCGCGGCGCAAAAGGCTAATGAATGGGACATGGAAGGGCATGCTCAAAAAGCCAAGGAATTGCTCGACCAGGTCAACAATGAATTAAAACTCGCAGCTGAAGCTGCCAACAAAAAATGATTTTTTTGACCAGATAGGATAAGATGTAGCAATCAAGAAAACGGCTCGTCGTCTTATCCTCTCCTCAATCATCATTGACAGGAGGAATCAGCTGCAGTTACGACAGGTTCCGCTCCCTCAACGGGGGGTGGAGCCTGTTTGCGTTTAAATAGGTTAGGTCGCCGGGGTGGCACAAAAAATGGGGAGCTGGCTTTGAAACTATTCAACACCATGACGATTATCATAGCCATTACGTTTGGTTCCGTCATCTTTGCCGCTTCAGGAGTACCCGGCCCACCACCGGTCCAGAGCGTCGCAAAGGTTGACCAGTCGCGCTACATGGGTCGGTGGTACGAGATTGCGCGGCTGCCGAACCGGTTTCAGAAAGGTTGTACGGGAACTTACACCGATTATTCGCTTCGAGACGACGGGCAGATAGACGTTGTCAATTCCTGCCGCAATGAAAAGGATGGCAAATTGCGACAGGCGAAGGGACGGGCCTGGGTGGTCGATCCCGTCAGCAATGCCCGGCTTAAAGTTTCGTTCTTCTGGCCTTTTCGTAGCGAATACTGGGTCATAGGACTGGGAAAGGAGTACGAATACACGGTGGTGGCATCCCCTAACAGGAAGTATCTTTGGATTTTGAGCCGTGCAGCCTTTATGGATGACGACCTTTACGCCGAAATCGTGAACGGGGTCGAACGACAGGGATTTGATGTTAAAAATATTCTCAGAGCAATCCCGAAGAGCGCCGGGATTGGTAATACAGCAGGGGTGACTGCAGTTCACCCGCTGGGAGGTGACATTATATCTCGCTGAGGTCTTGCCCATCCCTCCCCAACCGCTCTTAAAAAGGTCTGCTGAAGAAGACTGACAAAAAATAGCGCTGGATCCTTGGCAGGTGCCTTTTTTGGGCAGCCATTGTCCAACCACAAGAGCTCTCCAAACAGTAAAAATATGCAAGAATTGTGAATTCGTCAGTCGCAGTCGACCTGCCCCGATATTATCAGTAAATCCTTTGGTGCCCTATTTCTCCAACAATCAGACTAAGAAATCCGATTAACACGCCGCTGTAACAATGGAATAGTGCAATAAATAAGGAATTGTTCCGGCCGCATTTCCCGGGCTCATCTGTTGCTGTTAAACTGGGTGGACCATTGTTGCTAACGGTTGCTCATATCAGTTTCATGCTAACCGGGCAGTTTTGCCCTACCCCACCAGAGGAGGACCATATGACAAGAACATCACTTCGCGGGGCCATCGGCGCCCTCACCCTGCTGCTCGGGGCACTAATTGGCGGCTGCGGCGGTTCAAGCAGCACCGGACAGACTCCCAGCGGAGTAACCAGCGTCGATGTCACCGACGCCGCCTCTTCAGACTACGCCCATGTCTATGTGACAGTCACCGCAGTCGCGTTCCACACCAGTACCACCGCCGGCTTTGCTGACTACAGCAGTGCAAAGACCGCTGGCTGGCAAATCACCAGGCTGGCTGCTCCGGCAACCGTTGACCTCGCCCAACTCGTCAACGGGAAGACTTCAGCCGATCCAGTCACGGGGTCGCTGTTCAACGGCATCACGCTCCCGAACGGCAGCTACGGCCAGATCCGTGTCTTCCTGGCATCGACCGAGGATGCCCTGACCGCCTCGGCGACTGCCGACGGCCTCAGCTACAACAACGAGGTTCAACTGGCCGGTGACGCCACCCACTACCCGCTCCACATTCCCACCCCGGTGGAAGGGATAAGCCTGGTCCCCGAATCGCCGGTGCTGGTGACCGGCTCCTCGAATGTCAACCTGGTGCTCGACTTCAACCTGAACAACGACGTGGTCGAGATCAATCCCAACAACGGCGCCACGGAGTTCATCCTCAAACCGAGGCTGGGATACTTTGATATGTCGAGCGTCGGAGCGGTTACCGGCAGCGTAACCTCAGCCTTTGGCAACCTGTCCAGCAACCGCGTTGTGGTAAAGGCCGAACAGGTCAAGGCCGGAGGTGTTGGCTACCGGATCACCCGCAGATTGACCACGCCCGACAAGAGCACCGGCGCCTTTACCCTGTACCCGCTCCCCATCTTCGGCTCCAACACTACGGCAACCTACGACATCCTGATCCGCGGTCGCCACCTCGCTACCGCTATCGTGAAGGGTGTCACGGTGCACAAGGGATCCACGCCCGCCGTCGGGTTCACGTCCCTCGGCGCGGTCAGCATGCTGGCGAGCCAGGAATTTACCGAGCAGGCCCTTTTACCGGTAAGACCTACCGGGGCTTGGATCAACTTCTACCAGTCCATATCCGGAGATGCCAATCTGTACGAGGTGCGCTACCGCCACCTCGACCCCTATACCGGCAAATTCTTCGCAGCCAATCCCGAGCCGCTCACAACCGCTCCCGTTCAGGTGGCAAGCTATGCGGCCGGACTGCCGTTGACCTTCGACCCTGACTCCGGCACCCCTGGCGCCTATACGGTGGTGGCCGAAATGGCGGGGCTTTATTCCCGTGGCAGCGCGCTTAACATCACCGGCGTGGCCAACACCAACATGACCATGACCTTTTCCAACGGCAACTACAGCCTCCCCCAAGTGGCACCCGGCGCGACCCCGGAGCAGATCAGCACCGCGTTCAACATGTCGTTCTTCGGCACGGGCATTGGACCCAACATGGGGAAATCAAGCACACCGAGATCAGACTACCCGAGCAAGGGCCAAGTATTCATAACACACGGGGGCATGATCGTTGATGCCCAGGGAACACTCACCAACGACAACAGCATAGAACTTGCGATGCATCCCGGCGTAGCTGCCGTACCCATGGCCGTCACCTACCCGGGCGGAGTCGATGGATCCGTATACGGGCTCTACGCCCTTGGCTGGGGTACAGTCCTGGCAGAAGGGAGCGTCGGTGGGGTAGATCTGAAGACAGGTTCCAAAACGGTAACCATTAAGATGAGGTAGCAATTCCTGCCCCAAACCTGGAAGGCAATTGGCAGATGGCTGTCAACGGTTTTCCAGGTTTGGGACCCTTCAGGGTTGCCCTGGTTATGCTAAAACAGCATTAGGATTTTCGCCGCATTGCCTGTGCCATCGGTAACTACCCGCGCCTCAAATGCCCGGGCACTCTTTAGAATAGGGGACTGTTGAGCCGATGCTGAAGGATATTTGTGAATTTTTTACTGTTTAAGTCGTCTTCGAGCCGCAGTTAGTTCCAGGGGAAAATTCATAAGGAATTTAGGAAACTTCCGTAATTGTCTTTCCATAAAGAATGTTTTGCCTTTTTCAGGATTTTTGATAAATTCGGATATCAATCTGTAGAACCATTGCAGGCACAATTTCTGGAATATCACTGGTGGGACTTTTAGCTCTCCAGTAAACCATCTCAAAGCTGAACCCACTCCGATCATAACACCCTTTTCAAGATTCTCGATGTTGTTCATCATCCATTTTTCTTGCTTTCCACCGCCAAAACAAACCCAGATAATGTCAGGGTCTGCAATTCGTATTTTTTTGATCATATCATGGTTGTCTTCTGCAGAAAAATCTTTAAAAGGTGGGCTGTGTCCGGTAATAGTGATGTTTTTGTCTATTTTATTAATCTTAGAGATAACTTTTTCTATCGTTAGGTCCGTATCACCAAGCAAATAATGTGAAATTGGATCTTTTTCAACTAACATCGACTCCATTAAATGCACCCCAGATATCCTCTCGATATCAGGGTAGCCAGCCAGTCGAGCAAAATAAGCTAAAGGCGCTCCATCAGCCAGAGACAAGAGAGAGCAGTTAATGGCGGTTTGAAGTAATCGATCGGTTGAGGCACTTATGACATTTCCCACATCGGTTAGACAGACATATCCTTTTTGGCCGTTAGAGATAACTGTCTTAATAGTGTTGTATGCGTGACGATAACTGACCGCATTTATCTTTACATGCATAAATTCTACAAATTGAGTTTGGCTGTATTTATTTTGAATAGTCATATAGTTATTGTTTAACTAATCTACTGCTTATGATGGCTTGTTGTGCAGTCATGCCAGCCGCGCAACAAGCCACTGCCAACAAAGAAGGTCACCCTTAAACTGACGCAATCATAAAGACTTGAACTCTGGGAATTGCTTTTCGAGGTTGACCGCTTTGCGGATACCCCTCACGGAGATCCCTTGCTGCTCCCTAAGCCCGTATCAAATCTTAAGCCATTTTAATTTTCTTGGCAAGTACTTTTACCGCCTGGCGGCTCGCCGGGTGGACCGAATGGTCGCCAGGGCTGCCGGCGATTAGGACGTTACCTGTCCATGGCGGCGGCTGAAGCGGCTGGCTGAGGCCACCTCTGTGGACGGGTGGAACCGGTTAAAGCTGCTGGGCGCGGTCTGGACCGGCTGCTTTGGTCCACATCAAAGATTCAAGGCTTCCGTCGCTGTTGAGGGCCTGAAGGGGCTGAAAAAAATTGAGGTTTTAGCCTGTTGGCGGCTTTGCTCTTTCATACTACGTGCTCCGATAAACGGTCTTCATGGCTGAGTTGGAGGGCAGCACCAGCTCATGCCAGCTCATGCCGGCTCATCATGTGGAGGTGGGGTGAACGGTTGCGTAGAAATTTGACCACCTGGCTGTGAGCGAACAGATACTCACCACAGCCATACAGCATGCATTGCTGCTAGCCTGGATCACGCTGCTGGTGCAGCGTGCCGTGAACTGCGTGTCGTTTTTCACCTGCTCCAGGTTATGGAGGATGTCGACGTCGGATATCGGATCATTGTCTGACAGATAACTGCCGAATATCGAGATCCGCTTCACCCGGAAGGCGAAAGTGACAGTATTGACCCAGCTTGGGTACGGCGGGAGCCGACCCGGCTCCCGCCACGTCGCGTATCTATTGAGCGGTCACAGTATTGTCTGCGGTCCCCGTTGCGGTGGTAGGTACAGCGACTACTGCACCGCTGATAGTGTTGATAGTGTTATTGTCCCCGTTCACGGTAACCAGATTACCGTTAGAGGTGATCGTGGTACCAGAAGGGACCAGGACTGACTGGCCGCTGATCAGCACGATCGACATACCCGGGCGGAGACTGCTCGGAAGATCTACATTCAGGGTAAGCGCCTGCGTTGCGGCCAAATTGTCCGAATCAACGACCGTAACGGAAAAGGTCGAGGAGCCGGCAGTGCTGGGAGTCCCCGAGACGATCCCATCCGAGCTCAAGGTCAAACCGACCGGGAGTGCACCACTGCTAACCGACCAGCTATAGGGAGATGTTCCACCGCTTGCTGTGAGAGTCAGAGAATAAGGTGCTCCTGCGGCCGCATCAGGCATCGTTGTCGACGTTATGGTTGGGCCGCTTTTTGTCCCACACCCGAAAAGCACCAGTACTCCCATCATGATTAATCCCGTAAGATTTCTTTTCCAGTTTTCCATCGCCCCCCCTTTTTTGTCGCATTTCACTCGATCTTATTTTTAAAGGCCACCCGCCGCAACCATCTATGCTATCAGAGTTGACAGTGTTATAGATCGGTACTGACGGGAAGTTTAGCAGGCAAATGAGTTAAAAATGTGGAAATAATAAGTATATTTCACCAATTTCAGTACATAGAATAGATCTTGAATAGCACGCGGGATCCATTGCAGACTCGAACAGGTTTAAGTTCTCAAAACCGAATCCTCTGTTAAAGGTAGAGATTGGGCTTGGTGGTCACTATCCTGATTAGATCCTTTTTGTTTGCACTAAGTTTGCACACTTGCTGCCGAAATGGTTCATGTCCTTAGATTGGGACCAAAACCAAAAAAGGAGACATCACATGTCAGTCCAGCCAATCAGCAGCTCTACCGTCTATGCAATTAAATCAATGGTACCAGGTGTTTTTGTGGCCGTGCTACCAATTGCCGATGTGCTAAACGACCCTAGAGCAAGGAATCCGACAGTAGGCTCTACGCAGACGATGGCTAAGCCCAAGGGGGCAGCGTCTGCATCGGCTCAACTCACGAAACGGAAAAAGCCCTCATCATCGGCTACTCCCGTGTATAACGGACAAGGAGAAGGAATTTAGGCAGCAGCTCAAATTTGGGGATTTGTGGGCGTAGGGGGCAGAAATGACCCCGCTGCCAGAAGGGGTGCGTGGCAAGGTCTAACTTTAAGGAGGACACGCGACAGCAGTAACCCATCACCACGGTTTAACCGGCATCGGACATAACCCCACGGCCGCCCTCTCCCCGAGCGCCACCCGCGCCTGGCGCGCCCCAAATGACAATGTTCCCATTGTCGCCGGGGGCGCTTGCTGGCCAGTGGGTGGAGGAAGCAGTGGACCCGCTGCGGGCTGCCGGGGAGCGGTTTTTTAGGAAGGGTGTCTGAGACCGAAAGATCTGTGGTGCGGGGACTCAACGTACCGGTCACTTTTGGCTATCAGGTTTTATCACTTTTGCCATTACTGTTGACCTTGGCACCCCCACCTTTTCCTGCCAGGGTTGACCGCGTCACTGTCCCATTTTTTTGAACGAGTGCAGGCTCGCGGAAAGGCCGCAAGGCCTGCCGGGTGAGGAGGAAGGAACCGGTCCAGGGCGGCGGCCGAAGCGGCTAGCTGAGGCCTCTGGCGTGGACGGGTTGGACCGGTTTAAACTGCCGGGCGATGTCCGGGCCGGCGCTTTGGGCCACCACTTAGCGGGGTCGGGAAATTATGCTTCAGAAATTCGCCACGATGCCGAATTGTTGTATCAGAGGCTTTGCTTGCCTCGGCCACCGATGTCAGGAAGCCTGGACAAAATGGTGAACCGTTATCCGCAGGTCAGGGAGCAGTCATGCCAATCGATCAGCAAATCCTCACCCGACTTGGTACAACGGAGCCCGAACTCCTGAACCTCCTCGCCGGCGACGTGCGCGAGATATTCTCCACCATGGTAGGGATGGAAGTTCCTCTGTGCGAAACGCTGGCGGCGGCAGACTCCAGGTTCAAGGGGTGCCTCAGCGCCATGATCTGTCTTAGCGGCAGCTACAACGGCGTGGTGACTTTCCACGCTACACCCGGGGCCGCGCGGGAGATAACCTCGCAGATGCTCGGCATGCCGGTGGAGTCGGTGGATGCCGACGTGCCGGATGCACTGGGGGAAATCGCCAACATGATCGGGGGTTCCTTCAAGCACCATTTTGTGAACGACGGGCACGAAATGAGGCTCACGCCCCCCACGGTGATCGAGTGCAACGAAAGGTTCCGCCCGCCCGGATCGGCTCGCGACTTGCTGGCCCTGCTTTTCGAGGCGGGAGACGACCACATCCTGGTGACCGTGCATCTGGAGGCCTGGGACTGATGCGGCAGCCCCCCTCACCTGCCGGGACAAAAAAAGGGCGGCGGCCCGGGGATATTTCTTCCCCGGGCCGCCGCTTTTTTTATTCTGAACACCGTGAGCCTCGGTCGCAGCGACTTCGAAAAACGACCGGTTTCTGCAATTTTACCGCGTCAAGCACAAGAACGGATTTTCCATGGGCACCGCTTATCGAAAAGCTCTCGGGACGGCATGCGACACTGGATCTGCAGCAGCCGGCTTTAAAGAGAGTGGTGGGCGCCCTGCCCCAGACGGTCCTCTTCCACCCAGGCCTGCGCCCTGGCAGGAATCTGGAACACCCGCATGAGATACCCGAGGAAATCTGGGTTCTCGCACATTTCTTTGCCCGGGGAGTCGGAAATCTTGGCCACGGGCTGACCGTTGCACTCGACCATCTTCATCACCAGGTTCAAGGGGGGACGTCCGAAATCGTTGGTCAGGTGGGTGCCGATGCCAAAGAGCGGCCGCACGCTGTGCCGCACCAGCCGGTGCAGCGCCAGGGCGGTGACCAGGGTGAGCGCGTCGCTGTATACCGCGCTCTTGCCGGCCGGGTCGACCCGCAACTCCTCCAGCCGCCGCACCAGTTTCCAGGTCCAAAGGACCGGCTGCCCGGAATCGTGCCGGAAGCCGTCGAGCAGCTTGGCGAAATAGAGGTCGAGGTCGCGCAGGAAGGCGTCCATCCCCACCACGTCGGTGAGCGCTATCCCCAGGTCGCCGCGAAATTCGCTCACCCAGGTCTTAAGCGCGGACTTCTGGCTGTCCGCAAGCCGGGGTCCGAGCGCCTGGAAGGCCTGCAGGTATTCGTGCGCCATGGTGCCGATCGGGGTGAGCCCGTATTTCATGGCGAGCCACATGTTGCTGGTGCCGACGAAGTTCCCCGGGAGCGCCTCGGCCTGGCGCCGCACGGTGTAGTCGTGCCAGTCCCGGCTTTCCCGGCGCCTGCCGCCGAAATCCGCATAGCGGAAGCCGCCCGAGTCGGGGCAGGCGTGCACCAGGGCGATTTTATCCTCCAGGCGCCGCCTCGCCTCGGCGTAATCCTCGCTCGGGTAGCTGCGGCGCGAGAACACCTCCTGGACGATGGGAAGCAGGTACAATTCGAACGGCATGGCGTGGACCAGCGGCCCCCGGGCCTCGATGAGGAGCTCGCCCCCGCGCGCCTCGATCTGCACCAGGCTGCTGTCCAGCCGGAAGAGCCTGAGAAAGTCGAGGTAATCGCCGGAAAGCGAGGGAATCCGTCCCAGGTAGTCGAGTTCCGCGCGGCTGAAGCTGAGCGAGTCGAGGTGGCGCACCTCGGCGCGGATCTCGTCGGCATAGCACGCCAGGCTCATCCCGGCGTTGCGGCACTTGAAACGGTAGCGGGCCCGGGCGCCGGGGAAGTGGTGCAGGAAGGCTTTCTGCATGGAGAGCTTGTAGCGGTCGGTGTCCATCAGGGTCTGGATGATCGGCTTGTCCTGCTTCATGACCGGCTCCTTGGCTGGCTGACCTCAAGCGGTTTCAAAGCGACTCCCGCACGACCACGCCGGCTGCGGCCATTTGCTCCAGCGCGTCCCGGACGCTGTCGGGCGCGATACCGCGGCAGGCCGCCAGGTTCAGCACCACCTGAAAGCCGGCCCGGCGCAGCTGCAGGGCGGTGGTCTTCACGCAGTAGTCGGTCGCCAGCCCTCCGAGCAGGACCGTTTCGATACCGCTGCACTTCAAAAACTCGATGACGCCGGTACTCTGGCGCTCGACCAGGTCGTGGTAGCACGCCCCGTACGGGTGCATGTCAGGCTCGATCCCCTTTTGCACGAAAAAGTCGTAGTCGGCCGGGTGCGGCAAACCGTCGATCAGTTGGTGCCCAGGAGTCCCCGGCACGCAGTGCAGGTTCCAGCGGATGTCGACGTTTCTCCCCTCAACCGCAGAGAACGGCGGTTTCTCTTCGCTAGCCTTCCAGAGCGCATTGGCGGGATGGGCATCCTTGGACCCCACCCGCAGCCGGGCCAATTCGGCCTGGCGGTTGAGCTGCTCGGCGAGGGTTTCCCCTCCGGTCACCGGGAGTTCCCCGGGGCACAAGGGGGTAAAGCCCTTCTGCACGTCCACATCGAAGCTCGCGGTCCGTTTCCTGTCGATTGGCATCAGGTATCCTTTCCTTCGCACCAAGTCACTTAGCGCAAATGATCCGCCCGGTTGCCGTCATTGGCACAAGTGGATTGTGATGGTTCGGACACCGCTTTGTGTCAGAGGGGAATTTGTGGGTAGGACTTACCCGAAGGAGCAAACTAGCTTCCTATGCCTCAGCTGTCAATACCGTTTTTACACTGCGGCGGCGCTGTCACCCAGATAGGCCGACAGCACGCGCTCATCCTGTTGCAGATCGGCGGGTTTTCCTTCCACGACGATGCTGCCCCTCTCCATGACATAGGCGTAATCAGCCACCTCCAGCGCCCTTCTCGCTATCTGCTCGACCAGGAGCAGGGTGATCCCGGCCTCCTTGAGCCTGCGGATGATGGCGAACACCTCCTCGACGATCACCGGCGCAAGCCCCATGGAAGGCTCGTCCAGGAGCATCACCTTCGGGTTGGCCATGAGCGCGCGGCCGATGGCAAGCATCTGCTGCTCGCCTCCGGAAAGTGTCCCCGCGGACTGCCGGCGCCGTTCCGCCAGCCGCGGAAAGAGCCCGTAGACCCTCTCCAGGCCGCCCGCCGCCTTGGCTCGGAAGCCGAAGAACTTGGGGAGGCTGCCGTAGGCGCCCAGAAGCAGGTTGTCCTCGACGGAGAGCGGCCCGAACACCTTGCGCCCCTCGGGCGCATGGGCGAGGCCGAGCCGCGCGATGCGCGAGGCGTCCAGCCCGGCGACGTTGATGCCGTCGATCCGGATCTCTCCCCGGGTCGGCTTCAAAAGGCCGGAGATGGCGCGCATGGTGGTGCTCTTCCCTGCGCCGTTGGGGCCGATGAGCGCGACCACGCACCCCTTTTTTACCGCCAGCGAGGTGCCGATCAGCACTTCGCTGGCGCCGTATCCCGCGTATAGATTGTCGACTGTCAGCATATCCTTATCCTTTTGCGTGTTCAGGCCGGGACCGGTGCGGCGCCGCCCTCCACCGGATTCCCCTTGTCCGGCGCCTGCGTTGTCCCCCCGAGGTAGGCCACGATCACCTTGGGGTCGCGCTTCACCTGGTCGGGTCTTCCCTGCGCTATCACCTTCCCGTAATCAAGCACGGTCACCGTGTCGCAGAGTTCGCTCACCACGGCCATGTGGTGCTCGATCAGGATTATGGAGATGCCGCGTTCATGCACGCGCCGGATGATCTCCAGGAGCCTCTCGACGTCGGGATGGGAAAGCCCCGCTGCCGGTTCGTCCAGGATGAGCAGGTCGGGGCGCCTGGCGAGCGCCCGGGCGATCTCGAGAAAGCGCTGTGCGCCGTAGGGGAGATCCTTGGCGGGAACGCGGCTCTCTGAGCTAAGCCCCACCATTGCCAAGAGGGCCAGGGAATCGGCCCGGGCGCGCTCTTCGCTTTTCCGGGTGAGGCCCAACAGCACCAGGGGAAGCGGGCTCGGGTAGATTCCCTTCATCACCACCATGACGTTGTCGAGCGCCGTCAGCTCGCTGAAAAGCTGCAGGTTCTGGAAGGTGCGCGCCACCCCGCGCAGGGCGACCTTGAGGAGGCTCCCCTGCCCCAGGGGCTTGCCGTGCAAAAGCACCTCCCCCGAGGTCTGGGCGTAGAGCCCGGATATCACGTTAACGAGCGTGCTCTTGCCGGAACCGTTGGGGCCGATCAGGCCGTGGATCTCTCCGGAGTGCACGGCGAGCGTCACGCCGTCTACGGCCCTCACCCCTCCGAAATAGTGTTTCAGGTCCAAAAGTTCGAGGATCGGCCGGCCGTAGCTCTCCTTTTTTTTCAGCACCAGGTCGAGATCGGACGGCTCGGGGAGCTTTGGGGGGGCGATGCGGAAAAGCCCGGTCAGCAGCCGGGCGGCAAATCCCATCAGCCCTTCGGGGAGCCCAACCATGACGGCAAAGAGCATCAGGGCAAAGATCGCTTTGCGCCAGTCCTCCGTGTTGGAGCTTAGTAGCCCGCCGGCGACCAGGAGCCCCATGGCGACCACCGGCGCCCACGCCTGGAAGGGTTGGGTGGTTTTCCGCACCAGGCCGTGCACACCTGCCGCCAGCGCCAGGAGAAAGCCGGCCCCGGAAAAAATCTGGAACAGGAGCCGGTTGGAGAGAAGGTTCGGGAGCAGCACGATGATGGCGGCCCCCACGAAGGCCCCCCAGAGGCTCTTCCTCCCCCCCAGCACCACGCCGAGGAGCAGGATCACCATCAGCTCGTAGACGAACACCTGGGGCTGCAGGTACTGGAAGTTGAAGGCGTAGAGGCCGCCGGCCAGCCCGCCCAACCCCGAGCCGAGCGTGAAGGCGGCCGCCTTGTGGCGCAGGGTACCGATTCCCATGGCATCGGTCGCTATCGGGCTGTCGCGCAGCGCCTCAAAAGCGCGCCCCCACTGGGAGGAGAGCAGGTTCCTCATGGCGATCCAGACCAAGAGCAGCAGGAACAGGCAGAGCCAGTAGAATCCGCGCGCCTCCAGCACCACCCCAAACAGCGGGGGCCGGGGCACCTGCAGCCCCTGCGCGCCGCCGGTAAAGGACTCCCACTCGTTGAGCACGGTAGTGGTGAGGGCCATGAAGCTAAGCGTCGAGAGGGCGAACTGGGGCCCTTCCAGGCGCAGCGCCGGGAAGGAGAGCAGCGCTCCGAACAGGCAGCCGACGGCGGCGGACACTGCGAGCGCGCTGAGAATGCCCAACCCCAGCCGGGTGACGGAGAGGGCGGCGCTGTAGGCTCCCAGGCCGAGGAAGGCCGCCTGGGCCAGGTTGATCTGCCCCAGGTAGCCGACCGTGATGTCGAGGCCGATCAAGAGGATCCCGTAGATGGTCAAAAGGGTAAGCAACCCGAGGACGAAGGAGTTGTTCACCGCCCAGGGGACAGCCGCGAGCAGCAGCAGTAACAGGGCCTCGGCGCCCAGGACGAGAACCAGTCGTTTCAGCATTCCTTCACGTCCTCCATTTAAAACCCGTCACACCTTCCTGATCAGCGCCTTGCCGAAGACCCCGGTGGGGCGCACGGCCAGGGCGAGGATGAGCAGGATCAGGCCGGGGGCCTCGCGCCAGCCGCTGCCCACGTAATAGCTGGTGAGGCTCTCCAGCGCTCCGAGAAAGAGCCCCACCAGGACCACCCCGAATCCGGAATCGAGCCCCGCCACCACCGCGACCGAAAAGGCTTTCAATACCAGCGCAGAAGCCATGGTGGGACCGACCGTGGTGATGGGCGCCACCAGGATGCCGGCCAGCGCCGCCACCATTCCCGAGAGGGCGTAGGAGAGCATGACGGTGCCGGTGGCGGAGATCCCCATCAGCTCGGCGGCGTCGCGGTCCGCCGCCACGGCCTCGAAGGCTTTGCCGAGTAGCGTCTTGCGCTTGAACAGCTCGATCAGCCCCATGATGAGCAGCACGCCGGCGGCAACGGAAAGCTCCACCGGTGTAACGCTGATGCCGAAGATTTGGATGGGGTCCGAGGGTATGGGGGTCGGAAAGGGGCGGTCGTCCCTCCCCCAGATGTTTTCCGAGGCCGAGAAGAACAGCAGGCCAATGATGATGGTGAGCAGAATCCACCCCTCGCTCTTTTGCTCCAGCGCGAGGCGCACCCCGGCCCGCTCGACGAAGAGCCCGAGCAGGGAGCCGCAGATTAGACCCAGCGGCACCATGATCCCGTAGGGAAGCCCCAGGTCGGTCAGGGAAAGGCAGATGAAGGCCGAAACCATCACCAGCTCCCCTTGGCCGAAGTTGATGCTCTTGCTGGTGGCGTAGGTGAGCTGGAAGCCGTAGGCGACCAGGGCATAGACCAGCCCCATCAGCGACCCGCTCACCACCATCTGTACCACGACGGCCTGGTTCATGGCTTGCCTGCGCCTGGTTTTCCGGGGTGCGCGGGAGGCATCGCTATTTTCCCTTGAACCCGGTGGCGCTCTTGATCAGGCGAGCCCGGTCGGCATCGTTGGCGAAGACCACATGCCCGTCCTTCACCATCCCCATGACGACCTGGTCGCGGCGGAACGCCTCGTGGCTGTTCTCGTCAGCCGGATCCCAGACGGCGAACGGCTTCTGCCAGGTGGCGATGACGCCGTGCACCGGCTCCTTCAGGTTCTCCAGCGCCAGCTTGATCTTGTGGGTATCGCTGCTTTGCGCCTGTTTCACGGCCGCCGCGAAGAGGTAGACTGCGTCATACCCCTGGGCTGCGGAGACCGGCGACGGGATCCGGTTCACCTTGTACGCCTTGTGGTAGCCAAGGATGAAGGCCCGCGCCTTGGGGGTGATCGGCTCCTCGATGAAGGTCTGGGGCATCATGGTGCCGTTGCCGTTCTTCCCGGCGTTGTCGATGTAGTTTGACATGGAGAAGGTCCAGCCGCCGAGGAGAGGTGCCTTGAGGCCGATCTTCGCCATCCCGTTGGCGATGGCCGCCAGCTCCGGGCCGATCCCCCAGACCAGGATCGCCTGGGCGCCGGAATTTTTCGCCCGCAAGAGCTGGGCGGTCATGTCCTTGTCGCCGATGTTGAACTTCTCGGTGGCGACCACCTGGAGCCGGTTCCCCTGTTTCCTGTTCTGGTTCAATAGGTCATCCCGGCCGGAGACGCCGTAATTGGTGGAATCGTGCAAGAGCGCCACCTTGTAAAGCCTGCGGTTGATCGCCTCCTCCACCACCATCGCCGCCTGGATGCCGTCGTGCGCGGCAAAACGGAAGATCGAGAGATCCTTCACCCCTGCCTTGCTCCACTGGGTCATGGAGGCGGAGCCGGCTGCCGGCGTGATGATCTTGGTGATCCCCCTTTCCTGCAGATGCTTGTCGCCGGCGAGCACCACGCCGGTGTTGACCGAGCCGATGACGCCGGAGAGGTCATTCATGGAGGCGAGTTCCTGGGCGATCAGGGCTCCCCGCTCGTTCTTGGCCTCGTCGTCGCGTTCCAGCACCTCGAATTTCATCAGCTTGGCGCCGACCTTCACCCCCCCGGCGCCGTTGATTTCGGCAATGGCCAGCTTGGCCCCGTCGCGCATGGACACGCCCATGGGCGCCGATCCACCGGTAAAAGGCCCGGTGAGGGCAATCTTGATGACATCGGCTGCGCTTGCCTGGACAGCCATACCCAACAATAGCGTGATGATCACTGTTTTTTTCATCTCTCCAACCTCCCCTGACGGTTTGTGAAGCTTACAGACAGTGCCTATTGTTATCTATACCACATTTTTAAAACAATGTTTCTGGCTTATTTACTATTTTTTGAAGCGGAAAACAAATAACTGCGCAGCCCCCCTTCTGGTCGAGGGGCAAGGCAATGCCAGCGGGGCGGTCTAGCCTCTGGCCAGGCGGCGAGTATGACTCATCTGGACGTTGACGGGGATCTGGATTATGACTTGGGGGTGGGTCTGGCGATGAATCGAATCAGGAGTGGTGTCAGCCGCGCTACTTGAGTGCGGGTTTGCCGGAATGACCGGGTCAGTCGACTGGGGAAAAGGAGATTGCGAAGTAGTTCTCCGCGCCGATTCCGTTCAGATGCCGGCCCCGCGGAGAGCAGCTTTTGCTTTGTCCTCCATCCGCTGCAACCTGACTATATTGCAGATGCAGGCATCGAGGTTTTCCTCGACGAAACGCAAGGTCTCGACATGATTGTCGATAGTCACCAGGCGCATTTGTTCCCCGGTTCCGACGGCAGCGTCCCGCTTGGTGAGCAGAACCTCCAAGATGCAGTAATCATAGTTGTCTATTTTTTCCTGCGAGTTACGATCTCGGCATGCCATGACCTGTCTCCTTTTGCCGCTCTGACTTCGGAATTTTTGAATATTAAGGTTATAAATTCCAGTGAATAATATACAATCCAGGTAATTAGTTTGTGATTCGAGTCACCGTCAACTAACTTTGAGCAGATTTCAAACATGACACGGGGAAATAGTGTCGTAGAATGACAACAAAAAGTCCGCTGCCGGCAATTTATCGGCAGCGGGCTTTCTCATGCAAGCCTTGATCTACCAGAACACTCGTTGCAAAGTCAGCTGATAGTTTTACTCACTTCGCTGGAAAACACGCTCTCGTTCCCGGCGGAGTCATAAGCCGTTACCGCAAAGTAATAGGTACCGGGTGCAAGACCGTTCACCGAATAGCTCGACACCATGCCGACGTCGATGCTGTTGGCATAGGATCTGGGCGAAGTCCCGTAATATACCTTGAATCCGGCAACCCCCACAGTCGGAGTCCAGGATAGCTTGGCCACTCCCGCCGGGGCGGTTGCGCCGGCGCTGCCGGACCCTGCCGTCGAGGCGGTACCGTCCGTTGCGGCCGTGCCGCCGGTTGCAGCAGTCCCCGAGCCGGAAGCGCCAGCGCCCCCGGTCACCACCGAACTTCCCGCCGACGGGGTGGATCCCCCCCCGCTGCCGCATCCCGTCTGGGAAACAAGTACCAAAAAGGACAGTGATACGGCGAATAATGTTTTCTTCATGCTCATGCTGCCTCCTTTTTCCCGGCTGATGTGCGCCTTAACGCAAAAAAGCCGGGTCGCCAATATCATCAGATATCTCGGCGACCCGGCTGTCTCAGTGAGACCCTTAGGTTTTCCGTCCCAACCTTGCGGATGGTTTAGTATTATCGTCTATCCGTTACACTGCAGTCATTTTCAGCCACCTTATACAAAAAGCGCGTTGAAGTCTGTGACCGCGGTCACCGTTAAACGATTTTTAGCTTGCGGCAGGCGAGGCTTTGCTACCCCTCACTCGCAGACGAAGTTTGCTTCAATGCGGCGGTTGCTGGCCTTCCCTTCCTTGGTCTGGTTGCTGGCCCGAGGCTTGGTGGGTCCGTACCCCTTGGCCTGGAGACGCTCCGCAGCGACACCGAAATTCTTGATCAGGTAGCTGCGCACGCTGTCGGCGCGGCGCTGGGAGAGCTTCATGTTGCTCGCCAGGTCGCCCACGCTGTCGGTGTGCCCTTCGATGACACCCTTGGCACGGGGGAATTCCGCCAGAAACTCGGCCAGCTTCTTCAACTCGTCGTGATACCTGGGCTTGATGTCGGACTTGTTGGTGTCAAACTGGACGTCGATGACCGTCGGACTGCACAGCTTGGGGGCCGGCGCCGCCACAACCGGCGCGAGCACCGTGATGCCTGCCGCGCTTTTGGCCATGCCACCCTCGCCACTGCAGGTCAGGTTGTACCTGGTATCGTCGGCGGGCGTGATGGCCAGTGAGCCGCGCAGCGGAACCGGGCCGATTCCGGGCTCGATGTCGCAGCGTGTCGCGTATTGCGAGGTCCAGGCGAGCGTTGCGGATTGCCCCCTGGTAATGGAATCCGGCACCACCCTCAGGTTGTCCGTAGGAGAGGCAGGTACCACAACGGGAACCGGCGCAGGAGCGGGGGCTGGCTCGGGAGCTGCGACCTGAACCGGGGCCGGCATTTCCCGGGCAGCCTGCGGAGGGCAGAGTGCCCCGGCTTTTGCGGTGGCCCGCTTGGCGAGCGCAACCCCTTCCTCCGTGTGGCACGCCCTGAACACGTCGTAAGCGTTGTCCTTGGCAGCCTCTGCCGCCTTGAACTCAGCGGGGCAGACGCTATCCTTTCCAGCCTGACGCGCCGCTTCCACCGCACGGTCGGCCTCCTGCATTTCAGAGCGGATAAAGTAACCCGGAATGCCGCCGCGGTTCGAATTGACCTCGTAGTTGGCACAGCCGGACACTGAGGCAACTGCTGTCACAGCTGCAAGAAAAAATAAGGACCTCGTCGTCGTTGAAATGTTCATTTCCACTCCTTTACACCATTAAATTAAAACTCGCCGTTCAAATTTACTGTCAACTGCATTTTTGTCAAGTCATTCACCTTCAATTTTTCACCTATTTTGCCACGACAGCGGTGAATGAAGCATTTTAACAGTACCTGGCGCTCACCACATTAACACACCCTTAACATTCATATCGACTCGGTTTCGACTGGAACAGCCCCGGTCTCTGTGCAGCTGCAGTACTGTCCCCTGTGCACAGGGGGATGCGGGGGAGGTAGCTCCGAGGTGCGGTGCGCATGATTATTAGCCAGACGCCAGAATCCCCCTGTTGTCTCGCCTGCACAAGGGTGGAACCTGGCAGGAACAGGTGCTGATGGTTGGGAAAGCAGTATACTTATCGGTGCGGCACGACTCCTTGGATGGACGGGAGAAACCTGGCATGACAACGGTAACCCGTGAACTCTCTCTGGCCGGAACCGACCGGGAACAAGAACTGCTGCTCCGGGACCGGGAATGGCTGGTGACCAACGGCCTGGGCGGCTATGCGTCGGGAACGGTGGGAGGTACCCTGACCCGCCGCTATCATGGCCTCCTGATCTCCGCCTACCCGGCGCCGCGGGGTCGTATCGTGGTCCTGACCCGGCTGGCGGAAAGCGTCGGGTGCGCCGACGGCAGCGAGGCGCTGCTCGGCACGGGCCAAGAACCAGCCGACGCGCCGGACTTCCGGGGCGCTCACCATCTGAGCGGCTTCCGGCTGGAGAACGGGCTACCGGTCTGGACCTACCGGGTGCAGGAAACGCTCCTGGAAAAAAGGATCGTCATGGTGCACCGGCGCAACACGACCTTCCTCGTGTACCGGCTCCTATCCGGCGCGGACCAGCTGCGGCTGAAACTCAGACCGGAGCTCAACTTCCGCCCCCACGACGCCTCGCTCGCTACGAATCCGCACGAGCCCTACCGCGTCGGCGCCGAGGCAGGTCGCTACCTGGTGAGCATCGGGGAAAACTCGCCACAGCTCCGCCTCGCCATGGAAGGGGCAGTCTTTACCCCGGAGCAGAGCCGGAGCGCGCGGATAGGTTTCTCCATGGAAAAGGACCGTGGCTACGACTTCGAGGGCGAGCTCTGGAGCCCCGGCTATTTCACGTTTGAACTGCACCAGGGCAGGGATGCCGTCCTCACCGCGACGACAGAAGCCTGGGAAACCATCGAGAAGTCCCCCCCGGAGCGGGCGCTGGTCAGGGAGAGCGAGCGCCGCAGCTTTCTTTTGGCCTCGGCGCTCCCCGGGGCGCGCTGCGGGCTTCCCGCGGAACTGGTGCTGGCTGCGGACCAGTTCATCATAGCGCCTGAGGGAAGGAGGGTGGGAAACCGGAGCGCGGGCGAGGAGATCTGCAGCGTGATCGCCGGGTACCCCTGGTTCACCGGCTGGGGTCGCGACACCATGATTTCCCTGGAGGGACTCACCCTGGTCACCGGGCGGCACGACGAGGCGCGCCGGATACTGTTGAGCTTCGCGAGCTACCAGGAGGACGGCCTGATCCCGAACCTCTTCCCGGAGGGGGACGACGAGGGGCTGTACCATACCGCCGACGCCACGCTCTGGTTCATCCATGCCGTCGGGCGCTACCTGGAGTATACCGGCGACCGCGCCACCCTGCGCCTCGTCCTGCCTCAGGTGCGCTTTATCGTGGAGCGGCATCTTACCGGCACGAGGTTTGGCATCGGAATGGACCACGGCGACGGGCTGCTGCGCCAGGGTGCCCGGGGGTGCCAGCTCACCTGGATGGACGCCAAAGTCGAAGGGTGGGTAGTGACCCCTCGGCGCGGCAAGGCGGTCGAGATCAACGCACTCTGGTACAACGCGCTGAGGCTGGTGGGGAAGTGGTGCGCCGAGGAGTCGGACCAGAATTTCGCCCGTCGCCTGGAGCTTTGGGCGGACCGGGCCTTGCGTTCCTTCAACGAGCGTTTCTGGTACCGGCAAGGGGGTTACCTGTACGACGTGATCGACGGCGAATCGGGCGACGACCCGACTTTTCGGCCCAACCAGATTTTCGCACTCTCGCTTGCCTACCCGGTGCTGCACCCCGGCAGGTGGGGCCAGCTGCTGGCAGCGGTGCGCGAGCGGCTGCTCACCCGTGTCGGCCTGAGGACCCTGGTGCCCGGCCATCCGGATTACCGGGCAAGCTACCAGGGTGACCAGCGTGCCAGGGACGCCGCCTACCACCAGGGTACCGTCTGGCCCTGGCTGATCGGCCCCTGGGTCGACGCCTGGCTGCGCCTCTACCCGGAGCAAAAGAAAGCGGCACGCGGTTTTCTGGCATCGCTTTGCGAAGAGCTGAGCGAGAAGTGCCTGGGGAGCGTCGCTGAGATTTACGATGCCGAAGAGCCGCACCTGGCGAGGGGGTGCGTGGCACAGGCCTGGAGCGTGGCGGAGCTTTTGAGGTCCTGGGTAAAGACGGATTCGGGAGAAGACGAAATGGGGAGAATAGCGGAACCAAAACCGGACCCTTAGCCACGGAGACACGCCTGGTGCGCCTCCGCGGCCCAAAAAGCGCTTTTCCCTGTTCTCATCTTTTCTGGGATTCAATCTCCCGTTTTTCATGATAGAAGAAGCGCACCATGTAGTACTCGAAGGGGTAGCCGCTCTCAAAGTAGCGGAAACTCTGCTGGTGCCGGGTGTCGATGGCATTGAGCGTCTCTATCCCGGCACTGATGGTGAAGTCTTCGTCGGTGTTGCTGAAGGGATCGATCGCGGTATAGATGCCGTAGGTGATGCCGCTGTCCACCGCGAGCCCCCCCGCATCGCGCACCGACGAGGGACCGAAGACCGGCAACACCAGATAGGGCCCGGAACCGGCCCCCCAGTAACCAAGTGTCTTGCCGAAATCCTCGTACTGCCGGTCCAGCCCGAACTTGGTGGCCGGATCGAACAGCCCTCCCAGCCCGATGGTGCTGTTGGTCACGAAACGCCCCAGGGTCTTGGCGGACTCGGTCCCCTTGAGCTGGAACAGGCTGTTGGTGAGGGTCTTAATCTCCGCCAGGTTGTTATAAAAATTGGAGATGCGATCCTGGACAAACACCGGAGTCACGAACTCGTAACCGCTCACCACCGGGAGAAAGAGGTACTTGTCCAGGTAGAAGTTGAAGCGGTACATGTTCCGGTTGAACCCCTCCCAAGGGTCCGCCACCACGGCGAAGGGCTGATCTTTAAACTCGCGAATGGTATGCCGTGGCCGCTCCTCGGCCCGGGTCTCCGCCCTGGTTGCAGCGCAGCCGGCGACTGTCAGAGCCAGCAGCAGTGCTGACACCACCCGGCGGGCGTAGTATCTGGTCGCAGTCATGCCCCCTCCTTATCGTTTGAAGAAAGCGACCATGTAGTCCAGGTTCTCTTTGTACTCGAGGTTCCCCAGGTGGCCGCCGCGCGGGTAGAACTTGGCGCGGTCGCCGAAAAGCTTCCTGAAATAGTCGAGATCGTCCCTGGATAGGATGAAGTCGTTCTCGTTGGCCATCACCCCGAACTTGTTGGTCGACTTCAGATACCCCTCGATGCTCCTTAGATCCAGGGACGCTATGAGCGCCTCCTTGGTGAGATCGGGGTGCCGCTTCTGTACATAGGGAAAGAAGTACTCGTTGAAATAGTCGAAAAAGCTCAGGTGGGTGGAAACCATGAAATAGTCGAAAACCGAATCCGTGGCGGTAAGCTCCAGGTCCTTCGGCACCAGGTAGCCGCTTTTGGTCATCACGTCGGAGGCGAAGATCATCCCCCCCAGATTTATGCGAAAGGTAAGCCCGATCAGCCCAGCGGTTTCCTGGTGGGAGAAGACCTTTCCCTGGTAGATGGCGTAGAGGAAATTGTCATTAATGGCGACGAAATTGCCGTAGCTGTAGAACTGACTGAACTTCGACAGCATGCTGTTGAAAAAAACACCCTCGTTCTTGGGCCCGCCGGGGATCTGTTTCAGCAGATCCTCGATCCTGGAGGCGGAACTGTAGAGGTTTATCGGGGGTTCGATCATGAGCACTTTTTGGAAATTGAAAACCTGGCGTTCCTGGTCCAGCTTCGCCACGAATGCGGCCTCGGTCCCGCCCAGGCTGTAGCCGCACAGGTTAAAGGTGGAGACCTGGATGTCCCCCTGCACCTTTTTCCAGGCGATCTCCATTGCCCGGTACAGGTCCGCCGAGTCCTCCACCAGATCGCCGGGGATCCGGCTTTGAGAGGCGGAGATGACGAAATTGGCATTGGTGGGCGACGGCAGGGTGATGACATGAAAGCCAGCCATGTAAAACGACTTCATCATGGTCAAAAGCGCCGAGGCCCGATCGCTGCAACCGGTGCCGGCGATCAGGAAGACCAGCGGCGCCTTGTGCTTTTGGTAGGCGATGGTGCAGTGCAGCCCGTCGTCATAAAAGAAAACGGACGGCTTCTTTCGGTCCGGGAACACGTCGAGCACCAGTTGCCGGACGCGCATCTTGGCGGGAAACCTGGGCATGAGCTTGGCAGGGGTCCCGATGATGGTGGCTTCGTACGCCCCGGCTATCGGGTAGCCGTAGTCATCGGCCGCGCGGCTGGACAGCGGCCACAGGACCAGGCAGAGCGCGGCCAGCAGCACCCCGTGCCGCATCCCGCCCAAGGCGTTTCGGCAGCCGGGTTGCCGCGCAGTGCTACTTTTCTTTGGACCTGAATGCTGCACGGTAGCGATCCTTTCCCGACAGCGTGTGAACCTGAACCTTTGGCAGGAGAAACAACTCTCGTTAGCTATTGGCATTGGGGCGCCCTCATTCGGAGTGAACAGACGACAGGGCCACGACTCTGCAGTGCTTGGCGGCGCCGGGAAGAGGCGCACCAGCGTCCCGCGGGTAAACCGGAAAATCCCAAAGAGGAAAACGCGTTAAAAAAGGGCGTATTTTGGTACGCCCTTTTTTGCCTGGTCTTGTCAAGACAGGTTATCGGCCACTGCGCGCCGAATTGAACCTGCGGCACTTGTTGCCAAGGACCAGGCTACTTCACTATGAGGTCGTTTTTCACGTCGGTCACGCCGGGCACTCCGCGGGCGTCTTCGGCAGCCTTGTCGGCGTTTTGCGCCGAATCGACAAAACCGCTCAGCTGTACCACGCCCTGATAGGTCTTTACGTTGATCTGAAACCCCTTCAACGCCAGATCGTTCACGATGGCGCCCTTCACCTTGCTGGTCACCACGGAATCATCGATATACTGACCGGTACTTTCGTGGCTCGGGGAGGTGGAGCACCCCTGGAATGCGGTGCATATCCCCAAAAGCAGCATGATTTTTGTCGCGTCTCTAAGTATTGCCATATTCCATCTCCTGTTTTTCTCTGCCACTACGGATACGCCACATGAATTAACATTAGCTAATTACGTCCACGCTGTCAAGCGCCCTTCCTCCGGCCCGGCGGAAAATTGAATTGCGCCGATACGCCGGTATACTTGGAGCTTAAAGCCCAGTTTGACCAGTCCGCAACTAAAAGGAGGTTGGCATGAAGTACGCCATTATCGCACTGAGCATCATGCTGGCAGCTGATGCTGCCATAGGAGCGGATATTAACCCGTCGATCTGCAATCCGGGTTCGGAAATATACTATTACCCGAACGGCCGGCTGAGGACCTGCCCGCTTAGGGACGATCTTGAAATCCACGGTGTCAACTGCAGTCAGTATTCCCCGATCCACTTCTATGAAAACGGAGAGCTGAAGAGATGCGTCTCACGTGACTATTTAAGCTACGACGATATCACCTGCAACGAGTACAGCGAGGTCAGCTTTTACCAGTCGGGGAAACTCGACACTTGCAACCTTTTCGAATCGGTACAGATCGAGGACAGAACCTGCGAGGAGTTCCAGCCGATTTCGTTTTTTGAAAACGGCGGTCTCAAGGCCTGTGGTACGCCCCCGTAGCGGGTGCGCATTTTTGCCGGGGTGGCAGGCAGGGGGACTTTGGTTGGCGGGCGGCCGGCAGGTGAAGGACATCCCGTGGAAGCGTACTTAAAAGGTCGCGAACATTGGCGGCAGGAAGGCCGCTCCTACAACAGGGGAGGTTAGGCTAGCGCGGCTTGGGTGCCAGACGTTTCATGACCTGCTGCATGTCGCTCCAGACCTCCCGTTTCAGGGCCGGGTCTTCCAGCAGCGCCTCGGGATGCAGGCTCGGCATGAGCGGCGTGCCCTCCAGGTCGTGAAAGCTCCCCCGCAGCAGGGCTACCGGCTCGCGGCTTCCGAGCAGCAGTTGGGCCGCCGGTTCTCCCAGCGCTACGACGACCTCGGGAGCGACCGCGGCGATGCGGCCCAGGAGCTCCTCGCGCGTGGCGCCGGGCGCGCCCGCGGCATCCAGAGAGAAGCTGAGCAGATGGACCTCCTCGGGAGCGAACCCCATCGCCTTGAGGATGTTGACCAAGAGCCCCCCCGCCTCCCCGGCGAATCCCGCGCCGGTCATGACCAGCAAGAGCCTGGCCCGGGGATTGCCGACCGCGTGGTAACTGTCACCGGAGGGTGGCACTTCGGCCCAGTTCAGCTCATCGACCCCGGTATCCCTCAGCTCCTCGAGATATCCCTTGAGAGCCTGCAGCAAAAGCTCCCTCTCCTGCAATTCTTCTCTCGCAACCATCCGAAACCCCTTTACTTTTGTCGAGCCATTCACTATGCTCGTGGCATGTTTATTCTGCTCGCGGCAGCCCTGCTGCTCGTCATAGCGCTTCCCCAGCAGGCGCTCGCCTGGGGTGCGGGGATCCACCTGCAGCTCGGGATGAACGTCCTTTCCCACCTCGAGGCCCTGGAGCCCTCGGTCGCCGCGGTGATCGGGAGCCACCCCTTCGACTTCCTCTACGGCACCATCGCGGCCGACATCACCATCGGGAAGAAGTTCACCCACTACCTGCAGCACTGCCACCGCTGGCGCATCGGCCACAAGGTCCTGGAAAAGGCGGGGGACGACTCGCAGATGGCGTGCGCCTACGGCTACCTGAGTCACCTGGCCGCCGACTGCATCGCGCACAACTACTTCGTCCCCTACAAGGTGATGCGCAGCTTCTCCGCACTCACCCTGAAACATGCCTACTGGGAGATGCGGTTCGAGAATTACGTGGAAAAAGAGATCTGGGAGACCGGGATGAAGGTGTCGCGGGAGCACTTCAGCAAGAACGACCAGCTGCTCAGGAAGGTTCTCTCGGACACCATCTTTTCCTTCGCCACCAACAAGCGGATCTTCAACTCCATCCTGCTGGTGAGCCGGCTGGAGAAGTGGCAGAGCCTTTTGCAGACGCTTTCCGACTCCTCGCGCTTCGCCCTGGAGGAGAGCGACCGGGACGAGTACATGCAACTCGCCCAGGAGGCGGTGTTCGACTTTCTGAACAAAGGCGAAGAGTCCCGGTTCTACCGGGCCGATCCTACCGGGGAAAAGGCGCTCGCCGCCGCCGAGGCGGTGCGCAAGAACCTGAGGCTCCTGTACCGAAGCGGCAAGCTCACCAAAAAACAGGCCTATGCCGAGCTCGACGAGCTGAAGCTGAAGCTGAAGGAGGCCATCTGCGAGCCGGAGCTTTTGGGACAGATATTGTCCAGCTGATTGCCCCGTTCTGCTCAAACCCCGTAGGAGCGTCCTCCAGGACGCAAAATCCGCGGCAGGAATGCCGCTCCCACCAAGCGATTAACGCCATCTTACCCCTTTCCCCGTTCCCTGCGCAGCTGCTCCACCCGGTTCAGGATGAGACCGGCCAGCTCGTGCTTCCCCATGATCGGGATATCCTCGATGCGGCCGTCACGAAACAGCAGCTTGACGATGTTGGTGTCCACGTTGAACCCGGCCCCCGCGAGCGATACGTCGTTCGCCACGATCAGGTCGAGGTTCTTCTGGGCCAGCTTCCTGGTGGCGTTCCCCACCAGTTCCTCGGTCTCCGCGGCAAAACCGACCAGCAGCCGGTTCCCCTTGTGGGCGCCGATCTCTGAGAGGATGTCGGGGTTTTTCTCCAGCTCGATGGCGAGACGGCTGGCTGACTTCTTCACCTTCATCTCGGCGCGCTGGGTGGGGCGGTAATCGGCGACGGCGGCCGCCTTGATGACGATGTCGGTTTGCTCCAGGCGCGCGAGCACCGCCTCCCTCATCTGCGCGGCGCTCTCCACCCGCACCACGCTGACGCCGTACGGCTCCGGGATCGAGGTGGGACCGGTCACCAGGGTCACCTCGGCCCCCCGCTGGCGGGCGACCTTCGCGATGGCGTACCCCATCTTCCCCGAGGAATGGTTGCTGATGAAGCGCACCGGGTCGATCTCCTCCCGCGTGGGTCCCGCCGTGATCAGGATGCGCTCCCCGGCGAGCCCTTTGGGGGTGAGAGCGGCGGCCGCCTCCTCGAGGATCAGCTGCGGGTCGGGGAGCTTTCCCTCACCCTCGTAGCCGCAGGCCAGCATGCCGCTGGCAGGCGGGATGAACAGGTAGCCGTGCCCCTTCAGGCGCGCCTCGTTCTCCTGGTAAATCGGGTTCCGGTACATGTTCACGTTCATGGCAGGGGCGACCAGCACGGGCGCCCTGGTCGCCATGACGGTGGTGCTCAGGAGGTCGTCGGCGATGCCGCAGGCCATTTTGCCGATGAAGTTGGCGGTGGCCGGGGCGATCAGGAACAGGTCGGCGCGCTCGGCGAGCGAGATGTGCCCGATCTCCTGCTCCGAGATCAGGTTGAACAGCTCCAGGTGCACCGGGTTGCCGGAGAGGGTCTGGAAGGTGAGCGGCGTCACGAACTCGGTCGCCGCGCGGGTCATCACGACATGCACCGCGGCGCCCGCCTTGGTCAGCAGGCGCAGGAGTTCCACGGCCTTGTAGACCGCGATCCCTCCGGTCACCCCGAGGACGATCACTTTTCCTCTCAGCATCGCGTCCCCCCTCTAACCGTTGATGTACGGGTTGTGGCGCCTCTCGTGGCCGATGGTGGTAGACGGGCCGTGCCCCGGCCAGACCACCGTGGCGTCGTCCAGCGGCATCAGCTTTTCCCTGATGGAGGCCATCAGGGTATCGTGGCTGCCGCCGGGGAGGTCGGTGCGCCCTACGGAATCCGCGAAAAGCGTGTCGCCGGTGACCACCAGCATCTCGTGCCTTAAAAGCAGGCAGCACCCCCCCTCGGTGTGACCCGGGGTGTGCAGCACCTCGATGGAGCGCCGCCCGAAGTCAAGCCGCATGCCGTCGGTGAGGTAGCGGGTCGGGGCCGGTGAATCAGCGACGCTGAGACCGTACTTGTGCGCCGACCGGGAGGCCATCATCAAAAGGGCGAGATCTTTTTCGTGGATCAGGAACTCCGCGCCGGTCGCCTCCAGGATCTGCCGGTTGCACCCGACATGGTCGAAGTGGCCGTGGGTGTTGATGAGGTACTTCACCTTGATGCCGAGCCGGGTGACGGCACCTAGGATCATGTCGCAATCCTCGCCCGGATCAATCACCACACCTTCATTGCCCTGCTTGTCGCCAAGGATGAGGCAGTTCACTCCCAGCGGTCCGACCACGATCGTTTCGATAAGCATGTAGGTTTCCTCCCTGGGAATCGTTGCCGGATCCCCTTAGAACAGGTCGAGATTGTCGCCTTTCAGCGCGGCGAAGGGGGAGTTGCTGAACGACTTGCGTGCCTCGCTACCGGCAGAGGCCGCGGGGGCAGAGGGGCTCCGGGGCGCCGGCTCCTGCGCGGGCGCGGGCGCGGCTGCGGGCGCGCCGACCGGCTCTGCGAAAAGAGCCGGGTGCGCTTCGGGGTACCCCTCCTCCTCGGCGTGCAGGCAGTTCTCCTTGAAGAAGTAGCGGTCGTAGAGCCGGTGGTAGGAGGTCCAGCGCGAGGGATTATCCGGCTCCTTCCTGATGTGGGTCCTGATCCCGTTGATCTTGGAGTCGAGATCGTCCAGGTAGTTGAGGATGGTTGCCTCCACGGTCTTGGGGCGCTTGGGCGAGCCGTATTCGTACTGGCCGTGGTGGGAGAGCAGCATGTGTTTCAAGAGCATGCCGAGCTCGACCGGGAATCCGGGGAGCGAGGCGATCCGCTCCTGCAGCATCTCGACCCCGATGGTGATGTGTCCGATCAGCTTCCCCTCGTCCGAGTAGTCGAAGGCGCGCAGGTAGGTCATCTCGCGCACCTTCCCGACGTCGTGCAACAGAGCCCCCGCGATCAAAAGATCCCGGTTCAGCCCGTCGTAGAGCGGAGTCATGGCGTCCACCAGTTTCGCCACCGCGAGGGAGTGCTCCAGGAGCCCCCCCAGGTAGACGTGGTGCATCCCCTTGGCAGCGGGTGCGACCCGGTACTGGGCCAGGAGTTCCGGATCCCCGAAGAAGGCGTTCAAGAGCCTTTTCAGGTCGGGGTCCGAGAGCGAGCCGACCAGCTCCCGGAGTTCCTCCACCATCAGGTTGATGTCCCGCTCGGTCTCCGGGAGGAAATCGGCCAGGTTGACCCCCTCCTCCGGGATCCGCTTCAGCTCGGAGAGGATCAGCTGCATCTTGCCGAGGTAGACCGACGCCTTGGCGCGCACCGCTAGAAAGTCGTTCTTGTCGAAGATGGTGTTGACCTCGTCGGCGTTATCCCAGACCTTGGCGTCCACCTCGCCGCTTTTGTCCATCAACTTCAGGGTCAGGTACGGCTTGCCGTTTTTGGCCATGGCGAGGATCTTGTCCTTAACCAGAAAGACCGCATCCACCAGGTCGCGGTCCTTGATGTCGGCAACGCATTTCTTTTTCAAATGAAGCTCCTTATGTTGTGTCCGGCAGCCAGGTTCTGGCGGGGACCCTACATCAAATTGACAGATAACCGCCACTTTCGTCCCTCCTCACCCCACCCCGGCCCTCCCCTTGAAGGGGAGGGAGAATGCAGAGGAAAAGTCAGGGGAGAGGCTAGGGGAGGAACATTGCCGCGATGGCGTCCGCCACCCGGATCCCGTCCAGGGCGGCGCTCATGATGCCGCCGGCGTATCCGGCCCCCTCCCCGGTCGGGTAGAGGCCCGGATGGCTCACCGACTGCAGGTCGGCGCCCCGCACGATGCGCACCGGCGCCGAGGTCCTGGTCTCCACGCCGGTGAGAGTCGCCTCGCAGCTTATGAAACCGCGCATGCGCTTCTCGAAGTCGAGGACCCCCTCCTTGAGCGTCGCACTGACCCCGGCGGGGAACAGCGCCGCTAGGTCGCTCTCGGTGACCCCTGGACGATAGCTTGACTTGATCCGCCCCACCCCCTTGCCGAGAAAGGAGAGGAGGCTCTGGGCCGGGGCCCGGTAATTGCCGCCACCCGCCGCGAAGGCGCGCCGCTCCAGGGTGCGCTGGAAGTCGACTCCCGCCAGCGGCGAACCGTCCGCGAAGTCGACCCGCCCGACGGTCGCCACCAGGGCAGAGTTCGCGTTGGGCGAGTTGCGCCGGTAGCCGCTCATGCCGTTCACCACCACCCCGCCCGCCTCGGAGGCGGCCGCCACCACCACCCCCCCCGGGCACATGCAAAAGGAGTAGGCGGAGCGCCCGGTGCGCGTGTTATTGTAGGCCTGGGCGTACTCGGCCGGCGGCAGTCCCGGGTGCGGAGCGGCGCCGTACTGGATGGCGTCGATCAGTTCCTGGGGGTGCTCCACCCGAAGCCCCACCGCGAACGGTTTCTGCTCCAGGGCGACCCCCGCCTCCAGCAGCATGGCGTAGGTGTCGCGCGCGCTGTGACCGGGAGCGAGCACCAGGTGGCGGCAGGGGCGCTCGACCGCGTCGTTCACCACGACGCCGCTCACCCTCCCCCTGCTCAGCTTAAGGCCGCTCAAAAGGGATTGAAAGGAGATCTCGAAACCCGCCTCGAGGAGCCTTTCCCGGATGCCGGAGACCACGCAGCGCAGCCGGTCCGTACCGATATGCGGCTTGGCCGCGTAAAGGATCTCGGGCGGGGCGCCGAAGCGCACCAGCTGCTCCAGCACGTAGCGGGAGTTCGGGTCCTTGACCCGCGTGGTGAGCTTGCCGTCCGAAAATGTGCCGGCTCCCCCCTCGCCGAACTGCACGTTGCTCTCGGGCGCTAGTTCACCGGCCCGCCAGAAGCGGGCCACGTCCCGGGCGCGCTCGTCGACCGGTCGGCCGCGCTCCAGCACCAACCCCGCCAGGCCGTACTCGGCGAGCCGCAGGGCCGCGAAGAGCCCGGCCGGCCCCATGCCGACGATGACGATCCCCCCCGCGCCGCTAAGCCGCGGGAAAACCGGGGGGGGAACCGCCGCCAGCCGGGAGAGGTCCCCGCCGACCGTGAGCCCCGATTCGTCTTTGAGCGCGAACTGCACCGTGTAGACCAGCTTGATGCGCCCCTTTTTCCGGGCGTCCACCCCCTTTCTCACCAGGGAGAGGCCGGTGATCTCGGACTCGCGGACGCCGATTTTGAGGGCGACCAGGGGGCGTAGGGCAGCCTCCTCCTCGTCGGGGTTCAGGGTGAGATTGCGCAGCAGAAAGGGCATGGGGTAACCGTCAGGGGGCGCCGGAGACGCGCCTCTTCCTGTCCAGGAGCTGCTCGACGATGATGACGATGTCCAGCGGCGAGGTGGATTTCGGGATGTGCACCCGGGCGCCCATCTCGGGCACCTGGTGCTCGTGCGGAGCCCCCTGGAACATGGAGGTGAGCAGGACGATGACCGGATCGCGCTCCCCTGCCAGCCGGGCGATCTCCAGACAGGTGCTCACCCCCCCCATGCGGGGCATGATGAGATCCGAGATCACGGCATCGGGTGAATGCTCCTGAAAGGCCTCAACGCCGGCCATGCCGTCCTGCGCGGTGCAGACCGTGAACCCCGCGTCGGAGAAGGCGTCGGAGAGGACCTTCAGAAAGAATTTGTCGTCATCAACGAGGAGAATTTTCCCCCGGTTAGCTGCCATTGCGACCTCAGGACGTGATGGAATGCGCCATCATACAAAAATGCCGTCCAAAAGGAAAGGGGAAAGCACCCGCGCCCTTCAGGCCGGGGTGAGCGGCAAACGGACCGAGAAGGTGGTCCCGGTGGCGTCGCTCTTCTCCACCTCGATCTTCCCCTTGTAGGTCTTCACGATGCGCAGAACGACGGAGAGCCCGAGGCCGGTGCCGCGGCTGTTGGTGGTGAAGAAGGGGTCAAAAATGTTGGGTAGGTTCTCCGCCGGGATGCCGGGGCCGGTGTCGGACACCCTCAGGTTGATGTAGCTGTCGTCCTGGTCCAGCTGCACCCCGAGTGTCCCCTCCTCATCCATGACGTGGATGGAGTTCAGGAAAAGGTTGGTGAAGATCTGCTCGATCTCCATCGGGTCGGCCTTGATGGCGGGCGGGATGCTCCGGATGTCGGTGATCACCCGGATCCTTTTCTGGCGCAGCTGCGGGGTGAAGGCGTCCAGGGTGTTCTCCAGTATCCGGTCCACCCGGACCTCGCTGATCTCGTAGCGGGGGCGCTTGGCCGCATCGAGCAGCTTCCTCAGGATGGCGTCGATCCGGTCCACCTCCTTCAGGATCTTGTCCACGTAGTCGACCCGCTCCGGCTCGTCCAGGCCGCTCTTGATCAGCTGCACGAAGAGGGCGATGGAGTTGAGCGGGTTCCTGATCTCGTGAGCCATGCCGGCCGAGAGGTATCCCAGTGTGGCGAGCTTCTCGGACTGGACGATCTCGGCCTGGGCCCGCCTGAGCGCCTCGCTCTTCTCCTGCACGCGCACCTCGAGGTCGCGGTTCCAATCGGCAATCTCCGCCAGGAGCCGCTCGCGCTCGCTCAAAAGGGCACGGTTCTGCAGCTCAACGGCGCGCAGCTTCAGGACGCTCTCGATGCGCTCCACCATGTCCTGGTTGTTGAACGGCTTCAGGATATAGTCGGAGGCGCCGGCCTTCATCAGCTCGACGGCGATCTCCTCGCTCCCCTTCCCGGTGAACATGATCACGTAGGTTTCCGGGAAGCGCCGCCTGATCTCCTTCAAGGCGGTGAGGCCGTCCATGTCCGGCATCATGTAGTCCAAAAGGACCAGCTCGGGCCGCTCGCTCTCGATGGTCGCCAGCCCCTCCCGGGCGTTCAGGGCGGTTGAGACCCGGTAGCCGCGGTTCTTCAGGATGATCGCGGTGAGGTCGAGGATGACCTTTTCGTCGTCGACGATCAACACGCGGCCGCGCGACTGCTTTTCGGTAGCGATGGTCATGGGTTCTCTCTAAAGGGGGGTGTCGTGTTACTATCTCTCAGCGGCAGCTCGCAGTCAAGACTCTTCCTGTCGGGCAGCCCGGGCGCGCTTTGCCCGGCAAAAAAAAGGGGCAGCCAGCGCCGCCCCCTCGAGTTTTTACGGCCTCTGGCCGCGTCAGGGTAGTCTTACGGTTACCACCGGGCAAAGCGCCTTTCTGACCACACGTTCGGCGGTCGAGCCGAACAGCAGGTGATCGATGCCGCTTCTCCCCTGGGTGCCGAGCACGATGAAGGAGTCCTGGTTGCTCTCGGCGTGCTTCAGGATCTCCTCGTAGGGAATGCCGGTGACGATGAGGGTCTCGTAGTTGGAAAAATCGTTGATGTGGGTGGCGCAGAACTTCTCCATCATCTGCCGCGCCCCCTCCTCGATCTCCTTCTCCAGGTTTTCGAAGGAGACGTGCGGTACGTAGAAGCCGCGTAGGTCGACCGGCTCGTTGATGACATGCAGGATGATCAGCCGGCAGTGGAACTGCTGCGCCAGGGAAAGCGCAAACTCGAAGGCGTGCTCGGAACTCTCGGAGAAATCGGTGGCAAAGAGTACTTTGTCGAACGTTCGCATCTGGACCCCCTCGGACAAGTCATTACACAGGTCATTGAATCAGTGGCTGGTTTCCTTGAAGATCTTCTTCAGGATCGACTTCAGCTCGTCGATCTTCACCGGCTTGTTGATGTACTCGAAGGCGCCCAGGTTCATCGCCTCTATGTAGGACTCCACCCCCCCGTAGGCGGTGATCATGATGACGTTGCTGCACGGGTAGCTCCGGTTTAGCTCTTTCAGAAAGGTGATGCCGTTCATCTCGGGCATGTTGATGTCCGTGACGATCAGGTTCACCTCCTGCTCGCGCAGGAAATTGAGGGCCTCGAACCCGTTTGCCACACTGTCGACGTGAAACCCCTCCTTGGCCAGGAGGCGGGAAAGACCTATGCGTGCGTTTTCCTCATCGTCGACCACCAGTATTCGCTTGGGCTGCTTTGGCAAAATCAGACTCCGGCCTCGTTTATTAAAATGCAACTTGATTCTAGCACCGGTGCGTCGGCTGTCAAGCAACTCCCCGCTCAGTTAGAGGCAAATCTCTTCCTGAGTGTCACCTAAGAGAGAATCAGGTTGGCGATAATCGAGAAGAAGTAGATTCCGCCCTGGTAAAAAGTCTTCCCGGTGGTGCTGTTTACGCTGATATCATCGGAGAACTCCTGCTTGTCGGCAATCGGGAAAGAGAGCAGGTAATGGCATTTTTCTTCCTGCAACTCCGGAAAATTGCATGCAACCTCTCCTATCGGTGCAGGTTAGGAGCCCTCCTTCAGCTCGACGTGCGCCGGTTTCCCCGCCTCCCCCAGCGCCTTGAGCGGCCGGCCGTTGAACTCGGCCTCCGCCGCGGCGCCGTCGCCGATGTCGAGCACGAAGGAATGCGCCCCCTTCCACTCGATGACGTCGCCGGCCTTGAGGTCGTAGCGCTGCGAGATGCTGTCGTCGATGGTGATGCTGAGCCAGCTGTCCTGGTTGAAACGGAGCCTCAGGATGATGCCGTCGTGATGCGTCGCACCGCTGCTCGGGACGGGAGCGGGAGCCGGGGCGCTGGCGGCGCCAGCCGGCAGGCCGGTCGGCGCGGCAGCCGGCGCTTGGGGCGGGGTGGTCGGGGCGGGGAGTGCCGAGGAGCGCTGCGACTGGACCGCAGCCGGGGGAGGTTTCGGGGCGGGGGCCTCGGCGGGCTCGGGGGTGGGGCGTACCCGCTTCTCCTCGCCGTCGTTTAGGAACAGGGCGGCCAGTATCACCAGGCAGAGCAGCAAAAGCGGAATCACCCAGCGGCCGGGCCCTCCGAGCTTGGCCCGCTCCATGATTTCGACGCTCGGGCGTTCCGTCTCCGGCTTCGCCTCGGACTGGGGGTACGCCGGGGAGAGGCCGTTTTCGTACCTGCGCACTACCTCGTCGCCCGAGAGCGACAGGAACCCCGCGTAGAGGCGCAGGAACCCCTTTATGTAGGCCGCGCTGGGAAGCTTCTCGAAGTGCCCCTCCTCGATGGCGACCAGGTAGTTTTTCCCTATCTTGGTCACTCGGGAGGCTTCTTCCAGCTGAAGACCCCGCGACTCCCGGACGCTCTTCAAGTACTCCCCTACCGGGAGCCCGGCACCTTGTTCTGCATCAGCCTCAGACACATTCCCCTCACTTGAGCAGTTCCAGGTACTCCCTGGAGAGCTGCCCGATCTCGGAATCAGGAGCGATGCGGATTACTTCCTTGAAGGCGAGCTTTGCTGCTCCTCGGTCCTTGAGCTTAACCTGCGCCAGGGCGAGGTTGAAGTAGGCGCTGGCATAGGAGCCGTTCAACTCCAGGGCCTTGTGGTACTGGCCGATGGCGAGCTCCGTCTTGTCGAGGGCGAAATAGACCCGCCCCAGGTGCAGCCTGGTGCGCGGGTCCGACGGATTCTTGCTGGCAGCGGCGCGCAGCAGCGTGAGCGCCTGCTGGTTGTCGCCCTTGCCCAGGTAGGCAAGCCCCAGGTTGATGGTGGTGTTGTCCTGCCCCTGGTAGAAGAGGTCGTCCTGGACCGTCTTGAACTGGCTGATGGCATCGTCCCAGCGCTTCATCTCCAGGTAGTTCACCCCGAGGTTGTTGCGGGCATCGGAAAAATCGGGCTTTATCTCGATCGCCTTCAGGTACTTGGCCTCGGCCAGATCGTAGCGCCCCTTCCGGAAGTAGGTGAGCCCGAGGTCGTTCAAAAGCGACGGGTCCCTGGGCGTGAGCTTCTCCGCCTCGCAGAATTCCACCAGGGCGCCGGTGAAGTTGCTCTCGGCATAGAAGGACTGCCCCATCTGGTAGTGGTAGAGCGACTTGTTCTTCGCCGCCTGGTCCAGCGCACACCCCGAGGCAAGCAGAGACGCCGCCACCATGAAACCTATAAAACGGGCCATATACCCTCACCTGAAGAAAAACTACCACTTCTGCCAATAAAATTAACAGATTAAGACCGTATTGTCAATGAAGGCAGCTCACTTCGGTAGGCTCCGTCCCCGGAGATTCAGAGCTCGCCCACCCCTTCGAAGTGGGTCATCCGCTTGAAGCCACGGTAGCGCGCCTCGATCTCCTGGAAGGTAAGGGACTTGAGACGGTCCAGGCTGAAGGCCTCCACGTTGAAGGAGGCCATGACGCTGCCGAAGATGACGGCCTGGCGCACCCCCTCCTCTGAGAGGTCGCCGGTATTGGCGAGGTATCCCATGAAGCCGCCGGCAAAGGTGTCGCCGGCTCCGGTCGGGTCGAACACCTCCTCCAGGGGGTAGGCGGGTGCCGCGAACACGGAGTGGCTGTTGAACATGAGCACCCCGTACTCCCCGCGCTTCACGATGAGGTTCTTCACCCCCATGCCGAGAATGGCGCGGGCGGCGCGCACCAGGTTGGACTCGCCGGAGAGCTGGCGCGCCTCGGCCTCGTTGATGATAAAGAAGTCGACCCGGCTGATCACCCGTTTCAGCGCCTCGGGCTTGGAGGTGATCCAGAAGTTCATGGTATCGCACGCCACGACCTTGGGGTTTTTTACCTGGTTCAGGACCTCCATCTGCAGTTCGGGGTCGATGTTCGCCAGGATCAGGTATTCCGCGTCCGCGTACGCCTCCGGGATCACCGGCTTGAAGGTCTCGAACACGTTCAGGTGCGTCTCCAGGGTCTGCGCCTCGTTGAGGTCGTAGCCGTAGCGCCCCTTCCAGTGAAAGGTCTTGCCGGGAACCCGCGACAGTCCTGTGAGGTCGATGTTCCTGGACTTGAGGAACTCGGTGTGCTCCTCGGGGAAGTCCTCCCCCACGATGGCGACCAGGTTCACGTCGGTGAAGAAGCTCGCCGAGGTGGAAAAGTAGGTGGCCGAGCCACCGAGCACGCGATCCCTGGTGCCAAAAGGTGTTTCAACCGAGTCCAGGGCGACGGAACCGACGACGAGTATGCTCATTATTTTCTCCCGATAGTTAGTGAGCCGGCATGCCTTCAGGCAGCAGGATTATCAGATTTTCGTCACAGGTACTTGCCGATGATCAGCTCCAGGTTCTCCCTGGTCTCTACCGGGATGACACCGGTGTCGCTGATCAGTGCGTACCTGAGGGCCGAGTCGCAGCGGCAGCCGCGGCTGCCGGCGATGCCTGCGGCGGCGCGCGCGATGATCTTTTTCGCGGTGGCGACGTTTGCCTTGATAATGGCGACGATCGCCTCGACTGAGACGTCCGCATGGGCGTCGTGCCAGCAGTCGTAATCGGTGGAAAGCGCGATGACGCCGTAGCAGATCTCCGCCTCGCGGGCCAGCTTCGCCTCAGTGAGGTTGGTCATGCCGATCACCGAGGCGCCGAAGGACCGGTACAGGTGGCTCTCGGCGCGGGTGGAGAAGGCGGGCCCCTCCATACAGACGTAGGTCCCTCCGCGGTGCACGGTCGCCCCCACCTCGCCGGCGGTGCTGTAGAGATGCGCCGAAAGCTCGGAGCAGACCGGGTCGGCGAACTGCACATGGGCGACCACGCCGTTACCGAAGAAGGTGTCCTTGCGAACCCCCCGGGTGCGGTCGATGAACTGGTCCGGGATCACGATGTGGCCGGGGACGATCTCCTCCTTGAGGCTCCCCACGGCCGAGACCGAAATGATCCTCGTGACGCCGAGCTTTTTCATGCCGTAGATGTTCGCCCGGTAGTTCACCTCGCCGGGGGTGAGCCGGTGCCCCTTGCCGTGCCTGGGCAGGAACACCATGGGGACGCCGTCCAGCATCCCGGTGGTGTACTCGTCGCTGGGTCTGCCGAAGGGGGTGTCGACCCTCGCCTGACCGATCCCGGTCAGCCCCTCCATTTCGTACAGCCCGCTGCCTCCGATGACCCCGATTACCTCGCCCGCCATGTGAACCTCCTGAATTGTTTGGTAGTGCCTGACTGGTGCCGTCTGCCGCAACAGGGAGCGTCTCAGGTTTGGCTAGTGAGGCAGCTGGTTCTCCAGCCTCCCCTTCAGCTGGCCGCAGGCCGCAGAGATGTCGGTGCCCCGGCTGGAGCGGGTGATCACCGTCACGTTCTTGTCCAACAGGTACCTGTGGAACCGGTCGATGGCATCCTGCCCCGGGCTTTTGAAGACGCACCCCTCATGCTCGTTGAAGGGGATCAGGTTCACCTTGGAGGGGATATGGGCGATCAGGCGGACCAGCCGCTTGGCGTCCTCCAGGGTGTCGTTCAAATCCCGGATCAGCACGTACTCGATGGTGATCCAGCGCCGGGAAGGAAGCGGAAACGCCTTGCAGGCGGCCAGGAGGTCCTGGAGCGGGTAGCTCTGGTTCACCGGCATGATCTGGGAGCGCACCGTGTCCGTGGTGGCGTTGAGCGAAACGGCCAGGTTCACCGTCACCCCGCGCCCCAACTCGGCCATCTGGGGGGGGAGCCCCGAGGTGGAGACGGTCACCTTGCGGGTCGAGAACTGGAAACCGTCCGGGTCGGTGAGTATCTTTACCGCGGGGATCACGGCCGACAGGTTGGCCAAGGGCTCCCCCATCCCCATGAAGACGATGTTCCGGACCGGGTCGTTGCGCTTCACGGCGCAGACCTGGTTCACGATCTCGGCGGTGGAAAGGTTCCGGGACAGGCCGAAGGAGCCGGTGAGGCAGAAGGTGCAACCCATGGCGCAGCCGACCTGGCTGGAGATGCAGAGCGTGTTGCGCCCCTCGTCAGGGATCAGCACGCTCTCAACGCTGGCGCCGTCTGAGAGGCGAAACAGGTACTTCTTGGTGCCGTCCTGGGACTCCTCAACCACCTCGGGTACCAGGTTGCTGATGGTGGCGCTCTCTTCCAGGTTACTGCGGAATTCCTTGGAAACGTTGGTCATCTCGGCGAAGCTGGTGGCATCCATCTGGTAGAGCCATTTGAAGATCTGCTTGGCGCGGAAGCGCTCCTTGCCGAGCCCTGCGATGTAGGCTTCAAGCCCCTGCAGGGTGAAGTTCTTTATGTCTATTTTTTCCATGCTCTTTGCATATAAAAAAGCCCTTCTGAAGCGAAGGGCCTTTTGTGCCTCGTTAGTTGTTGGGGTTAAACCAGCTCGAGCTGGCTGAAGAAGTACGGTATTTCAAAGGCCGCGGATTCCGGGGAGTCGGAGCCGTGCACCGTGTTCTCCTCGATGCTGACGCCGAGGGCCTTGCGGATGGTCCCCTCTTCCGCGTTGGCGGGGTTGGTGGCCCCCATCAGGCCGCGCCAGGCAAGGATGGCACCTTCCTTCTCGAGCACCAGGGCGATGACCGGGCCGCGGGACATGAAGGTGCAGAGGTCGCCGAAGAAGGGGCGCTCGCTGTGCACGTAGTAGAAACCCTCGGCAGCGCACTTGGAGAGACGGATCTTCTTCATGCCGACGATGTTGAAACCGGCCGCTTCTATCATTGCCAGCACCTTGCCAGTAACGTTTCTCTCGACCGCGTCGGGCTTTATGATTGCGAATGTTCTTTCCATGAAATCCTCCGGCAAATTTATTGTAGATGACCGCTTTAGATAGCATTCCGGTCCGCCGATTGTCAAGCCAAATCGGGTTTTTCCGGTGCACAATCGAGTAGGGTGAGGCGAACTGATCGGGTTCGCCTCATCCCTCTCACATAAACCGTAGGTGCGGACCTCGCATACGGCTCATGGCCATGCTATCCTCAGTGGCTTGAGGCAGTTGCCGCCGTTCCTATGCGGCTCAGGTCGAATACACCACCTTGCCCGGCCGCAACTGCGAATCGGATTGTCTTCCCCTGGTCGGGGTGACGCCTGCTTCTTTCAGCAGGCCGGGTTCGCCCGCTACGCTGGGCAAACCAAAAAAAAAGCCCACAGATCACTCTGTGGGCTTTCTGAAACAGGGCTCACCCTGCTTCGATTACTTCTTCTCTGCCGGAGCTGCCGGAGCAGCCGGTGCAGCCGGTGCTGCCTTAGCGGAGGACATCGGAGCCTGTGCCGGAGCGGCCGGAGCGGCCGGAGCTGCCTGCTCAGCGGCAGGAGCCGGAGCTTCTTCTTTCTTCTTGCAGCCAGCAGCAAAGGCAAGAGCCAGAGCCAGGCAAAGTGCTAAAGAGATCAGTTTTTTCATTGACGATATCACCTCGCTTCTTTTTAGATTTACCATTACTGCGCACAGCGCATGGTTTTTTGTGTCGTAACAAAGGGCGAATATACTAGGATTCTTGTAAATGTCAATACTTTTTAGAGCCGTGGCCCGTTTTATTTTCCTTTAGAATCCCGGTCCTAACGCGCTTCGGACGGCCCCCTCCTCAATCTCGCGGGCGGCCGAAGGTTATTCTTGTAAACGGCCACCAAATATATTACCTTTGCTCCATTAAAGTTATGCATGCCAGGACATTACCGCCAACAAGGGGGGCTCGTGAGCGACACACTCAGCACCGAAGATAGGAAACTCCTGTTAGAACTGGCCCGCGAAGCCATCACCGTCTCGGTCCGCACCGGTAAGCTTCCCAACTGCGAGATCCAGGCGCCCAGCCTGCTCGGGCAGCAGGGGTGCTTTGTCACCATCAAGCAAAAAGGTGAGCTTCGGGGTTGCATCGGCAACTTCGTCTCTGACAAGCCGCTCTTCTCCCTGGTGCGGGAGATGGCGGTATCGGCGGCGACCCATGACCCGCGCTTTTACCCGATGAAGGAGGCCGACCTCGCCGGTTTCGAACTGGAGATATCGGTGCTCTCCCCGCTCGCCAAGATCGACACACCCGAGGAGGTGGAGATCGGCCGCCACGGCCTGTACCTGGAAAAGAATTTCTCCCGCGGGGTACTGCTGCCTCAGGTCGCTGTGGAGCAGGGCTGGGACCGGGTGACCTTCCTGAACAAGACCGCCCTGAAGGCGGGACTCAGGCAGGATGATTGGAAAGAAGGGGCAGACATCTACGTCTTCACCGCCGAGGTCTTCGGGGAAAAGTAACCCCCCTCCGCAGCAACGCCGGTTTGATGCGGTTCCCGGCGCCGAATCTCCCCATCCCTACCCCACCCTCCCCTGAAGGGGAGGGAGTTTTTGCCCGAGCTTGATTATTACCCCAGAAAGGATCTGGAATTCCCGGAGTATAAAAAAAGAGGGGGACGCGCCGTTGCGTCCCCCTCTTTTTTTTGCTGTCAGTGCCAGCAAATTACATCTTGCGGCCCCCTTCGGCAGCCCACTTCTCGAGCATGTCGGTGGTTACGGATTTCGGACGCTCGATCGCGTAGCCCAAACCACGGTCCCAGGTGATGTTGGCCATGCAGCC
>Ga0316217_10000528_pt1 | contig 54520 bp, 30 predicted proteins | sample 1anoAmetaG_FD_203633 | JGI IMG/M metagenome (GOLD analysis project Ga0316217, IMG submission 203633) | Freshwater microbial communities from Trout Bog Lake, Wisconsin, USA - 1anoA | ecosystem: Environmental > Aquatic > Freshwater > Lake > Hypolimnion/Profundal zone | place: USA: Wisconsin...
GTTCGATGAGCGGGAAGTGGAAACGGAGCAAGGCGGGATACTGAGGCCCCGGCAACCGAAAGGGTCGGACGGATAGGCCCGCCTAAACCACCGCGCCACTTCTCGACTCTACCGTTCCAACCGTGCCCTGCATCCCATGGTCGAATGCGGGCGCCACGATGTTCGGAAATAGGCAGCTGCTCGGGCCAAAAATACTGCCGGGGCTGACGGATTGGCGACTGTTCGTGAACATGCCCAGCGGGCCCATCCCCACTGGGCAGGGCACCCTGGCAACTTTTGTCGATGCGGCTGGATGGCGATCCATGGGCGTGTGGTTACGGGACACGATTTACGGTTTACGATTTACGGTTTTCCCGCCGCCTCTCGTCACCGTTCAAAGTGATTGCTAAAATACCCCGCCATTAAAGAAAGGAACCCACGCATGGAAGAACAGGAACCGCCCTTGGAAGGCGTGCAGGACGATATCCACGAACGGGCGCATCATGCCGGCGGCGCGGACCGCTGGATCAGCTTTGCGGCCTTGACCTCGGCGCTCATCGCGGCCCTGGCGGCACTGGCCTCGCTGCTGGCCGGGTATCACTCCGAAGAGGCGATGGTGCAGCAGATGGAATCGGTGGATACCTGGAACCAGTACCAGGCCAAGAGCATCAAGTCCCTGATTCTGGACCGCGATTTCAAGCGGATCCAGGGCGAGGGCAAGGCCGTGAGTGCCGAGGACCGGGCCAAGCTGGTTGAGTATGGCAAGGACAAGGAAGAATTGCAGAAGCGGGCCCAGGAGCAGCACGCCGAATCGCTGGCCCACGCCGGCCGGCACAAGACGCTGGCCCGGGGGGTGACGATGTTCCAGATCGCCATCGCCATGGTCGCCATATCCGTGCTTACGCGGAAGAAGCCGTTTCTGCTGGTGGCGGGCGGATTTAGTGTGATTGGGATTTATTTTCTAATTGCCGAAGCGCTGCATTGAGGGTGGGGTTGCGAACAATCGGGTGATCGGGTCATTGAGTCATTGGGGCGCGGTGCGTAATCACTGTCTCTGCTGGGCTTCGGCGACCGCCAGAGCTTTGTCGATCCGTTCGAGTATCCGCGTGGTCGGAGAGGTCTTGAGCTTTTCGATCCGATTGAGTGTTTCGGCGGGAATGCCTGCACGGCGGGCAAGCTCGGCCTGGTTGAGGCCCAGGCGTGGCGGTCGCGAATGATATCGCGTGCAATCGAGGCGCGGCTGTAAGCCAAGGCATCAACCGTGCCGTCAGCAGAAGCGGTGGGCAACGGCGGCATTCCTGCCAGGTCGCGATATTCCCGTTCCGGCACGATCACAAAGCTCTCGCCCTTGATCTTGATAGTCCCGGCGATCATGGTTTAATCCTCATAAAGACCGGCACGGTGTCCCGTCTTTTCAATGATCATAGTCGTGCCGCGATCGAAAAACTGAATACGATAGTCGCCGGTGCGAATACGAAACCGTCCCGCCAGCCCGTGGCGCAGCGGTTTGGCACCGCTGACGTCGGGCCAGTGCACCAGAGGTTGCAGCACCGCATCCATGCGAATTTTGATGCTGCGTGGTAACGCACCATATTCATGCGCAGCAGCGTTGCTGGCAAAGCGCACTTCCATTGCAGTATAGTACCGGCATTGAGGAGAAAATCAGTGTTTGACGTCCCCGTTCGTCGGCGATACGGGGTTACCCCGCCATATTATGCGCAACCACAAAACGCGCAATCTGGCCCTGGGTAATGCTGGAGATGCGCATAAAGCGCAACCCCAGGCGGTAGGGGCCGTGCGGGAAGTCTTCGGCGGTGGCATCGCGGACCACTTCGGCGGCGGCGGCAAAGATCGGCCATTGCTGCCCGCGCATTTGCCCCATGCCCGCGACCGTGAATTCCACTGTTACCGGCGTGCCGGTCGGGATCCGATTGTCCACTTCCACCGCCATGCCTGATTCGCTGACATTGACCGCATGGCCTTCGAGCGGTTGGCGCCGTTCGTTAAGCACCCGTACCACCACCGCGGTGTACATGGGCAGCACGGCCGCCCGGCGATGCCGCCGCCGGTCTTTCCCAGCCTGGGCGCCGGGGGGGATGCGTTGGAGGCGACTGGTGGTCACGATTTCGGGTTCCAGCAGGTCGGCGGTCATAATTCATCCTTTACGTGATTCCCGCCAGGCCGGCCGGACAGTCGCCCGGGGCCTTCGGGAACACGTTAGTCATCGGCAGTTTTCGGACGTGCCTTGACACAATTATCGGCGCTTAAACTCTTGTGAATTGACAAATCACGCCGAAACGATAGCATTACTGGACTCGGTTCTCCGCGTGTGGGCGGAGGCTCCATGCGGTTTCCTGGCAGCTTCTTTATTACATGAGAGTAATCAATGGCAGCAAAAAAGAAGGCGGTTGTGAAGGCAAAGAAGGTCAAAGCCGTGGCCAAAGCGCCGCCGGCAAAGGTAAAAAAGGCCGCCGCGCCTGTTAAGCTGTCCAAGGCCAAGACCAAGGTCGCCAGTCGATCCGTGATCGCCCCCGTCAAAACCGCCAAAGGTTCCGGGGCCAAGTCCAATCCGGTGCCGGTCGCCACAGCAAAGGCGGCGTCCAAAGCCGCCCCGAAGGTCCGCGGCGGCAGCGGGCTTAAGAAGGCCGAGTTGGACCATTTTCTGGAACTGCTGCTGGAAAAACGCCGTGAAATCCTCGGGGATGTTGGATCCATGGAAGATGAAGCGTTCAAAGCCGGGTCCAATCTGTCCAATATGCCCATCCACATGGCGGACGTGGGTACCGACAATTTCGAGCAGGAATTTACCCTGGGCATGATTGAATCGGAACGGCAGATTCTGCGCGAGATTCAGGAAGCCCTGGGCCGCATTGAAGACGGCACCTTCGGCATTTGCGTGGGGACGGGCAAACCCATCGGGCGCGTGCGTCTGGAGGCCGTGCCGTGGACCAAGTATACGATTGAATACTCCCGCATGCTTGAGCAGGGTCTGGTGCGGCGCGATGCCGAAGCGGGCCAGGATGAAGCCGCCGGCGGCGAGGAAGACGAAGAATAGTCCGGATTTTCGACTTTTCAGTTTGAATTTTTCTTGAACAACGCCAAACCAGACTGGTTCGATCCGAAGCACCCAGGAACGCTGCTGGGATCGGCGGTTGCTGCGCCCGGGGCGTGGCTGCGCCTGCTGCTGCCGGCGCTCGGCGGCTTGGTCCTGGACCTGTGGAGCAAGCACTACGCGGCGCAGGTGCTGGCCGATCAGCATGACGTGGTGGTTTGGCGGCGGGTGCTGGTTTTTACCTTCAGCGAAAACGCCGGGGCCGTCTTTGGCATGGGCAAGGGGCATGTGCTGCTGTTTATTCTTTTCAGCATTTTGGCCCTGGGGGTTATTGCCGGCTTTTTTGTGCGTTCGGAGCGCCGGCAGTATGTGGTACATGTGGCCCTGGGATTGATTATTGCCGGCGCCATGGGCAATTTGTATGACCGCATGGTCTATGGCCGCGTACGCGATTTTATCCTGTTGCTCCAGCAGTTGTGGCCATTTATATTTAACATAGCCGATGTCTGTTTGTGTATCGGTGTGCCCTTGTTGATGTTGTGCTGGATTTTCCAGCGTGATCCGGCAGACCCCCCAAAGGAGACTTCCCATGGATCGTAGCGGCTTTCCAGTGGAAATCGCCATCAGTTTGATCGTGCTGGCGGCCTTCCTGTATGTCTACCGTCAACTTCCCGCGGTGCTGGCTGCACCGGCCCCCACGACCGCGCAAGCAGTGCAGTAGGCGCCGCAAGGGGGCAAAGATCCATATTAATCGCAGAATGTAATTTGTAAGTTGTTTTATTATAATAAGTTACAAGTTGTTGCGGTGCGTTGACATCAAAGGTCGCTACTCTCCCCGCCGAGTCCCCCCATTTCAACTTCCGCCTTCATGGTCCTTCGCCGCTTTGTGACTTCGTGTTTATGTCTTTTCGTCTCCCTGTCCCCACTGGTTCCAACTCTCAAGCCTACCGAGCGTTAGGACCGATAAACTCGATGTGCCAGAACATTATTCCAGTTTCGGCCGGTGGGGTGAGCGGTGGCGGGCCGAGGTGCGATCCTGCTGCGCCTTGGGGTTCCAGTTGCTGCTATTGGCGGGGGCTTTCTGGCTAACCCTGGCGATCCGGTTTGATTTTCATCTGACGCTGGCGGATGGCCGCGGCTGGACGCAGGCTGTTTTTCTGCCTTTGCTGCCCTTGGTGCTCTGTGTCAAAGCCCTGGTCTATCTGGTCATGGGGCAGCATCGGAGCACGTGGCGGTACGTCGGGCTGGGGGATCTGCTATCGTTGTTGTGGGCGTCGCAGATTGCGTTGGGCGGGGTCTTCGCCATTTTTTACGCCGTGCAACTGCTAAGCCTGCAGACCGCCGGGCGCCCGTTCTTCCCGGGTGTGCCCGAGACGGTGTTTCTGCTCGATTTTGTGCTGGGGGCGATGGCGGTGGGCGGTGTAAAGGTGCTGGCGCGGCTGGTGCATGAAGAATCGCGCCCGGCGGCCGCCACGGGGCTTACGCGCCTCCTGGTCATTGGCGCCGGGGATGCCGCTGCGGGCCTGCTGCGGGAAATTGCCCGCATGCCCGAACAGAAGTACCGCGTGATCGGCCTGCTGGACGATTCGCCCGCCAAGCAGCGCACCCGCATTGGCGGGGTGCCGGTGCTGGGCATGATCGCGGACCTGGGAGCCATCTGCACCCGCCAGCAGATCGGCGAGGTGCTTATCGCGCTGCCCGGGGCCAGCCACGAGGAGATGCGCCGCGTCATTAGGCTCTGCCGCGCCACGCAGGTGGCGCAGGATGCCGTCGGGCAGCCGGGCTTGCGGGCGGGCATCCGCTTCCGCACGATTCCCGCCCTGGCCGATGTGATTGCCGGCCGGGCCATGGCCAACCAGATCCGGGATATCTCGGTCAACGACCTGCTGGGCCGGGCGGCGGTGGATCTGGATATGAATGCCGTCGGGGTGATGCTGCATCAGCAGGTGGTGCTGGTGAGCGGGGCGGGGGGGTCCATCGGATCGGAAATGTGCCGCACCATCGCGGGCTTTGCGCCGGCGTGCCTGGTGCTGCTGGACAAGGCGGAAAACGCCATCTTTGAAATTGAGCGTGAGCTGCGCCGCACCTTTCCCACCGTGGCACTGGTGCCGGCGATCGGCGATATTTCCGATGCGGTGCGCGTGGAGCAGGTCTTTGCCCGCTATGCCCCGAGCATCGTGTTCCATGCCGCCGCGCACAAGCATGTGCCCCTGGCCGAGCTCAATCCCGGCGAGGCGATCCGCAACAACATGTTCGGGACCAAGACTTTGGCGGATGCCGCGGCCAATTGCGGCATCAAGAATTTCGTGATGATCTCCACTGACAAGGCGGTTAATCCCACCAGTATCATGGGTGCCACCAAGCGTTGTGCGGAAATCTACATCCAGTCCCTGGCGCGGCGCAGCCGGACTAATTTTATTACGGTGCGGTTTGGCAACGTGCTGGGTTCCAACGGCAGCGTGGTGCCGATCTTCAAGCAGCAGATTGCCGCGGGCGGACCGGTGACGGTGACGCACCCGGAAATGCGGCGGTACTTCATGACGATCCCCGAGGCGGCGCAACTGGTATTGCAGGCCGGGGCGTTGGGGCAGCGCGGCGAGATTTTTGTCCTGGATATGGGCCAGCCCGTGCGCATCCTGGACCTGGCGCGGGACTTGATCACGCTTTCGGGCTGGCGCCCGGAGATTGATATTCCCATCGTGTTCACCGGGTTGCGGCCGGGGGAGAAACTCTACGAGGAGCTCTCGATCCGCGGGGAGAACATGGTGCCCACACGGCATCCCAAGATCGCCATCTGGCGCAGCGAAGTGGCCACGCCACAGCGCGTGGGGCAGATGATCGACGAACTGGAGGCGTTGCAGCATTGCATGGAGCGGGAGCCGATTCTCAAGGCGCTGGTGACCTATATTCCGGAGATGAAGCCCTGGATGCCCGAGACGGCGCCGGCGGTGGCGGGAGTGGCGGCGGCGCCCGGCGTGCTGCCGGTGGCGTGAGGGGTGGGGGCGGGTAAGCGGTTAAGCCGTTAAATGTTTAATTGGGTGGCGCGACAGGTTTACGCAGCCATCTGCACGCCCATGGATCGCAATCCATGGGTCAACTTTCGCCGATGGCAGCGCCTGGCGTGCCGAAGCAGAACGCGGCCCTTCCGCAGCCAATAATTGGCTTGGATGGGTGTGGTGGATTTTGTGGTAACACCTATGCGCCGCAATCGGCTATAATACCGGTGCTGTGCGGATTCCACCCCGCGCGGCACATCCGGGGGCGAAAGGTATCGACCGGACAGTAGTGGTGAGAGTGGCGTGCCGACCTGCCGGACAAGTCGTAAAACTGATTGGCAAAAAAATTAAATGCTGAGAACTACAAGTTCCCAACAGCCGCCGGCGCAAGCCTGCGGATGGCTGCCTAAAAAGAGGTAGTCGGGTTCTTCCGGCTTTTCCGCGGGCTGGAATGTAACCCTCACACAGCGGAATGCTCGGGCCACAGGGTTCCTTGGTGGTCCGCTAAGACGCAGGAGGGACTGGTGCCACGGATAGTTAGACCGCGAACGCTCCGGGGCACGACGACAATATGCGGCCTACGCACGTAGAGGCAATCATCAACCTGCCTCGGGACGGGGGTTCGAATCCCCCCGCCTCCATATGTGAATATGACGGATTCCCCGTGTTTACCGGGGTTCCCGTCATATTTGCTTTTTGCGCTGCTTTCGAGCAGGTCGCGCGGAGCATACCCCGGCGCTGCGGTGGCCTGGGGTTGGGCCTGACCATCAACAAGACCATGGTGGAATTGCACGGGGGCACCATTAAAGCCTATACGGGCAGGAGCAGGATGTGACCCAGAGCCGCCCGCGGGGTTTGCCGCGCATATGATTACGGTGGTGGACCGCAACGTGCTGCCGGCAACAATTCGCCGCGTGGCCGATGGTTCCAAGGTCCCGTAACCCGGGCGAGGGGCGCTGCTTGTTGCATGAAAGAATACACCGGATCCGTACCTGGTTCGACCCTGCGCGCTGGCATCGGCGGTCCTGGCCGGAATTCTGGAGGCGCGTTTCCCGGCGCCGCGGCCCCCTGGTCCGGGCGGCGGTGTCGACCGACGAACTGCCGTTCCGCGCCGAGCTCTTCAGTATCGAGCAACTCCAGGTCCATGCCCGGGTGCTCTCCGGATGGCACAAGCTGGCCCCGACAGCCGGTCGCGACCGCCTGCTGGGCCGTCTGGCCGAGAACCAGGCGGTACTGCTGGATGCCTACGAACAGGTGTGCCGCGCGGTGCTCAAAGGGCGGCCAATTTCCCCGGCGGGCGAATGGCTGGTCGATAACTTTTACCTTATTGAAGAGCAGATCCGCACGGCCCGCCGTCACCTGCCCAAAACCTACAGCCGCCAGTTGCCGCAGTTAAGCAACGGGCCGGCCGCCGGCCTGCCGCGGGTCTACCACATCGCCTTGGAACTCATCGCCCACCTGGATGGGCGGGTGACCGCCGAGAGCGTCACGCGTTTCCTTGCCGCGTACCAGAGCGGCAAGGTGTTGCGGCTCGGGGAACTCTGGGCGGTGCCGATCATGCTGCGGTTGGCGCTGCTCGAGAATCTGCGGCGCATCGCGGCCCGCATCGCCGCCGGACGGCGCGATTGCGACCTGGCCGACACGTGGGCCCGGCGGTTGATCCAAACGGCGGAAACCGCACCGGCGAACCTGGTCCTGGTGCTGGCGGACATGGCCCGGTCCCATCCGCCGCTGAGCCCGGCGTTTGTGGCGGAATTTTCGCGCCAGCTCCAGGGCAAGAGTGCGGCACTGGCCTTTGCGATCTCCTGGGTTGAACAGCACCTGGCCGAACAGGCCCAGAGCGTGGCGCAGCAGATCCAGGTCGAAGCGCAGCAACAGTCCGCCAACCAGATCTCCATGGGCAACAGTATCGGCAGTTTGCGGGTGCTGGCCGCGCTCGATTGGCGCGATATCGTCGAAGACTTGAGCGCCGTCGAGCAGCGTTTGCGCGGCGACCCGGCCGCCGTCTACAGTGCCATGGACTTTGCCACGCGCGACCGCTACCGTCACCGTGTCGAGCAACTGGCCAAGCGCAGTGACCAGTCCGAAGAGGAGGTGGCGCGGCAGGCCGTCGCCCTGGCCGCACGCAGCGCGGCGGCGGACCCGTCGGCCCGCACCGCGCATGTGGGCTATTACCTGGCCGATAAGGGCCTGGTGCTGTTGGAAGCGGCCGTGCAGGCTCGTATTCCGTGGCGCCAACGCCTGTACCGCGGCGTCGAACGGGCCCCGCTGTTCTATTACCTGACGCTAATCCTGGTGCTGACCGGCGCCCTGGCGGCCGCTCTGGCACAGCACGCGTGGCGCGGGGGCCTCCACGGCTGGCCGCTGGCTCTGCTGGTCGGGTTATTGCTGCTGAGTTCCAGTCACCTGGCGATGGCCCTGGTGAATTGGGCCGTGACGCTGGGCGTGCCGGCGCGCATGCTGCCGCGGATGAATTTCCGCAAGGGAATCCCGGCGGACTGTGCGACCATGGTGGTGGTGCCAACGATGCTCACGAGCCTGGAGGGCCTGCAAGATCTGCTGGAGGGCCTGGCGGTCCGCTACCTGGCCAACCGCGACCGCCAGCTTTACTTTGCGCTGCTGACGGATTTCAAAGATGCGGCGATCGAACACCTGCCCGATGATGCCGGCCTGTTGCAGACGGTGACCCAGGGCATCGCGCAACTCAATGCCCGGCATGGGCACGCCAGCCATCGGCCGTTCTTTCTGTTTGCCCGCCCGCGGCGCTGGAACCCCGGCGAGAACTGCTGGATGGGCTACGAGCGCAAGCGCGGCAAACTCGCCGAGTTCAATGCCGTGCTGCGCGGCCGCGGGACCGACCGTTTCGCCACGATCGCCGGCGACCGCGCCGTGCTGCCGACGATCCGTTTCGTGATCACGCTCGATACCGACACCCAACTACCACGCGATGCGGCCCGGCAACTCGTCGCCACGCTCGCCCATCCGCTGGTCCGGGCGCAGTACGATGCCCGGACTGGCCGCATCTGCGACGGCTACGCCATCCTCCAGCCACGCATCGCCATCAGCCTGCCCAGTGCCAATCGGTCCTGGTTCGCCCGGATTTTCAGCGGCCAGCCGGGCATCGACCCGTACACCCACGTCGTCTCCGATGTCTACCAGGATCTGTTTCAGGAAGGCTCGTTCATCGGCAAGGGCATCTATGATGTCGCGGCCTTTGAAAGACTCCTGGGCAACCAGTTTCCCGAGAATCGGATTCTCAGTCACGACCTGCTGGAAGGATGCTACGCCCGCACCGCCCTGGTCAGCGATGTACAGTTGTACGAAGACCACCCCTGGCACTACAGTGCCGAGACCCGCCGCCGCCACCGCTGGATCCGCGGCGACTGGCAGATTGCCGCCTGGCTGCTGCCCCGGGTTCCGGGGCCGGACGGACAACGCCTCGGGAACCCGCTGGGCGCTCTGGCCCGCTGGAAGATCTTCGACAACCTGCGCCGCAGCCTGGTCTCCACGGCTCTCCTGGCCCTGCTGTTGCTGGGTTGGACCGTCCTGGGGGATCCCGGATTCTGGACCGCGGTGGTGCTGGCCATCATGCTGCTGCCGGCGTTCCTGTCGGCGGCGGTGGACCTGGCGGGTAAACCGCGGGAACTGGGCCTGGTGTTGCACGCCCGGGCCGTTGGCGCCAGCGCGCTGCGGAACCTGCTGCAACTGATTCTGGCGCTGGTATTCCTGCCTTATGACGCCTGCGCGAGCCTCGATGCGATCGCGCGAACCTTGTTCCGCCAGTGGATCAGCCACCGCCGGCTTCTGGAGTGGGAGACCGCCAGCGATACCCAGAAACGGGCCCGGACCACGCTGGCCAGCTTTGTGCGTAGCCTGTTCGTGGCGCCGTTTCTGGCGCTGCTGCTGGCGGCCTTGCTGGTGCTGGCCCGGCCGCAACCCGTGACGGCCGCCGCACCACTCCTGGCGCTGTGGCTGCTTTCGCCGTGGATCGCCTGGTGGATCAGCCTGCCCCTGATCCGCTACCAGGCACCGCTCAGCGGCCCGCAGCAGCGGCTGCTGCGCGTGGTGGCGCGGCGCACCTGGCGGTTCTTCGAGACGTTCCTCACCGCCGAGGATCATGATCTGCCGCCGGATAACTACCAGGAGTATCCGGTCGCGGTGCTCGCCCACCGCACCTCGCCGACGAACATCGGCCTGGGGCTCCTGGCAACGTTGGCCGCCGGCGATTTTGGCTATATCTCCACCGCCCGGCTCCTCGACCGCATCGGAAAGACTCTGGCCACCATGGGAAAGCTGGAGCGCCACCGCGGGCACTTCTACAACTGGTACGACACGCGCACGCTGGCGCCTTTGCCCCCGCTGTATATCTCCACGGTCGATAGCGGTAACCTCGGAGGATTTCTGCTCACGCTCGGCCAGGGGCTCCTGGAACTGGCCGACCATCCGCTGCTGGGCCCACGCACCTTTGCCGGCCTGGACGATAGTGTCCTGCTGCTGCTGGATCAAATCCGGCAGTACCATGAAGGCCCCGCGGGAAGCCCGCCGGTGGCCGGGGAGGTGGTGGCGGAGATCCATACGTTGGCCCAGGAGCTCGAGCAGCCGCCCGCCACGCTGCTGGCCGGCAGTCAATGGCTGGAAGCCGTGCAAACGCGGGCGGCGGCTATCGCCCAGGTATTGGCGACCTGCGGCGCCCCGGAGGTGCGCCAGGCCGCCGATGAGTTGCTCCAACAGTGCCGCGACCTGCACAACGACGTGCTTCACCTGGCCCCGTGGGTGGCCCTGTTGGCCCCTGTGGAGTCGCTGTGGTCCCAGGGGCCCCCGGCACGGATCGCCCAACTGACCGACTTGCGTGCCGCGCTGCGTGCCCTGGCCGACCGGCCCACATTGCGGGCCCTGGCGTTGCTGCCGCGCACGGTGCTGCCGCAGATCGATGCCCTGCTGGAAACACCCCCCAGCCTGGCGGATCCGACCTATCCGGTCGCCTGGCTCCAAGCCTTGCGCGGCGCCCTGCTGGAAGCCGCCGTCCGCGCCGCGCAGCGCAGCGCTACTCTCGCAGCGCTCGCCGAGCAAGCCCAGGCCCTGGCGCAGATGGACTATCGCTTTCTCTTCGACAAGTCCAGCGAGGCGTTGACCATCGGCTATAACGTGGCCGAACGCCGTTGCGACAACAGCTATTATGACCTGCTGGCCTCCGAGGCGCGTCTGGGCTGCTTTGTGGCCATCGCGCAGGGGCAGTTACCGCAGGATGCCTGGTTTGCCCTGGGACGCAGCCTCACCACCGCCGTCGGCCAGGCGACGCTGCTCTCCTGGAGCGGCTCGATGTTCGAATATCTCATGCCGGTACTGGTCATGCAGACCTATGAGCAGACCCTCCTGGACCAGACCTACCGGGCCATGGTTCGGCGGCAGATCCAGTATGGACACGAACGGGGGGTGCCCTGGGGCATCTCCGAATCCGGGTACAACATCACGGATGCCCGCCTGAACTATCAGTACCGCGCGTTCGGCGTGCCGGGCCTGGGCTTCAAGCGCGGCCTGGCCGAGGACCTGGTGATCGCCCCCTATGCGTCGGTCATGGCCCTGATGGTCGATCCGCCGGCGGCCGGCACCAACCTCCAGCGCCTTGCCGCCGGCGGTATGCTGGGGCGCTACGGTTACTATGAGGCGGTCGATTACACGCCGGCACGCGTGCCCCGCGGGCAGGATCACGCCATCGTGCGTTCGTTCATGGCGCATCACCAGGGTATGAGTTTGCTGGCCCTGGCCTACCTGATGCTGGACCGCCCGATGCAGCGCCGCTTCCTGGCCGACCCAAGCCTGCGGGCCACCGAGCTGCTGCTGCAGGAACGCATTCCCTCCGCCGTGCCGATTTACCCGCATGCCGCCGAGGTGGAGGCGTCGGAGAGCCGCAACAGCGGCGCCGCAACGCCGGTGCGCACCATTACCACGCCCCACACCGCGGCCCCGGAGATCCACCTGCTGTCCAATGGGCGCTACAGTCTGATGATCAGCAACGCCGGCAGCGGCTACAGCCGCTGGCATGATCTGGCCGTGACGCGCTGGCGCGAAGACCCCACCCGCGACTGCTGGGGAGCCTATTGCTATATCCGGGATCCGGCCCACGGCGCGTTCTGGTCGGCCACCTACCAGCCGGCCCTGCAATCCGGCATCAGTTACGAGGCGACATTCCAGCAGGCCCGGGTCGAATTCCGTCGCCGCGACGGCGACCTGGACACCCATACCGAGATGGCCGTCTCGCCGGAAGATGATGTGGAAATTCGCCGCATCACCGTGACCAACCGCACGCGCACGCGCCGCGCCATCGACCTGACCAGCTATGCCGAGGTGGTATTGGCCACGCCCGCGGCCGATGCCGCCCATCCCGCCTTCAGCAACCTGTTTGTGCAGACGCAGATCCTTCGGAACCGCCGCGCGCTCCTGTGCACGCGCCGCCCGCGTTCGGTCGCGGAAAAGCCGCCCTGGATGTTCCACCTGCTGGCCGGTGCGGCCGCACTCTCCGGCCATGCCTCCTATGAAACCGACCGCGCGGCCTTCATTGGACGCGGCCGCAGCCTCCAGGCGCCCGCTGCCATGGACCATGCCACCCTGGCGGATTCTCACGGCGCCACGCTCGATCCGATCGTCGCCATCCGCCAGGGCGTGGTTCTGCCGCCGGAGGGCGGCGCCACGATCGTGCTGGTCACCGGCATCGCCGCCACGCAGGAGGCCGCCCTGGCGCTGATCGAAAAGTACCACGACCCGCGCCTCGCCGATCGCGTGTTGGAAATGGCCTGGACCCACAGCCAGGTTATGCTGCGTCAGTTGAACGTCACCGAGACCGATGCCCAGCTTTATGCACGCCTGGCCGGCGCGATCGTCCATCCCGGGCGGCAGCGCCGCGCCGATCCGGGAATCCTGGCCCGCAACCGCCGTGGCCAGTCGGCGCTTTGGAGCTACAGCATCTCCGGCGATCTGCCGATCGTGTTGCTGCGGATTGGCGATGCCGCCAAGGGCGAACTGGTGCGGCAGATGGTCCAGGCGCACGCCTACTGGCGCAGCAAGGGCCTGGCGGCCGACCTGGTTATCTGGAATGAAGACCACTCCGGCTACCGCCAGGTGCTCCAGGACCAGATCATGGGCCTGATCAGCGCCGGGCCCGATGCGCAACTGCTCGACCGCCCGGGCGGCATCTTCGTGCGCCGCGCCGAACAGATGTCCGATGAGGACCGCATCCTCCTGCAAACCGTGGCCCGCGTGGTCCTGGCCGACAGCGGCGGAACCTTCGCCGAGCAGGTCGAACGGTTCGTGCGGCCCGGCCCGGGCATGCCGCGGCTGATCCCTTCCCGGCGCCGCTATGCCGAAACCCCGCCCGCCCCGCCCCCCGCCCGCGACCTGGTGTTTTTCAATGGCCTTGGCGGCTTTACGCCCGATGGCAAGGAATATGTCATCACCACCAGCCCGCCGCAGGCCACGCCGGCCCCGTGGGTCAATGTGCTGGCCAATGCCCAGTTCGGCACGGTGATCTCCGAGAGCGGCAGCGCCTACACCTGGTTCCAGAATGCCCACGAATACCGCCTGACGCCATGGTCCGACGATCCGGTCAGCGATGGCACCGGCGAAGCGCTCTACATCCGCGATGATGGCAGCGGCGAGTTCTGGTCGCCCACGCCGCGGCCGGCGTGCGGCCGCACCCCCTACGTCGCGCGCCACGGTATGGGCTACAGCGTCTTTGAGCATACCGAGCAGGGCATCGCTTCGGAACTGTCGGTCTTTGTCGCTACCGATGCCCCGGTCAAGTTCGCCGTCCTCAAGCTCACCAATGAATCCGGGCGGACACGCCAGCTTGCGGTGCTGGGATTCTGGGAGTGGGTGCTGGGAGAACTGCGTGCCAAATCGCTGATGCACGTGGTCACCGAACTCGATGCCCACACCGGGGCGCTCGTGGCCCGCAATCCCTACAATACCGATTTTGCCGACGCCGTGGCTTTTGTGGACGTCAACGAACCGCTCCGTTCGATCACCGGCGATCGCACGGAATTCATCGGCCGCAATGGTACCCTGGCCCACCCGGCGGCGCTGACCCGCGAAAAGCTTTCCGGAAAGCTCGGGGCCGGACTGGATCCCTGTGCCGCTATTGCCGTGCCCGTGGAAATCGCCGATGGCCAGCAGCGGGAGCTGGTCTTCATCCTCGGCGCTGCCACGGGTATCGAAGAAGCCCGGCGCCTCATTGGGCAATACCGCACATCCCAAGGCGCCCGCCAGGCGCTCGATGGCGTCTGGCGCTATTGGTCCCACACGCTGGGCACCGTGCACGTCCAGACGCCCGACCCGGCGGTGAACATCCTGGCCAATGGCTGGCTGCTGTACCAGACCCTGGCCTGCCGCCTGTGGGCGCGGAGCGGATTCTATCAATCGGGCGGGGCGTTCGGATTCCGCGACCAGCTCCAGGATGCCATGGCGCTGGTGCATGCCGAGCCCGGACTGCTGCGCCAGCATCTGCTGTTGTGTGCCGGGCATCAATTCCCGCAGGGCGATGTGCAGCACTGGTGGCACCCGCCCGCCGGGCGCGGGGTGCGCACGCACTTTTCGGACGATTTTCTCTGGTTGCCCCTGGCGGTCTGTCGTTACGTCAGCACCACCGGCGATACCGGGGTGCTCGACGAACCGGTGGCCTTCATTGAGGGACGCCCCCTCCAGCCCGAAGAGGAAGCCTATTACGACCTGCCGGTGCGCTCCGAGCGCTCGGCCACCCTCTACGACCATTGCGTCAAGGCCATCACGCAGGGCTTGAAGTTCGGCGCCCACGGCCTGCCCTTGATCGGCTGCGGCGACTGGAACGACGGCATGAACCTGATCGGCCAGCACGGCCAGGGGGAAAGCGTCTGGCTGGCCTTCTTCCTCTATGATGTACTGGGCCAGTTCGTCACGCTGGCGACGGGCCGGGGCGATACCACCTTTGCCCAGCACTGCCGCGCCCAGGCCGCCCAGTTGCGGGAGAATATCGAACGGAACGCCTGGGATGGTCAGTGGTACCGGCGTGCCTATTTCGACAATGGCGAACCGCTCGGGTCCGCCGGCAATCCGGAATGCCAGATCGATTCGCTGCCGCAGAGCTGGGCGGTGCTCTCCGGCGCTGGCAGTCCCGAACGCAACGCCCTGGCCATGGCCGCGGCCGATGCCCGCCTGGTGCGCCGGGATGCCGGCTTGATCCAACTGTTCGAGCCTCCCTTTGACAAATCCGCACTGAATCCGGGCTACATCAAGGGGTATGTTCCGGGTGTGCGCGAAAACGGGGGGCAGTACACCCATGCCGCCGTCTGGATGACCATGGCGTTTGCCATGCTGGGCGACCATGCCCGGGCCTGGGAACTATTTGCCATGATCAACCCCATCCACCACGGGGGCACCGCCCGGGACAGTGCCATCTACAAGGTCGAGCCCTACGTGGTCGCGGCGGATGTTTATGCGGTGCCCCCGCACACCGGCCGCGGTGGTTGGACCTGGTACACCGGATCCGCCGGTTGGATGTACCGCCTGCTGGTCGAAACCTTGCTGGGCCTGATACGGGAGCCTGAACGACTCCGCTTCCGCCCGTGCCTGCCGGCTGCCTGGGAGGGGTACAAACTCCATTACCGTTACCGCGAGACGTACTATCGCATCACCATCGCCAAGGCCCCGGATGGCATGGCCCGGGTCCTGGTCGACGGCGTCGCGCAGCCCGATGCGTCGCTCCCGCTGGTCGATGATCGCCATGACCACCAGGTGCAGGTATTTATCGGCGGGCACGCCGGGAATTGAAGGAATAACAGACCGACGCCGCCTGTACGGAACGCCAGCGCGGAGTGAGGGCCCATGAAAGCCACGCGTGCGGCGGGCGCCAAAATCCCCTGCGTACGCCCGCGTGCCATCGTCCGGTGTGGCGCTAAACGATCCGCACCGACCCGTTCCACGGCGTCCGGGCGCAGCCCAGACAATGACGACGGTGCTGCGAAATACGTAGCATTTCTCAATACCTTCCCACCTGGAGCGGTGGTATACTTCGTCGGCATTCCCACGGCGTTCTCCCGGGCACGGTGCGGGGCATCGCATGCGGCGCGGCTGGCCGCCGTGGTGGTCTCCTGGCAGTTTAAGCGAGACATGAGCATGGAATATCCGCCGTATTTTCCCCGCTCCCAGTTCCCCGTTCCCCAGGTGGGGCCGGCGTATCGCTCCGGCCTCTTGCCGGTGTTCCTGCTGCTGCTTGCCTGGCTGCTGCCCGCCTGCACGACCTCCAAGCCGACCCTCGTGGTCCTTGTCGGCGGGGCGGGACTGTCCCAACTCGGCGAACTCGGCGAGAATATCTCGGCCTTGTGTCCGGACGCGGATGTGATCGAGGCCGGGGGCTGGGACGGCTTCCGGGCCGACCTCCAGCGGGTCGTCCGGGATCATCCCTGCGAGGGTCTCATCCTGGTTGGTCATTCGTTCGGTTGCCAAACCATTGCCGATGCCGCCGCCGGCATCTCCGCGGTCGATCTGGCCGTTATGATTGATCCCGCGTGGGACGATATCACGCTTCCGCGCTCGGTCGTCAGTTGCCTGTGGTATCAGCGTGCCGATCCGGGGCTCGAACGCATGGCGCTCATCCGCAATGGCGGCCGGCCCGTGACTATCGCCGGCGACCACAACAACATCTGCCATTCCCCCCGGCTCATCGCCGACGTGTCCCAAGTTGCCAGAGACATTAGCGCACACAATGCCCGGCGGCATCTGCTGCGGAGCATGCTGGCACCGCCCCGCTGACCGGCGCGGGCGGGCGCACCGGCGCTGGCGGAAGCGCCTTGCCGGCCCCGCTTGTCAGTTGCCGCCTGGCTGGATATGGGGCCGGCGGCAGAGCCCTGGTGTTGAGGACTTCCCCTGTCATCCGGATAGACGTCGGACGGTGCTCCCCGGCAGCCGCGTTCCGTCCGCCGACGATCATCGGCCGTACCAACCCGCGGGTGGATAGGGGGTAGGTCTGCGGGAACCGTGGCGCGGGCTGGCGGCGGGAAGCCCGGCGGGAAACTCACCTCTCGACGCAGCGCGGGCGCGGCGATATGGTATGGGGGCGCAATCACGTTTCTGAGTTTAGCCGGGAGGTTTAACCGTGACGGACAGGAAAAATGATATTGTGACTTCTGCCGGCGTGCCGTGTGCGGTACGCCATGGCCGCATCCGGCAGTCCCTGGTTTACTGGTGCCTCAACGGCACCGACTGGCAGTGGGACATGGATCGGATCTGTGCCACCGCCGTGGGTTTGGGCTGCCAGAGTGTGGAGCTGGCGCCGCCGGAATTGTGGCCCAAAATCCGCGCCTATGGCTTGCAATGCGCCCTGGTGCCCAACGGCATGCCGGACCCGCCGTTCGCGAAAGGTTTGAATAATCTCCAGCATCACGAAGAGATCATCACGCGGACGAAGCAGACGATGGACGAGGCGGCCGATTTTGGCATTCCGGCCGTGATTGCCTTTACCGGCTTTAAATGGCGCAACCCGGCAGACCCCCAGAGCGGGGAAATCTCGCTGTCCCAAGGCGCCGAAAACACCGTTAAGGGGTTGGTGGAATTGGGGCGTTATGCGGCGCAGAAGAACATGATCGTCTGCCTGGAGCAACTCAATACCCGCGATGCTTCGCATCCCATGAAGGGCCATCCGGGTTACCAGGGCGACAACATGGATTACTGCGCGGACATTATCCGGCAGGTCAATTCCAGCCGGGTTAAGCTGCTTTTTGACGTCTATCACGTGGCGATCATGAATGGCGATGTGATCCAGCGTTTGCGGCAGTACCGCGATTTCATCGGCCATGTGCACACGGCGGGCAATCCCGGGCGCGGCGAACTCGATGAACACCAGGAAATCAATTATCCCGCGGTGATGCGCACGTTGCTGGAGATTGGCTACCAGGGTTATGTGGGTCAGGAGTTTATCCCGGTGCGCGATCCGCTGGCCGGGCTCACGCAAGCCGTCCGGTTGTGCGACGTGTAGCGTGGCGGTGGGGCGGCCCGCGCTAACGCTGGCGTGCCTGGCCAATGCGGCTGTTATGGCGGTGCGGTCGTGGACATTTTATGTGCCATCAGGCAATGGGAGAATAAAATGAAGACCTTCGCAAGGCTAATCAAGTTGAGCCTGCTGGTCCTCGTGGCCGGCTGCGTGCCGTCGCTCCAGCCGTTGTACACGGACCGGGACGTGGTGTTCGATCCGGCGTTGGTGGGCGTGTGGGCGCAGGACAAGGATACCAGGGAGAACTGGGCCTTTACCAAGGATGACGAGAAATCGTACAAGCTGGTGTACACGGATAAGGATGGCAAGGCCGGTCCGTTCGTCGCGCATTTGCTGAAGGTCGGGAGCACGCAGTTTCTCGATCTTTATCCCCTGGATCCGAAACTGGCCGAAAACAATTTCTACAAGCTGCACCTGGTCGCGGCGCATACCTTCCTGTTGGTTTCCCAGATCCAGCCGACCCTCCGTATGGCACCGCTCAACCCCGATTGGCTCAAGAAGTTCCTCGCCACGAATCCCACGGCCATCCGGCACGAAACCGTTGACGATCGGATTGTCCTGACCGCCGGGCCCGGGGAATTGCAGGCATTTCTGCTGGCCCATCTCAAGACCAAGGACGCTTTTCCCGAGCCGGTGGAATTGGAACGTATCAAACCAACTAATGCAGCCCCGTCGGCACCATGACGAGGCATCGCCGACCGCAGTTGTGAATTCCCCGCGTGCCGGACGGCGGAATGAGGATCTGGTGCATACGGATGGCGGCGGCGTATTGCTTATGACGATTGGTATCTAATTGGACGGCCTGGGCGCGCGAATGAATAGCCGCCCCCAAGGTTTGTCGAACGAATCGGACTCGCCGACGGGTAACACTGGTCGCGCGGGCGTTCGCTATCCAAGACAGTTGAACTGTGAGGATTTCTTTTCCCTGCTGATGGTATTCGGGAGCGTTCTTGGCGGGCCCGTCGAAGCCCATTCCTGCGGTGCACCGTGGTGGCTGGTGTTTCTCGCGGGGCTCCTGGGTTTCGGCGTGGGGTATGCGATGGCGTGGCTTTCGGCGAAGTTTGCCTACACCGTTCTACGGAAAGAACGGAAGGGCGCGGGCTGGGTGCTGCTCGAGGTTTGGTCTGTGCTGACGTCGATCGCGTGTCTTATTGGAGCCGCAGCGCTGGCGATCGTGTCGTCGGGATGGCAGGCCGACGCATTGACAAAGCGATAAAGGTCGGGCGAAGATTATTCGGAACGAAAATGTCCACGTTCCCATTGGCCTTCCACAGGAAAGAAGGACACGCATGAGCAACAATATTGAGCGGTGCACCAAATGTGGTTCCACGATCAGTGAGGCGGAGATTCCCCATATCTGGCGTGAGGCCATTGTCTGTCAGGGTTGCTATGAAAGGCTCGCCAAACCGGCCACGCCCGCGACCGCACCGCCGCCGCGCCAGGCGCCAAAACCAATAGCTGCGACAACTCCCATGGCCGCACCATCAGCTTCCGCGGTTTCCGCGCTGTCGCAAATTGCCCGCGCGGCCCAGGCGCCGCTTGCCGGCGCACCGACCGCCCAAGTCCGTCCAGAGCCCTCGCGGGCGCGGCGGTTGGCGGCACGCAGTTGTATCGTGCTGAGCATATTGCAGTATCTGGGCGGTGGGTTGATGGGGTTGGGAACCGTGGGCATCATCGTGGCCGGAGCACAGCATAGTCCCAAATTACCTTCGGGCGCCTCGATTATGATCGGGATCGCCATGTTAATGATGGCGGTGTTATGCCTCGCCGTCGCCACGGCCTACCTGGTCTGCGGCCTAAAGATGCGGCGCGGCGGCTTGGCGTCCGTGATCGTGGCGCTGGTGCTCGCTTCGCTGAGTGAACTCGGAGCCCTGTTCTTGACGGTGGCGGGGCTGGTCGGCGAAGTACAAACCGAGATGGCCGGCGGGCATCTGGCAGGCTTTGTGATGTTAGGAATCTATCTGCTGGCTATCGCCGCCTTTGGGCAGTTGATCTTCTTCCTGGTCCAGGTGTTACGCGAGCCGCGTGGTAATACCAGCAGCGCTCAACCGGCCGCACCGGCGGGGGAGCAGCGTGCAACGCGGCAGGCGCAAGGTGCGGCCGTCGTGCCGCGCCAGACAGCGCCAACCGCGGCGCTGGCACAGGCGCCATGCGAGCCGTTCGTAGTTCATGTGACCACGCTGCCCGCCAGCAGCGCCAAGGGCAAATATCAATGCGCGCTCCAGCCTGCGAAGATCGTCTTAACCGCCAAGAACAAGCCGGCGATTGAATTGCCCGTGGGCGCCGCCATCCGCTACGGCAGCGGCAAGAGCTTCACGGCCACCAGCCAGGGGCGCACGCTGACGATCACGGTGCGCCTGCTGACGAAATTCAGCCGGCGCTTGACGCACGACCTGGTGGATTATCTCGAAGGGCGAACGCCGATGCCGCGGCCGGCCGATTACGCGCTGCCCTGGTACTTTTATATAACGATTTTCCTTCCCCTGGCGATCCCCGTGCTCACGCTGGGCGGCGCCATTCCGGTGATGATCGCCGGCGGAATGATGACCCTCTGCGGCTACCTGGCCCAACAGGAAAAGTGGAACATCTGGCTCCGGCTGGGCTTGTCCGTGGGCGTTAACGCCGTGGGTTATATAGCGATAACCGTGTTGCTGGTTACGACATTCCTCGCGCAGCGCCACACAGCGCCCGGTGCGGCCGGGGCGTCCGCCGACCCCGGTCAAAGTGCTGCCCCGGTGGCGGCGCCATCTAACTGGCTGAGCGGTGGCCCGGCGGAGGCGGACTATTGCACCATAGTGCTGGCGCCGCGCTTGCAGACCGAACTGGGGTTGGACGGTGCGGATGTTTTGCAGCGGGTGCAGATGTACGCCTGGCAATCACAGGTTTGGGGCGCTGTCTACGGGCCGGACGATAATGCCCGGGCCGGCATGGTCAATGCCCATGCGCTGGAGGAATCGGCGCGTAAACGCCTCGCGGAAATCGGCCAGGCCATTCACGCCCGCCTCACGGCCGACCAGGATCGGCAGTTCCACGCGTTGGTGGCCAGCGGCGCGGTGCGGCCCGTGCAAGTCGCGGCCGACATTGAACCTTCGGCTGGGACGACGATTATCAACGGCGTCAAACGGGAGGGCGTCGAGGTTTATCACGGACTGAATCTCACGTTCACCAATTACAAAGACCGGCCAATCCCACCGCGCGTTCACGGCAGCCGCAGCATGACCCATGCGGGCTGGCGGCAGGTCAATTGGCGGCAGATGATCACCACGCCCGATGAGGCCATCACGGTGCTCACGGCGGACCATCGGGAACTCCATGAGTATGGCGCCATGTGGGTGGCTTCTTGTCCGGACCTGATTCCCGCCGCCGACCGGCCGCGGGTGGCCGCCGCACTCCAGCAGGCCCTCGCGGCCGAGCCGGACGGCCCGCAGCGCAGCAAGATGCTCTTGGCTGTAAAGGTGCTGGACCACGTGCACCCGGTGGCACCGCGCGTGGCAACCCCCGTCGCGCCGCCGGCAGCAGCTCCGGTTGCCGCACCAGTTGCACCACCGGTGGCACCTTCTGCTCCTGCTGAGAGTCCCAGCCGTACGGTCGTCCCGCCGCCGCCACCGGTTGACACGCCACAGTCCTCGCCCGATTTTTCCGGCCCGGCTCTCGGACCGGTCACGGAGGCCACGTCGCAAGGCGCAACGGTGCTGGATCTTGTCCATGGTGTGTGCCTGTAAGAATGCGGCACTTTTGCTTTTGCAAGATTGGTGCTGGCGCGGAGCGATCCCCCAAGGGGTGATCTTGATAAACAATGAGCGCGCTGGGAAGATTCCACATCGAATCATGAAGATCACGAGAGGGAATATCTAAAATGAGAAATACGCTGCTCAAGACTCTCGGGCTGGCATTGATCCTGCTTGCCGTTACGGACCGCACTAATGCCCAGGAGGCTGGAAATCCCGCGGCCTTGGCGCCGCAGCCCCAAAGCACCGCGACTGACCTGGCGAACCGAACCAAAGAGTTCCCGGAATATCATTGCAAGGTCGTGCTGCCCGCGGAAAGTTTTGTATGGCTCGATGCCAGCCGGATACCCCACGCCCTGGCCGCGTGGCGTGAGAGTTCGGGAACCACTCTGCAACTTCTGGTCACCAAGTATCCCGCTGGTCTCAAGCTCAACCCGCAGGGTTTTGACGACGGCATGTGCAGCCCCGGGGTAACCTCCAAAATTAGCAGCGAAAATATCACCTTTCGTGGCGTTCCCGGTTACCAACTGCACGTGCGGTTCGACAAAACCGGCGCCATCGCCACGGTGCGGGCCTTTGTTGCCAACGGCTATGGCTACCAGATCCTGGTTACCGGCAGTTCCCTCCCCGTTGCCCAGCGCGGCCAACTGGAGCCCCTCTTCGCAGCGTTCGATTTCAGTGCGGCCCCGGCCTTGCCGGAGGCCAAGATTATTACCTCCGGGCTCATGCCGGGGGGAAGTACCGGTGATACCGCAACGTATTTTGTGGGCAATATGACCTTTGCGGTTCCCAAGACCTGGCAGACCGGCAAGACCAATACGCCGGCCACTAAATTGTTCCTGTTCATCCCGGACGACAAAGGCGGATCGCGTGCGATCATCAAGGTGGATGTCGGCGTCCCGGCGGCGGAAGGGCTGGCGGCCAATGCCAAGGGCATGGAGACACGGTTCAATGGCCAATCGACGCCGATCCTCGACGGATCGGTCATCCTGACCAGCACGGCATCGGGCTCGATCAAAACGCCCCGCCATATATTTACCGCCTTGCTGGACGGCCGCATCTACTTTGTATTTGTGGCCGCTGACAGTTCGGACATCGCCGACGAAGCCTGTGCCATAATTCGCAAGACGATGAAAGTCGCCGCCCTGGCGCCGGCGGCTGCTGGTCCCACACCAGTTGGTGCGGGTCCCGCGAATTCCGGCAAGGAAACGGTCACCTTCGACGGGCAGACGCTGATCTTTGCCTTCCAGGGCGAGAATCCCGGCGAAAGCCTGAAGGAATATATCCCCCAAGGGGAAACTCTAACCTCGTGGACAAGACTGGCCTCGATTAGAGAATATCCCAAACTCAATGATCCGATGGCTGTCGTCGCCAATCTGGTGAGTTTTCTCAAGCAACAGAATCCCAAGGCGCCGAGCAAGACAATGCAGAATTCAGTTACCGGCGAAGTGGTCGTCGATTTTGTGACCTGGACGAATGAATTTGCCGAGTTCAATGTCTTCAAATATGCGAAGAAGCCTGGCGGCGGATTGATTGCGCAACAATACGCGGTTCGCGAATACAAAGACCAAATCGGTTTCTTAAAAAATCTTCGACCCCTGAGGGAACGGCTGGTCGATTTGATGATGAAAGAGGGCCTGCAAATTGGCGACCATGCGCCGGTTGCCACCGCCATGCCCGCCGCGGTGCGCCCCAAACCTCAACGCCCGACGCCACCCGTTGCGGCGGCACCCGTCACGGCAGCGCCGGATGGCTCCAATACCGTCCGGACGCGGCTGTTGGGGTTTGGCTTGGCCTCCAAAGGTTCGCAGGAATTCAGCCACCAGCCGGGCGCGGGCGGCATGCTGATCGGCTTTAATGTGGGCTTTGGAAAGTTCATCAACACGCCGGTTATCCATGCGCTCCAGCCCATCTACCGGACGCCCACAGGCGAAGTAACTGGTCCGCAATATGGGAAGTTTAATAATGGCCAGGCGGCTATCAAGGCCAAACCCGGTTATGCCGTCAGCGGCATCACGGTTAAAGCCGGGCTGGGCATTGATGGCTTTTCGGTGACCTTCATGCGCATCAAAGGTGCCGCACTCGACCCGGCGGATACCTACACCAGCGACTGGCTCGGCGGCAAAGGCGGCGGAAAGGAAACGCCCATTGGCGGACAAGGCACGCCGGTGGTGGGCATTTATGGGCGGCTCAATTCCCAACAGGCACTTTGTGCTTTGGGACTCGCACTCGCCGGGAGTGCTCCGGAAAATGGTGGTGCAGAGAAACCTTGAGCGGGAGGCAAGGCCTCCGAATCATCACCGCGCCGGCGTGAGCTTCAAAAGCATCACGCCGTGCGGGGCTATCGTCAGCTTGATTTCGCCAGTGACGTCGGGCAGATTGGTTTGGCGCCACAGGTCGCGCACGTGCTGCTTGCCGGTGGCCCCCACATGTTTCATGGTCGACCATTAGCGTGCGGTGCGCAAACCCTCCAGCATACTTGGCAAGGTCATTTCCGCGGCTTGTCGGTGGTGGGCGGGGCTGGCGGCAGGTTCAGGAGCTCTTCGAGCACCCCAGGAGCCAGCGGTTCGTCGGGCAACGGCGGCAGTTCATGGCCGTCCTTGCCGAATAGCGGCTGCCCGTATTTGTGCATTTGCGCGGCAAAGCAATCGGCCAGTTGCTCCTTGCTGCCTTCCGCCAGGAAATACTGGCCGTGCCACTGGCCCCAGCGGCCGGATCCCGATTCCCCGCCGGTGTGGGTCAGGCGTTTCATGTGCTCCAGGTTCGATCCGATCCACAGGTTGTACAGGGCCACCTTGGGCACGGCTACATCGGCCTGGCCGCCGATATTCTCAATCCACGAGCAGATGCCTTCAAAGGCTGTGCCCTGGTTCTTGGGGCCATTGGGGCTTTCAATGGTGGCGATCTGCCGCCACTTCTTACCGGCCGCATCGAAAACGTAGAACCGCGTATCGGTGGCGCGGGGTTTGGCCGCCGGAGACTTGTGCAGGAAGAAGCGGAACATCTGGCCGAACTTCCAGTCGTAGAGCATGTGGGTGTGGGCGCCTTCGCCCTCGCCCCCGAACCGGTTGAACACGGTTTGCGGATCGGCGGCGGTGACCCGGGGATGCAGCTTCGGACTGGTATCCCAAATGGAGAAGATCGTGCGCCGGTCGGATTCAAGATCCTGGATGCCGCAGTACCCACCGACCCCGTCCCACTGGCAGCCGCAGAAATATATGTTCTTGACGGATGCCAGTACGGTAATCTCCCCGAAAATACAGGTGACGTCCTTCTGGTCCTCCACGTTCCAGTCGAGTGCCTCGGTGGCCGCCCGAACGCTTTGCACCGGCATCAAACCTAGTACCAGGGCCGCCATAGCGCCTAGCCAGTGGCATTTTGTACGCATGGAATACTTCCTTATCCGCGATTTCTCAATTGGATTTCGGCGTGCACTCGCAGCAAACCATGTCTCTCAGGATAATGAGTAAACGGTTGGTCAGCAATTACATGGTGTCCTGGAATCGCTCCGTGCTGCCCAATGGTGTGCGTGCGGTGCACCGCGGGCGCCGATGCGCTACGGCGTGGTGGGGGGACGGGAATGGCGGTGATCTTTGAGGCCGCGGCGGAGGCGGAGGAGCGTTTGGGCCACCTGGTGGCGGAGTGCGGCGGTCATGTGGAGGGAGCCGAAGCGGATGGCGTAGAACTGGTCGACCAGCCAGGAGGCCTCGGCGTGGGCGGGTGCGGGGAGCAGGCCGGCGGCCAGTTCGCGCGGGGTTTGGGCGGGAGCGCGGCGCAGCCCGGCGCGCTGCAGCAGGGTCAGGAATTGGTGGAAGAAGGCCAGTTCGTGGCCCAGACGCAGTTGCGTGGCCCGGTCCAGGCTGGCGGGCAAGGCGATTGTGACGCGGCGCCACCGCCAGCGCAGGGCCAGGGCTCCGGCGCCCGCCAACAGCAACGCGGCGGCCAGCAGGTGCCGTCCGGTTGTGACATGGCGGGTGAAAAAATCGTGCAGGCAACCAACGGCGCCCTGGGTCAGCCGCACCAGGTTGCCCCAGACGGTGACGCGGAAGAAATTCAGGATCTGCTGGCGCGTGGCATTATCGAAAGAGACGATGCCATTGAGCCACTGGGATTGCAGATAGTCACTCCATTGCTGGAACCAGCGCGTCCACGACCCGGCGGTGACTTGCGGGAGGGACGATGCCGGCGAGGGGTCGAAGCTCACCCAGCCCTGCGCGTCGTTTATATAGACCTCGACCCAGGCATGGGCATACTTCTGGCGCACCACGTAATAGCCGCCCACGGCGTTGTACTCGCCGCCATGGTAGCCGGTGACCATGCGGGCCTTCATGCCCATGGCGCGGCAGAGCAGGATCATACTGGAGGCGAAGTATTCACAGTTACCGCCGGTCTGGCGGCGGTTGAAGAGGAAATCCTCAGTGGGATCCTGATCGCGTGCAACCCGGGCCAGATTCAGGGAGTAGGGGTACGTGGCGCGCAGATAAGCCTCGAAGCGGCGGCAGAGTTCCACCTGGCGTTCGGGGGTCAGCGGTGCCACACTGGGGTCCAGTTCCGCCGCCACCGTGTGGGCCAGTTGGGCGATACGCGGCAGATCCGGCAGGCGCTGGGCGTCGGGCGGTTGGGCGGGCAGGAAGGTGTCAAAGACGTGCGTCCAGTTGGTGGGCGGTTCGCGGGTCACACCGCCGCGATAGGTCAGGGGGCTTTCGATATCGTATTCAAAGCGCTCGCCGACCAGATCCTGGCAGGAGAGCATCAGGTCGCGCCGGTCCAGGGTGATGTGCTGTAGATGCGGGGAGCCGAAGGCGACGGGCGGATAGATTCCGAACAGGACGTTGCTGAAGTTGCTGGTGGTATGCAGGGTGTAATGCTGCTTAAGCAGGGGCGGATCATAGACGGGCGGACTTTGCGGGCCGCCGGCATAAGGACGGCGCGGCACCAGTTCGATATGGGTCCCGGGATCAAATTCCATGTGCACGGGGCTTAGGTCCATGCCCGGATCGTGCGCCCGCGTCCAGCCGTTACGCTCGTAGTTATCCAGGGTCATGCCGCGAAAATAGGGTTGGAGACCCGGCGTGCCCCGCGGTTGGCCGCCCTGTTCCAGGCGCACCTCCATCACGACGGTGTCGCTTTGCTGCATAACGCCGAAGTCCCCGAAGTGGACGCGGTCGCTGAAGCCGGTCTGAATGTTGAGTCGTCCGGCGGCCCAGCCGGGCAGGATGTCGTGGGAGGGATGACGGGGCAAGGCCAGAAAGATGAGCGTGGCCATGAGGAGCAGCAGGAGGGAGGCGGTGAGGCCGACGCGGCGCAAATCGCGTTGGAACGACCAACCGATGGTGCCGCGCAGGGCCGGCGGCACCACGACATCGGTACGCAGGCGCTTAAGTTTTTCCTGCTGCATGAACAGCAGCAGGAGTACGGTTATGCCCAGTACAAGGTAGGCCAGGAACAGAATGCCAAAGAACAGGGTGGTGCCAAAAATGGCCGCGGCCACCATGATCAGCAGGCTCAGGATCATGATTTGAGTGTAGTCGCGGGCGGTCTTGGTTTCAAACATTTTACACACGAGGATGGCGATCATGAAGTGGCCCAGGCCAAAGAGCAGGTTGCCGTCCATGGCATGGTCGTTGAGGACCAACTCATAAAACAAAACCAGGGATGCCAGCAGCACGCCAACATTGATCAGGCCGCGGGAGAGCGGATGACCGCGTGGGCCATCGACGAAGCGCCAACTGAGCGCCAGGGCGGCAAGGCCCAGCAGCAGAATAAGGGGATTCTGTTCGGAGAGGGCAAACGCGGCGATACTGACGGCCACCAGGGCATACGTGGACGTGCGAAATCGACCAAGAAACTCCATGGTATTGGATTCTAAGCACGGGGGGCGGGAATGCAATAGCGTGTAATGGCTCGGGCGATTGAAGGGGTGGGACTGCGGGTGGTCCTGGGACGCGGCATAGACCCCCGTGCGGCATGGACCTGCGGCCCCGCAAGAGCCGTGTTATAGCGGTTCGCGTTTATAGAATTTGTATAGTGGTTTTATTTAACTTTATGATAATGATTGGCGTTTGGATGATTTTTAGGCTATGATTAAATAGTTTGTCTGAGTTTACCCCGGCACGGAGGTTTGGCCCGTTGCGACGGTCGTCATGTGACGACAAGCCAGTTGGATGCGATGTTATCGATCCCTGCCGCTTCGCCTGCGTCGGAACACGCCTGCTTTTGTCCCGGGATAAGGACGCCATGATCGCGCCGTAACAGGTGCGCGCGGCGTTTCCTGGAGGAATGCGTGACCACGACTGCCACCCAAGTGCAACCCCCGGCTACAGTTAATACCGTGCCGTTGGCCAAGGCCAATGCCAATATCCAACTGCTGATATCCAAAGGCAAGGCGCAGGGGTATCTGACGTATGAGGAACTCAATGAGCTGCTGCCGGACGACGCGATTGCGCCGGACCGGCTCGACGCGCTGATGCAGCAATTTGATGAGTTGGGCATCGAACTGCTCGACGAGGCCGAAGGCAACAAGCATACGGCAGCGCCGGCGGCCGACGAACCCGACGAATCGATGATCCGCGCGGCCGAGGAGGAAATCGAAAACCTCAAGGAAGACGATGTGGTGGAGGTGGGCTCGAAGCGCATCGACGATCCGGTGCGCATGTACCTCACGCAGATGGGCGAGATTCCGCTGCTGACGCGTGACGAGGAAATCCGCCTGGCCAAGAAGATTGAACTGACGAGGATGGCGTTTCGGCGCAAGGTGCTCGAAAGCGATTATTGCCTGCAGGCGGCGGTGGATATTCTGGCCCAGGTCGAAAGCGGCGAACTGCCGTTCGACCGCACCATGCGCATCAGCACCGCCGAAGTGGATGCCAAGGGCACCATCAGCCGGCGCATTCCGGAAAACCTCAATACCGTCCGCAAGCTCCTGGCGATGGACCGCAGCGAGTGGGACAAGTTCCGCGAGCCCACCACATCCTTGGCGGCCAAAGAGGAAGTGCTGCGGCGCATGCGCAACCGGCGGCGCAAGGCGGTGACGCTGCTCGAAGAACTCTCGCTGCGCACCAGCAAAGTTATTCCGCTGATGAAGAAGCTCCAGTCGATCTGCAACAAGATGAACGACCTGCGGAACAAGCTTACGGAACGCAACAGCCGCCTGACCGAAGATGATCGCCAGGCGATGACCGAGGAATTTGAAGGGCTCATGGACCTGGTGCTGGAGGATACCGAATCGCTCACGCGGCGCTGTGGGGCGATTCAACTGGTATTCAACGAATACGAGGACGCCAAACGCAAGCTCTCCGGCGGCAACCTGCGCCTGGTCGTTTCCATCGCCAAGAAGTACCGCAACCGTGGCCTGTCGTTCCTGGACATCATTCAGGAAGGCAACACGGGCCTGATGCGCGCCGTCGACAAGTACGAGTACCGCCGCGGCTACAAGTTCAGCACGTATGCCACGTGGTGGATCCGCCAGGCCATTACCCGGGCGATTGCCGATCATGCCCGCACCATCCGCATTCCCGTGCACATGATCGAAACGATGAGCAAGCTGCGGAACATCAGCAAGAAGCTGCTGCAGGACCTGGGCCGCGAGCCGACGATCGAGGAGATTTCCAAGGAAGCCAAGATGCCCGTGGGCGAGTGCCGGCGGGTGCTTAAGATTTCGCGCCATCCGATCTCGCTGGATCGGCCGGTGGGCGAATCGGAAGACTCCTACTTTGGCGATTTTATCGAGGACGAAGCGGCGGATAATCCCGTTGAGACGGCCACGCAGGAAATGCTGCGCGAGCGCATCGACCAGGTGCTCAAGACGCTGACCTACCGCGAGCGCGAAATTATCAAGCTGCGCTACGGCATCGGCGATGGCTACACCTACACGCTCGAAGAGGTGGGCCGCATCTTCAAGGTGACCCGCGAGCGCGTGCGGCAGGTGGAAGCCAAGGCGATCCGCAAGCTCCAGCACCCCGTGCGGGCACGCAAACTCGAGGGGTTCCTGGATGGCTCGATCCTGGCGACGCTGGGGGTGATTCCGCCGGCCGCCAGCGCTGGTGCTGCGGCCGAGAGCGATGATGAGGACTTTGGCGAACCCGACGAAATGTGATGCCCCGGCCGTTATGACGACGAAATCCCGCCCGCGTTTCCTGGTTACCGCCGGCAACACGCGGGAAAAAATTGATGCCGTGCGCGACTGGGGTAATATCTTCACCGGGCGGACCGGTTTGGATATTGCCCTGGCCTTAACCGCCCTGGGCGATGTGCAGTTGCTGACCAGCAACTTGGCGCATGCCATGGAGCATGCCGGGCATGCGGGGACGGGCGGCACCCTGCGGACGCAGAGTTTTGGGCGGCATCAGGAACTCCTGGCGTTGCTGGAAACCTGGATGGCGCAGCCCATGGATGCCGTGTTCATGTCGGCGGCGGTGTCCGATTACGAACCGGTGGGGGCGGTGCAGATCGTGGCCCGCGAACCGATTCCCGGCACGGCGCAGGAACGCTGGATTGTGCAGGATGTGCACGCCCCGAAGATCAAAAGCACGCATGGACAAATTGCGATTGTGGGCCGGCCGACGCTTAAACTTATTGACCAGTTCCGCGGCCCCTGGAAGTTCCAGGGCCTGCTGGTGAAGTTCAAGCTGGAGGTGGGCATCAGCGAAGAACAGTTGCGGGCGATTGCCCGCGAAAGCCGGATTGCCAGCGGGGCGGACCTGATCGTGGCCAACACGCTGGCGATGGTGCACGGCGGCGAACCGGGGGCGTATATTCTGGGCGACGCGTTGGAGGAGCGGGTGACGCGGGCGGAACTGCCAGGGCGGCTGTGCCGGCATGTGCAGGAGTATCTGGCAGCCCGCAAACCGGCATAGCTGCAGCCGAAAAGCATAAACACGAAGTCGCGAAGCCACGAAGGACCACGAAGAAAGGCAACGAGAGGGCGCCACAGATAAACACAGATGGACACAGATATTAACGAGGGGAATGAAGCGGCTGAAAATTTGCGCGGGGCGCGAAGATATTGATGGATTGCGGCACGAAGAATAGGCCACGTTGATCCGCGGATACCATGGAATAAATCAGCCCGGGTGCCGCCGCCCGACCAGATTGGCGATATCGAAGCTACGCTCTGCCCGCATCACGAAAACAATGTATATGGTCCCGGGAGTGATCGTATAAAACACTCGGCAGGGAGGAATAATTAACTCGCGATAGGGATGATCTGGGATTTCCGGTGGGATGCGTCCGAGTCGCGGGAATCTATCCAAGCGACCTACGCTGGTCATGACTTTCTTTACAACGCGTTCCGCCGCCGCGGGCTTATCGAGCGCGATATACTCGGCGATGGCCTGAAGATCGGAAATGGCCGGATCGGTCCAGATTACTTTAGCCATCGCGTCAGCTTCTTCTTGGCCTGGGCATGGGACATAACACGTCCTTCCTTGATGGCCCGTTCACCACGTGCAATCCCTTCCAGAATTTCCATTCGCTTGCGCAAGGCATCGTAGGATGCGACATCCACCAGATAGGCCGCCGGTTTGTTGTCATCGAGCAACAAGATGGGCGCTGCCCCACGCTCCATACCCGAGATAAGGTTTCTGGCATCGGTCGCAAGAGTTTGGACGGATTCAGTTCTCATAGTACCAGCATAGCCTTTTCGATGGCGAAAGAAAATGGATCATCGGATCCCGGGTGCGGCGGGCTCAGCGATCCCACTGGAACCATTCCCAGCGATGGGTGTTGATGTGGTAGTGTTCGACCCAGTCGCCTTTGCGGGCGCAAGCCAGGCGCTCCTTGTAGAAACGCAGCGCCACCTGGGGGATGGAGGCGGCGGTCTGGGTCGCCTGGAGTTCAAAGAGTTCGGAGCGGTCGCGGTTTTCCAGGTTGATGATGGCCTGTTGATCCAGTTGCACATTTTTGCGTGCCACCAGTAATCCAGTGTGGCTTTCGCCGACCACTTGGGCGTCGAGCAGCGCGCGCACCTGCATGCTGCGCCCGGCGATCGATTCCTTAAGCTGCGCCTGGCGGTCGCTGTTGGCGTCGGCCCTATTCATGGTGATCTGGGTGATGGTCGGTGGGACCATTACGGTGTCTGGGGCTGCGCCTGACCTGCCGCACAGGGACGCCAGAGTTAACGCGACGACAAACAGCAGGGGCCGGTATTTCATGGGAACTCCTCCAAGTTAACTTTATTATTCGGCCAGAGTCGCGGCGGGGCACGAATAAATGACTCGGCCTTTGGCGCCGGGGTCAATATTTCCGGCAGCGATTTGTTTTAACGGATACCTTAGGGTCCAAGATCCGATCTTGCTACTGATGCTTCGGATTCTAAACATGGTTGGGCGTTCGCGCCCCCGGCACCTCAGGACGCCTGCCGATCGGCAACAGGTTCCCAGTCGATGCGTTCGAGGGCCGGATCGCGGTGGCGGTTGAATTGCTGCGTGAACATGGCGTGGTAGATGCCGCCCCGCGCCAGCAGGTCGTCGTGGGCGCCCTGCTCGGCCACCTGGCCATCGACCAGCACCAGGATCGTATCGGCATGCATGATGGTGCTCAGGCGGTGGGCGATGACCAGGGTGGTGCGGTGCTCCATCAGGCGGCGGAGCGACTTTTGAATCAGGCCTTCCGAGGCGGTATCGAGGCTGCTGGTGGCCTCATCGAGGATCAGGATCCGCGGGTCGGCCAGGATGGCGCGGGCGATCGAGATCCGCTGCTTTTGCCCGCCGGAAAGCTTGTTGCCGCGTTCGCCGATGGGGGTGTCGTAGCCCTTGGGCATTTCCCGGATGAACTCGTCGGCGTTGGCCTGGCGCGCGGCGGCGATGATTTCCTCCCGCGTGGCCTGGCGCCGCCCGTAGGCGATGTTATCGGCGACGGTGCCGTCGAACAGGTAGACATCCTGCAATACCATGGCGAACAGGGCGCGGTAACTGTCGCGCTGGATATCCCGGATGTCCACGCCATCGAGCAGGATCGCGCCGCGGGAAACATCAAAGAAGCGGGCCACCAGGTTTACCAGCGTGGTCTTGCCGCTGCCCGAGGGGCCCACGATGGCCAGCGTGGACCCCGCCGGTATCGCCAGCGCCACGCCATTGATAACGCTTTTGTCCGGGGTGTAACCAAAGTGCACATCGCGCAGTTCGATCTGGCCCAGCACATTGGTGGCGGCGACGGCGCCGGGGCGGTCGGGCATGTCCAGCGGATGGTTGATGACCTCGAGCATGCGGTCCATGGATGCCAGGTTCGATTGCAGGCTCTGAAGTGATTCGATGACGCGCGTTACGGGCCCCAGCAGCATGAAGATATAAGCCTGGTACATGACCAGCAGGCCGACGGTCAATTCGTGGCGCAGCACGCGCACCCCGCCGTACCAGATGATCACGATGCCGATGGCCGGAACAAAGACGCTCCAGCCGGTGCCCAGGGCGCGGTTGAGAACGGCGGTGAACTGTTGCTTGCGGATCATGGTGTGCTGGGCGGCGCCGAATTCCTTGGTCTCGCTGCGTTCGCGGCGGAACGAGCGCACCACGCGAATGCCGCCGAACATGTCGGTCATACGGGCAGAGATAATGGCCCGGTCGTCCTGGATATTGCGCCACAGGGGCCGCAGCCGTTTGAACAGGAACACGTGGATGAGCAGGACCGGCGGCACGAAAAGGACTGCCGCCAGCGAGAGCCGCCAATCGGTGGCGACCAGCAGGCCGATGACGCAGCCCACACGGATGAACGCGTCGATGGGGGTGATGATGCCATTTTGCAGCAGGCCCACGATGCCCTCGACATCACCCATGATGCGGCTGACGATGCCGCCGGTTTTGAAATCCGCGATTTTGGCCAGCGACAACTGGGCCATGTGATCGTGGAGGCGCTGCCGCAGCGTGCCGGCCAGGCGGAAGTTGAGGCGCTGCGAGGCCAGCAGGCGCACCCATTCCAATGCGACCCCGACCATGGCGGCAATGATCAGCAGTATTGCCAGGAAGACCAGCGATGGATAACCGGGGCCGGGCAGCCACGGCGCCCAGCGCGAATGGGTCAGCCAATCGGGGAATGGCAGCGGCTGCGGGCCACCCAGATCCAGAACGCGGCAGGCTTGTTGCCGCACCGCTTCCGGGGTATCCGGCTGGAAATGGAGTTGCTGGGGCTCTTTGACCACGAAATCGATCAGCAACTTGAGCACGAACGGGCTTACGGCGGCGATCAGGGCGTTGCCCATGGTGACCGCCAGCAGCGTGATGACCGGCCAGTGATAGCCTTTGATAACCTGGGTGTACTCGCTGAGGATATATCTTTTGGAGAATTTGAAGGTGTGCTTGGGATCGGCCCCGCGATGCCGGCCGCCGATATTGGGCATCTCCTCGCGCGCTTCCCCGGGGGTCTTGAGTTTCTCGGGATCGAGCAGCCCGTGGCGCATTTTCGCCCGGAATTCTGCGAATCGCTGACGACTGGATTTCATCGGGCACACCCGGAAGAAGACAAGAGGCGTTAAAGCGTCCAAAAAAAGAACAACCACAGAGGCCCAGAGACTCAGCGGAGGTCACAGAGAGTGGTCCACTCCAGGTGACGCGTAAATATTGTAGGGAAATCGGGAGAAGTCGGCTACTTTCCGCCAAGTGCATCAGGCTGCGGGGGGGGCGTTGCCATGCCGCGCCAGTCGTGTGGCGATAAACTCGGCCACTTCCGCGGCGCGGGTAATGGGAATAATGTGCGTGCCGCGGTGCAACACAACGTCCGCCTTGGCGTAACGCACTGGTAATACTGGGTCAGCGCTTCCGTGAATGTGATAGATTGGAAGGTCCAATTTTCGACCGGCATAGCTGGTGCTGCACCGTGCACCCCAACGGGTGAGTTCCAGCGGCGTAGCAAAGAACATAGAGACCAGCAACTCGAGTTGTTCCTTCTGGCCGCGGCGCATCTGCGGCCCCAAAAAGCGGTAGGGGTGGGATAAGGCCCTGATCAGCCAGTGCGGCGCCGGACGCGACATGAATTCGACAACTTTCATCAATCGCGAAATATCCCGGTGCGTACGAAAACTGGAGATCAGGAACAGCGCTTCGGGACGGATGAAGGCAGCCATCTCCTGGGCCAACACCCCACCAAAGGAATGGCCGCCCAGGAAGAACGGCGGTGTTAAGCGTTGCAGTGCGATGGAATCGACCATGCGGCGGGCGTAACCGGCAAGCGTTTCATCGGCACGCAGGGGGAGCCAGGGCGGCACATACAGGTTTGGAAAATACGGATGCAGGTATTCATACGTGCGCGCGTTGGCGGCGATACCGGGCAGGAGAATCAAATTGGCATTCGACAACACGCTCATATCCGTTACAACGCGCTGCGCGCCCCCGAGAGCCCACTACTGACTAACGGACCAATGGCCCAACAACTGACAATGGACAACTGACTACGGACCTATTTCTCTTCCGCCTTAATTTCCCAGGCCGCAGTCAACTCCGCCAAATCCTTCTTCTTGTTATTGTACTTCTGCTGGAGTTCGCGCATGGCCTGGGGCTGGGCGGCGAGCCTGGGATTGGCAAACGAATCCGCCAGTGAAGCCAGATCCATTTCCAGCGTGCTGATCTGGGATTCCATCTGGGCCAGCGACAACTTGGCAAATTTCTGCGGGATCTTGGGCTTGTTGCTGGCCGCCACTTTGGCGGCGGCCTGTTTGCGGGCCTGGGCTTCGCGCTCCTGCTGGGCGTGGCGCTCGGCTTTTTCGGCGGCGCGTTTGTCGTTGACGGCCTGTTCCTTTTCCCGGGCCACCGCGGCCAGATAGTCCGTATACGAGCCGTTGTAGAGTTTCCAGCCGGGCAGAGCGCCGGGGGTCTTGGCCCGCTGGAGCACCAGCAGTTGATCGCACACCTGGTCCATGAAGAACCGGTCGTGCGAGACCAGGATCAACGTGCCATCGTAGCTGTCCAAGGCTTCTTCGAGCACTTCGCAGGTGGCCATGTCCAGGTGGTTGGTCGGTTCGTCCATCAACATGGTGTTGGTGGGTGTCAGCAGCAGCTTGGCCAGGGACACGCGGGCTTTTTCCCCGCCGGAGAGCACGCCGAGTTTCTTCTCGATGGTATCCCCGCTGAACAGGAACAAGGCCGCCAGGTCGCGTAGTTCCTGCTGTTTGGCATCCAGGCGTACGCTTTGCAATTCGTCGATGATGTTGTTTTCGGGGTTTAAGTCCTGGTGCTCCTGGCGGTAATACTTGAGCGCCACGGCGTGGCCCCATTTGATTTTGCCGCTGTCCGCGGGCATTTCCCCGGAAAGGATGTTGAGCAGCGTGGTCTTGCCCGAGCCGTTCGGGCCGATGATGCCCAGGCGCTTGCCCCGCGAGACATTGATATCGACATTCTCAAAGAGTGGCTTACCAGGATAGCCCTTGCTGAGCCCCTGGGCTTTGAGCGCATCGTATCCGCTGGCCTTGGCCACCTTCAGGTTCAGGACCACATCCTTGTTCTTGTACCGTGGCTTGTTGACCAGGGCGCTTTCCTTGAGGCGGTTAAGACGCGTTTTGCGCCCGCGGGCCTGCCGGGCCCGCTGGTTGGCCTGGAAGCGCCGGATGAATTCCTCCTGCTTGGCGATGTAAGCCTGCTGCTGGTCAAACGAACGTTGCTGGGAGAGCAGCCGCTCGGCACGGGTATCGAGATAGGTGGAGTAATTACCGGGAAAGTGCTCGATGCCGCCATCTTTCATCTCAAAGATTTCATCGACGACGGAATCGAGAAAATAACGATCGTGCGAAACCACCAGCAGCGTGGCATCGGTCATTTCGTTCAGGGTGCCTTCCAGCCAGTCGAGCATGGGCAGGTCCAGGTGGTTGGTGGGCTCGTCGAGAATCATCAGGTCCGGGGCCTCGAGCAGCAGGCGGGCAATCTGGGCGCGGGATTTCTGGCCGCCGGAAAGGGCCTTGATCGGCAGATCCAGGTCGCCTTGGGCAAAGCCCAATTCGTCAAGTACGGTTTCCACCCGGCGCTCAATGTCGTAGCCACCCATATGTTGGAAGTGGTGCTCCAACTCCCCGTATTTTTCGAGCGTGGCATCATGCTCCGGACCGCTGGTGTGTACGCTCAGCAGGTCCGCGGCCTCGTGCATCTGTTTTTCAACGGCATGGAGTTCTTCAAATACCAGCGACACCTGATGGCGCAGGGTTTCCTCGGGATCCAGCAGGGGTTGCTGGGACACGTAGGACCATTTGACGCTTTTGGCAATGGTCACCGAGCCGTGGTCGGGATTCTCCACCCCGGCGAGGAGTTTGAGGAGCGTGGTCTTGCCGGCGCCATTGGGGCCGACCAGACCAATTTTCTGGCCTTTTTGTAGTTCAAAGGTAATGCCGCGCAAGATGCTGCGCCCGGCATAGGCCTTTTCAATATCCTTGATTTCTGCAACTGCCATCCGTGTTCCGCACCATTACGAGTACTTAGTGACGCTTCTGAGTCCGCATTCTGAAATCGCGAGCCATGTAGTGTACCGGAAGCCGTTGCCGGACAGAAGCGAGACCTGGCCACATCCCGGCCGGTTAAATTGTTTGCCATGTTGCGGTATAGTACGCGTCTGCGTAGTGGTTATGGATTCAGGTGTGCGACAGGATAAAGGAATGAGGCGTTATGGAACTTCCAAAATACACGATGGGCATTGGCGACCGGTTTGGGCGGCAGGGCAAGGCGCAACTGGCGGCCTTTGTGAAGGCGGCGGAAATGGGGCTGGCGGTGGCGCCGGTGTGGAATAAATCCAATCGCGAGCATCTGCTGGTGCATACGGCGCCGCCTAGCGTGCGGACCGAGGCGGATGCGGCGGTGGCGGCCTTGGGCTGGCGGAAACCTTATTTTGTCGATGCCGATCACATCGGGCTTAAAACGGTAGATGGCTTTATCCAGTGCAGCGATTTTTTTACCATTGATGTGGCGGACTTCATTGGCCAGGCGCCGGATGATGCCGCCCTGGAAAAGTTTGTGGCGGCCCAGGCGCGGCGTGCCGGGGCTTTGCACGTGCCGGGCATTCCCGAACCCCTGGAGGTTACCACCGGCTATATTGAACGGACGGCGCGCAAGTACCTGGTGGCGGTGCAGGAAGCCGGAAAAGTCTATCGCCATATCGCCGCCGCCAAGGGCGCGGGGGCGTTCATCACGGAAATTTCCATGGATGAAACCGACCAGCCCCAGCGCCCACTGGACCTGTTGATCATTCTGGCGGCCATAGCGCAGGAAAAAATTCCGGTGCAGACCATTGCCCCCAAGTTCACGGGGCGTTTCAACAAGGGCGTGGACTACGTAGGCGATGTGGCCGGCTTTGAGAAGGAACTTTCCGACGATGTCGCCGTGCTCGCCTGGGCGGTCAAGGAATTTGGACTGCCAGCCACACTGAAACTGAGCGTGCATTCCGGCAGCGACAAATTCTCGATCTATCCGGCGATTCGCCGCGTGCTGAAGAAGACCGGGGCCGGTCTGCATATCAAGACGGCCGGAACCACATGGCTGGAGGAAATCATCGGCCTGGCGGCGGCGGGCGGAGCGGGTCTGCAAATCGCCAAAGAACTCTACGGGCAGGCCCTGGAGCGTTTTGATGCCTTGGTGGCCCCGTATGCTTCCGTGATCGATATTGACAAGAGCCGGCTGCCTTCGGCGGCGGCCATTGCCGCTTGGTCGCCGGCGGCGTTTGCCGGCGCGGTGCGGCACGATCAGCGCTGCGCGGCGTATAACCCGCACATGCGGCAACTGCTGCATGTGGGCTACAAACTGGCGGCGGAAATGGGCGTGCGCTATCAAAATGCCCTGGAGGAATTTGCCCCGATCATCGCGCAGCATGTGACGGAAAATATTTTCGACCGGCATCTGAAGTTGATTTTCGGGCCGGGAGCCTGATTACCGCCGGGGCGGTGGACATCGGTTGGGACTTGGGCAGCACCTTCCAGTGCCACGGCGGTAGCGGCGGCTATTGAGTTAAGATTTGGCGGATTGCAGAATTCCCATGTCCTTAAGCAAAGAAAGAGCCTTATGCGTAAGCCCTGCGTGTTATTGTTTATTGCCGCGTGCTGCACGTTGATGGCCGAAACCCTGCCCGCGGCCGAGCCGGTTCGCGTGGTCAAGGATTTACCCACGGCGGCGGTGGCCGCGCTCTACACCGGTAATCGCGCGCCCTTGCAGCCCAGTCCCCTGTTAAAGCTGCCCAACGGCGCCATTCTGCCGGGCGGGTGGTTGCGGCGGCAGTTGGAACTGGACGCGGCGGGCATGTGCGGCCATCTGGATGAAATTTCGCCCTTCCTGAAATACGAAGGCAACGGCTGGGTCGATCCCAATGGCAAAGGCGGGTGGGAGGAATTGGGCTACTGGCTCAAAGGCTACGGCGACCTGGGCTACGTGCTCAACGATGAGCGCATCATCAAGAACATGAAGAAATGGATCGACGGCATCATTGCCGCCCAGCAACCCGATGGCTATTTTGGCCCCACGCCCCTGCGCACGGCGCTGGGGGGCAAGCCGGATATGTGGCCCCACATGCCGGTTCTCAATGCCCTGCAATCCTATTATGAGTTTACCGGCGATCCGCGCGTCATTGCGTTCATGACCAACTACTTCAAATGGCAGAACACGCTGCCGCCGGAGCAGTTTTCGGGCAGTTGGCAGCACACACGCTTTGGCGACAATATTGAAAGTATCTACTGGCTCTACAACCGCACCGGCGACGCGTGGCTGCTGGAACTGCCGCCCAAGATGCATGCCCATTCGGCCAAGTGGTCCGAAGGCATTGCCAACTGGCACAATGTGAATTTTTCCCAGGGCTTCCGCGAGCCGGCGGAGTATTGGCAGCAGGCCAAGGAAGAGAAGTTGCTGGCCGCCACCGAGAACGACTACCAGAAGATGATGGAACTGTACGGGCAGTTCCCCGGCGGGGGCTTTGTGGGCGATGAAAACTGCCGGCCTGGCTTTACCGATCCGCGCGGCGGCATTGAAACCTGCGGCATTGTGGAGTTCATGCACAGCTTCCAGATGCTCGCGAAGATCTCCGGCAACCCGCTGTGGCTGGACCGGTGCGAATACATCACCTTTAATCTGCTGCCCGCGGCCCTGCTGCCGGACCACAAGGCCCTGCATTACATCAACAGCGCCAATGCCGTGCAACTCGATAAGAACGACAAGCATCCGGACATCAACAACGGCGGCACGATGATTTCCTACAGCCCCTATGAGGTGTATCGCTGCTGCCAGCATAACCACGGCATGGGCTGGCCGTACTATGCGGAGCATCTGGTCCTGGCCACGGCGGACAAGGGGCTGTGCCTGGCGCTGTATGCCGCCAGCACGGCCACCGCCAAAGTGGGCGATGGCACGACGATCAAACTTCAGCAGGAGACGGACTATCCCTTTGGCGAAACGGTGCACCTGACGGTTTCGGCGGAAAAGGCCGTGGCGTTTCCGCTGTACCTGCGCGTGCCGCAATGGTGCGCCAAGGCGGCGGTCAAGATCAACGACCAGCCGGTTCCCGTGACGGCCGAGCCCCTGAGTTTCATCGTTTTGGATCGGACCTGGGCCGCGGGCGATCGGGTGACGCTGGAATTGCCGATGCCGATTACCGTGAAGATCTGGGAAAAGAACAAGAACGCCGCCTCGGTGGAACGCGGCCCGCTGGCCTATGCGCTGGCGATCCCCGGCAAGACGGTGCGCTACGGCGGCAAGCCCGATTGGCCGGAATTGGAAATGTATCCGACGGGCCCATGGAACTACGGGCTGGTGTTGGATGGCGTCACGCCGGCGGATTCGATCAAGGCAGGCCCGGTGGCCAGCACCGTCGACGAGCAGCCCTTTACGCCGGAGACGGCGCCGGTACACCTGCTGGCCAAGGGGCGAAAGATTCCCGGCTGGACACAGGACAAAGTCCATATGCCGGGTAAATTGCAGCCGAGTCCGATTCAATCGGACCAGCCGGATGAAACCCTGACGCTGGTGCCCATGGGCGCGGCGCCGCTGCGCATCGCCTGCTTCCCGACAATCGCGACGGGCAGTGGGGGGCATCCGTGGGCTACGCCACTGCAAGCCAGTGCCTCGCACTGCTTTGGCGGGGATGCGGTGGAGGCCATGAGTGATGCGTCGGAGCCGCAGCGTTCGGGCGATGAAACTACGTCGCGCTTTACATGGTGGGACCACAAAGGCACCGCCGAATGGGTGCAGTACGACCTGCCGGAACCCACCACCGTGTCGCAGGTGCGCGTGTACTGGTTTGATGATACCGGCCATGGTCATTGCCGCGTGCCGGCTTCCTGGAAGCTGTTGTACAAGGATGGCACTGTGTGGAAACCGGTGGACGGTGCGGCGGAATTCGGCGTGAAGACCGATCAATACAATGCGGTGACGTTTACGGCGGTTAAGACCACCGCACTGCGTATTGAAGCCCAATTGCAGCCGGGCGTTTCCGGTGGCATTCTCCGCTGGCGGCTGATTAAATAGAGTGCCCATGATCAAACCGCATCTCTCGTTCATGACGTTCACCATTCCCGACGCCTGGCACGGCCAGCGCATCCTGCAGCACTTCGGGGCGGTCGATTGGCAAGCGACCGTGTTCCTTAATGGGCGCGAACTCGGCGGCCATCGCGGCGGGTATGATGCTTTTACGCTCGACCTCACCCCGGCACTTCAGCCCGCCGCGCCCAACGAACTGGTCGTATCCGTCTGGGATCCGAACGACCAGCACGGCACGGCGCAGGTTGCCGTCGGCAGCTACTTCGTCATGCGCTTGGCCGGCAACCAACCGGACCCCAAAGGCTTCACGCGTTTTCTGCTCAACGGAAAGTCGCCGTTGCTGTTTGGCACATTGGATCAGGGCTGCTGGCCCGATGGGATCTATACCTGTTTTGAGGAACACGGAAGTGCGTAAAACCACAACTCTCGCCGCCACGGCCCTGCTTCTGGCACCTTCGGCCGCGCTCCACGCCGCCGCGTCGTCGCCGCCGGCCGCCAAGCCCAACATCGTCCTGATCCTGGCCGACGACATCGGCTATGGCGACTTCGGCTGTTACGGCGCCACGAAGGTCAAAACGCCGAATGTCGATCGCTTTGCGACGCAGGGCTTGCGCTTCACCGATGCGCATTCGATGGCGTCGGTCTGCACGCCGTCGCGCTATGCGCTGTTGACGGGCCAATATGCGTTCCGCAAGAAAGGCACAGGCATCGCCTCCGGCATCGACGGTGCCCTCATCGAGCCGGGACGCACGACGCTCCCCTCGGTGCTCAAGGCGGCCGGGTACACCACCGGCATCGTCGGCAAGTGGCATCTGGGCCTGGGCACGTATCCCACCAATTACAACGTCGATATTAAACCCGGCCCGCTGGAAATCGGTTTCGATTATTGCTGGATCATCCCGGCCACCGGCGATCGCACCCCGTGCGTGTGGGTGGAGAATCATCGTGTGGTGAACTTCGATCCGGCCGACCCGATCAAACTTGATTACAGCGTCCCACGCGGCGCGCCGCGTTCCTTCATCCACGGCATCCCGCGCATTGGTGCGCAAAGCGGCGGCACGGCGGCGCTCTGGGACGACCAGAACATCTCCACGGTCATCGCCGCCAAGAGTTGTGCCTTTATCGCGCAGCACAAGGATCAGCCATTCTTCCTGGAAATGGCCACGCACAACATCCATGTGCCGCGCGTGCCCAACCCCAGGTTCGTGGGCCAAAGCCAGTGCGGCACCCGCGGCGACACCATCGTCGAGTTCGACTGGACGGCCGGCCAGGTGCTCGACACGCTCGACCGCCTCCAACTCTCCGACCACACGCTGGTCATTATCACCAGCGATAACGGCGGCATCCTGGACAACAATGGTCCGGACACCCTGCACGGGCTGGGCCCGGCCCCGGGCAACAATGGGCATCTTTTCAATGGCGTGCTGCGCGGGACCAAAGGGACAATCTGGGAAGGCGGCACACGGCTGCCGCTGATCACGCGCTGGCCGGGCCACATTGCGCCCGGCACGTCGGGCGAATTGGTTTGCCAGGTGGACCTGCTGGCGAGTTTTGCGGCCCTCACCGGCCAGAAACTCGCGGCGGCGGATGCCCCGGATAGTTACAACGTGTTGCCGGCCCTGCTGGGTGAAAAGACGCCCCAGCCCTGCCGCGATTTTCTGGCCGAGCAGGACAACAGCGGTAACCGGATCGCCCTGCGCTACGGTCCCTGGAAATTAATCCCCGGTGGCGGCGGCAAGCACAAAGGCAAGGTGATCGCGGTCGAGGAGAACCCGGCGGAAACCGTCAAGGTCAGCGAACTGCCCCCCGGGCAGGTCCAGCTTTACAACCTGGCCGACGATTTGAGTGAAACCCGAAACGTCGCCGCGGCCCATCCGGATATCGTGGCGTTGATGGTCGCGAAACTCCAGGAGATCAGGAACAACGGGAAAAGCCGTCCATGAACCTGGGACGCGCAGTTTCAAGAACTTGGAACCAGGGGAGAACATTGAATGAACCGAATTAGATCCCTGACGCTCCCCGTCCGCGGTTGAGCGCCGCTGGCGGCGTGCGGGGGAAATCTATGATCCCCCGGTTGGAGCAGCTCCGTCCCTCCTGCCCCGGGCGAAAATCTGTGGCCCCGCATCAACAGGGCCGCGGCCTGCGACGTAAGCCCCGGGGGCGCCGTTTCTCCACACGGGGCCCGTCTTGCGGCCCGGCCCCCGGCTTCGCGGCTCCAAATCTTCTGCCATCTGGTTACGCTTTCCGCTTCCCACGCCGCGCCAACAATCCCAACGCTCCCAATCCCAGCAATCCTAAACTGGTCGGTTCAGGGATGACGGCAAAGTCGCTGTTGTGGTCCAGCACCGCCCAGACAGTATGGCCGCTCAAATCGATGCCATAGGCCCCCAGGTCCTGCGCCAAGGTCGCGCCGGGGTGATCTTGTTGGAATGTCGTCCACGAGTAGGGGTAGCGCCCGGCATACTCGCCGGTGGTTGGATCCCCCAGGAGCATAGCGGCCGTGATGATGTTCTGGCTCACCGCGCTCACCCAGCCGTTGCCGACGAAGGTGCCCAGGAACAGGGGACTGCCGGCGCCGGTCTGGTTCGGGTCGTAGCTCAGCGCCAACACAAAGTCATCGGTCTGGTGGGTGGTGCTGTTGAAGGTCATGCCGGTCAAGCGTACCACATCGCTGAAGATGAAACGCTCGCCGGTGGTGGGCGTGCGCCACGCCATGCCCAAGTTCACGGCGTTGTCACTGTTGGTGCTGTTGCCGTTAACAATGGTTCCCGCCAGTAGACTGGCGGTGGTCTGCCGATCGGTATTAATTGAAGATCCGATGTTGGCATAGGAAGCGCCTTGTGCGAAGGTGCGGGTGACGGCTGGCGTATCGCCGCCAAAGCTGGTCTGGGCGGTAAGCGACGTGCCCAGGATAATGTGATCGGCCTGATTGTTGGCCAACGCTCCGGTGACCGTGAGCGTGCCGCCGGTGATGGTGGTCGTGCCGGTGTAGGTATTAATGCCAGCCAGGGTCAGGTTGCCGTTGCCGCTCTTGGTCAGGGTGCCGGCGTTGCCGATGACGCCGCCATAGGTCCAACTGTCGGGCGTGTTGATCGTCAGGGCGCTGTTGTTGGTGATGTTCCCGGCGATGCGGGAACCATTGGTAACCCCATCGCCGATAACCAGCGTGCTGCCGGTGCCGATGGTCGTGCCGCCGGTGAAGGTATTCGAACCGGTAAGCGTGAGGCTGTTGGCGCCGATGAGGGCCAGGGCCACGGTGGACGTGCCGTCCTGAATCACCCCGGCATAGGTGCTGCTGCTGCCGCTGACACCGGTGCCCACGGTCAGGAGCGCGGCGTTGGTTCCATTGTTGCTGATGATCGGGGTGTTGCTCGTGCCGGGGATAACGCCGCCGAAAGTGCCGCTGCTGGTCACGGGCTGATGATTGACGATGGTGGAACCGGTGAAACTGCTGGACAATTGCACGTAGAGCCCCGCGATGGCCGCGATGGTCGTGCCACTTGGGAAGTCCGGCGAGATGAAGCTCTGGCCCACCAGTAAGCCGCTGGGCAATAGGGGCTGGTTGCTGCTGTTGAACAACTCGATGACATTGCCACCAGACGCCGAAGACAACACCCCGTGATTGTTGGCACCAGGCGTATAATTCCAGCCCTCCACGACGATGTGGTCGTATCCGAGCGGCACCGCCGCGCTGGCGGCCGTCGTGCCGGTCAGCGTGCTCACGGACAAATGCTGCCCGCCCAGATCCAGGGTGGGAATGTTCACGCCGGTATTGGTCGTCGGACTCATAACCAGGGCGGTGCCACTGGGCAAGGCCCCCGCGACACCCAGCACCACCGTCCCGTTTTGAATGGTCGTGCCGCCGCTGTAGCTGTTGCTCCCGTTCAAGGTCAGGGTGCCGGCGCCCATCTTGGCCAGGGCGATCACGCCGGTGTTGCCCGTAGCGCCATTCTGGATTACGCCGCTGAACGTGGTGGTTTGGTCGTTATCACCCACCGCCAGCAGGGCGGTGGAGTTGGCCTGCAAATTGGTGATCTTACTGGGGTTTCCCGCATCCACGGTGCCCGCATCGCCCAGCCCGTTGAGGGTATTGCCAAAGCCGTGGAGATCCAGGGTCGCACCGCTGGCGATCAGGACATTGCCGTTGGTACCCGTACCCTTGTTTTCTCTTAAGGTGCTCAGGCTCGGTAGAGCCTCGGTGGCGCCCAATTGCAATGTCCCGGCGCTGATGGTGGTGTTGCCGCTCCAGAGGCCCGGCGCGTGGATGGTAGTATTGTCGATGCCGGCGGCGAGAATCCATGTACCCCCGCCGGCCTTGACCAGGGATACCGCCGCCGCCGTGCCATTATCCCATAGCGTGATACCGAGTGTGTTGGCCGCAGTGCCTTCGCCGGCCAAGGTCAGGGTGGTCGGACCAGAGGGTTTGCCGCTGGAGAAATTCGTGGTATTCGGAGTGAAATTCAGGGCCCCGCCGCCGGTGGACGTAATCGTTACAGCCCCGGGGCTGGTGTTCTGGTTGAGGCTGAAGGTGCGCTGGGTTACCACATCGGTGCCGGTGTAATTCAGGGTGCCGCCATTGAGCACCAGGTAGCTGTTGTTGCTGCTGAAGGACCCCAGGGAATCGTAGCTGTCCGCGGTGTCGCCGAGGTTGCTGACGCTTAACATGCCGCTGTTGATAGTGGTCACGCCGCTGTAGCAATTGCTGCCGACGAGGGCCAGCGTGCCGCTGCCGGTCTTGGTCAGCGACAGATTGTTCTCGTTGGTGCCACTGCCGCCGAGCGTGCCGCTGAACGTGCTGATTCCCGAGGCCAGATTAACGGTCAGGGTAGAGAATGTAGATGTAGAGCTGTAGCCGCCGACAATGGCGTTACCGGTGCCGGTGCCGGTGATAGTCAGCCCGGACAGGGTCTGGTTAACCGCCCCCGCGGCGCTGCCCAGGATCAGTTTGCCGCTGTTGCTGCCGTTGCCCAGGTTGAGTGTCAGCGTACTGGGGAGTGCATAGGTCAATTGCAGGGTTCCATTTTGCACATCGGTGGTGCCGCTGTAGGTGTTCGGGCCGGAGAGCACAACCGTGCCGGTGGTGGTCTTGGTCAGGGGCACACTGGTGCCGCCCAAGATGCCGCTGACCGTACCGCTTTGCATGGTATACGAACTGCCGGTAAGCACGCCCGTGCCGCCGGTAAGCACGCCGCTGGTCAGGGTAACCGCGCCGACCGCGCCGCCGAAGGCGCCCATATCGAGCGTGCCGCCGTTGATGTTCACTGCGCCGGCGGACGGCAAGGCGTTGGCGCTGCCCACGACCAGCGTTCCGGCGGTGATGCTGGTGCCGCCGGTATAGGTGTTGGCACCCGAGAGCGTCAGGGTGCCCGCGCCGGCCAGGGTCAGGGATAGAGCCCCGCCGCCGGTGCCGTTCTGCAGCACGCCGCCAAAGCTGTTGGCCGTGGCGTTGCTGATGGTGAGGGTGGCGGCGGTACTGCTGGCGTTTTCGAGGATCGGCGCAGTCGCGGCGGGGTCGGTGCTCAGGCCGATGATGGTGAGGGACTTCCCGTTAAGCCGCACAGCGCCGGTGCTGCCGGCGCCAAAGATCAGGGCGGCGGTGCTGGCGGTGCCGAAGGCGGTGGTGCTGCCGGCGATCAGGATGCCCGAGCTGATGGTGGTGCCACCCGCGTAGGTGTTGGCGCCCGCGAGGGTGGTTGTGCCAGCGCCGGATTGGACCACGCCGATCGTGCCCGTGCCGCCGCCAATTACGCCCGTGGATTGGGCGACCGCCCCGGCATTATTGAAGATGAGCATTTGCGTGCCTGTCGCCCCCGACGTGATATTGCCCGTCAGGTTCAGGGTGCCGCTGGCCACCTGGGTCACGGTCAGCGCCTGGTTCAAGGTCAGAGCGCCCGACACGGTGGAACTGTTGGCCGTGCTGCCGCCAATCGTGTAGGTACCGGAGCCACCGGTCCCGGAGCCGACGGTGATACCGCGTGCAACCGTGTACGCCCCGCCGATCAGCAGTGCCGGGCTGTAATTGCCACTGATGGTGACGGCATCGCCCAGGGCGATGGCGGAGGTGGCATTGCCCAACGCGCCGCTCGTCCCCGAGGGCGCGGCCGCCCCTGCCACCAGCGTGCCGTTTTCGATCGTCGTTACGCCGGTGTACGTATTGGCGCTGTTAGCAAGGGTCAACATGCTGCTGCCGGCGTAAGTCAGCCCGGTCACGTGGCTGGAGCCGGCAGCTAGAACGCAGTTCATGGTCACAGGGGATGACCCGTTGATTGTAAGTACAGGCGTGTAGCTTCCGCCACCGTAGGTCGCGATACTGAACGTTTTGCCGGCCCCGAAGGTGGTGCCCCCGGTATTGTTGACGCTCAGAGTCCAACTGGCGGCGGTGTAAATGCCGAGGTTCGCATTCCAAGTCAAGGGTTGCGTGCCACCGATGATGATATTCGATGGATTGGTCATATCTTGACTGGCAATGGCGTTGGTCAGGGTGATCAGCGTGCTGCCCGCCGTGTCGAGGCTGAAGGTTGTGTATTGCGTATAGTTGGCCAAATCCGCCGTGCCCAGGGCGGCCTGGCTGTTGAACTGCACGGTGGGGCTCCCGGCGTAAAAAACGATTTTCGAGTTGCCACTGTTGGTCCCGGAAAGAACCAGCGTCCCCGCAGAGACGTTGGTATTCCCGGTATACGTAATGTTGCCGGAAAGCGTCAGCGTGCCGTTTCCGGCCTTGGTCAGGGTATAGGCATGTCCGCCATCGCCAATAGCCCCGCCGACCGTTAACGTGTTGGCGGCAACGGTTACTTGGCGGTTGGCGCCCAGCGTTACCGCACCGGTCCCCATGTTCAGGTTCTGCGTGCCGGTGAACGCAAAGTCGCCGTTCCAGTTCTGAGTGTTATTCGTTCCCAGCGTGATACCGGCAACCATGCTGTCGAGGGTGCCACCACTGATGGTCAGCCCGCCGGGGCCGATGGCCGAACTGCTGGTCGTGCCCGCGGTACCGTTATTGAGCGCCAGCGTGCCGGCGCTTAGGGTAGTGCCGCCGCTATAGGTGTTCGCGCCGTTGAGCGCCAGCACGCCGGCACCGGCTTTGGTCAGTGCATAGGCCCCGCCGCCAATAGCTCCGCCAACGGTTAGGGTGTTGGCCGCCACAGTCACCTGGCGGTTGGTGCCAAGGGTCACGGCGCCGGTGCCCATGTTAAGGCTTTGCGTACCGGCGAAAGTAACGTCGCTGTTCCAGCTCTGGGTGTTATTGGTTCCAAGTGTAATACCGGCGACGGTACTGTCGAGGGTGCCACCGTTGATGGTCAGGGCGCCGGTGCCAATGGCCGAACTGCTGGTCGTGCCCGCCGCACCGTTGTTGAGCGCCAGCGTGCCGGCGCCAACCGTTGTACCGCCGTTGTAGGTGTTGGCGCCGGAGAGGGTCAGCGTGCCGCCGCCGGCCTTGATTAAGCCGTAGCCGTTGCCGCCATCACCGATATTGCCTCCCAGCGTGAGGGTATTGGCGGACAAAGTAATCTGGTGAGTGCCCGTGGCGCCGTTGTTGGAAAGCATGATCGCCCCGGTACCCTGGGTGAGGTTCTGGGTGCCGGAAAAGGTGAAGTCCTGATAGACGGTCAGAGGATTGGTAATGGTGCGGGCCGACGTAGTGGCATCCACCGTGACCGCCGTGGTGCCGGTGCTGTCGCCGATTTGGAAGGTTCCCGTTCCCAAGGCGCTGTTGTTGTCGATCTTGATGGTACCGGCCTTGAGGGTCGTGCCGCCGGTGTAGGTGTTGGTGCCGGAGAGCGTTTCCGTGCCGCTGCCGGTCTTGCTGATCGCCACGCCTCCGCCGGTGCCGTTGTTGTTGCGGATGAGACCGGCGAAAATTCCGGTCCCATTGCCGCCACCGACCGTCAGCGTCGACGTCCCCGAGCCGTCGTTCTCCACGTAGATGCGATTGTTGGGAGCGGTCGAGACCAATCCGTCAATGGTCTCGCTATAGCCGTGGAGGTCAAACACGGACGTATTATTGGTGCCGTCAATCGTGAGGTCGGAACCGTCGGGAATCTGGCTGTTGGCGCCGAGTCGGAGCGTGGTGGTGCCGTTGCCTGCTTTAATGGTGGTGGCGCCCTGGTAGTTATTGTTCGGGCTCGAATTGGCCAGAACAACCGTCACGTTCCACCCTGCGCCCGCACCAACATTCAGGCCGTAGCTGCCGGTAATCTGACCATTCAAATTGAAGGTAGGGCCGCTGATGCCGGTGATCTGCACGTCGACGGAGTTTGCCGTGAGGGTCCCGTTTAAGTTGTAGGTGCCCGAGCCACCGAGGATTCCTATGGCCACGTTGGTTCCATTCCCTGACAACCCGTCGCCATTGCTTTGCCACGACGTGTTCGCCCCCGAGTTTTGCCAGTTGCTGCCCAGATTCGTGTTGACGGTAATCGGGTTGGAAATCGTCGCCCCGGAGCCGAAATACAGTGCGCCGTAATCGCTGGCGCTTGTTCCGATGGTGAGGGTGCCGCTGCCGAGTCCGCCGTTGCTGGCATTGAGGGCGCCGCCGAGCGCTTTAGTGGCGCCCGTAAGCGTAATCCCACCGCTGAAGTTGTTCGAACCCAGGTTATTGATTCCGCCGCCGGTGAGCACGACCGCGATCGCCTTGTTTTTGCCGGAATCGGTGATGACCGGGTTGAAATTGTTGATGCAGGCGCTACCGGCACCAGGCAAGCTGAGCTTGAAGGTTGTGGTGCCGCTGGCGCTGGAATTATCGGTGATGGTGGCGGAGGTGCTGCCCAAGTCCGCAAGAGTATTGGTCAGGGACACCGATGTGCTATATCCATTGAGATCAAAAGTTCCGCCGTTGAAGGTAACGAGCGAGGCGGCAGGGATGGCCGAGCTGCCGCCGACCTGCACGGTGCCGTTATTAATGATCGTAGCGCCCGTGTAGGCGTTTGCGCCCGCGAGGGTCAACGTGCCGGCACCCGACTTGGTCAGGGCGCTCGCGCCGCTACTGCTGTTCGCGATGATCGAACCGATCGTCAGGCCGTAGCTGGTGTTGTTTTGGCTCACCACCAACTCTTTACCGGTGCCAGAGCAAAGCGTGCCGCCAGTAAGTGAGATCGCTCCGCTGTTGCCGCTGGTCATCAAGATGCCGCCAGATTGCAGCGTATTGGTGCCCGACAACGTCAGGGCCTTTGCCCCGGCGGAATTGAAACGCAGGCTGTTGGTGGTGGAACCTGATGCCGGGTTCCCCCCGCTGCTGGTCACATCTGTGTTATTTCCGGAGGCCCATGTATCGTTGGTGTAGCTGCCGCCTGCCGTTGTGAGTGAAACGATACTCGTGCCGTTGCTCACGGCCCAATCGGTACCGCCGATGGTGGCCCAGCCATTGACCGTGGTGCTCACAGCCGTAAGCAGGGTGGTGCCGCTGAACGTTCCGGTGGTACCAAAATCGACCGTAGCACCCACGTTACGGGTCACGATGCCGCCGACGGAGACGGTGCCGCCGGTGGCGTTGGTCCAGCTTTGATCGGTATCAAGGGTTAACGCGCTGCTGATCGTCTGTGCGCTGCCCGTGTTGTTGGTCAGATTACCGGCCAAGCCAATCGTCCCGCCGGAGAACGTGATGGCGCCAGATTGGGAACCGAAGTACAGGGCGCCGGCATACTGGGTTCCGGAAACCGTAACCGTTGCGCTAGTGCCATGGGCGTAGCCGTAGCTGATGGTGCTTGTCCCGAAGTACAGTGTGTCGCTGGTGGTGGTGGTGTCGGCGGTCGGCGTGGCGACGCCCGTGCTGCTGGTGCTCCAGTCCGCGCTCGTTCCCCACGTGCCAGCTGCCGAGCCGAAGCCGGACGTGGTGGTGTTGGTGTCCCAATAATACGTGCCGGCCTGCACTGGCAACCCTGAAAGCGTTCCCGCTGCCGCGACGGCCAGGGCCAGCCAGCGGCGGGTGCGGGAGCGGGTGCGGAAGTTGGGGGTTGGAAGTTGGTCTTCGGCAAGCTCAGACCGTGAGCCTGTTGAACGGAAGTTGAAAGATCGACGATTGACGTTGGAAGTCCTGGAATCCCGGGGTGCCGGGGTTGGAAGTCCTGTGATCCCGGCGTGCCGGGATTGGACATTGGCCAGAAGTGTCTTGCCTTCTGCCTTCTGCCTGCTGCGTTCGGACCGTACCATGGCCGTCTCCCCGACGAAAAAACACTGCTGCGCATTGCTGGGCGCAGTCACCAGTACTCCCTCGTCAGGATAGCCATGGCATTTTGCCGTAAGCCCTTCTCACAAGGCGCGGCGGCCTGGTACCCTTTTCCCTCTTGCGCTCGATACCGACTTCCATGGGCTCCCGCCGCATGGCTACTACCGGGCGGCCCGTCCGGGCCTGAAAGGAGTCGCTATTTAGTTACGCCTGGCTCCGAGGGCCACCGCTGAATAATTGCGTCTCCCAACTTCCAGCTTCTAACTTCCAACTTCCAACGCTCAACGTTCAACATTCAACACTTAACGTTGGACGTTATTGCTGTCCTTTCCGCCGCTTGCGGCCCAACAGACCCAACGCTCCCAAGCCCAGCAGGCCCAGGCTGGTCGGTTCGGGGATCACGGCAAAGTCGCTGTTGTGATCCAACACCGCCCAGACCGTATGGCCGCTGGTGTCCACGCCCCATTCGCCCAACCGCAGGTTGTTCGGATCGTTGCTCCAGGCGCCCGCATAGTAGCAGCCCACGTTGGAACCATGATTCCCCGTGATGGCGTTTTCCCAGCCGATGGGGTTCCCATTGCTATCCTTCGCGAGGTATCCCAGGAACAGGGCGCCGGCCGGGGTGTTGCTGCCAAGGAGCAGGCTTGGGTCGTAGCTCATCTGGAGCACAAACTGGGTGTGATCCAGGCCGGTCATGGTCAGGACATCGCTGAACTGGAAAGTCTCGGTCTTGGGACTCAGGGTCATGCTGACTGTCGTGGTGCCAGTGGTTGAACCATGCAGAATGGTGGCCACTGTCTGCCTGCCGGTGGTTTCACCAACGCCAAAGTTGGCCAGGCTGGTCACCCCGGTAAAGGTGGTGGCGCCACCGCCGCTGGTATTCGAGACGTTGGCCGTAAGAGCCTGGCCGGTAAAGCCCAGGTCGTTGCTGCCGGCGCCGGTGAGGGCTGAACCATCATTCGCGACGTTGTGGGCGCTGACATCCAGGGTGGCGGTATACGTGCCGCTGAGCAAGCCGGTGGCCAGTTGGGCCACGGTAACCGAACCGGTCGGATCGAGGCGGTAGGTGCTGGTGCCATTGGTCCAGCCCGGGATCGCGATAACCCACCCGGCGGTGGTGCCGGTATTGGTCAGGGCGAGGCTGGTGAGCAACGCCGAAGCCCGCAAGGCGCTGCCGTTGACGGCATTGGCAAGGGTGAAGGGGGCGTTGGTGCCGCCGGCGGCGGTGATGCTGGCCGCGTCGTACACGCTGGCGTTGACGGTGATCGGCCCCGGGGTGTTATTGGGATTCCCGGTGTTGGCCAGGGAGACCGTGTAGCTCTTGCTGCCGGCGCTACCGGCACCGGCGGTATTATTGACCAGGGTTGCCGTCAGGGCGTCGGAGCTGCTGGCGTTGACCGTGTAGCTGCCAGCCGAACTTAAGGTGATGCCGCCGTTGCTGGGGGTAGCGGTATACGAGGTGCTGGCACCGGCGGTCTGGGCATTGGAGATCGTCGAGACCGCCGACGAGGTGTGTCCGACCAATACGCCCGGCAGGTTGATGGGGGAGGCGGTCAGGACTGAATCGTTGTTGAGGTTATAGTCCAGCACCAGGCTGTTGCCCGAGAGTGCGGTGACAAAGTAGCCCTTGGTATAGGTGGCGCCGCTGTAGCTCAGCAGGCCGCTGGTGCTGGTGGCGGCGCTGCCGTCGATGATGGTCCAACTCCTGTTGGTGTTCCAGAAGGGGTTGCTGTTGTCCGGGTTGCCGGTGCCGTTGAAGCTGACCGTAAAGTGGCCGCCGCCCAGGGTGGCCGTGGCGCCCGACGAGAGGACGATCTGGCTGAAGTTGGTGCCGGGGGTGGCGGTGGAGTAATTGGCCAGGTTCCAGTTGAAGGTGCCGCCCGCGGCCAGGTTCAGGTTGTCGACGGTCAGCTTGCCGCTGTCGCCGGGGTTGATAAAGCCGCCGCTGGCGACCGAAACGTTGCCCACCGAACCGCTGCCTTGCAGCAAGCCGCCGGAGTTAACTGCGACATTCTGCGTGATTGCGCCACCCACATTCAAAGTGCCGGCCACGGTAACATTGCCGGTGCCCGCCAACGTCACGCCACTGTTGATGGCCAGGCTGGCGCCGTTGGAGATGGCCGTAGTGCCCGAGGCGTAGATGGTGTTGCTGCCGCTGAAGCTGTGGCTGCCGCTGACCACGTTGATATCTTTGAGGCTCGGAGTCGCGTTGACCGTCACGCTGGCCGGGGCGCTGCTGTTAAATGTGGCCGTGTCGTTGGCGCTCAGTGTGCCAGCGATACCCGGCACGCCGCCGGCGGTGGCCCAATTGGCAAAGTCATTCCAGTTGCCCGCGGTGCCGGTCCAGGTTGCCAGGCCGGTATAGACATAGCCGGAGGTGGTGATGGAACCGGGGGAGCCAACCACAGTGGCCGTGCCGTTGACCAAGCCGGCGATGCTGTTGGCGTTGCTGGTCAGGGTGAGGCTGGCCGTGCTGGCCAGGCTGCCGCCGGTGCTGGTATTGACGGAGAAGGTCAGGTTGTTGGTGCTGGCTCCGCTGCTGCTGGCACTCAGGCCGGTAAAGCCAGTGGCGCTGACCTTGGCGTTGCCGGTGGTGGCCGAAACGTCCAGCAAATCCTGGAAACTGGCGTTGGTGACGGTCTGGTTACCGAAGGCCACGCTCTGGTTGCTGACCGTCGCACCCTGGTGGACGTTGCCGAAGTCCAGGGTGGCGCCGCTGAACTTGGCGTTGGCGTAGTCATACACGCCGCCAGTGGTGGTCACGGCCCCGCCGCCCGGGGTGATCGACTTGGTATCCAGGCCGGAGAGGGTGTTGGTGGAAGTCAGGGTCAGGGTGCCGGTGCTGGCCAGAGTTCCGGCGGCGGCCGTGCTACCGCTGAAGACCAAGTTGTTGGAACCGGCCCCGGCATGCAGATCGGTAAAGCCGCTGGCGGTCACGGCGCTGTTGCCGGTGATCGCACTGGCGGTCAGGTAATCCTGGAAGCTGGCATTGGTCAGGGTGGTGTTGGTAATCGCCAGGTTGGCCGTCGGTGCGGCGGCCCCCACGCGGACCTTGCCGAGGCTCAGGGCGGCGCCGGTGTAGGTCGGATTGGCGTAGTCATACACGCCGCCAGTGGTGGTTACCGCGCCGCCGCCCGGGGTGATCGACTTGGTATCCAGGCCGGAGAGCGTA